>WNFL01082654.1_pt1 | contig 11040 bp, 7 predicted proteins | sample 5400361 | NCBI WGS metagenome assembly WNFL01 (sample SAMN13153351, study PRJNA577476) | soil metagenome | isolation source: 40 cm soil on Douglas fir-dominated hillslope | place: USA:California | collected 2013-09-17 | reverse complement strand
TGGTGCAGTTCGACAACATCGAGAATCCTACTTGGGAAGATATCGTGCTGAAGGAAATCTCCAGTGCGAAGCAACCCATGGAAGTTCGGGTCCAGCGCGGCGACGAAAAACTTCGCTTCACAGTGACGCCGGCCTACGACGAGAAACAGGGGATCGGGTATCTGGGCTGGGTGCAGGAATCCGAGGTGCTAGTCGCGGGTTTCGTAGAGGGCCTGGACGTTTCGGAAAAAGCCGGTCTGCAAAAGGGCGACGTGCTGGTGAGCATCAACGGGCATCCGATGCGTTCGCGCTCTACGCTGCACAAAGTTCTGGAAGAGACCAACGGCAAGCCGGTGGAGATCGTGTATGCGCGCAACGGCGAGCGCCACACCGTTTCGATCACGCCAGTGCGCCACCTGAACGAAGGCGTGGAGCGTTGGATGATCGGCGTGGGACTGCAGTCCCGGCTGGACATCGTAAAACTGCCGCTGGCGGAGGCGTTCCGCGAATCCATGCGGACCAATACGCAGAGCGCCAAGCTGATCTTCAAGTTCCTGGAAGGCATCGTGGAACGGCGCATGTCGGCGAAGTCGCTGGAAGGGCCCATCCGCATTGCACAGCTTTCCGGGCAGGCAGCGCGCGAGGGCGCGTACACATACATCGGGCTGCTAGCGGCGGTGAGCCTGAACCTGGCGATCTTCAACCTGCTGCCGATTCCGATTCTGGACGGCGGCGTCATGGTGATGCTGCTGATCGAGATGCTGCTGCGCCGCGACCTGGACCTGCGCGTGAAAGAAGCCGTGCTGAAGGTCGGGTTCGTGTTCCTGATGATGGTGGTGGTGTTCGTGATTTACAACGATCTCACCAAGATTATTCCGCCGGGCTAAAAAAACACCTTGATTCCTCGGCTGAAGCCGAGGCTGCGGGCTCAAGCCCGCGCCACCTCACTTGATGGGCGAGTAAGCCGCCGCGCGATAGATTGCCAGATCGTTCACTGCGGTGATCTGTCCATACTTCTGCACCGATTCGTTACGCGTCTTCACCCACTCGGGGTCGGCACCGAAAGCGGCCCACGCTTTTTCACGCGCCGCCAAAGAATCGAACGGAGTCAGATAGGTCAGGTTCGGCATGTTGCCGCCGATCACGGTGCTTCCATAGAGAATCGGGTGGATGCCGGAGCGGTGGAAGATCTTGATCTCGGGTCCGGCGAAGCGCTCATGCAGCGCACGGAGCTGCCGCGAAGTGGGCGAATGGTAGACGCGCAACTCGAAGAGACGCGGCGTGTCGCGTTTTTCGCCGACAATCTCGGGTGAAAACGCAGTGGCTTCGAGGAGCGTGGTGGTCTGCGTTTCGAAGGGTGGCTCGGGGCCTTGTTGCAGCTTTGCGTCGGCGGCCAGCATGCCCTCGTCCTGCATGACCTTGGCGCGAATGTCCCAGATTTCGTCGAAAGCCGAGAATCCGACGATGAGCAGGATCTGCGGCGTGTGGGGTGCAATCTGGGCTTCCAGAACGATGACGGGTCCGTTGTGGATTTTCGCTAGGCGCGGGACTAGAGCGCCGCGAAACCACTCGTTCATGCGCCCGGGTTGCGTGCCCTGTTTGAGTTGGAAGGCATCCAGCCAGTAAAAGCGCGTGCGGCGGTCGGAATCGGCGGCGCGGGCGGGTTTGGGGGGGGCGGCGAGGCTGGCGAGGGCGCCGGCGAAGAGTCGTCGGTTCATGAGGTTTAGGCTAACGCATATTGATGCGGTGGAAAGACAGCGGCTGTGATAGAGTCGCGTGAATGAGGTTCGCACTCCTGATCCTGCTCACCACGCTCAGTGCGTTCGCGCAAAAGATCACCGTCGAATTCGACGCCGCCGTCGACTTTCACAAGTTCAAGACATTCGCGATTCGCAATCGCCAACTCAACAGCAAGAACCCGGCGCTGAACAGTGAGCTGGTGAAGAAGCGCATCGATGCGGATATTGAGCGTGCATTCAGCGCCAAGGGTCTGAGTGTGGTCACCGGAGAATCGGACGTCAATGTTCGATACCACTTTGGCTCGGCGCGCAAGACCGAAGTGGACACGTATCCCGCCGGGTGGCGCGGCCTCGGGACGCGGGTGGTGCGAGTGCCTTACACCGAAGGAACACTGGTGATCGATCTGCGCGATCCGTCGACGCGGTCGCTGGTGTGGCGCGGTATTGCGACCGAAGAGAAGCACGACGCGATCAAGCTCGAGGGCAAGATCGACGACATGGTTCGCAAGGCGTTGGAAAAGTATCCGCCGAAGCAGAAGTAATTGAACTTGATGGCCGGCCGAGGCCCGCCGCAGGCTGCCCGCTGGCGGGTTAAGAACAAGCCTGCCCCACAACTCAAGGGCCGCTACGCGAAGTCCATCTTGGGGTGCTTGGTGTGCCAATCGGTCGCCTGCTGGTATGCCAGCGCGACCCGCAGCAGCGTGCCTTCCTCATACAGCTTGCCGGTGAACAGGATGCTCTGCGGGGCTCCGTTCAACATCCCGCACGGCACGCCGACCTGCGGATGACCGGTCAGGTTGGTCACTTGCAGTAGCGAGCCGAAGGGCGACACGATCACGTCCCAATCCTTCATGAACACGTCCATGGTTTCCTGCAGGATGGTGCGGCCGCGCTGGGCGCGAAGATACTCGACCGCGGGAATCGCGCGCGAGGTGCGGAAGCTATTAGGCCAATCGCCGGCACCCTGACCGCTCAACTGACTGACGCGCCCGTCGCGGGTAATGTCGTCGAACGCTGCCGCGGCTTCGGCGCTGAGGATGAAGTATAGCGGTCCCGGCTGGGCGGATGCGGGAACTTCCACGGGCTCGAGTTTTGCGCCGGCCTTGCGCAAGGCATCGAGCGCGTCGTCATGCATTTTGCGGCGAGCTTCGCCTGCGGCAGCAGCGGCCGCCGTCGCTTCGGCAGTCGGCGGATTCGCACCACCGCGGCCACCACCTGCGCCGCGTCCTCCGCCACCGCCGCCTCCCCCAAATCCGGGGCGCTCGAAATCGGTTTTCAGGTAGCCGATCTTTAGGCCGGAGAGCGGCTGTGCGGGATTCCAATCGAGCGGCGCATCGATGGTCGTGATGTCGTGACCGTCGGGACCGTACATCGCGTTCAGCACCAGCGCGCAATCTTCCACAGTGCGGCAGATGGGGCCGATTTTATCCATGGTCCAGCTAAGACCCATGGCGCCATATCGACTAACACGGCCGTAGGTGGGGCGGAGACCGGTGACGCCGCAGCGCTGGCTGGGGCTGAGGATGGACCCCGAGGTTTCGGTGCCGATGGAAAAACCGACCATGCCGGCGGCGGTGGCGGATGCGGATCCGGCGGACGATCCACTCGATCCAGTCTCGATATTCCAGGGGCTCTTGGTCATGCCAGCGAACCAGCGGTCGCCTTGCGCGAGCGCGCCCATGGAGAGTTTCGCGAGCAGCACGGCGCCGGCTTTTTCGAGGCGATCAATCGCAGTGGCGTTGTAGCTGGGCACCTGATCGCGGAACGGTTCGGCGCCCCAAGTGGTCTTGATACCCTTGGTATTGAAGAGGTCCTTCGCGCCGTAGGGAATCCCGTGCAGCGGGCCGCGATATTTCCCGGCGGCGATTTCTTGGTCGGCGCGCGCAGCTTGTTCGAGCGCGAGCTGGTCGGTCAGCGTGACCACATTGAGCAGCTTCGGGCTGTACTTCTTGAGGCGGTCGAGATACATCTTAGTCAGGTCGGTGGAGGTGACCTTGCGCGCTTTCACCAAGGCGCCGAGCTCAGTGGCGGAGAGAAACGCGAGATCTTCGACCTTGCTGAATGCCGGAAGTTTGCTGATTTTCGTTGGCGTGAATTTCGACGCACGCGGTTTGGGTTCCTTCCCGGGCAGCGCGGGGTGGAAGTGAATCGCCGGCTCGGTGTCCAGCGGGACGCTGATCTTGCGCAGCGATTCGTAAGTACCGAGGGCGCGGTTGACACCGGGCAGCATCATGTCGTGCTGGGCGTCGGTGAACTCGAGGCCGAGAACTTCCATGGCGGCTTTGAGTTGTTCCTTAGAGATGCGCTGCGCCTGTTTATCCGGCGGGCGGTCCTGCGCGTTGGCTTCGAGCGCGAGCGCGCCTTCGGTGACGATCAGAGTCGCGAGAGTGGGTGTGAGTCCGAGAAGCGTGCGGCGGCTCAAGTCAAAAGTCATGCGAATTAGGATAGCGCGGTGCGATGCGTCGTTGAATTGGGTTTAGGCGATGGTGAGGCGCACCGTCACCACCGACATCGCCGGCAGCGTTACACGCAGGCGACCGCTCTCCACCGCGACTTCGTGCGGCTTCACCATTACGCGCTCCGGCTGATCGAAGCTGTTGTAGGCGTTGATGTGCGAATCGTGCAGAATTTCAGCGCGGCCCGGCTTGGCGCTCACGCCGCGCAGCGTACAATCCACGTTCATGTCCAGATCGTGACGCGGGTTGACCAGCGTGACCACCATGTCGCCACCGAGCTTCGACGCGGAGAGCGAAAGATCGGGTGCCGGATCGGGCGCCGCGCCGCGGCCGGTGCGTCCATAATCGGTGAGCTTGGGCCCGTCGGTTTCAACACGCACGGCCATCTTCGAGCGGTGCGGCTTGAACAGCATGAACGCCCAGTAATTCGTCGTGCGCACGCAGTTCTTGCCTTCCGATCCGTCCGTGAGCAGCACCGATTGCAGCACGTTGACCATCTGCGCGATATTGCACATGTACAGCTTGTCGGCCTGGCGATTGAAGATATTCAAGCCCAGCGCGGCGGCGACGGCGCTGCGCATACTGGCCTGTTGCCACAGCTTCCCGTTGCGACGCTCTTCGTCGCCGATCATCTGATCCCACACACCCCACTCATCCAGGAACAGGCCGATGCGACGCTGCGGATCGTAACCATCCAGCAGCGTTCGTTGTTGAATCACCGCCTGCTCGACGCGCGGAAACGAGTTGAGCTGTGTGTACATCGCCTCGGGCGTGAACTGGAGCGGCGTGAGGCTGCCGCCGGAGTAGTAATGCATCGAGTAACCGTCGGGCTGGCGGCCGCCGGCCAGCGTGTCCATGAAACCGCGGGTCCAGCGCGCGTCGTTGCCATTCGGTCCGCAGCCGACCAGGTAGGGTCGCGTTGCGCCGAACTGCCGCGCATAAGTAGCGTAGTGACGAAATTCGGCGGCGGCGCCTTCGGGTCGAAAGTTTCCGCCGCAGCCCCACAGTTCGTTGCCCACGCCCCAGTACTTAACCTTGAAGGGTTCGGGCGAACCATTGGCGGCGCGCTCGTCGGCGAGAGTGCTGCCGGAGGGGTAATTGCAATATTCCATCCAGTCGCGCATTTCCTGCGGTGATCCGCTGCCGACGTTCGCGGCCAGATACGGCTCGGAGCCGATCAGCTTGCAGAAATCGAGAAATTCGTGCGTGCCGAAGCTGTTGTCCTCAGTGTAATTTCCCCAGTGGATGTTGACGCGCTTGGGGCGTTTCGCGCCGATGCCGTCGCGCCAGTGATAATCGTCAGCAAAGCAACCCCCGGGCCAGCGCAGCACGGGAACACCCAATTCCTTCAAGTAATCGACTGCGGCTTTGCGGAATCCGTTGATGTTGGGGATCGGCGAATTCTTGCCGACCCAGATGCCGCCGTAGGTGCAGGAGCCGAGGTGTTCGGCGAAGTGCGAGTGGAGATCGGGGCGGACGATCGCGATTTCTTCGTCGGCGCGAATAATGGCCTTCTTGTTGGCGGAGCCCTGGGAGAAAACGCCGCGCGGCAGAAGAGCGGCGAGCGAAGCGGCGGCGCCGAAGCGCGCGAACTGGCGGCGGGTGCTGCGTGAGTTCATCATGGCCTCCTTACCGAAAGCGCTTACAGGCGCGAAAATGATTGTATCGTGACGCGCGGCGCATGTGAAAATGGCGTTCATGCGATTGATCCAGATTCGGAGCGCGGCGGGCGAGCGGCGCGTAGGGCGGGTTGAAGAGGATCGGGTGACGCTGCTGGATGGTCCGAAGTCGATCTACGATCTGGCGCTGAGTGCGGCGGCTTCGGGCGCCGGGCTGATGGAAACGATCGGTACATGCCACGCCCGCGAGGCGCTGGAGTATGACGTGGTGTACGCGGGCGAAGGCGGCTGGCGGATTCTGCCGGCCATCGATGTTCCCGAGGAACCGGCTCGCTGCATCGTGAGCGGGACGGGGCTGACGCACATGGGCAGCGCGCAAAAGAGGCAGGCGATGCACGAGGCTGCGTCAGGCGCCGAAGCAACCGACAGTATGCGGATGTATCAGCTCGGGATCGAGGGCGGGCGGCCGGCGGCCAGCGAGATTGGCGTTTCGCCGGAATGGTTTTACAAGGGCAATGGCTCGATTCTGCGCGGGCACGGCGATGCGCTGGAGGTTCCGCCGCACGCGGAGGACGGTGGTGAGGAACCGGAGATTGCCGGCGTGTACGTGATCGACGCGAACGGAGAACCGCGGCGGATCGGGATGGCGGTGGGCAACGAATTTTCGGATCATTTGGTTGAGAAAAAGAATTACCTGTATCTGGCCGCATCGAAGCTGATGACGTGCGCGCTGGGGCCGGAACTCGCGATTGATCCGGACTTCCGATCGGTGACGGGCGAGGTGGCGATCGAGCGGGCGGGCGCCATCGTGTGGCGGCGCCAAATTCATAGCGGTGAAGAGGCCATGTCGCACAGCCTGGCGAATCTGGAGCATCATCATTTTAAGCACGCGCTGCATCGCCGGCCGGGCGACGTCCACGTCCACTTTTTCGGAGCGGACGGATTCAGTTTCGGAGAGGGCGTGAAGCTGGAGGACGGCGACATCATGCAGGTGTGGTTCGATGGGTTCGGGCGGGCGCTGCGGAATCCGCTGACGATCGATCGGTCGCCTGAACGGTTGTGGGCGGCGACCAAGCTGTAGGAGGTGACATGCAGCGACGCGACTTCTTGAAGACCACGGCGGCGGGCGTAGCCGCGGGCGCAGTCGTGCCAGGTCAGACGCGGCCGGCAAACAGTTCGGCGAATTCGGCGAACGCCGTGCGCAGCGTCGCGCGATTATTCACCAGCGACGTCGAGGATAAGCCCTGGTTCAACGATCGCGAAATGTGGCCCGCGTATTTCGACATGCTCGCGAAGGCGGGGTTCAATCGGTTCCACCTGGCGTTGGGCATTGGGTACGACTTTCTGCGCGAGGTGACGGATGCGTATTTCGTGTTCGCCTATCCGTTCTTCTTGTCGCCAGCGGGCTATCGCGTGCGCGCGACGAATCTTGCGGATGCCGAGCGCGACCGAAATCTCGAAATGCTGAAGTTCATCACCAGCCAGGCCGCGGCGCACGGACTCGAGTTCCAGTTGGGCTTGTGGACGCACGGATATCAGTGGATCAACAGCCCGCAGGCGAATCAGGTGATCGAGGGACTGACGGCGGAGAATCACGCCGAGTATTGCCGCGACGCGCTGGCGGAGCTGCTGCGCGCGTGTCCCAAGATTACGGGCGTCACCTTTCGCATCCACGGCGAAAGCGGCGTGGCGGAAGGGAACTATCCGTTCTGGAAAACAGTGTTCGACGGCGTGGTGCGGTCGGGGCGGCGGATCGAGATCGACATGCATGCGAAGGGCATCGATCAGGGAATGATCGACGTAGCGCTGGGGACGGGAATGCCAGTGAAGGTGTCGCCGAAATTCTGGGCCGAACACATGGGCTTGCCATATCACCAGGCAGATATTCGCGAGCAGGAGAGGCCGAAGGCGGATCGAAGCGACAAGGGATTTTTCGCGCTAAGCAGCGGGTCGCGCAGTTTCACGCGCTACGGGTATGCGGATCTGCTGCGCGAGGATCGCAAATACGGCATCGTGCATCGCATCTGGCCGGGCACGCAGCGACTCCTGCTGTGGGGCGATCCGATGATGGCGACGGCTTATGCGCGCGCGTTTCAATTTTGCGGATCGAACGGCGTCGACATTATGGAGCCGCTGTCGTTTAAAGGTCGGCGCGGAAGCGGTCGCGCGGGCGGGCGATGCGGATATGCGGACAAATCGCTTGAGCCGCGCTGGGATTGGCAGAAGTACGCGACCTGGTATCGCGTGTGGGGGACTGCGTTGAGCGGCCGCGAGCCGTTGGCGCCGAAGGATGCGGAATCGGCACTGGCGAGCGCGAGCCGTATTCTGCCATTGATCACCACGGCACACGGACCGTCGGCGGCGAACAACAACTACTGGCCGGAGATGTATACCAACCAGTCGATTCTTAATATACAGCGGAAACATCCATATAGCGACATGAGTTCGCCCAAGCTGTTCGGAAACGTCGGCGGGTTCGATCCACAGTTGTTCCTGAGCGCGAACGAGTGCGCGGATGATTTAGTGAAGGGACAGCACCGCGGAAAATATTCGCCGCTGGATGTGGCGGATGGCTCGACCGGTTTTCTTCGTCGGCGACGTGGAGATGGTCCGAGACAAGCGGGGCTCGGAAAAGCGAGACGGCAGAAGCTCGCCGCCTGGAAATCGATGTGGCGATTCAAGCGGGGATCGGAAGGTTTTTCGCGTCGAAGATGCGCTGCGCGGTGCTGTACGCGGTTTACGAGAAAACACGCGATCGGGCGGCGCTGGAGGAAGCGCTTAAGTCCTATCGAAAAGCGCGCGAGGCGTGGGCGTATCTCGCGTCGGTCGCCAAGGACGCGTACGTCACGGACGTCACCGTCGGCGAGCTTCCGTGGCTGCGCGGACATTGGCTGGATCGGCTGCCGGCGATCGACGACGATATCGCGGATATGGCCGCGAAGCTCGAGTCTGCGCCCGCGAGTAATGGCGCGTCCGCGAGCGCAGTCGCACAGGTATCCTCCGGGCGCGAGCGCCAGGAGATTACGTGCCGGCACTCGGCACTCAAGAAGTTCGAGCCAGGGAAGCCGGTGATCGTTGAAATTGAGTCCGCGATGAAAGCGGGGAGCGCGCGGCTGAACTATCGTCGCGTCACGCAGGCGGAGCGATGGGTTGCTCTCGACATGACGGGGCGTGCTGGTCGATTTCGCGCGGAGATCCCGGCCAGCTACACGAACTCCCGGTATCCGCTCCAGTATTATTTCGAGCTGCGCGAGTCGCCGGAATCGGTGAGCTTGTATCCGGGGCTCGGGCGCGATCTCCTGCGACAGCCGTATTTCGTGATCCGGCCCAGTGGTGCCATAATGTAAGCGTTTCCATTCTAGGAGGCTTCATGACCCGTCGCACCTTCGGAGCCGCGCTGGCAGCCACGCCTGCGCTTCTGGCGCAGCAACAGCCGCCGCAACCGCCGACGGCGCCCACGCAGAATCCCGGGCAAGCCGCGGCGCAGAATCCGCAGCAGAATCGCCAGGGCACGCTGCCCGAGGTCCCTCCGTTCGACGATCCGAAGAATCCGATTGAGTTCTCGCGCAGCGTTGTCAACGCAAGAGTCAAACCGTTTCCGATGACGCAAGTGCGACTACTGGCGGGACCGTTCCAGGACGCCCAGGAGTGGAATCGCGGCTACATGGCCCGGTTGCCGGTTGACCGGTTGGTGCACAACTTCCGCGTGAATGCGGACATTCCATCGAGCGCGAAGCCGTTCGGCGGCTGGGAACAACCGAATAATGGCGAAGCGCTGCACCGCGCCAGCGAATTGCGCGGCCACTTCACCGGACATTACTTAACTGCCAGCGCGCAGCTCTACGCCTCGACCGGCGACCAGGCGGCGAAGGCGAAGGGCGACGAGATGGTCGCCGAGCTTGCCAAGTGCCAGAAGAACCTCAAGGGTGGATATCTGAGCGCGTTTCCGCTCGAATTTTTCGATCGCCTGGACGCGCGGAAGGGCGTATGGGCGCCATTCTACACGGTACACAAGATCATGGCGGGCATGCTCGACATGTACACGCTGGCGGGCAACAAGCTGGCGCTCGAAGTGGTGACCGGGATGGCGAATTGGGCCGACCAATGGAGCGGGTCGAAGACGCCCGAGCACATGCAGGACATTCTCAACACCGAGTACGGCGGCATGAACGAAGTGCTGTACAACATTGCGACGGCGACGGGCGAGGATCGATTCGCGGTGGCGGGGGACCGCTTCACCAGGAAGAAATTCTTCAATCCGCTGGCATCGCGACGCGACGAAATGCGCGGGCTGCACGTGAATACGCACATCCCGCAAGTGATCGGAGCGGCGGTGCGCTACGAGATGACCGGCGATTATCGCTTCCACGACGTTGCTGATTATTTCTGGTATGAGGTGGTCGGCGCGCGTTCGTACGTCACCACTGGAACCAGTAACGGAGAGGGCTGGCTGGCGCAGCCGCGGCAACTGGCGGCGGAGCTGAAACGGTCGGTGGCGACGCAGGAGTGCTGCTGCTCCTACAACATGCTCAAGCTGACGCGCCACCTGTTTGAGTGGACCGGTGACCCACGCTACTTCGATTACTACGAGCGATCGATGCTGAACATGCGGCTGGGCACCATCCAGCCGAAGACCGGTTTCACGCAATATTATTTGTCACTGACGCCGGGCGCGTGGAAGACGTTCAATACCGAGGATCAATCCTTCTGGTGCTGCACGGGGTCGGGCGTGGAGGAGTATTCGAAGCTCGGCGACAGCATCTACTGGCACAATGCCGAGGGGATGTACGTGAATCTGTTCATCGCGTCGGAGGTGAACTGGGCTGAGAAGGGGCTCCGGATAAAGCAAGAAACCAGGTTTCCCAATGACCCGCGCACGGCATTGCTCATGACTGCTGACAAGCCGGTACAGATGGCGATTCGGCTGCGCATTCCGGAGTGGGCAGTGGGCGCGTCCGTGAAAATCAACGGGCGGGCGCTCGAATCCTCGGCGAGTCCGGGGAGCTACGTGACCCTGACGCGTACGTGGAAAACCGGCGATCGCGTCGATCTGGAATTACCCATGCGACTCACGGTCGAAAGTACACCCGACGATCGCAAGCTGCAGGCATTCCTCTATGGTCCGCTGGTTTTGGCGGGCGATCTGGGCAGCGAGGGATTGACGCCGCAGGTGATCGTGGGTCCGAATGCTCCGCAAATGCGGCGGGCGGGACAGATCGAAATTCCGGCGTTTAAGGCGGCGGGCAA
>WNFL01202428.1_pt1 | contig 11041 bp, 10 predicted proteins | sample 5400361 | NCBI WGS metagenome assembly WNFL01 (sample SAMN13153351, study PRJNA577476) | soil metagenome | isolation source: 40 cm soil on Douglas fir-dominated hillslope | place: USA:California | collected 2013-09-17 | reverse complement strand
CTTCTCCTCTGCGGGCGTTGCCAGCACGTCTTATCTGTCTGCCGAAATCTTCAAGCAGGATGCCGACATCAACATCGTGCATATTCCTTATAAGGGCGCCCCCGAGGCTACGACTGCCGTCATTCGTAACGACGCGCAGATGTACTTTGCGCCGATCCCCGCGACGGAGGAGCTGACCGCAGCCGGAAAGGTGAGGGCGCTCGCCATCAATTCCGCCAAGCGCGTTCCGCAACTGCCGGAGGTGCCGACCGTCGCGGAGACCTTGCCGAAGTACAAGTACGAGTCGTGGTTCGGCGTGTTCGCCCCTGCCGGAACGCCAGAACCGATCCTCACCAAGGTGAGCGAGGACATCGCGAAGGTCCTCGAGATGCCGGATGTCAAGGAGAAGTTGCTCGCCCAAGGGTCGATCCCATCACCGACGACGCCGAGCGAGTTCGATGCCATCAACAGGGCAGACACTGAGCGCTACGGCAAGATCCTCAAGGAGGCCGGCATCGCGCCGCAATAGCGCTCCACCGAGCTAAGCGCGCATCGGCGCACGGTCGCCGGCAACGGTTTTTTTGGCTTGATGGGAGATGGCTCATGCGCGCCATGGTGCTGGAGAGGCCGTGCACGCCGCTCGTCATGCGCGAGCGGCCGGCGTCCACGCCGGCGAGCGGCGAAATCCTGATCGAAGTCGCGGCGTGCGGCGTCTGCCGCACCGATCTGCACGTCGTCGATGGCGAGTTACCAAATTCAAATCTTCCGATTGTTCCGGGACACGAGATAGTAGGGCGCGTCGCGGCGATCGGGGCAGGGGCGGCAGGATTGGCCCTGGGCGAGCGCGTCGGTGTTCCCTGGCTCGGCTCGACGTGCGGTATTTGCGTTTATTGCCGCAGCGGGCGGGAGAATCTCTGCGATCGAGCGCTATTTACCGGCTATACGCGCGATGGTGGCTATGCCACGCACGCACTCGCTGATGCGCGCTACTGTTTTCCATTACCGGCACGGCAGGATGACGCCGAGGCCGCGCCCCTCTTATGTGCGGGCCTGATCGGGTGGCGCAGCTATCGAATGGCAAATGCAGGCGAGGAGCTAGCCGGAACGGAGGCCGGCCTAGAGGCGCTCGGGCTTTACGGGTTTGGCGCTGCCGCGCATATTCTGGCCCAAGTCGCTGTCTGGCAGGGCCGCCGTGTCTACGCGTTCACCCGTGTCGGCGACGAAGCGGCGCAGGCATTTGCGCGATCTCTCGGCGCTGTCTGGGCCGGCGGCTCGGATGAGATGCCCCCCGAACCGCTCGATGCCGCGATTATCTTCGCCCCTATAGGCCCGCTTGTCCCCCTGGCGCTCAAGGCGGTGAAGAAAGGTGGCCGCGTAGTCTGCGGCGGCATCCACATGTCGGATATTCCGAGCTTTCCTTATCGGCTGCTCTGGGAGGAGCGGCACGTCGTCTCGGTTGCCAACCTCACACGGGCGGACGCGCACGAATTTCTGGCGCTGGTCCCGCAGGCCGGTGTGAAAAGTCAGGTCACGCGTTATCCCCTTGCAGCCGCCAATGATGCGCTTGCTGATTTGCGCGCAGGCCGCCTGCATGGCGCGGCCGTGCTGATACCCTAATCACGCGCCCGCTCGCGTTCAGAGTCAGCGCGGCGGCGGCTCCGGCTCCGCGTGACCGATCGCGCGTTTGATCGACGGAAAGCGCAGGCGCAGCGCCCGTTCCACCTCGTCCACCTTGTCGTGCACGTCCGCGACTTTGAGCATGGGCTCGACGAGGCAATGGAAATTGACGATCTCTCCGTCGTCGGCTGCACGCACGCGTACGTCATGGATCTCGCCGACGAATTCGACCTTGGTCGCGATCTCGATCAGCGCGTCGCGCAGCGCCGCGACGCGCTCGGCTGGCGCGTCGCGACCGGGCTCATCGAATGGCTGCAACGGCTCGATATGCGTTTCGACCTCGACACCTGGGCCCAACTCCTCGCGGATGGCCTCTTCGAGTCCAGTCGCGATGTCGTGCGCCTCGCCGATGGAGACGGCGCCGTCGACCTCGAGATCGAGAGAAACCGCAAGTCGTCCGCCGATCGCGTGCACGATGACGTGGTGAGCCGCGAGCTCGCGGTTGCGCGCAATCACCATGACGCGCTCGAGCGCCGTCTCGTCGTCGAGCGCGCGCGGGTCCGTGGTTACGGTCACTTCGGCGGCGGGACTGTCGGCGCGTATTGCCTCGAGGATGCGCTGTTTGAGCGTCGCCACACGGTCGAGCGGCAGCGTGCGGCTGACCGCAACCTCCAGATCGACAAACAGTACCTTGCCGACCTGCCGCACACGCAGCCTCTCGATTCCGACGACGCCTGGAATGCGGGTCACGGCGGCAGTGATTTTCCCGGCGGCTCCGGGCGGCGCGGTATCGGTCAGCGTATCGATAGTACGTCGGCCGAGCCGCCAACCGGCGATGCAGATCACTAGCGATACCGCTATGGCCGCGACGGAATCGGCCGACGCATAGCCGAGCGCGATTCCAAAGAGTCCGACCAACACCGCCAACGACGACCACATGTCGGAATCGTAGTGCAGCGCGTCCGCTTCGAGCGCAGGGCTCGAGGTCTCTTCCGCCGTTCGACGGAGTACCCGCGCGCGGAGGAAATCGACCACGATCGAGAGCGTGATCACGGCGAAAGCCCACGGCGTCGCCACTACCTCCGGCGGTTGCGCGCTGATGAGACGCTTCGCCGCCTCCCAAATCACGATCCCCGCAAGAATGAACAGCAGCGCGGTTTCGGCGAGCGCGGAGACGCTCTCGATCTTCCCGTGACCGTAATGGTGCTCGGCGTCGGCAGGCTTGCCCGAAGTCCGCACGGCGAAATAGGTCATCACAGTGGCACCGAGGTCGATCAAAGAATGGGCCGCTTCCGACAGAAGCGCGAGCGACCCGCTCATGACCCCGACTATCCCCTTGGCCGTCGTCAAACCCGCCGAGGCGGCGATCGAGGACAGTGCAACCTTCTGCTTGACGTCCGTCATCATTCGCCTGTGCGTTGCGACGTAACGATCGGGGTGGCGCCCGTCAATGCAGCGGAACCAGATCCGTTGCGGTTGCCAGTTGTGGTTTCCGCAGCGTCGGAATGCAAATGAGTTGCATGTGAGGGCGGCGCGGCAGGAGGGCCAAGCAAGGTTCGGTACCATCGCCGATTCTTACTTCCGCGACCGCGCTGCGCAGAGATGAACGGTCGTCATCGGATGCAAGACTGGTACTGCGACTTCCCATTTAGACCGGTATGATCGTAGAAATGGGCCTGCTGTTCCAGCGACCGGAAAAACGTATGGATTTGAACGATCTGGAGCGCAAATTCTGCATTGCCCCGATGATGGAATGGACCGATCGGCATTGCCGGTTCTTCCATCGCCTGCTCACGCGCTGTGCGCTCATCTATACCGAGATGATCAGCACAGGTGCCGTGCTTCGCGGACCTCGCGCGCGGCTCATGGCATATGACGCTGCCGAGCGTCCGGTTGCCCTCCAGCTCGGCGGCTGCGATCCGCGACAACTTGCCGAATGTGCGCGCATCGCCGAGGAGTTCGGGTACGCCGAGGTCAACCTCAATATCGGCTGTCCCTCCGACCGCGTGCAGGAAGGTCGCTTCGGCGCGTGCTTGATGGCAGAACCTGCTCTCGTCGGCGAGTGCGTTGCGGCAATGGCGGCTGTGGTCAAGCTGCCCATCACAGTGAAATGCCGGATCGGGATCGACGATCAAGACCCAGAGGAGGCGCTCGAAGCCCTCGCCTGCGCGGTTGAGCGCGCTGGCGTTGCCGCGCTGATCGTGCACGCGCGCAAAGCCTGGCTCGATGGTCTGTCGCCGCGAGAGAACCGCGACATCCCGCCGCTCGATTATGCCTGCGTCTATCGGATTAAAGCCGCACATCCCGAGCTTTGTGTCGTGCTCAACGGCGGCATAACTGGCCTCGACCAAGCCCTCGCGCACCTTGGCCACGTCGATGGCGTGATGATGGGACGGGCCGCCTATCAAGAGCCGTGGCGGCTCTTAGCCGTCGATCCGGTGCTGTTCGGGGAAAGCGCGCGCTTCGCGTCGCCCAAGGCGGCGGCCGAGGCGCTGGTTCCGTACATCGAGCGCGAGCTTGCGCGCGGTACCCACCTCCACGCCGTAACGCGGCATGTGCTCGGCCTGTTCCGCGGAGTGCCCGGCGCTCGGGCTTTCCGCCGGCATTTGGCAACTGAAGCATTGAAACCGGGCGCGGGCGCAGCCACGTTCCGTGCTGCGCTCGCGCTCGTGGCGGAGCTTGCCGGGCAAAGCGCGCACGTCGCTGCGGCTTGATCCGAGACGATTCCCTTCGGAGCAGGACATGATCTCGGGCGTCCCGCTGAGCGAGCTCATGCTGATTGCTGCCCTGATCCTGGTGGCCGGCGCTGTCACCGGTATCCTCGCGGGCCTTTTCGGAATCGGAGGCGGCGCGCTTATCGTTCCGGTTCTCTACGAAGTGTTCGGCGTACTCGGCGTGCCGGAGGAGGTTCGCTTCCAGCTGTGCGTCGGCACTTCGATCGCGATCATCGTTCCGACCAACGTCTTCTCCTATTTGACCCATCGCGATCAAGGCGCGGTGATGATGGATGTGGTGCGCGCTTGGGCGGCGCCGGCGGTGATCGGTGTGGCGGCCGGCTCGCTCGTCGCGGCTTTTGCACCTAGCGCGGTGCTCAAGCTCGCCTTCGTGATCATCGCAACGGTGATCGCTTTCAAGCTCCTGTTCGGACGCGACAGCTGGCAGATTGCCGGCGATTTGCCTGGCCCTGTCGGCATGACTGTCTACGGCGCATTCGTCGGGTTTGCCGCCTCGTTGATGGGCATCAGCGGCGGCTCGATCTCCAACATGATCCTGAGCCTCTACGGCAAACCGATCCATAAGGCGGTCGCGACCTCTGCGGGTCTCGGCGTGCCGATCACGGTCGCAGGTGTAATCGGCTATATCCTGGCCGGTCTTCCCCAGCAGTCGCTGCTGCCGCCGCTCTCGCTTGGGTTCGTGTCGCTGATCGGCTTTGTCCTGATGGCGCCGGTCTCGAGTTTCACTGCGCCATACGGTGCGCGGTTGGCCCATGCGCTATCGAAGCGCCGACTCGAAATCGCCTTCGGTTGTTTCCTGCTCGCCGTGTCCATACGCTTTTCGGCAAGCTTAGTCGAATGATCGTTACGGGTACCCGCGCATCATCAGCTTATCCCCGCGTACCTCCCAGCTCTCCAGCCGATTGAGGAAGGTCATGCCGAGCAGGCTGGTGCGAAGTTGACCACCTTGCGCGACGAGCGCTGGTACGGAGCGCTCCGTGATATCGCCGATTGACAGCCGATCGAGCGTGACCGGCGCGGCGCGCGCGCGACCATTGGCCGTGTCGACGTTCACGGAGTAGTTGAGCACTTCGAGCGGAAGACCTGCGGCTTTGGCGGCGTCCTGCGTGAGCACGACGGCACTCGCGCCGGTATCGAGGACCATCGGTATGCGGGCGCCGTTGACTTGCGTCGCCACGGAGAAGCCGCCGCCGCTTCCGCGCGCGATCTCGACTGTGCGCCCCCTTGTTGCGGCACGACCCGGGATGAGCTCGGCCAGCACCCGGTCGGCGACCTCGCGCAACTCGAACCGATAGGTATATCCGAGCCCCAACAGCGCTGCCAGCATGGCCCAGATGAGGGCGGATTCGAGCACGCGGGAAAAACGCTGGCGAAAGAGCGTCAATGCAATCAGGCCGATGAGCGCCACGGCCATGACTTTTGTTTCGAACGAAGAGGTATCGAGCCGGGAAAGTTCTGCCAGTGCCGTTTCATTCTGCTGCAGGACGAGGACGAGCAGTGCGACTGTCAGAGCGGCGAGCAGGATCCAGAGCAGGCGGCGCACGATGCTGTCCTCAGCCGACGCTAGACTCTGTTGCGTTCGCTGGAACCACACGCGGGCGCTCTGGGCTTGTCAAGGTCTGCTCGTCCTCGCGAGGGGCACGCGATGCGATGGCCCGTTGCGGAAACACGTTTTCTTCTAAATTGCCGAGAGAGGGAGGTCTTCGGCCGACCAGCGATGGCTTGACCAGGGCCCGATTGGCGTGATGGGGTGTGGAGGTTGAATAACTAGCGCGCGCATCGTTAGCCTAGCGGAGCGACATGAAGCTTTACGATGGAGGTCGGGCGCCCAATCCGCGTCGCACGCGGATATTTCTCGCCGAGAAGGGCATTACCTTGCCCACCGAGCAAGTGGATCTCGGCGCCATGGCGCAGATGTCGCCGGCCTATGCCGCGATCAATCCGCTCAAACGGGTGCCGGCCCTGGTGCTCGATGACGGCACGGTGATCACGGAATCGATTGCAATCTGCCGGTATTTCGAGGCGTTCAAGCCCGATCCGCCACTGTTCGGGCGCGGCGCCTTGGAGCTTGCACGAATCGAGATGTGGAATCGGCGCCTGGAGCTGCATTTGTTGTTTCCGGTGTCGCACGTGTTTCGCAACTCGCATCCGGCAATGAAAGACATGGAAGTGCCGCAGGTGCCGGCGTGGGCCGAGGCCAACAAGCCGCGTATTCAGGAATTCGTCGCCTTGCTGAATGAGGAGTTGAAGGACCGGCCGTTCATTGCGGGGGACGCATTCACGGTGGCTGACATTACCGGCCTCGTTGCCATCGACTTCATGAAGCCGGCAAAGCTGGCGGTACCGGATGAGTACAAGCATCTCACGCGCTGGCACGCCGATATCGCTGTCCGGCCGAGTGCATCGGCCTGACCATGCGCCTGACCATCGTGGGATCGGGTGATGCCTTCGGCTCCGGTGGCCGGTTCAATACCTGCTTCTTTCTCGAAACCGCCAAAGGGACGCTTCTGGTCGACTTCGGCGCCTCGTCGCTGGTCGCGCTCAAGGCGCACGGCCTCGACCCCGACCGTGTCGACGGCATCTTGCTTTCGCATTTGCACGGGGACCATTTCGGTGCGCTTCCGTTCCTCCTGCTCGACGCTCAGTTTCTTGCACGCCGCGAGCGGCCGTTGCTGATTGCAGGCCCGCCAGGCACGCGGGCACGGGTCGATCAACTCCTCGAAGTATTCTTTCCGAAATCAACGACCAACAATTGGCGTTTTTCCTGGAGTGTGATGGAGATCGAGGTCGGCCGCCCGACAGAAGTGCTGGGACACTCCGTCACCACGACCGAGGTGCTGCATTACTCCGGTGCGCCCTCAACCGCTATCGTGGTCTACGACGGGGAGAAGCGCTTCGCCTATTCCGGTGACACCGAATGGGTGGAAGCGCTCCTATCCGTCGCCGACGGCGCCGATCTCTTGATCATCGAGTGCTTCGCGTATTGCGGCAAATTACCGGGCCACATCAGCTGGGATGTACTAAAGAAGCATCTGCCCGATCTGCGCGCGCGGCGCATCATGCTTACGCACATGAACCCGACCATGCTTGCCCACCTCGAGGAGGTCAAAGCCGCCGGCTTGCTCACCGCAGAGGACGGCGCGGTGATTCAGATATGACAGAGGTGACACTCGCCGCGTGCGAACGTTCGGTCGGTCACCGCTCCAGCCGGGCAATGAGGCTCGACGTATCCCACCGGCGTCCGCCCATTTTCTGCACCTCTGCGTAGAACTGGTCCACGAGGGCACTCACCGGCAGGCTCGCGCCGTTCTTGCGCGCTTCGCCCAGGCAAATGGCAAGATCCTTGCGCATCCAATCAACCGCAAAGCCGAAATCGAACTTGCCTGCCGTCATCGTCTTGTATCGGTTCTCCATCTGCCACGACTGGGCCGCGCCCTTGGCGATGGTTGCGATCACGGCTTCGATATCGAGCCCCGCCTTTTTGGCAAAATGAATACCTTCAGATAGGCCCTGCACCAGTCCGGCGATACAGATTTGGTTGACCATCTTGGTGAGTTGGCCCGCCCCAGCGGGGCCGATGAGCTTGCACATGCGGGCGTAGGCTCCAATCACCTTCTCGGCGCGGGCATAGGGCTCTGCATCGCCGCCGCACATGACGGTCAGTGCCCCGTTTTCGGCGCCTGCCTGGCCGCCCGAGACGGGCGCGTCGATGAAGCTGAAACCGCGCTCTTTGGCCTGCGCCTCAAGCTCGCGTGCGATCTCAGCCGAAGCGGTGGTGTGGTCCACGAACACGGCCCCATTTTTGATGCCGTGGAATGCGCCGTTCGGCCCGAGCGTCACCTCGCGCAGGTCGTTATCGTTGCCGACACAGCACATGACGAAGTCTTGGCCCTCGGCCGCGGCCTTCGGTGTCGCCGCGCTGTGCCCGCTGTATTGTCCCACCCATTTCTGGGCTTTTGCGGCGGTGCGGTTGTACACGGTGACGTCGTGGCCGCCCTTGTTCTTAAGATGCCCTGCCATGGGATACCCCATGACCCCGAGACCGAGAAAAGCCACCTTCGCCATCCTGTCCTCCATCGAGCACTGCCGTGCGGGCACGCGAATACCTATATCCGAGAGTGATTGCGACGGCGCGGCACTGGCGTCAACCGTCATCGCGTTGACCAGACCGGCGCCCCTTCTATGGTGTTGCCGGAGAAAGTGCGATGGCGAATAAGGAACAAGTGCTCGCGGCTCTCGAAAGCGTCGTGAGCCCGGAGGGAACTCCGCTGCCAAGAACCGGCGCGCTATCGGACGTGGTCGCAGGCGACGGCAAGGTGTTCTTTTCCATCACCGTGGATGCCACCGATGTCAAAGCGTGGGAGCCAGTGCGTAAGCATGCCGAAGAGGTCGTGCGCGCGCTGCCGGGCGTGCAATCCGCCCTGGTCGCGTTGACGGCGGAGCGCAAAGGCGGCGCGGCATCCGCTCGGTCGCCGCAGGGTACGCGGGCTCCTCCCGCGCGCGGAACGCCCCGCGGCGAGTCGATCCAAGGCGTGCCCGGCGTGGAGGCGGTCATCGCGGTTGCGTCGGGCAAGGGCGGGGTCGGAAAATCAACCACGGCGGTCAATCTCGCGCTCGGCTTAAGCGCACTCGGTCTCAAGGTCGGCATCCTCGATGCCGACATTTACGGTCCCTCGTTGCCGAAGCTCCTCGCGATTCGCGAGCGGCCACAGACGATCGGTGGGACACGGCTTAAACCGATCACCCGCTATGGCCTCACTGTCATGTCGATCGGCTTCCTCATCGATGAGGACACGGCGATGATCTGGCGCGGCCCGATGGTGATTTCGGCGCTCACGCAGATGCTGCGCGAGGTCGAGTGGGGAAAGCTCGACGTGATGGTGGTCGACATGCCGCCCGGCACCGGCGATGCCCAACTCACCATGGCACAGCAGGTGCCGCTCAAGGGAGCGGTTATTGTATCTACGCCACAGGACCTCGCGCTGATCGACGCCCGGCGCGGCGTCTCCATGTTCAAGCGAGTTAACGTGCCGGTACTCGGGATCGTCGAGAACATGAGCTATTTTCTCTGTCCGAGTTGTGGCACGCGCGCCGATATTTTCGGCCATGGCGGAGCGCGGCGGGAGGCGGAGCGGCTCGGCGTGCCGTTTCTCGGCGAAGTCCCACTGCATATGGCAATCCGCGAGAAGTCGGATGCCGGTCTTCCCGTGGTCGCGACCGAGCCGGACAGCTCGCACGCGAAAATCTATCGCGACATCGCCGCCAAGGTGCAGGACCAAATCAAGAGTGGCAGCCTCAGCCGCGCGGCCCCCAAGATCGTCATCGAGGCATAGGCCCTACGCTGGCCTTCAGGTCGACGGCGCTCCGACCAACGCTGGCAGTTCGGCCAGCGATTGCACCGTACGATCGGGCTTGCCCGGGAGCCGCTCCGGTCGTTGGCCATAGCGATTGCACCATACGACCTGCATGCCGAACGCCGAGGCCGCATAGGCATCCCACGCGTTCGATGATTGGAACGCAATCGCGGCAGCCGGCACCTCGAGACGGTCGACGGCGAGTTGATAGACCTTGGGGTGCGGCTTGTAGACGCCGACCGCCTCGACCGAGAGCACGGCATCAAGCAGCGACTCCAGTCCGGCGGCCTTGACCGCCGCATCGAGCATCTTGGGTGAGCCGTTCGACAGGATCGCCGTCCGCAGGCCCGTCTGTTTCAGGCGTGTGAGGACGTCGGGGATTTCGGGAAATGCATCGAGCGTCAGGTAAAGATTCATCAGCCGATCGCGCAGGTCACGTTTGTCCAGCGCCAATGTCTCCAACGCGAAGTCGAGAGCGTCTGAGGTCACCTGCCAGAAATCCGCGTGCCGACCTTGAAGACTCCGCAGCCAGGTGTATTGCAGCTGCTTGTCACGCCAGAGCGCGGTCAGCTTATCGACGGTCTCCCCGAGCACATCACGGCAGCCTCTGGCCGCTGACGAAAAATCGAACAGGGTCCCGTAAGCATCGAAGACGCAAGCCTGCACGCCGGTTAAAGATAAGTTGCTCATGCGGAGCACCTCAGTTACGGCTCGTTGACGATGATCCACTAACACATTCCACAATGGGGCCGCACGTTAGTGCCGCGCGCTCGGTCGCAACCCTCCCCCCGCGCAAACGGGGAGAGGGAGCGGACCGAGTCTGCCACAGCCGCTGATTCTTCAACACGCACGGACTCGCGCGAGGTCACGGCTCGGCGCTGAACCGCATTTGCCAGTCCTATTCACTTGTCAAACAGCCCTACTCAACGCACCGCCGCGTTTCCCCTGCGGCTAAACTCTTTGTCCAAGTTCAATGCAAATCGGCGGCGCGCCCAGTACGTCCCCGCCCCCGCGTCTGGGGAGGCTGAGGGGCACGCGCTGTTCTTGCGTGCGCGCTCGTCTCGACGTTGCATCCATCAAACAACACCTCTTCGTTCCCGCGGCGCGTTTTTGCGCCTGGGTTTTGCTTTGGGCTTCGCGCACCCGGATGAGGGGTGGCGGAGCGCCGAGATAACGCTCCGGTGCTCGGTGCACCGGCGGGGCGTGCCTTAACGCGGCACGCCAGGCGCTGATGAGGCGCCATGCGTCTCTCGGAGACGCTCGCCTCTCGGCGCTCCACCGTGGCGATTTTGGGCCGGGCGCCGCGCTTTTCCCTCGCCGGAATTGCTTCCGGATCGGTTACAGCGAGCTCCTCGC
>WNFL01428094.1_pt3 | contig 11042 bp, 10 predicted proteins | sample 5400361 | NCBI WGS metagenome assembly WNFL01 (sample SAMN13153351, study PRJNA577476) | soil metagenome | isolation source: 40 cm soil on Douglas fir-dominated hillslope | place: USA:California | collected 2013-09-17 | reverse complement strand
CGACTCCCCATGGCTCCCGCCCCCATTCCGATTCCACCTCGCCCCCCCCGCCCCCGCTCCCACTTCCTCGCTCCGCAGCGACGGGCGGCGCAGATCCTCGTGCTCCCCGTGCGCGTGGCGCGCCGCGTGGAGCTTGAGCCGCGGCTCGACGTGGCCGAAGCCGGTGGCGATCACGGTGATCATCAGCTCCCCGTCCATGTTCGGGTCGATCACCGCTCCGAAGATGACGTTGGCCTCCTCGCCGGCCGCGTGGACCACGACGCTCGACGCCTCGTTCACCTCGTGGAGCGTGAGGTCACGGCCGCCGGTGATGTTCACCAGCACGCCCTCGGCGCCCGAGATCGAGACGTCCTCGAGCAGCGGGCTCGACACCGCGGCCTGCGCCGCCTCCAGTGCGCGATTGGTACCGGTGGCGCGGCCGGTGCCCATCAGGGCGTTGCCGCGGTTCGACATCACCGACTTCACGTCCGCGAAGTCCAGGTTCACCAGGCCCGGGACGGTGACCAGGTCGGAGATGCCCTTGGTGGCCTTGAGCAGCACCTCATCGGCGACCCCGAAGGCATCGGTCAGCGAGGTGGCCTTGTCCACCACCGAGAGCAGGCGCTCGTTGGGAATGATGATCAGCGTATCCACCTCGGCGCGCAGCTCGGCGAGGCCTTCCTCGGCCTGGCGCAGGCGGCGGCGCCCTTCGAAGAAGAACGGCTTGGTCACCACCGCGACGGTCAGCGCGCCCTGCTGGCGCGCGAGACGTGCGACCACCGGCGCGGCGCCGGTGCCGGTGCCACCGCCCATCCCGGCGGTGATGAAGACCATGTCGCTCTCGGCCAGGGCGTCACCGAGGAGCTGCTCGTCCTCCTCGGCGGAGCGGCGGCCCTGCGAGGGATCGCCTCCCGAGCCCAGCCCGCGGGTGGTGGCCTTCCCGATCTGCATCCGGGTCGGGGCGAGCGACTGGTTGAGGGCCTGAAGGTCGGTGTTCGCGACGATGAAATCCACGCCGCGAAGGCCGGCGCCGATCATGCGGTTCACGGCGTTCCCGCCCGATCCGCCGACGCCGATCACCTTCAGCTTGGCCGACGAGGTGCTCTCGATCTCGAGTTCGAACATGGCACGACTCCCTGTGCCTGCCCCGAGCGGCCCGGCGCGGTCGTTCCGTGCCGGCCCTTCCCTGGGTGTGAGGCGGTGGCTGTTAGAACAGATCTCCGAACCAGCGACGGAGATCGAATCCGCTGCGTCGTTCCCCGTGGGCGCGGCGCTCCCGCGCGAAATCCTCCCCGGCCTCGCTGCGCGCGGCGTGGAACACCAGGCCCACGCCGGTGGAATACCTCGGATCCGAGACGTTGTCCGAGAGCCCGCTCAGCCCGTGGGGCTTGCCCAGGCGCACCGGCATCTCGAACACCTGCTCGGCCAGCTCGACGACCCCCGGCATCAGCGAGGTGCCGCCGGTGAGGACCACGCCGCCGCCGAGGAGCTCGGCGAAGTGGTTCTTCTTCACTTCCTTGTTCGCGAGCTGGAAGATCTCCTCCATCCGCGGCTCGATCATCGAGGCCAGCATGTGGCGGGAGATCTCGCGGTCGGAACGGCCGCCGACCCCGCTCACCTGGATGCTGTGCTCGAGTGAGACCAGGGCGGCGAGGGCGCAGCCGGACTGGATCTTGATCGCCTCGGCCTTGTCGATCGGGGTGCGCAGTCCGATCGCGATGTCGTTGGTGACGTTGGCGCCGCCGAACGGAACGATCGCGGTGTGGCGGATCGAGCCCTCGAAGAACACGGCGACGTCGGTGGTGCCGCCGCCGATGTCGAGCAGCACCACGCCCAGGTCGCGCTCGTCGCGGCCCAGCACCGCGTGGCTCGAGGCCAGCGGCTCGAGCACCAGGTCGGCGACCTTGAGGCCGGCGCGCTGGATCGAGCGGCAGATGTTCTTGGCCGAGGTCACGGCGCCGGTGATGATGTGGACCTCGGCTTCGAGCCGCACGCCGCTCATCCCGACCGGGTCCTTGATCCCGTCCTGGTCGTCGACGATGAACTCCTGCGGGATCACGTGGATGATCTCGCGATCGGTGGGGATCGCGATCGCCTTGGCGGCCTCCACCACGCGGTCGACGTCGGCGGGACCGATCTCGTTGTCCTTGCGGGAGACCGCGATCACGCCGCGGCTGTTGATCGAGCGGATGTGGTCGCCGGCGATCCCGGCGGTGACGCCCTTCACCGGAAACCCGGCCATGCGCTCGGCCTCGTCCACGGCGCGCTGGATGCTGGCCACGGTCTTCTCGAGGTCCACCACCACGCCGCGGCGCAGACCCTCGCTGGGGGCGTTGCCGATTCCGACCACGCGCATGGTGGTCGAGTCGTCCCCGTTGGTGTCCGCGATGATGCAGGAGATCTTGGTGGTGCCGATGTCGAGCCCGACGTACGTCCGTGTCGCCTGTGCCATTGCGCTCACCTCCTGTGAGCCGTGCTCAACCGCTGTGCGCTTCGGCGACCTTCCCGGCCGCCGCCGATTTCGAGGGCCTGACGATCACCTGGTCGTGGAACCGGAGGTCCACGACTTCGGCCGACATCCCGCGATGCTGCAAATCGGCCAGCACCACCCTCAACGCGGAGAGCTCGCGCACGCCCGGCGGCCATGCCGGGGTGAGCACCCGCGTTCCGTTCATCAGCTGGAGCTCGGTGGCATCCGGGTCCGAGACTCCGATCTGCGAGACCTGCCCCCCGAGCTGGAGCTCGTCCTGCGACAGGGCGGCGACCCACGCCAGCCCACGCTGCACCTCGGGAGTACGGATCTGCGCACCGGCGCGCACTCCATCGAAGCGCGGACCGGCGAGCAGCGGAACGTCGGCGACTGCACCGTCCGCGAGCGGCGGCAACAGCACGCCGCTGGAGTCCACCTCCCACGGAGTGCCGTGCTGGACGAGCAGCACCGGTTCCCTCTCCACAATACGGATCCGGACGTCGCGCGGCAACTCCCGATCGACGTCGGCGCGAAGAATTCTCGGGGACAGGAGCAGCGCCTGGCGGGCCCGCACCGGATCGACCGCGATCAGGTCGGCCCCCTGCTGGATTCCGGCGATCGCGCAGACGCGGGCGGCGTCCAGGTAGTGGAGTCCCTCGACCCGCACCTCGTGGACCCGCCCCACCTGCCGCCGCAGCGTGCCCCACGGCAGGTGCGCGAGCACCACCGGGGCGGCGATCAGCCCGAGCGCGCGGACCAGGCGTCCGAAGAAGCCCCGGCGCCGGACGGGCCGCTCCGAGCGCAGCGCACCGCCGTGGTAGAAGGTCACGCGCGCGCCCCTCCCGCGACGCCGGTCCGCTGGCGCAGACGCTCGAGCACCGCGTCGCCCAGCTTCCACACGTCGCCGGCGCCGAGCGTGATCACCACGTCGCCGGGACGGGCCTCGGCCGCGATCTGCTCGACCGCGTCGGCCGCGGTGGCGAAGGCGACGTGGCGCGCGCCGGCCGCGCGGGCGCTCTCGACCACGGTCTGCCCGGAGATCCCGGGGATCGGGGCCTCCCCGGCCGGGTAGACGTCGAGCACCCAGACCTGGGCGGCGTCGCCCCACACCTTGCCGAACTCCTCCTTCAGCAGCGCGGTCCGCGAGAAGCGGTGCGGCTGGAACACCACCAGGGTGCGCCCGAGGCCGCGCGCCGCGGCCAGGGTGGTGGCGATCTCGGTCGGATGGTGGCCGTAGTCGTCCACCACCCGGGTGCCTCCGGCCTCGCCGCGGGTCTCGAAGCGCCGGCTCACGCCGCGGAACCCGGCCAGGGCCTCCGCGATGTGGCCGAAGCCGACCTCGACCTCGAGGCCGACCGCCGCCGCGGCCAGGGCGTTCAGCACGTTGTGTGCGCCCGGGACCTGGAGCTCGATCTCGCCCAGATCGGAGCCGGCGACGCGCAGGCGGAACTGGGAGCCATGGGGCTTGAGGCGCACGTCGAGGGCCTGCACTTCGACGTCCGGGCCGGTTCCGTAGATCAGGGCCCGCCGGGTCACGCGCGGCAGGATCGCGCGCACCCCGGGGTCGTCCCCGCACAGCACCGTGACCCCGTAGAACGGCACCCGGTTCGCGAAGTAGACGAAGGCCTGCCGCACCTGATCCAGGTTTCCGTAGTGATCGAGGTGCTCGCGGTCGATGTTGGTGATCACGGTCAGCGCCGGGGCCAGGCGCAGGAACGAGCCGTCGCTCTCGTCGGCCTCGGCCACCAGGAACTGGCCGTGCCCGAGGCGGGCGTTCGAGCCGATCGCGTGCAGCCGCCCCCCCACCACGATGGTCGGGTCGAGGCCGCCGCGTGCCAGCACCGCGGCGATCATCGAGGTGGTGGTGGTCTTGCCGTGCGAGCCGCCGACCGCGACGCCGTACTTCATCCGCATCAGCTCGGCGAGCATCTCGGCCCGGCCGATCACCGGCACGCCGCCCCGGCGGGCGGCCTCGAGCTCCGGGTTGTCGGCCTTGACCGCGGTCGAGAACACCACCACCTGGGCGCTCTCCACGTTCGCGGGCTAGTGCCCGACGAACACGCGCCCGCCCAGCCGCACCAGGCGATCGGTCACGTCGCTGGCCTTGAGGTCGCTGCCCGAGACCTGGTAGCCCATGTTGAGGAGCACCTCGGCGATCCCGCACATGCCGGAGCCGCCGATGCCGATGAAGTGGATGCGGTGCATCCTGCCGTACATCAGCCCTCCGCCTCGTCAGGATCCGGATCCGCGAGCTCGATCGGCGTGCGGCCGGCCGACCAGCGCTCGAGACTCTTGACGATGCGCTCGGCCGCGTCGGGCCGGGCGAAGGTGCGGGCGTTCGCGGACATGCGCGACAGCGCCTGGCGGTCGCTCAGCCAGTGGGCGATCTCGTTCGCGAGCCGCTCGCCGGTCAGCTCGCGATCCAGGATCAGCGCGGCCGCGCCGCGGTCCACCAGGTTGCTGGCGTTCACCAGCTGGTGGTCGTTGGCGGCGTGCGGATAGGGAATCAGGATCGCCGGGCAACCGCAGGCCGCGATCTCGGCCAGCGTCATCGCGCCCGAGCGGCACACCACCAGGTCGGCGGCGGCGTAGGCCATGTGGATGCGGCGCAGGAACGGCAGCACCTTGGCCGGGAGCTGCTCCTCGGTCACGGCGGCCTGCACCGAGTCGAAGTCCTCACGCCCGGTCTGGAGGATGAACTGGACGTCGACGCGGCCCTTGAGCCGGCGCATCGCGTCGAGCGCGGCCATGTTGATGCGATGCGCGCCCAGGCTGCCGCCGAACACGAACACCGTGGGGCGGCCGTGGACCAGGCCGAACTCGTCGAGGGCCTGGCTGCGGTCGCCGCTCAGGATGTAGGCGCGGATCGGGTTGCCGGTGACGCGCAGGTGGTCGCGGCGGCTGAAGTAGGAGCGCGCCTCGACGAACGACAGGTGCACCTCGTCGGCGATCCGCGCCAGCCAGCGGTTCGAGATCCCGGGAATGCTGTTCTGCTCCTGGAGCACCAGCGGCCGGTTCAGGATCCGCGCCGCCAGTGCCACCGGGCCGCTCACGTAGCCGCCGGTCCCGAGCACCACGTCGGGCTTCTCGGTCGCCACCACCACGAACGCCTGGAACACCCCGATCACGTTGGTGATCAGGACCAGCGGCCAGCGCCACCAGGCGCGACGCGGGAAGCCGCGCGTCCAGATGGTGCGCAGCCGGAAGCCGGCCTCGGGCACCGCGGTCGCCTCGAGCCCGCGCTGGGTCCCGACGAACACCGCCTCGCTCCCCTTGCGGGTGCGACGGATCTCCTCCGCCACCGCGATGCCGGGGTAGACGTGTCCGCCGGTGCCGCCCCCGGCGATCAGGACTTTCATCGTCCCTCCCGCGACCAGCGCTCCCGCACCAGCGCCTCGCGCGAGTCGCTGGCGGCGGTGATGCGGTAGAGCAGGCCCGCGGCCGCCAGGCTGGCGAGCAGCGCCGAGCCGCCGTAGGACACGAAGGGCAGCGGCAGGCCGGTGGTGGGCGCCAGGCCGGTGGCGACCGCGAGGTTGACCAGCGTGTAGAGCCCGAACTGGATCATGAGGCCGCCGGCGAGCAGGGTCATGAACGGATCCGCGGCGCGCATGGTGGCGCGCATGCCGCGCCACATCAACAGCGCGAACACCACCAGCAGCCCGGTCGCGCCCAGGAACCCGAGCTCCTCGGCCAGGATCGAGAAGATGAAATCGGTGTGGGCCTCGGGCAGGAACAAGTACTTCTGGAGCCCGCCGCCCAGACCGCGGCCGTGCCAGCCGCCCGAGCCGATCGCGATCAGCGACTGATCGAGCTGCCATCCGGCGCCGCGCGTGTCGAGCTCGCCGCCGAACACGAAGCGCGCGAAGGTCGCCACCCGGGTCATCTGGTAGGGATGGGTCTTGAGCATGATCACCCCCACCACCAAGCCGGCGGCGACCGGAACCAGCAGGTGGCGTACCCGCGCCCCGGCCAGGAACAGCATGCCGAAGGCGGTGATCCCGAGCAGCGCAGCGCTGCTCAGGTTGGGCTGGAGCAGCACCAGCCCGGCGACCCCGCCGGCCATGCCGAGCGGCAGCGCGACACCGCGCCAGAAGCCGAGATCGCCCGGCGGGTGGCGCTTCAGCCACCAGGCCATGAAGATCACGGTGGCGAAGCGCGCCAGATCGGTGGGCTGGAGGCTGAAGAACCCCAGGCGCAGCCAGCGGCTCGCCCCCTTGGCGACGTGGCCGACGCCGACCACCACCATCAGCAGCACCACCGCCAGCCCCATCAGCTTCGGCGCCCAGGCCTCGAGCCTCCGCAGGTTGATGCGCGAGAACGCCACCATCGCCAGGATGCCGAGCGCGGCGCGGAACAGCTGCTTGCTGAGGAAGTAGTCGGGATCCTGGTAGCGCGTGAGGCCGAGGATCGCGCTCGAGGAGTAGACCATCACCACCCCGACCGCGGTCAGGGCCAGCGGCAGCGCGATCAGCCTTGAACCGGCGGCCGCGGTCTTCGTAGTCGGTGAACATGTCGAACGACGCGCAACCGGGCGAGAGCAGCACCACCGCCGCCCCGTCGCGCGCCGCGTCCTCGCGCGCCAGCGCGAAGGCGCGCTCCACCGCCTCGGAGAACCCGGCCGCCCGGCTCTGGGGCAGGCCGCTCCACGCCCTGGCGATGCGCTCGGCGCCCTCGCCGATCAGCACCGCGTGGCGCACCCGGTCGCGCGCCAGCGGCAGCAGCGGGGCGAAGTCCTGGCCCTTGTCGCGCCCGCCCGCAATCAGCACCACCGGCCGCGGGAAGCTGCGCAGCGCGACCGCCAGGGAGTCCAGATTGGTGGCCTTGGAATCGTTCACGAAGGTCACTCCGCCGAGGGTGGCCACGGTCTCGAGCCGGTGCTCGAGGCCGCGGTAGTCGCGCAGCACGGTGCGCAGGGTGTCGGGAGCGGGCTCCAACGGAAGCACCGTCGCCAGCGCGGCGAGGGCGTTGCTCAGGTTGTGCGGCCCCCGCAACCCGAGCTCCCCGGTCCCCATCAGTCGTTCGCTCCCGCCGCGCCACACCAACTCGATGCTGCCGTCGCGCGCGCACGCCCCCTGCTCCACCGCCCGCCTGGCCGAGAACTCGAGCCCGGTGCCGCCGCCGGTGCGGCGGCGCATCACTTCGGGGTCGTCGGCGTTCCAGACCGCGTAGTCGCCCTCGTCCTGGCGGGCGAACAGACGCTGCTTGGCGGCGCCGTAGGCGTCGATCGAGCCGTGGCGGTCGAGGTGGTCGGGGGGGAGGTTGAGCCAGGTGGCGACGAACGGCTTGAGGCGGTCCACGGTCTCGAGCTGGAACGAGGAGACCTCGACCACCAGCAGCCCCGCGGCCGACACGGTCTCGGCGACCTCGCACACCGCGCGGCCGATGTTCCCGCACACCGCCACCTCGCGTCCGGCGGCCTTCAGCAGCGCGCCGACCAGGTCGGTCGTGGTGCTCTTGCCATTGGTGCCGGTCACGCACAGGAACCGCGCGTGGGCGGCGATGAAGCCGACCTCGAGCTCGGAGAGCACCGGGACGGCGCGCGCCCGCGCGGCCGCCGCGATCGGGTGGGCGAACTCGATGCCGGGGCTCCACACCACCAGGTCGTGGCCGTTGAGCAGCGCGGCGTCGTCGCGCCCGGCGACCAGCTCGGCGCCGCACGCCGCGAGCGCCGCCGCGGCCTCGCGCAGCTCGCCCGGCGCCCGGCGGTCGCAGACCTGGACGCGCATGCCGTGCGAGGCCAACAGCCGCGCCGCGGCCACGCCCGAGCGCGCGGCCCCCACCACCAGCGGGTGCGAGCCGGGAAGCGGATGGCGGGCGTCGATCGTCATTGGAGCTTGAAGGTGGAGAGCGAGAGCAGCGCCAGCAGGGCGCCGATGATGTAGAAGCGCAGCACCACGCGCGACTCGGCCCAGCCGCGGAGCTCGAAGTGATGGTGGAGCGGCGACATGCGGAACACGCGCCGGCCCCACAGCTTGAACGAGGCCACCTGGATCATCACCGAGAGCGTCTCGGCCACGAACACTCCTCCCACCAGCACCAGCCAGAATTCACGCTTGATCAGGACCGCCACGGTTCCGAGCGCGCCGCCCAGGGCGAGCGACCCGGTATCGCCCATGAACACGTCGGCCGGATGACAGTTGTACCAGAGAAACCCGAGCGACGCCCCCACCACCGCCGCGCAGTAGATGGTGAGCTCGCCGCCGTAGGGCAGGTAGCTGATGTTCAGGTACTCGCTGAAGCGCGCGTGGCCGCTCACGTAGCACATCCCGGCGAACGCCAGCGCCGCGATCGCGGTCAGGCCCGAGGCCAGACCGTCGAGCCCGTCGGTGAGGTTCACCGCGTTGGAGGTCGAGGTGATCACCAGCACCACGAACGGCACGAACAGCCAGCCGAAGTCGAGCAGCCGGAACTTGAGGAACGGAACGTGGGTGGTGGTGGGCGGTAGCCCGCCGGGCTCGGGCCACGCCAGCAGCAGCACGCCGATCATGATCCCGAGCGAGATCTGGCCCACCAGCTTGTAGCGTCCGAGCAGCCCCTTGCGGAGTCCCTTCACCACCCGCAGGTAGTCGTCGAGGAATCCGATTCCGCCCATCCACACCGTGGCGCCCACCGCGATCCACAGCGAGCGCGAGTGGAAGTTCCCCCACAGCAGGCACGGGATCACGATCGCGCTGACGATCAGGATCCCGCCCATGGTCGGCGTCCCCGCCTTCACCAGGTGGCTCTGCGGACCCTCCTCGCGCACCTTCTGGCCGAGCTTGACGCGCTGCAGCCAGGCGATCAGCGGCGGGCCGAGGAAATAGCACAGCAGCAGCGCGGTGATGGCCGCGTAGGCGGCGCGAAAGGGGATGTAGCGGAAGACGTTCAGCGCGCCGAGGCCTTGGACGTGGTGGAGCGGGTAGACCCACTCGTAGAACATCAGGCCTCCCCGATCCCGTCGAGCGCCCGCTCGAGCGCCACGCCGCGCGACGCCTTGAGCAGCACCACCACGCCCGGCGCCAGCGCCTCGCGCAGCGCCTCCCGCACCGCCGCCAGGTCGGGGAAGATCCGCGGCGCCGGAACGCCCTCGCCCACGCCGGAGGCGGCATCGCGCGCGTGGGCGCCGACCAGCCACAGCTCGGCGCTGCGCGCCGTCGACGCGGTCTCGCGGTGGAGCCGCGGCGCGGCCTCGCCCAGCTCCAGCATGTCGCCGAGCACGGCGATGCGGCGCGTCGCGCCGGGCCAGGCCTCGAGCGTCTGGATCGCCGCGCGCGTGGATTCCGGGTTGGCGTTGTAGCAGTCCACCAGCAGCGTCGCCCCGCGCAGGGTGCGGGTCTCCATGCGTCCCTTCGAGGGAACGTAGGCCTCGAGCGCGCGCACCACCGCGGCCGGATCGAGCCGCAGCTCGCGCGCCACCGCGATCGCGGCCAGCGCGTTGCGCACCTGGTGGCGGCCGGTGAGCCGCAGGTGGATCGGCGGGAACCCCTCGACCTCGAAGCGGATGCCCTCGGGGCCCAGCTCCTCGACCGACAGCGGCCGCACCTCGGCGCCGGCACTCTCGCCGAAGGTCACGACGCGGGCCCTGACCTCGGCCAGCGCCTGCAGCAGCAGCGGCGAGTCGGCGCCCACGAACAGCGGCTGGCCGGGCCGCAGGGCGTAGCCGAGCGAGGCCTTCTCGCGCGCGATCGCCTCCAGCGAGCCCAGGCCTTCGAGGTTCGCGCTGCCGGCGTTGGTGATGATCGCCGCGCCCGGGAGCGCCACCTGGGCCAGGCCGGCGATCTCGCCGGCGTGGCTCATCGCGATCTCGACCACCGCCGCGCGGTGCTCGGGCTTGAGCCGCAGGAGCGTGAGCGGCACGCCCCACTGGTTGTTCAGGTTGCCCTCGGTCTTGAGCGTGGGCGCCGCGGTCGAGAGCGCCGCCGCCACCAGGTCCTTGGTGGTGGTCTTGCCGGCGCTGCCGGTGACGCACAGCATCAGCCCGGTCCAGCGCTCGCGATAGCGGCGTGCGATCGCCAGCAGCGCGATCGTGGGATCGTCCACCAGCACCAGCGGCCCGGGCTCCCGGCCGCGCCATTCCGGATAGCGCGCGCGCGCGCACAGCGCCGCGCCGGCGCCGCGGTGGAACGCCTCCTCGAGGAACGCGTGGCCGTCGGCGTGGCTGCCGGCGAGCGGCACGAACAGCGCGCCCGGCGTGATCGTGCGGGTGTCGATGCTGGCGCCCTCGATCGCGGTCGCGAGCCGCGCCTCGCGGGCTGCGGCGTCGCGCGGGACGTCGCGGATCAGCAGGTCGCCACCCGCCCACTGGGCGAGCAGGGGCAGGGTCACCGGCGGGGTCGCGGGAGCCGTCGCCATCATGCGCCCGCTCCCCGGGCGCGCAGGATCTCCCGCGCCACCTCCCGGTCGTCGAACGGCAGGACGCGGTCGCCGATGGTCTGCGTCGCCTCGTGCCCCTTGCCGGCGATCAGCACCAGGTCGCCGGGGCGCGCCTCGGCGATGGCCGCGCCGATCGCCGCGCGGCGGTCGAGCTCGACGTCGAGCGGCGCGCCGGCGCCGGCCACGATCTCGAGCGCGATCGCCTCGGGGTCCTCGCTGCGCGGGTTGTCGTTGGTGACCC
>WNFL01116842.1_pt1 | contig 11043 bp, 10 predicted proteins | sample 5400361 | NCBI WGS metagenome assembly WNFL01 (sample SAMN13153351, study PRJNA577476) | soil metagenome | isolation source: 40 cm soil on Douglas fir-dominated hillslope | place: USA:California | collected 2013-09-17 | reverse complement strand
GAGTGCTGCACTCGGCTGGGAAACAGGAAATCCTCAACCCTGAGGTTCGCCTTTCTGATCCACAAAGCTAACGCATCTCGCGTCTGCTCGGTGATCTCAAATTGAACGGGGCGCTGGGTTTTCTGTTGCATCACGATCGTTCGTGCGGCAATGCGGTCGCCATGCGAGACATCCCGAACCCGCAGCTTGACCAAGTCGCACGCTCGTAGCTTGCTATCGATGGCCAGATCGAACAACGCCAAGTCCCGAGTGTGATCGGAAAGCTGCAATCGAACCCGGATCGCCCAGATATCCTTGAGCTTGAGAGGTGCCTTCTGACCGACGAGCTTGCCTTTGTTCCACGCTTCCCGGTGGACCGGATTGCAAATGACGTGTTCCATGACGGGCTCCTTTTCCTTGTAAAAGGAGCCTCAGTCTGCACGCTGACCCAAGGGACGGTGTCCGATCCGTTGCTGCCTGTCGTGCTCTAGAGAAGCGGACCTTCGCGGACTTCGCTGTACGGCCATGAGCTGCCACTCGCATGTGATAGCCGGGGCTTTACCGGGTTGGGTTACTATTCCCGTGCAAAGGTTGATTTGGGAGGGGCATTGAGCGAGACGGGAATCCGCCATCGGCTGGCGGCGATTCTGGTGGCAGACGTGGCGGGCTACTCTCGTCTGATGGCGGGCGATGAGCGAGGGACCGTGGCTGCGCTGGATTCGGCACGCGGCGTATTCAAGGCCCAGATCGAATCGCATCAAGGCCGCGTCATCGACATGGCAGGCGATTCCGTGCTCGCCGTATTCGAGAGTGCCACCGGAGCGGTGGCGGCTGCGCTAACCGTCCAGCATGCACTCACGGGCCGAGCTGCCAAGGTGCCTGAGGGTCGCAGGATGCAGTTCCGCATCGGCATTCACCTTGGCGACGTGATCGTAAAGCCCGACGGCACGGTGTATGGAGACGGCGTGAACATCGCCTCCCGGCTCCAAAGCTTGGCCGAACCCGGTGGCGTGACGGTGTCCGATTCCGTGAAGAGCGTAGTACGCGGCAAGGTCCCGGCAGTGTTCGAGGACCAGGGCGAGCAGACGGTCAAGAACATTCCCGAGCGGGTACACGCCTACAGGGTCGAAGCAGAAGGCCGCATCGCGGCGAAGCGAGGTTCTACCGTTGGCGAGATCGACCTTTCCATTCCCGACAAGCCCTCGATCGCGGTGTTGCCCTTCACCAACATGAGCGGCGACCCGGAGCAGGAGTATTTCGCGGACGGGATAACCGAAGACATCGTCACCGACATCTCGCGCGTATCCGGGCTGTTCGTGGTCGCGCGCAATTCCTCGTTCGTCTTCAAGAACCGGGCGGTCGACATCAAGGAGATGGGCCGCAGGCTCGGCGTAAGGCATGTGCTTGAGGGCAGCGTCCGGAAAGCGGGAGCGAGAGTCAGGATCACGGCACAACTGATTGACGCCCAGACCGGTGGGCACCTCTGGGCCGAGCGGTTCGACCGGGAATTGGCGGACATCTTCGCCGTGCAAGACGAAGTCACCCGCAGGATCGTGGATGTGCTCAAGGTCAGGCTCACTGCGCCCGAGCACAGCCGCCGCGAACAACGTGGCAGGGTCAATGCCGAGGCCTACGATTATGCGGTGCGGGGACGCAGGAGTCTCCTTCAGTTTACTCCGGAGTCGGCGAAGGAAAGCCGGGTCCTGCTCGAGCGCGCCTTAGAGATCGACAACCGGTTTGCGCCGGCTTATGCAAACCTCGCTCTGGTGCACTTTCAGGAGTTTGTCGACGGCTGGAACGAGCCAGGCGACGAACACCTGAAACGCGGGAAGGAGCTTGTGAACAAGGCTCTTGAGGCCGACCCTGGCGAGATGCTTGCCTATCAAACGCTGGCGTTGCTCAACCTTTGGGGAAGGGACTACGAGGCAGCCCAGCGTGCCGCGGAGCGTGCCATCGAACTCGGCCCGAATTTCGGCGAAGCATTCCTGGCGCTCGGACAGGTGCTCGACTTCACGGGCCATCACGGCGATGCAATCGAGGCTTTCGAGCGGGCGCTGCGGCTCGATCCAGAGTTCGGCCTGATCGTGCATTTTCTGGGCCGCGCCCAACTCAGCATGGGCAGGTACGCCGAAGCCGAGCAGAGCTTCAAGCGCCGATTGGCTCTCAATCCGCGCTCCGACATGACGCGTCTGTATCTTGCGTCGCTGTATGGCAGCATCGGACGACATGACGAGGCCAGGCAAGTCTGGGACGAGATGCTCGCGATTAACCCGCAATTCTCGATCGAGCGCCTTCGGCGCACTCTCCCGTACCGGGATCCGGCCTGGTTCGAGCGGGTTGTGGACGGCCTGCGCAAGGCCAGCATCGCACCGCGGGATGCGGGAGACGTAGGGACCGGTCGATAGCACCGTCGAACGACCGCTCTCAGTGATTTGGCTGTACAGCCGCTCCTGGCCGGTTCCTGCCTTTGATGGAACAAAACTCTTGACCCAATCAGGCACTGTGTGGGAGATCAGGTCGCGACTACTACAACTATAGGATTCGCGCTTTTACACTCTCGCCCCTTGCCCCTCTTCCCTCGTCCCTACGGTCGTCAGACCGGCTGCATCTTTTGCTTCCCGGCGGCTTCGCCGACTCCCAGCACAGCAATCAGCGATAGCGCCTGGAAGGCGCCGATGCCGATGAATACCCAGCCGGGATGGTGCGCGTCCATGAGCATGCCGAACATCAATGGCGCGCCGGACAGTCCGATGTCGAGGCCGGAATAGACCACACCGTAAACGCGGCCGGTCGCATTCTTCGGCGCGGCAGCGCGCACCAGCAGGTCGCGCGACGGGCCCGCCACGCCGGAGCCGAATCCGATTGCCCCCAGCAGCACGATGACCATCGCTGCCGGCGGCACGGCGCTAGCCACCAGCACGGAAATCGCGCCCGCCCCCGCAAACGCAATCGCAATAACCTTGTCGTGCTGCTGGAACTTTGACGCCAGAAAACCGCCTGCCACGATGCCGCCGGCACTGGCCAGCATGTAAGCCGTAATGCATGCCGTCGCATACGTCAGCGGGATCTCATACAACTCTCGTAGCGCGGTGGCGGCGAAGCTCTGTATGCCGCCGAAGGAAATCGAGGAGATGAAGAAGAAAACGAAGCACATCCATACGGCCGGTACCTTCATGAAACCCAGTATTCCGCTTGCGGCTTCCTTCCTCTTCGCCGATTCCGCTACTGCGTCACCGATTTCGCGGGGATCGAGCAGGTGGCGCAAGACGATCAATACCGTCAATACGGTAAACGCCAGTACCGCGGCCGCCAGCAGCGCTACGCGCCAGCTTGAAACGCTCGCGATTCCGGCCAGGAATACAGGTGCAACCGCCCAGCCGAGGTTGCCAGTCAATCCGTGGACACTGAAGGCGTGCCCGAGGCGCCGAACGCTGACGCGTCGGTTCAGCAGGGTGAAGTCCGCAGGGTGGAATACACAGTTACCCAGTCCGGCCACACCGGCGAACAGAACGAGCATCGGATAATTCTGGCTGGCGGCCAGACCGAGCGCCGAAATGCCGAGCAGGGCAATGCCGCCGAACAATACCCGCAGGGCGCCAAAACGGTCCACGACGAAACCGGCGAGCGCCTGGCCGACGCCGGATACGATGAAAAATACGCTCATCAGCAGGCCGAGTTCCGCATAGCTGACGGCAAAGGCATCCTTCAGCCAGGGGAACAGCGGGGCGAGCGAGAGATGGAAAAAATGCGAGGTCCCATGGGCAAGGCCGACCAGGCTGATGACCTGGGCGTCGCGCCGGAATGAATCGACAGTTGCGGTAGTCATGTAACGGGCGGGAAATGGCGAGACCCGAAACATAGCGCAACGGGGGCGATACAGCAAACCGGTCGGCGCAGGCGCCTGTTTCGCAGCGCATTTGGCAGCGATTTAGGCATAATCCGCATCACTTCGAAAAATTGCCGAACCCACTCATGCCCGCAGCCGGAAAACGTGATTCAAGACCTGTGGCAAGCGCAAAGCGCGACGCCGACCACAGCCTGACAGATAAGGCGTACTTGAAGCTCGAAGAACGGATCGTGACGCTGCAATTGGTGCCGGGAGAAATCGTATCGGAGGCGGCGCTCAGCCGGCAACTGCGCATAGGCCGCACCCCGATTCGCGAGGCGCTGCATCGACTCGCGCGGGAACGCCTGGTGAACATCCTGCCGCGGCGCGGCATCATCGTCTCCGAAATCAACATTGGCGCGCAGCTTCGACTGCTGGAAGTGCGGCGCGAGATCGAGCGCCTGGTGGCGCGCTCAGCCGCGCGGCGCGCAAGCGACGGCGAACGCCGGCAATTCACCGATCTGGGCAAGGCATTCGAAGCCGCGGCCCGCACCGACGATGCAACCGCATTCATGCGGACCGACCGTGCCTTCAACGAACTTTGCCTGGTGGCGGCGCACAATGAATACGCGGCGAGCACGATGGTGCTGATGAACTCGTTGTCGCGGCGATTCTGGTTCATCCACTACCGCCAGGCGGCCGACATGCCGCTAGCGGCCAAACTGCATGCAGCGGTCGCCCGTGCGATTGCAAAAGGCGATGCGAAGGCCGCTTCCGCGGCCTCGGACAAGCTGCTCGACTACATAGAGGCATTCACCCGGTCCACTGTGGATACCGCCTAGCGGTCCGAACGGCTTGACCATCACCGACTGCAAGTGTACCGTCACATATTACTGATATATCAGAGACTGCGCTCCAGCGCATCCCAGCCATGAACACCGGTACCCTCACACCGAAGCAAGCGGCCTTCCGCGACGAGTACCGGCGCAATATCGCCTCCTGGTACAACGGCTGGGGCCATCTTTTGTCGATCTTCGTTCCCGGCGTTGCCGTCGTCTGGTATTGCGTCGCGCACGTGCAGGAACCGACCATCTGGGAGCTGCTGTTCGTGATCCCTGTGCTGGTGTTCTACAACTGGAACGAGTGGTGGCTGCACAAGAACGCGTTGCATCGTCCGATCAAAGCTCTTGGCGGCATTCTGATGCCGGTCTACCATCGCCATACCCATCAGCACCACCAGTACTTCACCGCGCAGGTGATGACCTACGACACCAACCGTGAATGGCGCATCGTGCTGTTTCCGCCCTATGCGTTGCTGGTATTCATGGTCATGACGCTACCGGCAGCACTGATACTCGGCTTCCTCTGGTCGGCGAACGCGGGCTATATCCTGATGCTGCTGACGCCGATCTACTATCTGAATTACGAAACTTTCCACCTGTGCTGTCATGTGCAGGACAACTGGTTCGTGCGCAACATGCCGTTGGTGAACACCATTCGCCGCCACCATGCCGCACATCACAGCCAGCCGATCATGATGGAGCGCAACATGAACCTGACTTACCCGATTGCCGACTGGTACATGGGGACCAGCGACCTGCAGCGCGGCTTGCTCGGCCACCTGTTCAACGGCTACAGCACGCGGTATGTGAAGAAGGAATTTGCGAGCGATCAGGGCGCCGAACTCGACGCTCGCGTTGCCACTTCCTGAGGATGAAGATTCCCTGACAACAAAAAAGCCTCAAGGGGAAGGGAGGATGGGCATCTTCGGATGCCCATCTGTTTTTTGGCAGGCAGAAAACGCCGAATCCATCGATAATGGCCGCCTTGGACGGACGAACATTATGAACCTGCAGGAATTCACACTGACCACAACCCGCAATTCGCCACCGTCAGGATTGATTCCAGCGCTGGAGGCGCTGTGGTATGTGCGCAAAGGCAACTGGGATCGCGCCCACGCGATCGTGCAAGAGCATGAAGACGACAACGTCAACGCGTTGGTGCACGCACACTTGCATCGCATGGAAGGCGATCTTGCCAATGCGGGCTATTGGTATCGACGTGCCGGGGAAAAGACGGCTGACGCCGCACTCGAGGAAGAATGGAAGGCGCTGGTCGCGCACTTCCTCCGGGAGAACGCTCCATGAGCAAGCTCGACATCCACATCGAACCCGCGACGCAGTCGGCGCCCGCAGTGCTGCCGAACCCGCTGGGTTTCGGGCGGCACTTCACTGCGCGCATGTTCACCCGGTACTACACGGCCGGCAAGGGTTGGCACGATGCGGTCATCGGGCCTTATCGGCCGCTGGCGCTCGATCCGGCCGCGCAGGTCTTCCATTGCGGGCAGATGATTTTCGACGGCACCAAGGCCTACTCGCTCCCGGACGGCAATCTTAATCTGTTTCGTGTCGAGAAAAACGCCGAGCGCTTCAATCGCTCCGCCGCGCGCCTGGCAATGCCCGAGGTCGCCATCGACGAGCATGTCCAGGCTATTTCGGAACTGGTCAGGCTCGAACATGGCTGGGCGCCGGAAGAGGAGGGTGCCGCACTCTACATCCGCCCGGTCATGATCGCGGTCGAAAGTACGCTTGAGGTTCGCGCCAGCCGCACTTTCCTGCATTACATCATCCTGAGCCCGGTTGCGCCGTATTTTGCCGGCGGCTTCAAGCCGGTCTCGGTATTCGTGTCCGACGATTATGTGCGGACGGTAAGAGGCGGCACAGGAGAAGCAAAAACGCCGGGAAATTATGCGGGCAGTCTGGCGGGCACAGAGGAAGCGATCGCTGCGGGCTACCAGCAGGTCCTGTGGCTCGACGCGGTGGAGCGGCGTTACGTCGATGAAGTGGGCGCCATGAACATCGCCTTCGTCTACGAGGGCAAGCACATCCGCACGCCGATGTTATCCGGCGCCATCCTGCGAGGCGTGACGCGCGATTCCCTGTTCAAGCTTGCACCCGATCTGGGTTATCCGCTCAGGGAAGACCGGATCGACATTCATGAGGTGATGCGCGATCTCGAGGCGGGGAAAATAACGGAAGCATTCGGAATGGGCACCGGCGCGGTCATCGCCCCGGTCGGCTGCCTCTGCTATCAGGGGCGAAATTATACTTTCGCATCCGGCGAACCGGGACCCGTAGCGCGCAAGCTTTTCAAGAGCCTGACCGACATCCAGTACGGGCGCATACCCGATCCTTACGGCTGGACACGGGTCATCGAAGTCGCGTCGCGAACGCGGGTGACGACCGTCACCAGCGCGTAGCGCTTTCCCGTTTTGCCATGCCCGCCCCGGGCGCCTGCCGTTCCCCGCGACGCCGTTTGCCTCCATACTTGTACCCGACCATGTGGTGCACTCGACTTCCCATCTTTCGTTTCCTTTTACTGCGGATCGCCAGAGGCGGACTATTCGCGGGCGGCGCGGCGCGAGATGGTTCGCGAGATCGAGACTATGGCCGCGTCGACCCCGCTGGAAACGGGAAGCCGGACGCTCAACCGGCAAGTGCTCGAAGTCATGGGAAGGGTGCAGCGCCACCTGTTCGTGCCGGCGGCCCAGCAGCGCCACGGCTACGAGAATCGGCCGCTGCCTATCGGCAACGGGCAGACCATATCGCAGCCCTATATTGTCGCGCTGATGACCGATTTGCTGCGGCCCGAACCGGGGCACGTGGTGCTGGAAATCGGCACCGGTTCCGGCTACCAGGCGGCGGTGCTGGCGGAGCTCACCAAGGAGGTGTACACGATGGAAATCATCGAACCGCTCGGGATCCAGGCAAAAAAACGGCTCGCGCAACTCGGCTATCGCAACGTGGAAGTGGAAGTCGCCGACGGCTACTACGGCTGGCCCTCTCGGGCGCCCTTCGACGGCATCATGGTCACCGCGGCCGCGAGTCACATTCCGGTGCCGCTGGTGCAGCAGCTCAAGCCCGGCGGGCGCATGGTGATCCCGGTGGGCACGAGTTTCCTCGTCCAGCAACTGATGCTGATCGAGAAAAGGCCGGATGGCTCGGTGGTGAGCCGGCAGATGCTGCCGGTACGCTTCGTTCCCCTTACCGGCAGGCACTGACGGCGCGCGTCCGCGCCGCCCGGAACATCGAAGGATCGGCGACGCAGCATTTCCCTGACGCGCACCATGTCTGAAGACATCACCCAACCCAGCACGCTGCCGCCCGGTGTGGGTGTGGCGTTGTCGCTGGTGTCGGCGGCTGCACTGGCTTACGAGATCCTGCTTACGCGGCTGTTCGCCATCATCCAATGGCATCACTTTGCCTACATGATGATCAGCGTGGCGCTGCTCGGTTACGGCGCTGCCGGGACGATGGTCACCTTGTTTCGGCCGCAACTCGAGAGCCGCTTCGTGCCGGTGTTCGCTGCGGCGGCGGCGGCGTTCGGTGCCACCGCGATAACTTGCTTCCTGCTGACGCAGGCGCTGCCTTTCAACGCGCTGGAATTCCTCTGGGACCTGTGGCAGCCGCTGTGGCTGCTGGCAATCTACCTGCTGCTGTTCGTGCCGTTTTTTTTCGCCGCGGTTTGTATGTGTCTTGCGTTCACGCGCTACACGGCGCAGGCGCGGCGAGTCTATGCCTTCGACCTGCTGGGCGCTGCGTTCGGAAGCCTCGGGGTAATCCTCGCGTTGTTCGCCCTGCCGCCGGCGACGGTGCTCGCCTGCGTCTCGGCGCTCGGCGCGATCGCGGCGGCGTTTTTCTGGTTGCGCGCCGGCGCGCGGCCGCGCGGCGCGGCAGTGCTGCCGCTGGCGCTTGCCGTCGCCGCGCTCGTGGCGGCGCAGACGCCGGTCGGGCAGCTGCGCATATCGCAGTACAAGAGCCTCAGCAAGGCGCTCGAAGTGATGGGCGCGCGGGTGCTGGCGGAGCGCTCCAGCCCGCTCGGCCAAGTGACCGTGGTCGAGAGCAAGGCGGTGCCGTTCCGGTACGCGCCGGGCTTGAGCCTGAACGCGCCGCAGTCGCCGCCCGACCAGCTCGGCCTTTTCACAGACGGCGAGGGATTCAGCGCGCTGGACCGCTACGATGGCAGCCGCGAGACGCTCGTCTACCTCGATTACCTGACCTCGGCGCTGCCGTATCACCTCACCAGTGAACCACGGGTCCTGATCCTTGGCGCGGGTGCCGGCATGGACGTGCTGCAGGCGCTGTATCACGGCGCGGCAGCGGTGGATGCGGTGGAGCTGAATCCGCAGGTGGTGGATCTGGTGGAGCGCGAATTCGCCGAATTTTCGGGGCGCCCTTATAGCCGGCCCGGCGTGCACCTGCACATTGCCGAGGCGCGGGGCTTCGCGGCCGCGAGCCGGGACCATTTCGACGTGATCCAGCTCGGGTTGCTGGATGCGTTCGGCGCATCCGCGGCGGGCCTTTACGCGTTGAACGAGAGCTACCTCTATACCGTCGAGGCGCTGCAGTGTTATCTCCTGCGGCTGCGGCCGGGCGGCTATCTCGCGATCACGCGCTGGGTGGATCTGCCGGCGCGCGATGCGTTGAAGCTGTTCGCGACCTCTGTCGTGGCACTCGAAAAAGAGGGCGTGCGCGATCCCGGCGCGCGACTGGCGATGATCCGCAACTGGAACACCGCCACCCTGATCGCGAAAAACCGCGAGCTGACGCCGCAGGACGTGGCGCGGCTGCGCGAGTTCTGCCGCAGCCGCGGCTTCGATCTGGTGTGGCATCCGGGAATGCGCACTGCAGACGCCGACCTCTTCAACCGGCTCCAGCAGCCGTACTTCCACGAAGGCGCGGTGGCGCTGCTCGGCGGGCAACGCGCGGACTTTATCGAGCGCTACAAATTCAACATCGCGCCCGCGACCGACGACCGCCCCTATTTCTTTCATTTTTTCCGCTGGAAAGCACTGCCCGAACTGCTGCAATTGCGGGACCGTGGCGGCCTGCCTCTGCTGGATTGGGGATATCCGCTGCTGATCGCCACGCTGGTACAGGCGCTGGTGCTGGGCGCGGCACTGATCCTGCTGCCGCTCGCCCCACTGCGCAGCCCCGGTGCGCGCATTGGCACGGGAGTGCGATGGCGCACGGCTGCCTACTTCGCCGCTCTCGGCACTGGATTCATGTTCGTCGAGATCGCCTTTATCCAGAAATTCGTTCTTTTTCTCAGCCACCCACTGTACGCCGTAGCGGTGGTGCTGTTCGCGTTTCTGCTGTATGCAGGGCTGGGCAGCCTGCTGTCGCAGCAACTGGCAAAGAAGGTCGCGCCGGGAATCGTGTTGCTCGCGCTGCCGATTGCGGCGATCGTGCTGTTGTGTGGGAGTTATCTGGTCTGGCTGCCGGGCTTCGTCGACGTGCTGATAGCGTTGCCGGACGCGGCCAGGGTGGCAATCACCGTGCTGCTGATCCTGCCGCTTGGCCTGAGCATGGGCATGCCGTTTCCGCTGGGACTGGAGGCGCTGGACGCGCGAATGCCAGCATTGGTGCCTTGGGCGTGGGGAATCAATGCCTGCGCCTCGGTAGCCGGTGCGGTGCTGGCTTCGGTGCTGGCGATCCACGCCGGCTTCAACGCGGTGTTGATCGTAGCGGTCGTGCTTTACGCATCGACGCTGGCGAGCTTTCCTGCGACTGCGGTGAAGCAGCAATGACGGCCTCACTTGCGAGTACACGGCGTCACTGCGCGCGCAGCAGCGGCAGCACGTGCTCGGCGAAGTAGGGGCGTGTCTTTGAACCCCGTGTCCGGCTGCGCAGGATGCCCTCACGGTCGATCACGAAAGCGGTGGGCGTCGGATATTTGCGTTCGAATCCGCTCTGCTCGAGATCGTCGGCCATCACACCCGGCAGTCCATAGATCCCGAGCATGCGTTCGACGCGATGGCGGTCTTCCAGGCTGTCGATGCCGACGACGATGACCTCGAAGCCCTGGTCGCGGTGCTGCTCGTAGAAGGTTTCCAGATTGCCGATCTCATAGGCGCAGAAACTGCAATAGCTGGAGTAGAAATTGACCAGCACCACCTTGCCGCGCATCTGCGCCAGATCGAAGGCCTGCCCGGAGAACAGCGTGCCCTTCAGGGCAGGCGCGGGTTCGTCGAGTTCGGCTACCGGTGCGGCCGCCAGTTCGGTCGAGGCAGCGGCGGCGACAATCAAAACCAGGGCAGCAAGGGTTTTCAGCGGTTTCATGCGGGCAATAAGCTCAGCCTAAATGCTTCGTCAGCATCCGATTCGCGCCAGTATACTTTGCTGATCACCAAAATAGTCCCGGAGGGGAGGCAATGGCCGAAGCAGGCAGGGAGATCA
>WNFL01202317.1_pt4 | contig 11044 bp, 10 predicted proteins | sample 5400361 | NCBI WGS metagenome assembly WNFL01 (sample SAMN13153351, study PRJNA577476) | soil metagenome | isolation source: 40 cm soil on Douglas fir-dominated hillslope | place: USA:California | collected 2013-09-17 | reverse complement strand
GCCTCTATGCATTCTTGCTTTCTCAGGCATTCAAAGAACCTGGCACCTGGCACCGTCAAGCCGTGGCCGCATTTGGCATCCCTTGTGTGGGCATTGTCAGCGATCCTGGTCACCGACAGGCGGCGATTTCTCCCACCGGATCACAACAGAACAGACAGGTCCGCAAATATGACTACTCACAGCGAGCGCTCAGAGGGAAAACCCGCTGCGAGTCAGTTCCGGATCGGGCGCTTCAGAGAAATGACAAGTGGCCCGTAGCGAACGCAAGCTGGAGATCTCCACGTAACATCTATTGGTCTGCAAATAACAACTCTTGGCTTGCGTATGCCCGTATCATCCAAGAAATGGCAACTCGACCGCAAGACCTCGACGTCATGACAATCGAGAAAGCTGGCCGAAAAGGTCATACCGGCACTACACCAAACTCCGATTTCAAAACAGAATGCAGAATGATCTTGAGATTCTGCGGATTGACCGGTGGTTTCGCCCAACAAAACGCATCTGATTGGAAGATTATTCCAATGCTTCCCAAGTACAAAAAACCAGATGGACGTCATATTCGTGAGCATTTGAGGGTGGTGGTTGCAGCATTCATCACAACCTGGGCCACTCAATTCATGCGCTGGTCAATGCTTGGGGCGCAATCTGATGACACGAAGCCCGTATGACTCACCAGGTTATCTCTCAAAAGAAGAGGTTCAGATCCGGGTTTCGGCGTTAGTTAGGGTGACGGCGCCTATTCTGCAAGGTCTCTGGCCGGGTGTAGTCGTTAGTTCCCTGCGAATAGTCTTCCCATCTGAACCCTCGACATAACTGGTGACTCTTGAATGCATAGCGTGGCCGCCATCTTATGATACTGGTCCGACCCTCAGTGGCCCATATGCTGAGCCCAAAAATATGAGTTGGGCGCAAAAGAAGTATGTTCCTGTGTCACAAAGTGCATATGTACCTCGTGCATCGCCCCTCTATGAATGCTACACCCTTTACGACTCACCTTCTTTCCACACAATCCTTTTTTGACAAGCCGAAATGCCCAAGTCCAACATGTCCACAGTCTACTGAAAAGTTGAGAATGATCTCAAAGAATGGACAGGGGCTCAAATTTCAACCCTGGCAACCGGTCCCACCTCTTCCTCAGCACTTAGGCGGGGGACAGTCGCCACATCTCAATCATGCGTAAATTGATAGGTGCCAAGTAGGCAGCTCTCGTTATCTTGTGTTTCAGGTTATTGCCGTGTCGTGTCGAGCTGACGTTGCACCTGCTCAATCATGTGCTACCGAAGCAGCCAGATACGGAGCCTCGAAAAGCCTGTCCCTTTTTGGGTATCGAATGGAGACCCCTAGAGTCCTTCCGGCGGGTGGAACGGGCACAGCGTGTATATCCCCCCTCCCTTTGGGAGGCTCTTGGGATCCTCCTCTCGCTCCTTTACCATGGTCTCATAAGTATTCAAAATCTCGCCTGCGGGCTAAGCCAAGGATGGCGCTAGTCCGCAGTCCCTGCTTCAATCCACCTTTAGACGGTCCGAGGTTGTGACGGCTCTCCAGACCAGCTCGGGAGTGCTTTGATACCAAGTAAGTGCCTTTCTGTATTCTAATCTTGCCACGATCATAGCCCTGTTGGGGCAGCGATTGGGAGACGGTCAGCTGTTCCATTAATGGCGTTAGATTGATCGGGCCCGCCGTTTAGCTAGGTAACAACCCGTGGTATCATAGAAATGGGACCGTGGTGATGTAGTGCATGGTTTTGCAAGGGGGCTTGCAGTCGTTTAGCCCACACAGAGGCCCTCCCACTTTCCGTTCCCATTCCCACAAGCATGCGACTTTCTTAAGTCTATCTGCCTCTAATGCACCGAGCAATACCTCCGGTGTGTTGCCCCTTTACGCTCCTCGACATATCTGAGGTCTACTTCCAACTGCTCCAGTCCAGGACAGGCAGATTTGTGCTTCCCTTCGCTTTTCCGTCTGCTTTCCAAACTCACTCAGCACTGTTACCTCAATCACTGGCCCCATGAACTGACTTCCATATGTTCTGGAAGCAGATAAAAGACATTCCCACTCGCCATGGGGTACTTCTCTGGCTTGACTCCTCGTAGTATTCGATAGCTGATTTGTAGGATACAGGCCCTGTCACCACCATCCCAAAGTGTCGTTTGAACCACTGACCACCGCTGCCGTAGAGGTGACTCTCCATCGAAACATATGTTGGTACCATTGATTGTGTAGCTATTTGACTTCCGGACCATGGAACTTCGCGCAACGACGTCCTGAAGCTGCTGCGATAGGACATTTGTGCCCTCTGTCATAAGCTTCTCCAATGCAGGAAATTTGAAGTTCCATTCCGGAAACTTGCGATTATATAGATTTTCTCTCAAATTTTGTAATTTTAATGGCGTTGGAGTTGAATTGGAGGGGTGCGGATTTTATGGAGATAGATTATAGAAAGGCGATTTCTGCATTTGATAAATGATGGCTCTGGAGGAGACGCGACCCCATCCATTGTTAACTTTGTTAGATGTCCAATCCATTTACCACCCCATGTGTGGCCGTGCATGAATTAAACTCGATATGGAGAGGAGTTGTAGAAACCCTAGGATATATACGAGTAAGCAGGAAAGAACCGTGAGGTTCCCCCTGCTCAATCGTGTTCCCTATATACGTGACTACGACACTATCTACATCCCAAAGACCATGACAGGCAAACAAACAAACAGGAAAAGACACCCAAGACAGATAGACAGATAGAATACACAAGCGCTAACAGGTGTAACATTGGGACGCGAAAGTGCTATATCAAGATTAAGGATGATTAAACAAGTCCATTTACCATCAGAGTAGTGCGGGGTCAGTCTCGGCTGAGACTATCAATGTCAGTGTTCCTTGTTTTAGGGGTCCCGATGGAAGCGCTCTTCCAAGGGCAGACGTTTCCAAAGAGATTCACCCATCCCAACGGTATATGCAGCAAGTTAGCCCAGCAACTCGAATGGGGGGAGCAACGAAAGCGTGAAACTTCAAAGTAGACGTTTTCACATCTGCTCTTTTTGACTTCCTTCGGGTCCTTTCCATGGGTGCTGTAAAGGTAAATAGCTCGGCCTGCTGCTCACTGATAAGTGCTAGGGTATTGAGTGACGATGGAACTATGGGTTGGGGGTAGAGTGCCCTTTGTACGTGACATGTGGTAGGCCCGATGTCAGCAGGAGGGTAAACGAGAGGGAGGCGCATACTAGTGGGTACCCAGAGCAACGTAAGAATATTGAGGGGTTGCGAGATCGACAGTGCAAATGGCCGTCCGTTGGTAGTCAAGGCTATATATGTTGTTCGTTGAGATAAAGAGTCGCTTGGAGTAACGAGGTAAATGGCCGCCCCGTTGATAAATTAAGTCGCGAAGCGACAGAGGATATGCCGCTCTGCGTTTCAGGGTGTGACTGTCCAAGGTCGCTAGGCGTTCGTGAGTATGTCGCCCCTTGAAATATCGGGTCGTGGGAAAGAAGGGAAGCGCCGGAACGATTGAAACGAGCCATCAAAGTGTAGAGACAATACAAGAGTAAATATAAGGCAATAGCATGCATTCCACGGTGAATACGAGGCAACAATGTCTACAAAAACAGAAAAATACGAATATAGAATAAAAAATATGACACAATAGACGACCTAGGCCAAGGGTCAAGAGCCTGTGGAGCACAGCGAGTCCAGATTGAGCCTGAGCGAGGTTGCCGTCCGTACAAAATCGGGTTTTGATTTTGTGGTAGGGCGGTCCTTTGGTTTGTCGACTTTCCTGTGCGACGCACAGTATCAGCTCTCCCACTGCTGGTAGGAATATGCGAATACGGCGAAGGAGACGGCCTTAATTTGATACACCGTGGAAGTTGAGAAGTGAGGTCATGTTAACTCAGACTTAACTTTCATGGGAATGCAGGATAGAGGAATGTCTTCGAGTTTCTCGATGACCACCTTGCTTTTCACATGCTTCTGAATTTGATCCATGACTTGGAGGATCTGTGACTTGGGTCATCACTCTCGCTATCCACTTTGCTGTCATTGGTGTCGTCATGCAGCACTTTCACGGTCGGGTATTTCTTACGGTCCGAATTCGGAGGCTAATAAACTATCCGAGTAATTCGCCCTATTCCATAGAGGAGAGTATCCTCCGAACTGGGAAGGGGAAGTCGCCGGTGGTGGCAATTTTAATTAAATAACTGTTAGGGGCAAGGCCGGAGAAATTCCGACACTCACAACCGGCTCCTTCGTGCCTTTGACTATCCACAAAAGGCTCTTCATACACATTCAGTAGGCCCTTCATCATCGTGGAAGGCGGAATCGGCATTTGTGGTGGTGGAATAATCCAAGCGCTCGCGCCCACATCACATCTATCTCTTTCCAAATATTTATTGACGACCCACTTCAGTGGTCATGATTATTGTCACACCGCCGCAGCGGGAACTACCTTCTCTCGTATCCGAACCACAAGTACCGCCATCTATTTCGCCCTAGACTCTCCGGCGCTCCACTACTTCTCCTTTCGAACCCTTTATCCACAGTATGGTTGGGCGTTTGGTCCCCTCGTCCATGTGCTGCTTCACCAACCACTGGTGTAGGATGGGACGGGCTGCTCCCACTATCGTCTGGGTTTCAGACCCGGTGAATATAATCGGGAAAAGTGTAATCGCTGAGGGCTGAGCCTAGGTAAGGCGCAGAGGCCTCACATCGCCTCGCCGAGCTCAGACATTGGGATAATGCGAAGGCATGACACCGTTGTTGTCCGCCCACAACCCGATAATACTTTCATCAATGACTTTATTGTAGGTGTCAGACTCAGTAAACTGAGTCTGTAAGTCCACCGCTCGCTATTTGTAGCCTTAGTTTCCAGTGTCTGACTTTCCTCCGAGATGGTACTTTGTAATATAACCCGGGTTTGCTATTACAACCAAATACCTCCCAAACATCTTTCCCTGTTTAGTTGGCTGTTCTGCGATCTGTGCCCCACGCTTGCGCCCAAGCCTCTGTTTTCCCCTTTATGTCATTCCGCTCATAGTATATAAGGTCTCGCTTTCTTGTACGACTTGAGACTCAGTTAATTGGTGATTTGGCTTCGGTGGCGGTGGTAATCTCCCGGATTCCGTCGCCGCGTGGTTTGCAAGGTAGATAGGCATGAGTCGTGGAATAGCGACTGTATTCCATTGTGTAGCTTGGTTGTTACGACGTTTATTCCATGCTGAGGTGTGGTCGTCAACGTGCTTGGTTTCATCATCAATGTGCTTGATTTGACAAAAAAGAGCTCGATTATTTCGATACTGGGACGCTGTGGGCAAACCAGACCCTAATGGGACATCGGAGGACACTGTAGAGTCGTTGAAACCCTCTGGTTCGCTTTCGTCACCTCCTACAGGCAGTGACGGTGGACTATGCGGCACTGCGGGCCTAGGGATACGTTGGAGAGGTGAGGTGACAGGTGCAGGGGCCGTGCGGTGAACACGGGTATTGGTCTGGGAGCACGTGTAGTATTCGGGTTATAGGCGGTATACTGGAAGACCTCACAGCGGCGGCTGCGCTCTAACTTTTGTAAGGAGCCTTGATGCGGTCGTCCTTGGGCCCTCGCCAACGTCTCTTGATCGGCGCATTCTGGTGTATTCGAATTAACGTGCTCTGACGCGCTGGCGACAGTCCATCGCCTTCTGGTGAACGCGCGCGTTTTTTGGTGGGAGGCATGTTGGCGTCATGACGGCCCGCCATGTTCATGAGGATGCACAATTGGGGCGGATTTTCATTTCCCCCAATAAATGAAAAGAGTCAGGCATCAGAAGGCAGATACGTCCCTTCAAATTCACCTTTCAGGCAGAAGTCATATCTTCGATTTGAACATGCTTTCCCAAACCAAGTCCATTTCAAAGCACTACAAACTACAGCCATCGTGGGTATTACTTCCAATAATCATATTCACTCCTCATATTACGGTTTCGATTCCGCATTTCCGGATGCTTAGAACGTAGCCAAGGCCACAACAAGAACAAGGGCAGCGGCAATCGTAAACCTCGGAGTCTGGTCCTTCATGTTGGTAGCAGCGCCTCTGGTCGTGCTGGTCGGGGTGGAGGATGCGGTGCCACTGAGGAGGGAAGAGTTGGTACCCGTTGCCTGCCGAAGGAAACGGAGGTTAGTAATCCGGCTTCAATGACACGCCGGTAGACTCTGGGCACTTCTGGCCGAAGAAATGGTGCTAGTGAGAGGGACTCACCGAGAGCGCAGTCGGCAAAGTGACGGGCTCGGTGGTCGAAGCGAGCGTCAAGCAGTTCCTCTGATAGATCTCGACCGTGTTGTTGATGCCCTTCTTGACGTCATCCGTGAGCAGGAGAGCGGGAACGTTCGTGGAGATGCAGTTCAAGCAGCTCTGCACAGCCGAGGCGAATGTCGGCGTGCATGTCGTGCTCCAGTCCGAGGGAGGGTTTTTCATCGTTTGGAAGATGGTCTGACATTCGGTTGTACACTGTGTGGTCAACACGTTAAAGGGTGCGGCAGAAGGGAGGTTCGAAGCCATTTACAATGCCATAGCTTGAGAGGTCAGGCAGCCCTGCGAAGGGATTTTCGATCGTCCCATTATTCCCTTGTCGTTGGAATACTGTTGCAGCTGTTACATTTAGGGCGTCAGTATACAGTTTCACGTTTTTACCCCCAATTTGGGAGCAGGTTCAGACTTACCAGCGACAGAGGCGAACAGAATGATACCAGTTAACTTCATGCCTCCCTTCTTTATCCAGATTAAGATCACGAGCGTTGCGGGGAGGAAAACGCAGTTGACGTCAGGGATGAAATGCGGATACGAAGGCAGTGGGCGAATTGCAACCAGGCGCCCACTTCCTGTACCAGTGGGGCGTAACGTACAAGACCCACTACATATTGGCTAATACTCTTCCACCTTCCGCAGCAACCTCTCAGAAGGGGCCGGATCGGGGCGGCAAGTTGTTGAACCACACGGGCTCCTACAACACATTGTCACGGCTGTATCGTTCTGGGAAGCGCAGATACACGGGTGAAGCACAGATACACGGGCGATGTTCCAAAGAGTTGCCAAGTTGGTTAGCGGAAGAGGGGTAGTACCCAATCCTGCATGCACAAAAACCCATCAGGGTTGTACCACGAACAATCCAGAGAGCTCAGGTACGCTCTAAGAAGGCCCAGCGGACGCGCACAGGCGTCGTCTACAGTGGATACCATTTACGGTGTGGAGAAACATTACGAGTACACCAACACATTTGGGTGTAAATGTATCAGGAATTGATTGTGATGGTGCAACCGTGGCTTCTCGGACCTTTTCGGCACGCCAACCGGCAGCTTCAAGTTGACGGAAAGGCACAACCGCTCAATCCTGCCATGCCGATCGGCACAGACAAAGAGTGAGGCAACCAGTCGGGTCTAGTGTTGGTCACCCATATTGTGAGCCACGTGGTAGTAGAGACATTGAACGGGCCGAATCTGCCCTGGTCGAGAAGATGCCGCAAGTCGCCCCAGAAATGCCTCAAAATGTTGTTACTATGGCTGCACCGGTCGGTGCAACGGCAGCACTCCCTAAATTTCAGCGAACAGCAGCAGAGGCGTTAGTAATAAGGCCCGCAATAATTCGACGCGCGCCAAATGGACCTAACTCTCAGTCTGATTAGTGGTAAGGCTCTTATCATTCCATGCACCATTGTATGTTTCCCACATAAGGAAGAATTGGGCACTGATTTCCCAGCAGTACCGCTATTTCAATGGAATTCGCCGCGCGCGCAAAGTGACAAATACGACTACCGAGGACTGCGCCATGCGCTCGCTGATACTCGAGAAGCCAAAGGCTATTGGGGGTGATTCTATTTAACTCAAATGGGGTGATGCACTCAAGTCGATCGCTCGAGCACAACCGGCCTCAGCCTGTGTTATTACTTAATAGCGAATACCGGCACTCTCGGGAACAGCTTGTACCGCTACAGAAGGCTTCTAGAATTGGAGGGTATCTTACCACCACCTCTTGAGTCTCGTTGAAGGGCGTGGTCTATGGCATCCATTCAGAAAAATCAAGGAGTGGGACCGGTTGTACAAGGAAAAGAGAGCTTTTCGACAACCCAGATGTCAAAGTTCACAAGTACAGGTTCGTCTGGGGTCTCTCTTTGTCAAAGCGGGCCCGTGGCGGGATGTAGAAACACCACTGGCAGGCAAGTATGCTTACTTTGAATTCCAGTACTCGCCGGCATTCGTGTTTAGATCGTCAAGAGGTACAAGCGGGGGAGGCAACATTAATTAGGACTGTTTCTAACACGGAGCTTCAGGTATAGGTCTGGATCGAACGTACGTCCTACTCTATTCAGTGACTTGTTGGGGCTCAATGATTAGCTTTCGAGCCCATCGCAGGCCCTCTCCGCATTGAAATTTCTTCGGGCTATGATATTTGCGATGTGAATATATATGGCAGGGTTGTGCGAATTAATGCTGTAGATCGAATTCACATTGTCAGTGGCACGTAAATAACACATAAAGTATCTTGAAACAACCACAAGTGACATGCCTGACGTACGCCACACCGCTATACCTACACCTCACCCATCCACTGAAGCCTCCAGCCCGCAACAACAGTACCACCGGCGTCGCACTTGAGATCGAGACGGTTTGTGGCTTCGTTAGAACTTCCGCGCCGCCGGGTGTACGACGAAAGGACTCTCTGTTTGTTTGTTTGTTCGGGTCCGCTGCAAAATACACAAGGGTACAAAACACAAGGTTCGGGACGTTATTAACCGAGAAGTGGCCATGCGATATCCCGGGCCTAGGGCCTATGAACCTGTAACAATCGGAGCGCCAGGGTCGCACACTGCATCCCACATTCCGCTCTCCAGATGGATCACAAGGTATGAGAGGAAGCCATGTGTTTCAATCGACGTAGCACTGATGGCTTGAGTGCAATGAGCGAGTTGTGGATGGCCTCGGCAGTACTACCGACGGACTTTCATTTATTTTGTTGCTGTAGTGACGCACCCACTCTAAGTTGCTGATGTCATGCAGACTTGCCACACTTCTCACACTACAAGCAATCATATCTACGTTGCATTTTACTGCCACAAATTAACCTCATAAGCTTGATTGAGACCAGGATCAACTACCGATGAGTAGATACTTTTCTGGAAAGAGTAACACAGATAAAGCTCCACATGAGTCGCAACTATTTATTTGCGCTCCACTTATGAAAATTAGCTGTTCCTGGCCCTTTTGCTCTGGAACTCTAGACCTATAATGTCCTGCAAAGCTTTGGAATAGCCTAGGGCTTAATATCCCGGATCTTATCACCCAGGCTCAAATAGAAACCCTATCGAAAGGTTTCATTTGCAGTTTGTTAAGTGCTTCAATACCTTCTTAGAAGTTCAAAAGGTCTAGGGTCTGTCCATTTGACAAATATTTGATGATTCACTGCAATATGGCAGTTCCCTGGCAGTTCCACTGTATTTAACTCGAGTATCTCATCCCTCATATGTTTAAAAGCAACTCAAAATGATTGCCTGAAATTTCAATGCAGGTCGCGTGCACCCTCCATTCGAATGTTCGGTGCTCATCACCAATCATGAATTCCTGACAAGGTGTGAATGGATCTAGGTCCATCGCAGCGCAGCGCTCTGAGTCGATTTGGGATCGACAAATGTGTGTATGTAATAAGGATCTCGGCGAATCGTGTGGATTTCCGCACAGAGCCCCCCTTAGGCCTCGAAGCACGAACCCTACATCCCAAGATGCCATTGCGCATCCACAAGGGCTCCTAGAATCTTCTTCTGTCAAAAACGAGACATTGTCGCTTCACTAGAAGCTTTAGCGAGTATCAGTGGTGTGGAACACCTACTGGAGATGATCAGAAATAATTCCTCTACTGAATCGGAAAGCAAAAATCCAAAGAATCGCGTCAACTGCAAGAATAACAGCACACTCCCTCTTATGTCTTTGCGCCCACCTTCAACGATACCAAGATATCTCATTCACTAATGTAAAGGGAATTAAAGTACACCTCACGCAGACGAGACGAGACGAAATCGGAACCGAATCCTTCCAAGAAAACGAATGCATGGAGATGCATGATGTACAAGAAACCTGAAGTCGTTCGATCGTACACGAACCGAGGAGCTATGTGTCCATATCAGGACAAGCTCGCCGACACCTCAAAGGGTGGTAAATAGGATATGTTATCGCGTGTTGTATGGTCAGATGACGTGTCTTTGGCATGGATGGTCAAGCCGCTCTCTCCTCTCCTCCACATGGTATCGTTACTTACCCTCTCAGTTTAGGTGTTGAAGCCGGTCCAGTTCCCACTGAACGGCCAGCTCACCGGTCCTCTGCAATCGTACTGACGGAACTACTGGGCGGCCGCTCCGCATCGCTCCCCACGCTCTTGACACTGGCAGCACTCGTGGGCGGGCTCTCCTTGGCCTTGCCAAACTCCTCCTCAGTGCTCGTCCTCCTACCGAGACTGGCACTCTCCTTCCGTTCCTTAACCCCACCACTCGCCCTCCGCACACTCGCAATCGGGCTCAACTGCGCACCAGGGGGCATCCCCATCCCCATCCCTGTCCCGCCTGCAGCACCACCACCGCTGCGCACAGGCGATGCGGGGTACGCGGGCGTGGGCGTGAAATGCACGAAGTCGGCGATGTTGAACTTCGCTGTGCCCGGCGTGGTAGGGGGGAACAGCGACGCGCCCGTAACGACGCCGCCGGGCGTGCTGAAGAACGGGTCGCCGCGCACGGGCGGCGGATCGAGAGTTGGGTCTCCCGGGATCGAGCCGCGACGGAGGGGGGACGGCGGAGACGGGAGGAGTATCGACGCGGAAATGGAGCCACCACCACTACCGTTAGATTTCGACGATGTGATCGAGTCCTGGAACAGCACCCGCGCGGTGACTTCGCCCCCTGGCCTACGTGCCTGTGAGGCTCGCGCCGGACTTGGCGAGTTGGCGAGCATTAGGAGCATGTCGGCCGCTTCGTCTCTTCCTCCGCCAGCTCCGGGAGGTTGTGATGACGGCTGCTGAGGCGCACTCGACCCGCTTGCG
>WNFL01413723.1_pt1 | contig 11046 bp, 11 predicted proteins | sample 5400361 | NCBI WGS metagenome assembly WNFL01 (sample SAMN13153351, study PRJNA577476) | soil metagenome | isolation source: 40 cm soil on Douglas fir-dominated hillslope | place: USA:California | collected 2013-09-17 | reverse complement strand
ATCGGCCCGAGACACGCCTGTCAGGAGAGGTCGCCTCTGAATGTGCAGCATCCGGATCGTCCGCGTGGGCAGGACGCGCAGCGTCAGCAGGCCTTGCCAGTACACGACGGTCACGACGCGAGCGGCGTCCGACGCCCCGCCGCTGGTTGCACGTAGGTCGCATTCACCATGTGTAGACGCGTCGATATAGGTCCCGCTGATGTCCTGGAGGGAACTCTGGCCTGAACCCCCTGGCGCGAGGTCAGCGGCGCGCGCCATACAAGGCAACAGAGTCATCGTCATCGCCGCGAGAACGCCAAGCGAGTTTGTGCTACGTACCATTGTTGGTTCTCCCTGAGACACGGCATTGGCGCCGCGAAGCCGAAGAATAACCAGCAACCGCGGCTGGCGCTGTGCAAGGTTCGCTGTAAGAATCAAGTCAATTGCAGCGAACGATTCGTACGGCGGGTGCTGCAGGGCACATACATACACAATGTGCTCGCGACGACACAGCGGCATCCCGCACGGCGAGGACCTGGTACTGGTTGCGGGGTCGATCATTCACTGCTGTCATCGCGAGCGAAACAGGCAGCGGGTTTCCTCGACCAACCAGAAACCCACAGTGCGTCGCCGGTCACAACCGGGCGACGGAATCGTGTTTCCATCGAGCCGAACCGCGCCGGATCGGAGCCGCAGGCCGCATGGCGCAGAACCCGGGCGACGATTCCGTGCGTGCAGAGCCCGAGAAGGATCGGTCGTCTGTGGATCCGGTCAACGACTATTACGTCGCTGGGCGTCTCGGCCGCGAGCTGCAAGCGCACGAATCGCCGTACGTTGCTAGCGACGTGCTTCTTCCCTTTGTGCCGCCCGGCGGCAGGAGTAACCTCTGCGCGATCATCGGAGGATCGCAAATGCCGGCTCTCGTTTCGAACGACGACTTGACTGCGTCGATAGCCTCGAAGGTGCGGCGCCGCGTGCTTCCGCTGCTGATGGCAGGCTGGTTTGTCGCCTATATCGACCGTTTCAACGTGAGCTACGCCGCACTCCAGATGAACAAGGATCTCGGCCTGTCGCCGACGATCTTCGGGTTGGGGTCTGGGCTATTCTTCCTCGGCTACGCGTTGTTCGAAGTCCCGAGCAACCTGATCCTGTCGCGCGTCGGCGCGCGCCGGTGGCTCGGCCGAATCATGATCACGTGGGGACTCGTGACCGCGGCGACAGCATGGACGCAAGGACCATCATCGTTCGCGGCTCTGCGGCTGCTCCTCGGCATCGCCGAGGCGGGGTGTTTTCCAGGGATGGCGTTCTGCTTGAGCCAGTGGCTCACGCCGCGCGACCGCGCCGCCGCGCTGGCGTCGCTCGGCGGCATCACCATGGCCTCAGCCATCGTCGGCGGACCGCTGGCTGCCGCACTTCTGGCGCTCAGCGGGCAATGGGGCCTTGCGGGCTGGCAGTGGCTGTTCCTGATCGAAGCCGTTCCGGCGGTCCTGGTGGGGATCGCCGTCTGGCGCTACCTCCCGGATTCACCTGAGCGCGCGCTCTGGTTGACGCCGGCCGAGCGGGAATGGCTCGCTGCGCGAGAGCCGCACATCGAGACGCGCCCGCGAATCACCGACACGCTCCTCGTCGTCGTCGCGAACCCGCGCTACTGGACATGGGGCACGGCATTCTTTTGCGCGACCGCGGCCGGCTCTGCCACACTCCTGTTCCGTCCGACGATTCTGCAGGCGATGACGGGCTTGAGCGCCACGCTGACGGCAGTGTTCACCGCGGTCCCCTCAGTCGTCGGCATGGTGGTCATCGTCGTCGTCGGTCGGCGCTCGACACGCATGGACGAGCGGCGCTGGCACGCCGTGATCCCCCTGCTGATCGGCGCAGTCGGCGTTGGCGCTGCCGGCATCGCGTATGGTCTCTTCCCTGCCCTCGCCGTCGCCTCGCTGTCGACCGTCGCCGCGGCAGCTCAGCCGCCTCTTTTCGCTGCTGTGAGCGCCGAGGCCAAGGGTGAGGTCAATGCCGCAGGAATTGCCTTCGTCAATTCCATCGCGTCGCTCGGCGGATTCCTCGGTCCCTACGCGATGGGAGCGCTGATGGACTGGACCGGCAGTCTGGTGGTGCCCTGCGCCGTCGCCGGACTGGTGATTGTCGCGGGGGCGTGCCTCATCGCGGCCGTACGGCCACGAACGGCGACCTCTTCGTCGCTGGCTGCCGGTGCGGCGGTTTCTCCGGCTTGACGAAGGAGTGACGCCGCGATGGTGCCCATCGATCACTACGATACGACGGCCGATCGATGCGCAAACGACGTGGCCGTTGTCGACGGCACGGTCACGCTGACGTTTGCCGAGCTGACTGCGATGAGTCGAAAGATCGCGGCGGCTGTCGGCCGAGGCTGCGCGGACGACGGGCCGGTGCCGGTGCTCCTGTACGGCGGCAACAGCTACCAGTTTCTGGCGTCGATGCTGGGCGTCATGCGCGCCGGCGGCGTCATCGTCCCGCTGCACGCACCGAGTACCGCCGAAAGCAGCCTGCCGTTCCTCATCGAAACGCAGCCGCGCTGCGCGTTCTACGACCGCAGCCGCGCGGATGAAGTGCGGCAGATGCAGCGCGCGCTTCCGTCGTTGCTCGAGTGCATCTGCCTCGACGGGCGCGTCGGCGGCGATCGCAGCCTTGACGACGTGCTGAGCGCACATCCTGAATACGAGCCGTCGTGGATAGATCCATCGGGCAACGCCGAACGGCCTGTGTACTACTGGGCGACAAGCGGGACGACCGGTGAACCGAAAGTGGTGGTCGAGACCTGCCGCTGCTTCGACGGAATACTGAAGGCTATGCGCGGCATGCGAGCCGGCCCGCGAAGTGTCTCCCTGGCGCTGGCGCCGATGACACATGGTGGCGGCCCGAGCAGCTTCGCAACCCTGGCGATGGGCGGCACGGTCGTTATCCTCCGTACCTTCGATGCCGACGAAGTGCTGCGCACGATCGACCGCCACGGCGTGACCGAACTCTGGCTGCCTCCGACGGCGCTCTACCTGCTGGTCGAAGCGGCCGAACGTCGCGCCTACGATCTCAGCAGCCTCACTAGCGTGATGCTCGGCATGGCCGGCATCTCGCCCGACAAACTCAAGCGCGCCGTCCAGGTGCTGGGTCCCTGTATCGCGCATAGCTACGGGCAAATCGAAACGAGCTTCGTGACGGCGCTCAGTCCGACCGTCCTTGCCGACGCTGCTGGCGGGATTCATCCCGAACGCCTCCAAAGCAGTGGCACCAGCATCTACATGAACCGCGTCGCGATCATGAATGAGGCGGGCCGTCTCCTGCCAATTGGCGAGGAGGGCGAAATCGTGGTCCGCGGAAGCGGCGTCAAGCACTACATGAACCCGCAGCAAACGGCCACAGCGCAGCAGTCAGGCTGGCATCGGACCGGCGACATCGGCTATCTCGACGACGACGGATTTCTGTACGTCGTCGGGCGCATCAAGGATGTCGTCAACATGGCAGGTTTCAAGATTCCGGCGGCCGAAGTCGAGCGCATCGTCATGGAGCTCGAAGCGGTGCAGGAATGCGCCGTCGTCGCGGTGCCCGACGCCGTTCGCGGCGAAACGATCAAAGCCATTATCGTTGTCCGGCCCGGACATGCGATCGCGCCCACCGGCGTCATCCAGCACTGTCGGGCGCGCCTCGGCAACCTCAAGTCCCCTCACAGCGTCGAGACGTGGCGGGACTTGCCGCGGTCGTCTGTCGGCAAGGTCGACAAGCGGCAGATTCGTGAGCGACTGCTCTCGACCGCTGGTTCCACTCGATCAATCACGAGCACTTCCATTGGAACACGTCGGCGTTCGAGGCGAAGGCCGAGTTGCTCTTTCAACGCGGTGAATACAGAGACCGGATCAGCCCCCGGTGCAGCCGTGGGATCAGTTGAAAACTCGAGCGTGATGTCGAATTGGCCCTTGAGTCCGGTGGCGTCAACGACAGGGGCGCCCGCGCGTGGGCTCAAGAGCTCCGCCAGTCGCGTCAACTCGATTCCGCCAGCCACCAATCGCCAAAGGAGTCCGTTCTGCCCCACGCTTACAACACATGCTGATGCGGAAGCGGGCGCAACGGCGTCTCCGCGAACCCTGGCGGCCCGCACAGACTCACAATCGAGCGCCGAAGCACGCAGCGCTGGATGCGTTCCAGGCCGTTCGAGAACAAGCGCATAGCCAGACGTCTCACGCGTTTCGGTCCGTAGCGCCAGCTTGAACCGTTCGGCCAAGAGATTTCTAGCCATCGCGACGAGTTCGTCGCGAGTCGCGTTCGCACTGGGAGCTTTGGCACTGATGTCAAACTGTGTGGTGCGTACCCAGTCGGGTCCACCGACGACCTGATTTGGGAGGGGATGTCCGGGGTACGCCCCACGAATGATTTGCGCTAGGGTCACATTGCGCGATGTCCACCGCCCCCCCGCCTGTGGGTTTCCCACCACACCGATCCTGAAACTTCCGTCATCGGGTGGACTGGGCTTGATGGACGCGACTTCGAACGAGTTCGGCTTGATCGCGTTTTGGGCGACACCTACGCCGCAGAACAATAGGCACAACCCGGCGGTACCGCATGCGGTTCGCAATAAACGTCGAACCCGCGCGATGCTCTCGAAGGATCGCCGCGACGACAACGGACCAGCAGTCAGCCGGCGCCTCGGACTACAGGCCTGAACTCGATCCACAGGTTAGGAGCCGCCGCAAGTGCACGACTTGTTATCGTGATTCGACGAGCTGCAGGTCCAGACGTACACGTCGTTGCACCCCCCGGCCGCCAGACCCGCGTAACAGCCGTCTCTATAGTCGTCACAGTACGCATCGGCTTTCAGCTGCTGGGGAGCCAACACGTAGTACATGAGGCAAGTTAATTGAAACGCTCGTTTTATCACGCCAGCACTCCTCTCCTGCTCTTCTCGAACGTCAGACCGGGTTAAGAACTACGGACCTCACCAGGCGCATCACGAGCCGCAATCGCAATGCCTGATATTGTGATTCGTGTCGGAACAGCCCGCGTACCAGGTGTCCTCGCACCAGGTCGCTAACGACGCATAGCAGCCTTGGATATAGCCATCGCAGTATGCATCCGCCTTCACTTCGTCTTCCCTCGACACACCGTACGCCATCGACATGAAAAGTGTCATCTGTAAAGCGCGCCTAACGTTGCTCATGATTTCCCCTTCCCGCTCGTTTGGATTCACGTGGGTTGTGCCCCGGCGAGTATCATCGTCGTGTCGCATCAGCGGATCAATCGATAATCGATGCACAAACTGCCGTACCGGAAGTGAGGGGTTTGAAGATCGACCCTTGCCGCAATCGCCATTCTGGCTGGCGAGGAAGGACATCCGAACGATTCGTACGGCTGTCCGTGTCTTGCCCTCGTGGCGGCGATCGTCTACAAATCCAGACCAAATGAAGAAGGCCCTTGATGTCGTATCGACCGTTCTCATGGCGCTTGCGGCAGCGTTTGTGCTCTGGACGCAGGTCGAAAGCCGATGGTTCAAACCGGCCCCACCGGCCGCGGTTCGGTCTCTGACAAACGTGGCCATCGACTCCACGAAGATACGCCATGTGAAAGGCGACGCCGACGTCGCGCTGGTCGAGTTCACGGATTACGAATGTCCCTTCTGCGGGCGACATGCGCGCGAGACCGATCCGGACATTGAGTCGAAGCTGGTCGCGTCGGGCGTCGTTCGGCACGTGGTCTTGAGCTTTCCGCTGCCAATTCATCGTCACGCGCGCAAAGCGGGAGAAGCGGCCGAGTGCGCCGCGCGGCAGCGCCATTATTGGGAGATGCATCAGCGGCTCTTCCAGCATCAGGACGCACTCGATGAGGCCGACCTCCTGAAGGCCGCCGATGATTTAGGGCTCGATCACGCGGCCTTCGCCAGATGCCTTGCTGGCGAGGCGGCTGATCAGGTGACGGCCGATGTCAGCGAGGGCCGGCGCCTGGGTGTGAACTCGACGCCGACATTCTTTATCGGGAAAGTGCAGCCGGACGGATCGATCCAACTCACGACCCAATTGCGCGGTGCACTGCCGTATCAACAGTTCCAGAACGCCGTCGAGGCGGCCGCCCCACGCAAACGCGCGCAGCGTTGAGGGAAGGCACGTCGGGTCGCGAACGACTTAGCCCACGTCGAACATGCTCGCGGTGAACTCACCGCAGGCGGAGCTGCCATCGGCGGCAGCACGGATGCACGCGGAGGGTGTCTCCGAGGCATTCTCCGCAATGCGCCCGGCGATCGCGGCGATCGTCGAGACAAGTGTGGCGACACCGGCCGCCTCGTAGCGGCTGCGGTTGTAGACGCAACGGAGGCCAAAACGCTCCCCATCGTCCAGGAGGCGCACGTCGAGATCCATGCGAGGCAGGAACGAAGAGAACACCGCGTCGATCGGCCCTGGAGGACGAACCATTCCTGACCGGCGCACCGGCCACATGTCGAAGTTTACGCGAGTGTCGTGCCGGTCGAGGTTGGCGCCAATGCGTTGCCAGAGCGACGCCAACGGCATGGCTTCGTGGCCTTGCGCCTCGCGAATCGCTGTCGCGACCTGCTGACACACGGTCGCGACGGTCCCCGTCTCCGGTACGTCGATCGTGACGATGTGTGTGTTTGAGCACCAGCCGACCAGGTGCTCGAGGCCAGGGCGGCGGTTCGCGAAGTTCGCCCAGGACGTGACACGTTGCCTGCCGAGAGTGGCCGAGAGCGCCAGCGTCATCGCCGTCCGAAACAGGATGTACGGCGTCAGCCGGAGACTTCGCGCGGCCTGCCCGAGGGCGAGTGACGCCGACGGTGTGAACCACACGCCGCCACTGGCCATGACCTCTGGCTCCGGCCCTGTGCTGCGACGCGAAAACGGAATCTCGGCGTGCCGGATCGCAGCCCCGTTCAGCTCGGTCCACTGCCGGCGCCAGAACGCCTCGTCCGCCGCAAAGGCCGCGGACGAGTAGGCTCGATGTTGGCTATCGGCAAACTCGTCGAAATCGACAGCTATTCCCGGGAGGTCCACCGTGTCACCAGTCAGCACGGCCTGATAGATTTTCAGGAAGTCGCGCACCACAAGGCGAATCGACCAGCCATCGCAGACAAGGTGGGACGTGACCAGGACCAGCACTCGCGTGTCGGCATCCATATGGAAGACCACCGCCCGTACGGGCGGCCTCCACGGATCCAGCGGCTCCGTCATCGCCACGGCTACCAGGTCGTCGACTGAGGCCGAACCGGCATCACGCTCCACGATAACGATCTCGGTGCTGCTGAGGATCCGACGCACGTAAATGCCTGGGATGAACACTCCATGCCTCATGAAAAGCCGCAGTAGCATCTCGCGATGCATGGGAGCGTACCAGTCCGTGGCCTTGTACACGGTTCGGAACACACTGTGTCGGGCGGCAAGTGTTTGCAGCGCCTGGTCCAGGAGGCTGCGGTCCCAGCGGCCTCGGAGACGGAACACCAGTGGGAACTCCCCCAAGGGAGGCGGCAGCCCGGCGTGCCGCCTTGCCCCACCGACCATCAGGAACCACTCCTGATTGAACGCCAGCGCTCCCTCACTGTCCATGGCCCATCATGCCTTCTGCCAATCGAAGGAAAGGGATAACACCGAACCGCGAACACAAAGTGACGTACGAATGAGGGAACGGCCTTTCCGCCGACACGCGTGTGCTAGATTCACGCCGCCGAATACGGCATTGCAGAATCGAAGCTTATGGACCAACACATCATGAGTTCCGCACAGCCGGGCAACACACCGATGGTCACCAGCGAGCTTCGCGCCATCTGGTCGGAGTTGCTAGTCGCCGAGTCGATCGAGAATCACGACAACTTCGTGGCGCTCGGCGGCGACTCGATCGCCGCGACGTTGTGCACGATGCGCATCGACATGGTGTTTAGCGTCGAGATCGATGTGTCGTTCCTGTTGCGAGACGACACCGATTTCGCCCTGCTCGTGAACGAAATCGAGGCGCGCATGGCGCCGACGGCCTAGCCGTGCCGCCCGCGCCACCACCCACATCCGCACCGGCGTCGTTGCCGGTAGCGTCTCGCGTCTACCAGCACCACTCCCTGGACAGCGCGCGCTGGAACCGCTTCGTCGCGCGCGACGGCGATATCGTCGTCGCAAGCTCGTACAAGGCAGGCACGACGTGGGTCCAGTTGATCGTGCTACATCTGCTCGGCCATGAGCGTCCACAAATCGACCGCATCTCGCCCTGGTTGGAGTTTCCAGGGATTCCGATTCGATGGGTGCTGGAGTCACTTGAACGGCAGACCGGACGACGCGTGATCAAGACGCACCTTCCGCTCGACGGGCTCGTCTATCACGAGAAGATTCATTACATCGTCGTCGGCCGCGACACCCGCGACGTATTCATGTCGCTATGGAATCACTACCAGCACCTTGTGCCAGTCCCGTTTCTGAGTCGGCCATATCCAGGACAGGTGGGCGGGCCTCTGCCACCGTGTCCGAGGGATATCGGAGTGTTCTGGCGTGAGTGGATCACATGCGGATGGTTCCCATGGGAGCAGGAGGGATATCCGTTCTGGGGAAACTTGAGGCATACGGCGACATGGTGGCAGTCGCGCCATCTGTCGAACATCCATTTCGTGCACTTCAACGATCTATTGATCCGACCGGTCGACGAGATCGGCCGGATCGCGCGACAGATCGAAGCCGATGCGTCCTCCTCAAAGGTTGCCGACGTAGCAAATGCCACCAGTTTCGCGAACGTCAAGCGCAACGCCCGCGACCTGCTTCCCGGCGCGGAGGCGACATTTCGCGGAGGTGCCCGTTCCTTTATCCACCGTGGCACGAACCGCCGATGGGTGGGCGTCCTGACGGATGAAGATCTCGAGCTGTACTCGGGGGTCGCCGGACGTGAGCTTTCGCCAGAATGCCGCGAATGGCTCGAGACCGGACGACGCAGATGACGGATCGGGCACCGAACGTTCACAGCGTGGCGTCAATGACCCTTGCAAGTCGAAGGCGGCTACTTTACACGCTTGGCGACTATTTCCTCCGTCGCATTGACTAGGCCTATGACTTTGCGTGTGAGCTTGATCTCATCCGCAGAGGTCATCGTCCCGATGTACTCGATGCGAAAGTCGCTGGCCATGAAGCGGCCGTTGCGGGTGCGCGAGAGCGCGACGAGACAATCAGGGTGACGGCCACCAACACAAGGCGAATCCGCATATGGCGCGTCATTCGCTGCTGACCCCCGGCAGTGCCACGTGCAAATGCCTTTCTATACGCTCCTTCAGTCCCTCGACAAACGCGCCGACCCACACGTCCTCGACCACGCCCTCCGGCGAGACGAGCACGGTGGTCGGCGTGGCGCGTATCGCGAAGGCGCGAATCACCGCGTCCATGACCTCTCCCTCGTCTGCTTCTGCACTGACGGCAGGCGACGTATCAATCGTGACGCCAACCACTTCCGCTTTCGTTTTCAGTTGCTCTGCGAGCGAGGTAATCGCCGCGTGATTACGCTCACACGCGCGGCTGCCCGTGGCGGAAAAATAGAACAGGCGCTTTGGCTGCGAGGCGCTGAAAACAATGTTGCGCTTCTGACCTGTCGCCGTATACAGCTCGAAGGAGCGCAGCCGGGTGCCGGCACGCAGCCGCGGGCCGCCAATGGACGCAGCCGGCGCCGCAGCCACGCTCCCGGGATAGCGAACGACGGCGACCCCGATGCCGAGACAGATCCCTGCCACGAGTAAGACCACCGTGGGCAACGTCCACGAGCGCGCGCTTCTCATACGCTCCTCCGCACGTCCTCTAACAACTACTCCGGCAATGGCCCACGAGGTCCGGCTCACTTCAGAGGGAGTGTACGCAGCTGTCAACGTGAGAATGGCCACGGTCTGCCGTACGTTTCTGAATTCGAAGACTGCTGTGCCCGTACGGCTGCCTTTGCTTCGCTGTAACGTCGGTTAGCTGAGAACAATCAGGTGCGGGATGCGACCGATCACGGTGCAGTACTGAACCGCGGTAGCATAGACGCCCTGACGATCTCCAATCACCAGGTCACACAATCACCAGAGCACCAAATACTGTGATGGACCTCTACCAGATCGACGATGACGGCCGGCTGTTCATGTCGGCCGACCTGTGCGACTGGTCGCTCGTCGAGCCTTACAAGATTGACGTCGTCATCGACCTCGACGGCGGCCTCGACGCGTGCATCCCGACCGATCCAGACGCCTGTCTGTACATCTATTTTCCGTTTGCCGACGACGACCAGATGCTGCCGAGCGCAACGAAGTTGCGAGCGATCGCGCAGCTTGGCGCGTCGCTGATTCAGGACGGACACCGCGTCCTCGCGCACTGCAACATGGGCTACAACCGATCGGGACTCGTGGCGGGCCTGATTCTGAAGGCGATGGGCGTCCCGGGCACGGCCGCGGTCACAAGGATTCGCGAGCGGCGCCCTGGAGCGTTGTTCAACGATCGGTTTGCGGAATATCTCACTGGAGGTTAGAGGTTGGAGGTTAGGGTTTAGGGAAGGGCGGCGCCACGCTGCGACAGCGTGACGATGTTCTTCCCTGGCTCAACGCCGATGTCGAAGCCCGCGCGAGCTCGCAAGCTGATAGCGGTCCTGATTGCGGCGACGACGCTGGCACTCTGCGTGCCGGCCGACGCGCAGCGACAGAACGCCGCGAAGTCGCCGCTTCGGGACTTCGCCGACTTCGCTCTTGCCTCGCTGCCTTCAGAACTCGGCGCCGACCTGATACTTCAGATCGCGGATTCGCCGGCGTCGGCCCGTGAAGGGCGAGACTGGCAGATCGAACTCTACGAGCGGGCGTTCGAACTGGCTTCTGTCGCGCTGACGCCAGTGAGCCTTTTGCCGGTCCCCGGAGGCACCACGGATTCGCGTGCCGCCATGGCAGCGGAAGCGTACCGGCTCGGCATCGATCGCTTGTCGCTGAAAGCCAGAGCCGTGCGGGGATTGCTGCGACTTCGCCCAGATCGCGCGCTCGAGTTGGGAATGCAGGTCGACCACGCGGTGCCGTCGCTCAGTTGCCAGGACATCCTTGTGCCGGACCCAGCGGTTTTCTGGCAG
>WNFL01448837.1_pt1 | contig 11048 bp, 11 predicted proteins | sample 5400361 | NCBI WGS metagenome assembly WNFL01 (sample SAMN13153351, study PRJNA577476) | soil metagenome | isolation source: 40 cm soil on Douglas fir-dominated hillslope | place: USA:California | collected 2013-09-17 | reverse complement strand
ACCGTCGGGATGATGATCCAGCCCCTCTTGCGCACGAGCGCCTGGCCAAGCGCGCGCAAATCCAGGTCGCTGGCTTCGGGTGCCGTGGCCGGGTTGTCAGCGGCCGGGTTGTCAGTGGCTGGCGCAAATGTTGGGGCTGCCCGCTGCACGATTGTGTTTTCGTCGTCCACCTTGTCCGTGCCCGCATGCCAAAACGCTAAACGCATCGCACTCCCCCGCGGACGCTACTGCTCCGATCAACCCGGAACGATTACACTCCATTAAGGTTGCCGCTGGGTTAATTCAGCCGATTACTAACGGCGAACATCGGGACTTGGCCGCCGCGCGCTCATGCTTTGTTAACCATGAAAGCCCTTAATCGGAATCAATAATTCCCTCAGGGTTGTCCGATGCGAGGCGTTCGCGCCTTTATGCTTTGTCTGCTCACTGCGCTCGCTCTGTCGGGCGGCATGCGCACGACCGCGTCTGTCGCCGTGGCGCAGCCGCAAGGCGATCTCGATTCCTTGGCCTATGGAGAATCTTACGGCATGGTCCCTGCCCCGACGGCTGTCGCCTATGCTGCCGCGCCAGTGCCCGGCACGGCGCTTGGCCCCGCCGATACCGTCCTCGTCGGCGAACGCTGGTTCTGATCATGCCCATGATTGCAGATCAGCCGCTTCGTATCCTGCACGCGTTGCGCACGCCGGTCGGCGGTATCTTCCGTCACGTCCTGGACCTCGCCAATGGGCAGGTCGACCGTGGCCACCACGTCGGCATTATCACCGACAGCCTGACCGGCGGCGAGCGCGCCGAGGCCGCGCTGGCGGCGATCGCGCCCCGGCTCACGCTTGGCGTTCATCGTCTCGCCATTCGCCGCGAACCCTTCCCCACGGACGTTCTGATATGGGCGCATTTCATGCGCCTGATCCGGCAGCTGAAGCCGGACGTTTTGCACGGCCACGGCGCCAAGACCGGCGCGTTCATCCGGCTGAAGTCCCGCTCAAAAGACATCATTCGCGTCTATACGCCGCATGGCGGCTCGCTGCACTACCCGCTGAACACGTTCAAGGGCGCGCTCTACGGTTGCCTCGAACGCGCGCTGATGAACTCTACCGACCTGTTCCTGTTCGAAAGTGCATTCGCGCGCGATACCTTCCAGCGCACCATCGGCACCCCCAAGGGCCTGGTGCGCTGCGTGTTCAATGGCGTGACCGCCGAAGAGTTCGATCCGGTCGTCAAAGCGGATGACGCCACCGATGTCGTCTATGTCGGCGAGTTCCGGCATATCAAGGGAGCGGACCTCTTGATCGATGCGGTGGCGCGGCTGCACGCCGACGGCAAACCGGTGACGCTGACGCTGGCGGGCGATGGCGAGGAACTCGAAGCTCTCAAGGCTCAAATCCAAAGGCTCGGTCTGACCGAAGCGGTCCGCTTCATCGGTCACGTCAAGGCGCGATACGGCTTTTCGAACGCCAATGTGCTGGTTGTTCCATCGCGTGGGGATTCGATGCCCTATGTCGTGATCGAGGCGGCGGCGGCCGGCATTCCGATGATCGCCGCGAATGTCGGTGGCATCCCGGAAATTTTCGGATCGCACACCGATTCCCTGTTTGCCCCAAATATCCCAGGCGCGATGGCGGACGCCATCGAGATCGCGCTCGAAGACCCCGAAGCTGCGCAGGCGCGGGCAAAATCGCTTCGCGAAAGAATCTTTCTGCATTTCTCGCAGAAGGCGATGGTCGAAGGGGTGTTGGCCGGCTACCGCGACGCGTTTGCGGATCCGCCTCTTCAACCGTTTCTTCCGATTTGCCCTTTACGTTGCAAGGCGGGTGGATTCCGCCTCGGCGCGCGCATGCCTGAATGCCTGTGCAAGAAACGGACTTGGAAAAGTGGAACCGATCAACGCACGCTCCATGCTAGATGCCGCGGCAGCGGTCGCGGCGACCGCCACGGCGGATCGGCCTCCCATCGAACGGCGTCGTCGGCTGTCTTTGGCCGCCCTCGCCGTCGCCAACCAGAAGGTGCGCAGGGCGTATTCGCCGATCGTGATCGCGGGCGCCGTTCGCGTCGCCGATTTTGTCCTGGTCGTTCTCGTCGGCGTCGCGCTCTATCTCGGATATGTGGTGCCTGTCAGCGGCTTTCACTGGGAATATGTCGCCGCCATCTTCGGCATGACCGCGGCCGCGGTGCTCTGCTTCCAGGCCGCCGACATCTACGAAGTACAGGTGTTTCGCGGACAGCTTCGGCAGATGACGCGGATGGTCTCGTCATGGGCATTCGTGTTCCTGCTGTTTACCGGCGCATCGTTCTTCGCAAAACTCGGCGACGAGGTATCGCGGCTCTGGCTCTCGGCGTTTTTCTTCGTCGGCCTGGCCGTACTCATCGCCGAACGCCTGCTTCTTCGCGCGCTGGTGCGTGGCTGGGCCCGTGACGGCCGACTCGACCGCCGTACCATCGTGGTCGGCTCGGACGAAAACGGCGAGAAGCTGGTCGAGGCGCTCAAGATCCAGGACGATTCGGATATCGATATCCTCGGTGTGTTCGATGACCGCAACGACAGCCGCGCGCTCGATACCTGCGCGGGCAGCCCTAAACTCGGCAAGGTCGACGACATCGTCGAATTCGCCCGCCGCACCCGCGTCGATCTCGTGCTGTTCGCGCTGCCGATTTCGGCGGAGACCCGGATTCTCGAAATGCTGAAGAAACTGTGGGTGCTGCCGGTGGACATCCGCTTGTCGGCCCACACCAACAAGCTGCGCTTCCGCCCCCGCTCCTATTCGTATCTGGGCAAGGTTCCGACCCTCGATGTGTTCGAGGCGCCGATCACCGACTGGGACCTGGTGATGAAGTGGCTGTTCGACCACGTCGTCGGCGCCATCATTCTGCTGCTGGCCTCGCCTTTGATGGCGCTGGTCGCGCTCGCGGTCAAACTCGACAGTCCAGGGCCGGTGCTGTTCCGCCAGAAGCGGTTCGGCTTCAACAACGAGCGCGTCGACGTCTTCAAGTTTCGCTCGCTGTACCATGATCAGGCCGATCCGCTGGCCGCCAAGGTCGTGACCAAAAACGACAGCCGCGTTACCCGCGTCGGTCGCTTCATTCGCAAGACCAGCCTCGACGAGCTGCCGCAGCTCTTCAACGTCGTATTCAAGAATAATCTCTCGCTGGTCGGACCTCGTCCGCACGCCGTGCAGGGTAAGTTGCAGAGCCGGCTGTTCGACGAAGCCGTGGACGGCTACTTCGCGCGCCACCGCGTCAAGCCGGGCATTACCGGCTGGGCGCAGATCAGCGGCTGGCGCGGCGAAGTCGACAGCGAAGAGAAAATCCAGAAGCGCGTCGAGTTCGATCTTTATTACATCGAGAACTGGTCGGTGCTGTTCGATCTCTACATTCTGCTCAAGACGCCGCTGGCGCTGATGACAAAAAACGAGAACGCTTATTGAACGCCCTGGGGATAGTTCGGTCAGGGGTTGCGTGCGGGTTGCGTAAGTTTGCGAGTGTGTGATGGCGTATGCGGCGGCGGCCGAGGGCTCCCTTCCATCGATGACGGCGGACCCCGGCGTGGTAGCGCTGCAGCGCGGGCTGCTGTGGCTGGTCGGTGCTTCCGGCGCGATCGTTTTCATCGAACCGAGCCCTTACGAATTGGCGACGCTCGCCGCCGCCGTCATCTTCTGTGCGACGGGGTTGCGGCTGCGGCTGGTTTTCATGCCGCTATTGCTGCTGCTGTTCCTGCTCAATATCGGCTACTGCATCAGCGCCGCTTCGCTGATGGACAAACCCGAGATCGCCAACTGGATCACGACATCCTGGTACATGGCGGTCACCGTCCTCTTCTTTGCGATGGTTTTGTCCGAAGACACTCTGGCGCGGCTCGACATGCTTCGCCGCGGCCTGATCGTCGGCGCCCTGATTGCGGCGACCGCCGGCATCGCCGGCTATTTCAGCCTCGTCCCCGGCGGACACGACCTGCTGACGCTCTATGACCGCGCCAGCGGCACGTTCAAGGACCCGAACGTGTTCGGCGCGTTCCTGATCCTGCCCGCGCTGTTCGCGCTGCAAAGCGTCGTCTCCGATGGCTTTCGAAAATCGTTCCGCAGCACCGTCGCGCTCGGCATCATCGCGCTCGCGATCCTGCTGGCGTTTTCGCGCGCAGCCTGGGGCCAGCTCGCCATCACCTCAGGCTTCATGCTGGCGCTGATGGTCCTGACCAGTCAGTCGCGTACGCAGCGCTCGCGCATCATCGTGATGGCGGTGGTCACGGCCATTATCGTGGTGGCGCTGATTGCGGTACTGCTGTCGTTCGACTCCATCGGTGAAATGTTCAAACAGCGCGCGAGCTTCGATCAAAGCTACGACGAAGGCCGCTTCGGCCGGTTCGGACGGCACATCCTCGGCGCGGACATGGCGCTCGATTTGCCGTTCGGTATCGGCCCACTGCAGTTCCACAGATATTTTCCCGAAGACACCCACAACTCCTATTTGAACGCTTTCATGTCCGGCGGCTGGATCGCCGGCATCTGCTATCCGGCGCTGGTGTTCATCACAGTCATCATGGGGTTTCGGCACATCTTCGTGCCTGTGCCCTGGCAACGCGCCTATCTCGCGATCTTCGCGGCCTTCGTCGGCACCGTCGGGGAAAGCTTCATCATCGACACCGACCACTGGCGGCACTTCTGGATGATGCTAGGCACAATGTGGGGCATGTTCGCCGCCGCGCAGCGCTATAAGGCGAGCTCAGAGCGGGCGCTCAGGGTGCCCGGGCAGGCTTCCTAGCGCCGGCGCGTTTGCCCTTCGGTGCCTCCATCATGGCCTTCAGTTCTTCGATCGCTCCCAACATCGTCGTGTAACCCCGGGTCATGAACCGAAGCAGCAGCCGCAGCTCGGCGTCCGAATAGGTCTCCCATTCCTTCAGCATCGCCCGCTGCAGGTGCGCGTAAAGCCGTCCGATCTTCGCGATGTTCTCCGGAACGGTTACGATGAAGACCTTGCGGCGGTCGTTGTCGTCGCGTTCGCGGCGCACCAGCCCCGCTTTCTCCAGACGATCCACCACGCCGGTGATGGCGCCGGTAGTCAAGCCTGTCACCTCGGCGAGCCGGCCCGCGGTCACACGGTCCTCCAGATTGAGGAAATCGAGACATTCGAGGTCGGAACTCGAAATGCCTGCGCGGCTGGCAACCGTCTGCCCGAAAATCACACCGAGCGCGGAAGACCGCCGCACGGCGTGCTCGAGTTCCTCCATCAACGCTGCGCGCGCCTTCGGTCTTGACAAGGCCGATTTCATATCTTAGTCCGTGTATCTCTTAGTCACTAAGATAGTTAGCAACTACGAGTTCCTACCACTTCGTGGATAGACGGAGCAAGGCATGACGAAACGATCCCGCAAAGCCATCATCATCGGGGCCGGCATCGCCGGTCCGGTTGCAGCCATCTTTCTCAAAAGGGCCGGTATCGATGCGCAGCTATTTGAAGCCTGGCCCTACTCCACCGGCATCGGCGGCGGCCTGCAGATCGCGCCGAACGGCATGCATGTTTTGGCCGAGATCGGTCTCGCCGACGAAATGATCCGCCGCGGCTCGATTGCGGAATCGTTCGATTTTTATTCGCAGTCCGGGGCCCGGCTCGGCTCGATCAACAAGAATATGAAGGCGCGCTTCGGTCAGCCCGCGGTGAATATGTGCCGCGCCACGCTCAACGAAGCGATCATTAACAAGGCCTGGTGCGAGAACGTCGAGCTCGCCTTCGAAAAGCGGCTTGTACGCATCGAAGATCGCGCCGACCAGCCGGTCATCGCGCACTTTGCCGACGGCTCCAACGCCGAAGGCGACTTTCTGATCGGCGCCGACGGCGTGCATTCGGCGGTGCGCGCGCATGTCGTTCCGGATGGTCCCAGGCCGTTCGATACCGGCCTGCTCGGCTTCGGAGGTTTTGTGCCGAGGTCGCTGCTCGATAACACCTCGATTGGACAGCGCGTGGAGACGACGTTCGGGCAGAGCGGTTTCTTTGGCTACGGCTTTTGCAGTTCCGATCCCCATGACGGCGTAATGTGGTGGAGCACCCAGCCCTCGCATGGCGGCGACGCCGCGGCGTTTCGCGCCATGGACCAGGATACGTTGAAACGGCATTTGCGCAACTTTCACGCCGGCTGGCACGATCCGATCCCGCAATTGGTGGAAGCTGCTGAAAACATCATCGTCACCCCGACGCTGGATGTCGCGACGTTGCCGACCTGGTGGCGCAAGCGGACGCTGCTGATCGGCGACGCCGCGCATGCCACCAGTCCGCATGCAGGCCAGGGGGCTTCGCTCGCATTGGAGGATGCCATGCGGTTAGGCCGGCTGATGCAGGAGGGACAGGAGCTCGGTATGACCTTTGAAAATTTCGAGAGCGAGCGTCGTCCACGTGCGGAACGGATCGTTGCTTTCGCCCGCCGCAACGGCAATCAGAAGCGCGACTTCAGCCCGGTCGGAGCCTGGCTCCGCGACCAGATGCTAAAGGTGCTGATCCGGGCTAACGCGCGGGGCATGGAGTGGATGTACGCTTACGATCCCCGCACGGCCGGATCTACATCTCGACGTCAAATGTCAGACCGGCGTGATCGACAAGCCGCCTGATCAGGCGATCGCCCATGGCGGCACCGGGAGTCCAGATGCCGCTGGGAACCTCCGGCGTGTCGCGCAGCAGGCAGATCGCGCATTCGGCGATCATCTTCGAGGTCGATCCATAGCCGGGATCGCGATCGCCGCGAACGGCGACGCGAACCTGGCGTCCGTCGGGAGCGAGGCCAACGAACAGCAGATCGTAAAGGCCTGTCTCGCGTTCTTCTTTCGACGGGCCCTCGCCCGGCTTCGGGCCGCCCGGTCCGCCCATTTGCGCGTTGGCGGCGACGACGCGCTTGGCATTGGCTTCGCCCTTCTCGCCGGGCCCGGTCAGCACCATCTCGTCATAGACAAAGTCCTTGCCGTAGGGAAAGCCCATCAGGAGATTGGAACGGTGCACGCTGCGGGTGTTGATGGTCGACATCACAAAGGGTGCGGTCCACGCATCCAGATCCTGATCGAACAGAGATTTGTTGCCCGGCGGCTGTTTTGGGCCCCCAAAGCCCGGTGTCAACACGAACGGATTCTTCAACAGCGCCACCAGGCTCAAGTCTTTGGCGGCAGCCGCGAACGTTGCTTTGATGCTCGCGGCGGTCCCGCCCGAGAACGTTCCCTTCATGGCGCGTACGCGGCCTTTGACGCGATTGACCGGCGCGCCCAGAACTTTCTTCGCCGTCTTCTCACAAAAGAACACGCCGAGTTCGAATGGCAGCGAATCGAAGCCGCAGGAAAACACGATTCGAGCGCCGCTCGATTTTGCGGTGGCCTCGTGGGCATCGATCATCTGCCGCATCCAGACCGGCTCGCCGCAGAGATCGAGGTAGTCGGTACCCGAGGCCGCGCAAGTCGCGACCAGTTCGGAGCCGTAGAGCTGATACGGGCCGACGGTGCTCAATACCGATTTGGTCTGGTCGACCATGGCTTTCAGGGATGCGGGATCGCCGGCGTCGGCGACAATCAAGGCCGTATCGGGCGCGGCACCAATTGCATCACGCACGGCAGCCAGCTTGTCCAGGCTGCGGCCGGCCATCGCCCATTTAAGATCACTGTCGCCCCGGTAATGCGCCGCCAGATATTCGGCGACGAGCTGGCCGGTGAAGCCGGTGGCGCCATAGACAATGATGTCGAATTTCGACGAAGGCATATGCGAATTTCCTGAGGTGACTGTTGGGTTCTTTTGTCATTGCGAGCGAAGCGAAGCAATCCATAGCGGTCCCGCAAAGAAAGATGGATTGCTTCGTCGCTTCGCTCCTCGCAATGACGGTCGAGTCCGTTTGAACCTATTTCTTGGCGTAGGAAACGCCCATGCCGGCGCGCACGTCGCTCTGAATACCATAGGGTGCGATCGGATAGCGCAGACCGTTCTTCGCCAGCGCCTTCATGCCGGTGATGACTTTGGCCAAATGCGCCGGCGATAGCGCCATCAGCATCTCCTCGTCCGGCACGCCGCCATAGCGCCGCTCCGCATAGCACGGCAGCGACAGGCTGGGCTCGCCGGTCTTGAGCGCCCGCCCCCATGAATCCGCGCACGCGGTCTCACCGACAACAGGCGTCGCATAGACCAGACAAATGTCCGGCGGGTTGAGCCGACCGCTGGCGAGCGGGCTCACGACCAGGGCCTGGTATTTGCCATGCGGAACGACGTCCAGCGCTTCCTGGCGCTTGCGCGCGTCCTCGGCATTCTCGTGCCAGACGCCGACGTAAGCTTGACCGGCGAGCCATTTCTCGTCCTGCGGCGCAAGGCCGATGACCGCGCGGCATTGCGCCCCCACAAGATCGTCGGCGGTGATGCCGACCGTCCAGCCCAGCCGCGAGGCCATGCTGACGATCTGATCGGTGGTGTGAACCGCTGAGGGCCGCCGGATCTTTGGGATCTCCGCCATATCCTCCACCCGCGCGAACATCTTCATGCCGATCACGGTGGTCTTCAGGCGAAGCAGGCTGTTCAGGTCGGCCACGATGCCGGCCAGATCGAATATTTCCTCCTGCATAGCTGCTTGCTGCATGAACTGACACTCCCTGAACGGCAGGCTGATGGCTGCTCATTCAGCGTCATACGCGGGGTTGACCCGCGTATCCATCCATTTTCACAAAAGAGCATCATTCGAAGGTGATGGATTGCCGGGTCGAGCCCGGCAACGACGGCGAGGAATACCGCCGACATCGACAGAACGCCTCCGCACGGGCACACTCACCACCCCTGCCCCCAACCCGAAGTCCCCCTCATGACGCATCATCATCTGCATTCCAGCCCCGAGACCTGCCATTGGGGCTTTTTCGAAGCCAAGCTGAAACCCGTGCTCACCATCGCCAGCGGCGATGAAGTCACCGTCGATACCATCAGCGGCGGTCCGGACGTGGTGCCGGACCGCGACAAATTTCACGTCCCGCCCGAACTTGCGGAAGTTCACGCCAAAAGCGAGCGGATGGTGCCCGGTCATATCCTGACCGGCCCGATCGCGGTGGAAGGCGCCGAGCCCGGCGACGTGCTGGAGGTCGAAATTCTCGACGTCAGGCTCCGGCAGGACTGGGGTTACAACATGATCCGGCCCCTCGCCGGCACGCTACCCGACGATTTCCACGAGACACGGTTGTTGAACATTCCGCTCGATGCGACGCGGATGGTGGGCCGGCTGCCATGGGGGCTCGATCTGCCGTTAAAACCGTTTTTCGGCGTGATGGGCGTGGCGCCGCCGCCGGCCTGGGGCCGCATCACCTCGCTGATCCCGCGCGCGATGGGCGGCAATCTCGACAACAAGGAACTGACACCGGGCGCCAAACTCTATCTCCCGGTGTTCGTGCCCGGCGCGCTGTTTTCCTGCGGCGACGGCCATGGCGTCCAGGGCGATGGCGAGGTCTGCGTCACCGCGATCGAGACCGCGCTGCAGGGACGCTTTAAGTTGACGTTGCGCAAGGATTTGCGGCTCGACTATCCCCGCGCCGAGACGCCGACGCATTACATGACCATGGCGATGGATCCCGATCTCGATCAATGCGTGGTGCGGGCGCTGCGCGACATGATCGTGCTGCTTGGCGAAAAGCGCAATCTGTCGCGCGAGGATGCCTATACGCTCTGCAGCCTGGCCGCGGACCTGCGCGTGACGCAGACCGTGAACGGCTCCAAAGGCATCCACTGCATGATCGCGAAGACGGTCGTGCATGGATGAGCGGGAGGCGCCTGGCGAGCACGCGGAAAGCGAACAAGTCTCAGGCCCTGGTGTGCCCCCAGGTCTCGTCCCAGTCCTGGCCCGCGGCATCGACGACGCGGCCGTCAGCCTCGAAGAATTTGTTGGGGACCTGGAAGATCGCGAGCATCAGCCCGCCCTCGGGACACCATGCGACGTGGCGGCTGCCCGGCTCGCGCCACACGAATTCGCCGGCCTTGGCCTCGATGCCCTTTGCCGGGCCTTCCTTGTCGACCAGATGCCCCTCAAGAACATAGGTCTGCTCGATGTGGACGTGCTCGTGGTCGGGCAGCACCGCGCCAGGCTGAAACCGCATCAGCGCGGTCATCAGGCCGGTCGCGCGGTCGAACAGCAGCGTCTTGGCTTCGCAGCCGGGGAAGCGGGTCTGCTGCCACTCCATGCTGTCAGGGCGAACGAGGTGGGAATGGGTGTCGGCGGTCCGAGAGCCCTTCAGCGTCACAGCGTCCATGGCGATGCTCCGTTCCAATGAACCTTAAGGGACCATAGCAGCTTTGCTTGCGCCCGTCAGCCGGACAGGAGGTGAACTCATAAAGCGCGCCCGAGCCGGCGCGTTGCCGGCGGCACGCCGCACCGCTGTCTTGCGGAGAGGCCGGAAAAACGCCAGCATTTCACGCCAGTCCAGCAGGCATCCGCGCCGTCTCGCCGTAAAGGATACCTATCTTGAAGATCGTCGATCTCAGCCGTGAACTCTATCACCGCACTCCGAGCTATCCGGGCCATCCGGCCATCATCCACGGCATCTGGAAGAGCCACGAAGACGCGTTCGCCGAATCCGGCAACGTGCATGGGCTTTCGTCGATGTTCATCACGATGCCCGACCACGCCGGCACCCACATCGACGCGCCCAGGCACTTCGACAGGAACGGCCAGCCGATCAGCGAATACCCGCTGGAAAACTGCATCGTGCCGGGCATCTGCATCGATCTGCGCCATATCGCGCCGCGTGCCGAGATCACGCCCTCCGATCTCGAAGCGGCGGTGGAGAAAGCCGGCGTACCGGTACCGAAGCGCGGCACCGTTCTGCTCTGCACCGGCCATCACGAACGCACCTTTCCGCGCAAGGAATATGCGACCGACAACTCCGGCGTGAATGTCGCCGCCACCGAATGGCTGGCGAGGCAAGGCGTCGTGCATTTCGGCATCGACTCGATGCGGCCCGGCCCGGAAGGCAAGGTGAACCTGCTGGTTCACAAGGCGTGCTTCGACCTCGACATCACTCATATCGAGAGCCTGTGTAATCTGGAAGCGCTGCTCGGCGCCGGCCAGTTCA
>WNFL01254392.1_pt1 | contig 11048 bp, 12 predicted proteins | sample 5400361 | NCBI WGS metagenome assembly WNFL01 (sample SAMN13153351, study PRJNA577476) | soil metagenome | isolation source: 40 cm soil on Douglas fir-dominated hillslope | place: USA:California | collected 2013-09-17 | reverse complement strand
TGCCGTGGGCAACGACCAGAACAGCGGCGCGCAGGTCAACACGCCAGCCGCCGCGAGCGACAGGAACACGATCGACACCACCGTATTGTTCGCGAACGATGCGGCGATCGTGAAGCCGATCGCGCCGAACAGCGCGGGCACGATCAGATGCCAGCGGCGCTCGCGTCGTTTGTCCGCGCTGTGACCCATGATGTTCATCACGACGATCGCAGCGAGGAACGGAATCGCGCTCAACAGACCGATGTTGAACGCACCGGTCACGCCGGTCGATTTGACGAGCGTCGGCATCCAGAAAGTCAGCCCGTACTGGCCGGTCACGAACGCGAAGTAGATCAGCGACATCCACCACGTGCGCGGATCGCGGAACACCGCGCCAAGCGAATGCGATTTTGACTGTTCCTGCGGCTGCGCGGCGATTTCGTCCGACAACAGCTTCTTTTCGCGGTCGGTGAGCCACTTTGCGTGCTTGATGCCGTTGTCGAGATACAGGATCGTCGCAATGCCGATCGCGATTGCGGGAATTGCCTCGATCAGGAACATCCATTGCCAGCCGGCGAAACCGTGATCGTTATGGAACGACTGCATGATCCAGCCCGACAGTGGATTGCCGAAGATGCCCGACACCGGGATCGCCGACATGAAGACCGCGATGATCTTCGCGCGCCGGTGCGACGGGAACCAGTACGTCAGATAAAGAATCACGCCGGGATAGAAGCCCGCTTCCGCGAGGCCGAGCAGAAAACGCAGCGCGTAGAACTGCATCGGCGTCTTCACGAACACGAAGAGCGCAGACAGGATGCCCCACGTAATCATGATCCGCGCAATCCAGATGCGCGCGCCGAGCTTGTGCATCAGGATGTTGCTCGGCAATTCGAACAGGAAGTAACCGATGAAAAACACACCAGCGCCGAGGCCGAACACCGTCTCGCTGAACGCGAGATCCTGCGACATCTGCAGCTTCGCGAAACCGACGTTGACGCGGTCGAGATACGCAACGACGTAGCACAGCATCAGGAACGGCACGATGCGCCAGAACACCTTGCGATACGTGCTCTCGATCTCGGCGGTGCCGGGTTGTCCGGCGGCCTGCGTAGCGGGGCGGGCTGAGGCCGCCTGGTAGGAAGTCATCAATCGTCTCCTTTCAGAAGGGCGCCGTCGACGATCCGCCCACTGGCGGTCATCCGGCTTTGTTTGTATTGCGGTGGGTGACGACGCGTTAGCCGCGCCGTGTCCGTACTGCGATTCCGGAGGCTTACCAGTGCGCAGTTCCTCGAGCGCCGCTTCGTCCAGCGATTCAGGACGCGGGTTCGACATCAGCCACAGGCGCGCGGTCTCCTCGAGTTCTTCGAGCGCGTACGACGCCTGCGATACCGATCGTTCCCACACCACCGGCCCGAGCCGTTCGAGCAGCACGCCGCGAACCTTGTCCGCGAGCGCGGCGATCTGCTCCGCGACCTGCGGATCGCCCGGACGACGGTAGCGGATCAGCGGCACATGGCCGACCTTCATCACGTAGTACGGTGTGATCGGCGGCAGCACATCGGCTTCGTTCCAGACGCCCGCAAGCGTCAGCGCGACGAGGTGTGTCGAATGCGTATGCACGATGCCGCGCGTGTCGGCATTGCGTGCGTAGATGCCGCGATGCAAGGCGAGCGTTTTCGATGGCCTGCCGCCGGATACGGCATTGCCGTCGAAATCGACCTTCGCGATATCGGCGGGATCGAGGCGGCCGAGGCACGCATCGGTGGGCGTGATCAGCCAGCCGTCGTCGAGCCGCGCGCTGATATTGCCCGCGCTGCCGACCGTATAACCGCGCGCGTACAGGCTCTCTCCGACGATGCAGATTTCCTCGCGTACTTTCGCTTCGCTGCTGGTGTGGGTCGCCATCATGCGGCTCCGTCGAGATGGTGCAGCGCCTTCGCAAAGAAGTCGGTCGCGCCGAAGTTGCCGGATTTGAGCGCCAGCGCGAGCGGCGCGGCATCGATGGTCGCCGTGGCCGGCACACCCGGATCGATCTGCGCGCCGATGCGCAGCAACCGCACGCCGAGCGCCTGCACGACCGCGCCCGATGTTTCGCCGCCCGCCACAACGAACTTGCGCACGCCGAGATCGCGCAACCCGCGCGCGATCGATGCGAGGGTGTTTTCGACGAGATGCCCCGCCTGCGCGACGCCGAGTTGCTGCTGCACGGCCTTGACTTCGTCCGGCGTCGCGGTCGCGTAGATCAGCACAGGCTGCGATTCCGTGCCGGCGTCGAGGTGTTCGCGCGCGAACGCCAGCGCCTGCTCGACCACCGGTTCGCCGCGTGCGGCGGCTAGCGGATCAATGCGGAATGCCGGCCGTTTTGCGTCGCGCCACGCGGCAACTTGTGCATTCGTCGCTTTCGATGCGCTACCTGCCAGCACCGCCGAGCGTCCTTCGATGCGCGGCAACTGGTCCGCATCCGACGATTCGGCGAGCAGACCTGCGCGACGGAAATTCGCCGGCAAACCGAGCGCAATGCCCGCGCAATACCCGAACCGCCGGTGATGAGCGCGAGATCGGCGCAGGCTTCGCCCAGCGTGTAGAGATCGGCATCGGACACCGCATCGGCGATCGCCATACGCACGCCGTCGCGCCGCAACGCGGTCATCGATTCACGCACGCCGACTACGCCTTTCGCCACTGCGTCGTAACGCACGAGGCCTACCTTCGACGCCGTCTGCTTCTGCAGCGCGCGGACGAGATTGGCATCCCTCATCGGCGTGAGCGGATGATTCTCCATACCGGATTCGTTCAGCAGCGCATCGCCGACGAACAGGTGGCCGCGAAAAATCGTGCGCCCGTTCTCGGGAAACGCAGGGCACGCGATCGTGAAGCCGTTGCCATCCGCGTCGCTTCCGTTAGCCACGTCAGACAGCGCATCGAGCAACGCATCCGTCACCGGTCCGATATTGCCCTCGTCGGTGGAATCGAACGTCGAACAGTATTTGAAGAAGAACTGCCGGCACCCTTGCGCGCGCAACCATTCAAGCGCGGCCAGCGATTGCGCAACCGCGTCGGCGGCGGGAATCGTGCGCGACTTCAGCGCGACGACCAGCGCATCGGCTTCGACACGTCGACCGGAATCGGGCACGCCGATCGTCTGCACGGTGCGCATGCCGCCGCGCACCAGCATATTCGCGAGATCGGTGGCGCCGGTGAAATCGTCGGCGATACAGCCGAGCAAAGGCTTCTGTACGGAATCCGTCATGTCAGGTTCCAGCGGTCACTGCTTCGCCGGCACGTCGATGCCGGGGAAAATCTTGATGACCGCGGAGTCGTCTTCGCCGCCGTGTCCGGCTGTCGACGCCATCATGAACATCTGATGCGCCGCCGCCGACAGCGGCAACGGGAATTTCGAACGGCGCGCCGTATCGAGCACGAGGCCAAGGTCCTTGACGAAAATGTCGACGGCCGAGAGCGGCGTGTAATCGCCCTTCAGGATGTGCGGCACGCGGTTCTCGAACATCCACGAATTGCCGGCGCTGTGCGTGATCACGTCGTACAGCGCATCGGGGTCGACGCCTTCGCGCAGACCGAGCGCCATCGCTTCCGCCGCCGCGGCGATGTGCACGCCGGCGAGCAGCTGGTTGATGATCTTCACTTTCGAACCGACGCCATGGGCTGAACCGAGCCGGTACACCTTGCCCGCAATCGCGGCCAGCACATCTTCGCAGCCGGCGTAGGCGGCAGCGGGGCCCGACGTCATCATCGTCATTTCGCCGGAAGCCGCGCGCGCCGCGCCGCCCGACACGGGCGCATCGAGCATCTGCAGGCCGGCCGCTTCGATGCGGCGGCCGAGTTCGATCGCGAAGTCAGGCGACACCGTTGCGCTTGCAACAACCACGCCGCCCGGCTTCATCGCGACAACCGCACCCTCGGCGCCGAACAGCACCGCTTCGGTCTGCGCCGCGTTCACGACGAGCGTGATCACCACGTCGCATTTCGCACCGAGCTCAGCCGGGTTTGCACAACCCACGCCGCCTTCGCTCACGAAACCCTGCAGCACCCCGCTGCGCAGATCGCACGCGTGGGCGCGAAAGCCCGCGCGCAGCAGCGAGCGCGCGACGCCCAGCCCCATTGCGCCCAGCCCGATGACTCCGATATTTCTCGACATGCTTTACCTCTGGAAAATTGCGCTTCTCACGAACCGGACCGTGCGGCCGGGTTCAACAGATCCCGGCTTCCGCGAGACGCCGGGCCGCGTTGTACATGTGGGTTCGCGCGGCGTTGCGCGCCGCCATCGGATCGCCCGCGCGGATTCCGGCGGCAATCGCCGCGTGCTCTTCGCGCACCTGGCGCGAAAAATCCTCGCGCAGCGCCTCGTTGCGACGCGTGATGCCCGTGCCCGCCTCGAGGTACTGGTTCAGGAACGTGAGCGTCTTGAGGAAATACGGATTGCCGGTGGCGACCGCGATCGCGCGATGAAAACCGACGTCTTCGGGCACGCCGTCGCGGCCTTCGGCCACGGCTTCATCGATCTTCGCGAGCGCGGCGTCGATCGCCACCATGTCGGCGTCGCTGCGGCGCATCGCGGCTTCGGACGCGACTTCGGCCTCGATCGCACGGCGCAGCGCAAGAATCTGCAGCACCGAACCGGCTTCGACCGCTTCCGCGTAGTCGATGCGCAGCGGGCGGATCCCGCCGTGCGCGGCGACGAACACGCCGCTGCCCTGCCGCGGCTCGACGACGCCTTCGTTCTTCAGACGCGAAATCGCCTCGCGAATCACGGTGCGGCTGACGCCGAACTGCTCGGCCAGCGCGGCCTCCGTGGGCAGCTTGCCGCCGCGGGCGAACGTGCCCTTGTCGATCTGCTTCAGAAGCTGCTGCGCGACCGTATCGCTCAGCGCCCGCGCCGGAATTTTCTCGAACATCGCGATCCCGATTGATCATGTCATGTGGTTATCATACAAATTTTGACCTGAAGCTGCATCCGCAGTAACCCTGGGCCGCGGGTTGGCGAAACGCGAGGCATAAGCTATCGTCACGGCTTTCCGTGCACCGACAGCCGCGCCTGTCGCTTCTCCTGACGAGATCTATGAGCAAAGCTCCCGAGGCGCCCGCTTCTTCGCAAACTGCGCCGTCCGCTGTTTCGCCAGAGACGCCCGGCGATTCGTACGTGCAGTCGTTCGCGCGCGGCCTCGCGGTGATTCGCGCGTTCAACGCGGAGCGGCCCGAACAGACGCTCACCGAAGTCGCCGCCGCGACCGGCCTCACACGCGCGGGCGCGCGCCGTATCCTGCTCACGCTGCAGACGCTCGGCTATGTCGAAAGCGAAGGACGGCTGTTCCGTCTGACGCCGAAGATTCTCGACCTCGGCTTCGCGTATCTGACGTCGATGCCGTTCTGGAATCTCGCCGAGCCGGTGATGGAAGAACTATCGGCACGGGTTCACGAAAGCTGCTCGGCGGCCGTGCTGGACCGGACGGAAATCGTCTANNNCCTGTCGATCGGCAGCCGTCTGCCGGCGTATTGCACGTCGATGGGCCGCGTGCCGTTGTCCGCGCTCGACGACGACACGCTCGAGGCGACGCTGAGTTCCGCGCCGCTCTATGCGCACACGCCGCGCACGATTACCGACAAGGAAGAACTGAAAAAGGTGATCGCGCAGGTGCGCCGCCAGGGATGGGCGATTGTCGATCAGGAGCTGGAAGGCGGGCTGATTTCGCTGTCCGCGCCGATCCGCAACCGGCAGGGCCGCATCATTGCCGCGATGAATATCAGCGGCAACGCGCAGCGCAATTCGGCGAAGCAGATGGTGAAGGCGTTTCTCGAACCGCTGCAGCAGGCCGCGCAGACGGTGTCGGAGATGGTCGCGCGGCGCGGCTAAGGCTGAATAATGCCAGGCCGCGCAGTGCCTGGAGTAGAAAACGCCAGATACTAGCGGCCCAGATAGCGCTCGACGAGCCGCGTCCAGTAAGCCGCGCCGATCGGCAGATTGTAGTCGTTGAAATCGTAGTGCGGATTGTGCACCATGCAGCCGTCTTCGCCGACGCCGTTGCCGATACGCAGGAACGTGCCCGGCCGCTGTTGCAGCATGAAGGCGAAATCTTCGCTGCCCATCAGGATGTCGGCCTGCGCAACCACCTTGTCGTCGCCCACCAGTTCGCGCGCCACTTCGATGGCGAATTCCGTCTCGGCGTCCGAATTGACGACCACCGGATAGCCTTCGATGTATTCGACGATCGCCTTGCCGCCATAGCTCGCGGCCTGTCCCTCAGCCAGTTCCGTGATGCGCTTTTTCAGCAGCCCGCGCACTTCGGGGCTGAACGAACGCACGCTCAGTTCGAGTTTCGCGGTGCTCGCGATCACATTGTTCGCGGTGCCCGCATGCATCCAGCCGACCGTCACCACCGCCGGCTGCGACGGATCGACATTGCGCGCGACGATCGTCTGCAGCGCCATCACGATACTCGACGCGATCACGATCGGATCGACCGTCAGATGCGGCCGTGCCGCGTGACCGCCGACACCTTCGACCGTGATCACCGCCTTGTCGCCAGCCGACATGAACGGTCCCTTGCGGAACAGGAATTTGCCCGGCTCCGCGCCCGGATGGTTGTGCACGCCGAACACGGCATCGCACGGGAAGCGCTCGAAGAGACCATCCTCGATCATTTTCTTCGCGCCGCTGTCGATGCCGCTTTCTTCAGCAGGCTGGAAATACAGATGCACGGTGCCCGAAAAGCGGCGCGTCGCGGCGAGATGCTGCGCGGCGCCAAGCAGCATCGTCGTGTGGCCGTCGTGGCCGCACGCATGCATCTTGCCATGCGTGCCGCTCGCGTACGGCAGGCCGGTCTGCTCGATGATCGGAAGCGCGTCCATGTCAGCGCGGATGCCGATGCGGCGCGTACCCTCGCCCACTTTCAATGTGCCGACGACGCCCGTCTTGCCGACACCGCGCGTGACCTGCCAGCCCCAGTGCTCAAGCTTCTTCGCGACGAGCGCGGCGGTCGCCACTTCCTCGTAAGCGAGTTCGGGATGATGGTGAATGTGGTGCCGAATCTCACGCAGACTTTCTGTGGCGGGGACGAAATCTTCTACTTCGGCAAAACGCGCGGCTTCGGTCATCGAGGGCTCCATGTTTTTTCACGCCGCAGCGATCGCGGCGAATGGGCAGCACTATAGCGTTTCAATTCGCATCGCAAAAGCGTGACAACGGCTTACGGTTAGCTGTACGCCAGGCAAAACATGGTTCAGTTTCAAGCCCGCGCCACCTTGCGCACGACTTCGACGAACGCGTGGCCGGCGTCTTCGAGTGCGCCGGAATTGTCGATGGTGGTCAGCGTCACGCCTTCGGGCACCGCGAACGGCGCACGCCGCGCGAGACGCGCCGCCACCTGTTCCGTCGTTTCGCGCGCCCGCGCGCCCAGCCGCGCCTCGAGAATATGCGGTGCGGCATCCACATGTACGACTACTGCCTGCGGATAACGCGTCAGCGCCTCACGCAGATGTTGCCGCGAGCCGTTGACGACGACCGTGCACCCGCGCGCAAGCCACGCATCGAGTTCGATGCCGATGCCGTAGCGCAACGCGTGGCTCGACCATTCGAGCGCAAAAAGGCCGAGCGCGGAGCGCGTTTCGAATTCTTCCGGCGTCAACGCGATGTGGTTCTCGCCGTTCCCCGCCGGACGCGTGATGTAGCGATGCGCGAACAGCACCGGTTCGCCCGGCACTCTTTCGCGCGCGAAGCCGAGCAGCGAATCCTTGCCCGCGCCGGACGGGCCCATCACATAGATCAACTGGCCGCTCATCGCGCCTCCTTCTGTTCGGTGCCGCCGCGAAACGGCAAACGCTGCCACAGCACGAACGGCGCGCCCGGTTCGGGCTCCACGAACAGCGCCGCGCCGTCGACAACGAGCGGCCCGAGCCGAGCTGCTTCTTCATGCCAGTGCGCGGCCAGCGCATCGCGCTCGGCCGCCGAATCGAGCGAACTGGATAGCGTCATATGGAAGCGGAATTCGTCGAACACATACGGATAGCCCCATTCGACGAGCAGCGCGCGTTGACGCTCCGTCAACGGCGCGGCAAGCCTGCGCGCCAGATCGGCCGGCGCCGGTGCGGCGCGGAATGTATTGAGCGTGCGCAACGCGTCGGATGCGAGCGTGCGCATCTGTTCGTCGCCTCCAGAATTCTCCGGACGCAGCGCGACGAAATCGCCCAGACGTGCGGCTTCAACGGGCAATGTGAAACGGCTGCGTGATCGCGCCCAGGCACGTGCGGCGTCGAGCAGATCGCGCGGCGTCACGTTTGCGGCGAGACGGAATGGCGCAACCAGCGTGCCGTGCCAGCCGTAACGTCGGGGCGCTTCCGTGAGATCCTCTACCGCGCGGGATAGCGAAACGGGCTGCGCCGTCTGCAGAACATTGCCGTTTTCCGGATCGCGACCCAGCCATACGCAACCGGCGTGCCACCATGCCGAATCGCGCGACGGCGCGTAGTACACCGCAAACCGCGCATCGGCGGACCACTCAACAGCCGCACGGCTTTCCAGCGAAGCCACGCTCATACGTCGTGCTCCACCATCAGTTGCACGCGGTCCGCCGCAAAATGCGTGACGCCATACTTGATCGGCGTGCCTTCGAGATCGACATCGACGTTCTCGACCCACAGCACCGGCTGCTGCCGGTTGATATTCAGCCGCCGCGCGACTTCCGCATCGGGCAGCACGCTGCCGATGCGGCTCCACTTGCGCAGGTAATCGGCGACGCCGCATTCGGCCAGAGCTTTCGTGATGCTGACATTGCGCGCAAGCACCTCCGGCAGCTCGGCGAAACGCGCAGCCGGATACCAGCTGCGCGCGAACGTGAGCGGCACACCGTCCGCTTCGTGCAGCGATTCGATGCGATACACCATCGCGCCCGCACGCAGGCCAAGCGCCTTCGCGACATTCGGCTCGGCCTTCACGCGCTCGGCCGACAACATCGTGCCCGCGGCCGCATGATGCTGCTGACGCAGGTTCTCGGTAAAACGCGTGCGACGGCCGATCGTATAGTCGATCGCGCCGGGCTGCACGAACGTGCCGCGCCCCTGCTCGACGCTGACGAGCCCGCGCGCCGCAAGCCCCAGCATCGCGCGGCGCACCAGCGCTTCGCCAGTTCTCCTTCGCTCGGCAGACGTCCGTCTTCGCCAAAACCGCTGGCCGCGATCTCGGCCGCCAGTGTCTGTTCGATCTGCCGCCAGACGGCGACGCCCGCGCCGCGTTCGAGCTGCGTGCCCGGCGGCGCACTGTCGTTCGATGTCATGGTGCTGTCATTCCCCTCGGTTCCAATATCGCTGTGCTGCATTGTAGTGCGCAAGCCGTGATGAAAATATGAAACGGCCGTTCTGTATCGCCTTCAGGACGAGTTTACCTCTAAACATCTAGACGTTTAGACAAATAGATGGTCAAATGACCAGACAATAGATCGACAGGAAACCCGATGAGCGCATCTCCCGCCTCGCCTTCCTCCGCCATGCGGCGTGCGTGGATGGCGGTCCTCGCGCGCACGCCGCGCGCCGAACTCGAAGCCGCATTCAACCGCGCGCTGGAAGGTGCGGCCACGCCGGCGTTCGACTGGCTGCGGCCGCCGGAAACCGGTCTCGCGATGGTGCGCGGCAGGATCGGCGGCACCGGCGACGCCTTCAATCTCGGCGAAGCCACCGTCACGCGCGCCACGTTGCGTCTGTGTGAGCCGGTGGGCAGCGCGCCGGTCGGCGTCGCGTGTCATCTCGGGCGCGACCGGCGCCGCGCGGAACTGGCCGCGCTCGCCGACGCGCTGCTGCAGATGCCCGATCAGCACACACGGTTGCACGCGCAACTGATCGAACCGCTCGCCGCGCAGATCGCAGAAAAACGCACGGCTCGCCGGCAGGACGCAGCGTCTACGCGCGTCGAATTCTTCACGATGGTCCGGGGCGACTGATGAACGACTCGCAGATTGCACTCTCCACACTGACGCCGGGTTTTGCCGATCCGGTTCACGACACGCAGGCGGTGTTCCGCACGTTGCTCGATGCGCTTTCGCGGCCCGGCACGGTGGGTGTCGTCGAAGCCGCGTTGCCTGCCGCCCGGGCCTCAGGCGAATCCAGCGTCAGGCGCTCGAACGTCAATCTCGCTGCGTTCGCGTCGCTGCTCACGCTGTGCGATTACTCGACGCCCGTCTGGCTCGCGCAGCCCGATGCGATGCTCGGCTCGGCGCTGCGCTTTCACACCGGCGCGCCGCTCGTCGAGCATGCGCACGACGCCGCGTTTGCCTATATCCACGACGCCGGCACGTTGCCCGCGCTGGCTGGCTTTCGCCTCGGCGAAGCCGAATCGCCGGAACTGTCGGCGACGCTGCTGATCCGTGTCGACGCATTAACGGGCGGTGCACCTGTCGTGTTGCGCGGCCCCGGCATCAAACACACGACAACCATTGCTCCGCTCGGTCTGCCGGAACGCTTCTGGCGCGAACGAGCCGAACTCGCGCCGCTCTTTCCGTGCGGCATCGACTGCTATCTCGTCTGCGGCGACGCGCTGATCGGCCTGCCGCGCACGACCCATGTGGAGGTGAGCTGATGTACGTCGCAGTCAAGGGTGGAGAACGCGCGATCGAAGCCTCATGGCGTCTGCTCGACAAGGCGCGCCGCGGCGATACGCAGCTCGCCGAGCTGAGCGTCGGCCAGATCCGCGAACAGTTGCGCCTCGCGGTTGCCCGCGTGATGACCGAAGGGTCGATCCATGATGAAGAACTGGCCGCGCTCGCGATCAAGCAGGCGGCCGGCGATCTCGTCGAAGCGATCTTTCTGTTGCGCGCCTATCGAACGACGCTGCCGCGTTTCGGCTACACGTGTGCGATCGAAACCGAAGCGATGAACGTCGAACGCCGCATTTCCGCGACGTTCAAGGATGTGCCCGGCGGCCAGATGCTCGGCGCGACCTACGATTACACGCAGCGTCTGCTCGATTTCGCGCTGCTCGCGGGAGGACATGAGCGCGAAGAAGCGCCTTCCACGGCAAGCACCAATGCCAAAGTCTCGCAGAAAGAAACGATGCCGCGCGTCGT
>WNFL01202095.1_pt1 | contig 11048 bp, 13 predicted proteins | sample 5400361 | NCBI WGS metagenome assembly WNFL01 (sample SAMN13153351, study PRJNA577476) | soil metagenome | isolation source: 40 cm soil on Douglas fir-dominated hillslope | place: USA:California | collected 2013-09-17 | reverse complement strand
TCATATCTGAGATCGATAATTTATCAAGGGAAGAGAAGCAAGAACTCCTTCGTTATTTGTCAGCTAAACTGAGGAAAGCCGAAGCACTTGAGATTTTATCCAAAATTAGAGGAAGGGGAAAAAATATTTTTGGTATCGATGCTCAAGAATATGTTAATAAGCTAAGAGAGGATGACCGTCCTTGATCCGGTATTTCTAGATACTGCTCCGCTTATTTATCTTGTCGAAAATGATGTAAGGTATTCTCAAGATGTAGCTGATTTTTTAGCCAAGGAGTTCGCACAGGAAAATTCGATCATGACAAGCGTATTAACAGTATCGGAATTCAATGTAAAACCCATCCGAGAGAATGATGCCGAGTTGCTCGAGGATTTTCAAAATGCATTAAATGGGCTTCATACCCAGATATTTGATATCACGCTCAAAATTGGGAAAACTGCAGCCGAGCTAAGGGCTAAATATAAATCATTAAAAACAGTTGACGCATTGCAAATCGGCTGCGCTATAAACTACGGTTGCAAGAGATTTATAACAAATGATCATCGCTTAAAAGGGATTAATGAGATTCAAATTATTTTAGTTGAAGAATTAAAAAGTTAAAAAAATGATAGGAGAATATAACAGCCAACGCGAACCCATTATTCTAAAGGAATACGGTCGCAATGTTCAAAAGTTAGTGAACTACATACGCACCATTCCTGACAAGGAGAAGCGCACGCAGATGGCCACCACCTTGATCGAGTTGATCAAGCAATTGGCGCCTGTAGCCAAAGAAGCACAGGAAAACCCGCAGCGCATGTGGGATGACTTGTATATCATGGCCAATTTTAATTTGGACGTCAACAATCCGTTCTCCACTCCGGATAGGAGCATCTTACAGAAGAAGCCTGCTAAGATGGAATATCCGCAAAGCGAGGTTCGCTATAAGCATTACGGAAAAAACATTGAGCGGTTAGTGCTGGAGGCACTCAAGAAAGAAGATCCACAGGAACGCGAAGAGGCAACCATCTACCTCGGAAAGTTGATGAAAACGTTCTATAGCAACTGGAACAAGGAAACCCTGGACGATTCAGTGATCGTGAAAGACATCGCCATTTTATCGAAAGGAAAATTGACGTTGAATCTGGATAAAGTGCGCGAAGACAACTTGTTTGAGAAATTATATCGCGAGAAAAAACAATTGCGCCCCGAAGGCAATCCGCGCGACAATCGCGATAACCGAAATCGTGGAAACAGGCCTTTCAATAAGAACCGTCATCAGCACCGCAGAAGAGATAAATGAGTTTGTTCAGGATCAAAGGCGGTCAAAGTCTAAAGGGAGAAATTGTTCCGCAAGGCGCAAAGAACGAAGCGCTACAAGTCATTTGCACCCCATTACTTACTTCAGAGCCTGTTACTATTCATAACATCCCCGACATTGCCGATGTCAATAAGCTGATCGAACTTGTTTCTGACCTGGGATGCAAAGTGGAGAAGCTTCAAAAAGGCTCCTACCGGTTTACGGCCGCCAAAATCAATACAGAATATTTAAAATCAGAAGCCTATAGAAAAAAGGCTGCTTCGCTTCGTGGTTCGGTGATGTTGCTCGGCCCAATCCTGGCGAGGTTCGGTTCAGCATCAATTCCTAAACCCGGTGGAGACAAAATCGGTCGGAGAAGATTAGATACACACTTCATCGGTTTTCAAAATCTGGGAGCAAAATTCAATTTCGACAGCAACGAAAATCTTTTTCATATCGATGCCAGTGAATTGAAAGGTAGCTATATGCTTCTCGATGAAGCTTCGGTCACCGGTACGGCTAACATCATTATGGCTGCTGTTCTTGCGAAAGGCGTTACAACTATTTATAACGCGGCTTGCGAACCGTATTTGCAGCAACTCTGCACGATGCTCAATCGGATGGGAGCGCAAATAAGCGGAATCGGCTCTAATTTGTTGACTATCGAAGGAGTTGAAAAACTCCGTGGCACAGAGCACACACTTCTTCCGGACATGATCGAAATTGGAAGTTTCGTCGGTCTTGCCGCGATGACAAAATCGGAGATAACGATCAAAAATTGCCGCATCGGCATGCTCGGTAACATTCCAGATGTTTTCAAAAAACTGGGAATTAAGATGGAATTTCGTGGAGATGACATTTTCATCCCAGCACAAGATCACTACGAAATAGAGACCTTCATTGACGGCTCGATTATGACCGTGGCAGATGCACCCTGGCCAGGGTTTACTCCAGATCTTTTGAGTATTGTTTTGGTCGTTGCTACACAAGCGAAAGGCACTGTTCTCATTCATCAAAAAATGTTTGAGAGCCGATTGTTCTTTGTTGATAAACTCATCGACATGGGTGCGCAGATCATTTTGTGCGATCCACACCGCGCTACAGTCATCGGCCTCGACCGCAAGCAAGCGCTTCGAGGAGTGAAGATGGCCTCGCCTGATATTCGTGCTGGTGTTGCCCTTTTAATTGCAGCCCTTTCAGCCCAAGGCGAAAGCGAAATTTCGAATATCGATCAGATCGACCGCGGTTACGAAAACATTGAAGGCCGCCTGAGAAAATTAGGAGCTGTCATTGAGCGGATTTAATTTAACTAAAACTTTATGAACAGCGTGAGCATCATACTAGTCGATGTCGTATTTAGCTGTTTCTTTTCTTGTTCTTCTTAGCTTAGAATTGCCAGGCCAAAAGCTTCTCCTTCATAAAAGCAAAATAAGAGAAGAGATTTATCAAATTGGCGATGTCATTTCCTTTCGATTAAAAAATAATAAATCGAAAATAACAAGACTCATTATTGGATTCGAGGACAGCTTAATCATTTTTCAGGATTACCGGATAAACCCCAAAGAAATTTCGGACGTTTACGTTGATGACAAAACCAAAACGTGGTTTATTTTCAGGTATAAGTACAAGAATGTCTTACCACTGATCGGAGTGAGTTATTTGCTTATTGATGTTGCAAATAGAAGGGAAGTAAGCTCAGGTACTTTGGTATTTAGCGGATCATTTGTGGTGGCAGGTGCCATGGCAAAGTTGTTTATCCCCGATCGAATTAAAATCAAAGGAAGGAGAAAGTTGGTTATTCTAAAGTGAGACCAACCTATGATAGGTTTGGCCACATGAAGAAATTGAGCGCAGTGACTGAAAGAGTTTAGTTTTCTACGATAGCTCTAAGCTGTGTGTTCAAAATAAATTTTGAGCTATCTGGTTACAGCTTCTCTTTTTTTTCATAAAACGAGAATAGGGGTAAAGGCACCGTAAGGTGTTGTCTAATATATGAACAGGATAATCACAAGTTTTAGCCTAACAATATTGAGCCTAGGTGCAATTATGGTTTTCGTGCCATTGGTGCTGTTGGCCTTATTGATCGCACTAATCTTGGATAAGATTTACCTCTCTAAAATTGCCAGGCAAAATCGGTAGCTGGACCTATCCCCCAATGGTTGACATAGACTCCGTTAGCAGGGGATGTTGCTTTCTTGCAGTTTCTGCCTCAACTCCATCTTTCGCTCGGTGGTTGAATGCAAAGAGCAATTCAGTTTTGATTTCATCATCTGATTTGCCAGAGCGCAAAAGGTCTTTGATGTTCAATACGCCATCATCGTACAAGCATGTTTTCAAAACACCCTGGGCTGTGATGCGAATGCGATTACATGAGCCACAAAAAGTGCGGCTGAATGCTGCAATGACCCCGATATTTCCTTTGAAGGCCGGTACTTGATAATGGTAGGCTGTCGCGTTTTCGGGATCTGTAATCTTTTGAAGGGACGGGAAAGCTGAACGAATGTGCTCTATTATTTTTTTGTAAGTCCAATTCAGTTTTGGATAATGACTTCCTTCCCCATTGAAAGGCATTTCCTCAATGAAGCGAACGGAAATATTTTCATTCTTAGAGAGTTCAACCAGGGGGATGATGTCTTCTATATTTTTTTCATCCATAACCACAGTATTTATTTTCACGGGAATTCCACTCGAAATCAATAGTTGAAGTGTCTCCCATGTTTTGCCAAATTCGTCCCTTCGGGTGATTTTTTTAAATCGATCGGCATCCAACGTATCCAAACTCAAATTCACAGAAGCAATGCCCAGTGCTTTTAGTTCTCTCACATGTGGGCTCATCAGGATGCCATTGCTGGTGATGTGTACATCACTGATCCCCTGAGTTTGGGTTATTTTTTCAATTAATTGCATTAAGTCCGTACGGACAAAAGGTTCGCCACCGGTCAATCTTACTTTGGTGATGCCCATACCTGCCAGGATAGAAACAATTCGTTCGATTTCCTCAAACGAGAGCAGTTCTTTTTTTGGTAAGTAATTGATTCCTTCCGCAGGCATGCAGTAATAACATCTCAGATTGCAGCGATCAGTCACGGCCAATCGCAAATAATTCAGGGGCCTTCCATGATTATCGAAAAGTTTGGACTGCGTCATAACAATGTAAATTTAACCCGGATTGCTCATTGTGAAAAGCTTTTTGCTTTGATAAACAATCTGTCTCCTGTATTAATCTAATGATTAACGTGATTTCCATGATTAAAGAAGGGTTGAACGGTTTATAAGGTCGATAAAGTCGAATTGATTAATTTATAGCTTGGCTCAAACATCATGAAAATCAGGCTAATCTTTATTACGTATAGAAGCAACTAAGACATTTTAAGGAGAACTAGTTGTGTCGATGCTTAATCCCGATTTAAATTGCGTTATGACAGATAAAAAAATGAAGTTGAAAGTATTCGGAGTAGCCCGTGACATCATGGGAGGGAAAGAAGTTGAGGTGGGATCCGTTCAGAATGTCGGTGAACTTAGGAAGCTGCTGTTAAGCAATTTTCCGAAATTAAAAGAATTGAATTCGCTTCTGATCGCAGTCAATCAAACCTACGCTTCAGACGAAATTTCCATATCAGAAACGGATGAAATTGCGCTAATTCCGCCCGTAAGTGGAGGCTGAATTAAATGCAGTGAAATTCTTGTAGAGTTGAGGCAAAAAAGTTATTTTCATTTCAGATTTCTAACCCTTCCAATCCGTTATCAGCCATGATTAAAATTACAGCAAAGCCCATCGATGTTCAGAAAGTCATCGACACGGCCTCCAGCTTAGGTGCGGGGGCCGTTAATGTTTTTATAGGTACCGTTCGCGACAATGTTCATCAAAAAAACGTGCGATGGTTGGAGTATGAAGCTTATGAGGCTATGGCAGTTGCCGAAATGCGAATGATCATTGACGAAGCCGCTCATCGATGGAAACTTCTTGGCTGGGCAGTGAGTCATCGTGTTGGAACGTTGAAACCCGGAGAGGTGGCTGTTGTGGTTGCTGTTTCATCATCGCATCGCAAAGAGTCGTTTGAAGCTTGCCAATTTATAATTGACACCATCAAAGCAAAAGTGCCAATCTGGAAGAAAGAAGTTTTTGAAGGTGGAGAAGAATGGGTTTCAGTAAGTCCACCCGTAGCAATAAATGCTAATTAACAAGGATTGTCTATAATGTAGAGAAGCCTGTTCAATGAAGAGCAGGCTTTTTTTATTTCAGACCTTGCTTACAAACATTACCAACAAAGTCAGTGCAGCAGTCGCCACCAGCAACCCAAGGGCTATCACCGCGGCAATGTCTCTTAATAACGGGTTCACATGAATGTGTACCTCGGGGAAATGAAAGTGTTTTGAATTTGTTTTCATAGCGCCAACTATTTAATTATAAATATACCTTTTGCCTTCTCAAAAAGCCAACCATTTCGTAATGAAAACCGCTCTAAAAATATTTAGGTTCAAAATTCTATAGAAATCTAAGGATGAGAAAAATCATTTCAGAAATAAGAATTAACTCCTGATGAATGAGTGACATCAACATAGCTTGTTAGTGTTAAAGTATTACATGAGAAGGGCTCAAAAATGCAACCAGGTTACACTAGCCGTTTTTTTCTTTGAGGAAATGGTAATGATTAAAATATTCCCGTAATCTGTGTCATCGAAGTCTTTGTAATTTCCCGATCCTGAAAGGTAATTGGCAATTTTGGGAATAGTGTTTGAATGCCCGCAAACTACAATCGTTTTTCCTTCATGCTCTTTCAGCATTTTATCGATTGCATCAAGTTTATTGGTTTCGTATTCTTTAATGATCAGCGATTTTGAGTTTGCGAGTGGCTCCACTGTCTTTCTGGTTCGCAGAAATGGAGTGGAGTAGATTGCACTGATTGTTGCATTCTTAAAAAGGCTTACCAGGCTTTCTGCCCTGGTCTTTCCTGCTTCACTTAAGTCGGGATCCTTTGTTTTATCGGCCATAGCTCCATCAACAACTTTTTCTGCATGACGAAGAAGGATGAATGTGGTTAGTTTTTCGTCCTGGGCTTTGGCTTGAATTGCCCAGAAGAAAATTGCTACTAAAGCGATTCTCATCATTATTTGAATTGGTTGCCGATTTTTTTAGGAATGTTGCATCCTTCTTTTTGACCTGTGTCGGCCAAATGAAAAATTTTCCACTCGCCATCTTCGCTTTTCACCAAATGGAATGCGTCTACTCCGCAATGATTAAATTTTTTCCCAAGATAAAATACATAATTCGTCCACACCTGGGCAAGGTTTCCATCGATCTTTATTTTTTCGTTCCAAATCATTTCATTCCATGCGTCAGCGTGGGCTGTACCAACAGATTTAGCAAACCCGTCAATAGACGACTCATAACGAACAAACGATTTGCCCTCCTTGTCTTTGCCTATGCGCGCCATGGTTACTTGTTTTGCGAATGCTTTTCGCAGCATTGCACTGTCACCTCTCTGCATGGCTTCAAACAATTGCCTGATGGGTTTCATCACTGAATTTTTATCGCTTGGCGATTGAGCATAAGCGATTGAGGAGGAAAAAAAGAGTGAGAAGAAGATAAAAAGCCCTTTCATGACCGATGGTTGATTTATTTTTAACAATGTAGCGTTTGTAGAAAACAGAAACACGGTAATTATATAGTCGGCAGGTTGAATTCGATTTTAAATAAGAAAACCTTAATTTTAAAGTTGGACCCAAACAACCTATGAGAAAAACCCAACTAACGGTCTTGGCTTTGTTTATTGTGACGTGCGTATTCTCAAGCCCCACCGACAGCCTTGAAAATGCACTTAAGACGGCTCTTGGTGAACACAAGGTCAAGGTTTACAATGAGCTTTTTCGCTCTTACATCAATTCCGATCCTGTCAAAGCTATTGGATTTACCAGGCAAGCATTGGCATTGGCCACCGAAATCAATGATAAGAAGGGAATGGCCGCGTCCTATAATAACATCGGAGTCTCTTATCGCAACCAAGGTGCCCTCGACAAAGCACTCGAAAATTATCTGATGTCCCTTCGTATCTACGATGAGTTGAAGAATTTGGAAGGGATTGCCACTACTAAGAATAACATTGGCACTATCTATTCTTTGAAAAAGGACTATGGTCAAGCGCTGAAATTTTTTGAAGACTCGTATCAGCAGTTCACTCAGCTCAGCGACAAGCAAAAAATGATCGGCTCGCTTAATAATCTTGGCAACATTCACAGCGATCTGCAACTCTATGAGCAGGCATTAAAGTATTATTCGCAAGCATTACAGATGAATGAGCAAACAGGAAAAATCTATTCAGACCCCCTAAACAATATCGGAAACCTTTATTTCAAGCAAGGAAATTTCCAGCGAGCTACAGATTATTATCAGCGTGCAGTTAACCTGGCCAAGAAAGAAAACAACCGGATAACGGTGCTGAATATTATGACCAACCTGGGTGAAGTCTTTTCAAAAATGGGTCAGTCCGCCAAAGCCCAGACTTACCTTGACAGTGCTTTGCAATTGTGTAAGGCGTTGGAGGCCTATGTGTTCGAACCTCAAATTTTGAAGAACATGGCGGGCAATTATGCAAAACAGGGGAAGATGAAGGAGGCGTATGAAGCAATGCTGAATTACGACAAGGCTAAAGAGAAAATTTATGGAGAAGAGAGCTCACGAAAAATCGCCCAAATGGAAATGGTGCTTGACCTTCAATCGAAAGAAAAAGAAGTAGATGAATTGAAAATGGAGGGTACTATTAAGTCAATGGAACTGCGTAATACCAGGATGGTCATTACTATTGTGGTGTTGGTAATCATTGCAGCCATTTCACTTTTCAATTTGCTCCTTGCCAGAAAGAAAGGCGGATCAGTAGGTTAAAGCTCAAAATGATATGAAAGAATTCATGCTTCTAATACGTAACGAGATTGATCATCAAAAATCATGGCCGAAGGAAAAAAATCAAAAATTTTTGAAGAGCTGTGAAACCTACATCGATCGGTTGAAAAGGGGTAACCATTTGATTGCAGCGCAACCGCTGGTGCGAGAAGGGAAAATTATTTCAGGAGCCATTGGATCATGGAAGGAATCTCCAATCAACGAAAATAAAGAAGTACAAGTAGGCTATTATCACATTCGTGCGAATGATATCAGTGAAGCAATCACACTAGCCAAAGAAAATCCGGAATTTGAATATAGTGCGTCTGCGCGAATTGAAGTACGGCCGATCAAGATGAAAGAAGAAACTACGGGTTTTGTTTATCCAAAAGAATAATTCCTAAAATTATCAATGTCAGAAAAAAAATGCCTTGAATGCGGAGGTAAGATTTCAGGTCGCTCCGACAAAAAATTCTGTTCTGATCAATGCCGCATTTCTTACCACAATCGCATGAACAGCGATGAGACTAATCATGTGCGCAACATCAACAATGCATTAAGGAAGAACCGGAGAATACTTGTTGAATTGAACACTATCGGCAAGACCAAAGTAAATAGGGAAAAACTAATGGAGCGTGGATTTGATTTCCATTACTTCACGAGTATCTATACTACTAAAGATGGAGCCGTATATCGTTACTGTTACGAACATGGCTATTTGCAAACTGACAAAGATTGGTTTTTACTGGTGGTTCGCCAGGAAAAGAAATAATTTTACACGCTCATTTTTCCAGCTCGATACTGATCTCTGTATTCTTTGAAATAGTTCTTCATCACAGCTCTATAGTCAATAGCCGTTTTGATCATTTCAGCTTGCCAAAAAGATTGGAGCGAGAATTTTACTAGATCATCAATACTTGCTGAGCCCTTTCTTGAGGCGCTACGAAGTTGGGCGGAGGCAATGGCTTGTGCCATGGTAGTCATCACGGTCTCTACATTTCTCATTTTCTTTTGGCAAAAGGCATAATCAATTTTTTGAGCGCTTGGCTGTAGTTGTTTCAAAACAAACTCTTCATCGTTGATTGAAAGTGTGTTCATAAATCGCGGAGGTGCATACTGCATCATGCCCTGAATAGTGGTGATCCGCTCAGCTTCCGAATTCCATGCCGGCTGAGGTGATTTTAAATAAGGTGAAAGCGAGGAGCTCAAACTTTGCTTTAGATCAAGCAGTCGCCACTTCTCTTCGCGGAGGTCTTTCACTAAAACTGCATAGCGCTTAACTCCGAGGCTGCCCGTTCCCGCAATTCTAAAGACAACATCTTTTACTTTTAGAAAATCATAATTCTCTTTTAAGAAGACGTTTACAATCAATTTAATTTCTCGACAAAGCTCTTTTTCGAGGAGATAAGTTTTATGTTTTATGATTTTGATTTTTTCTTTCTTTTTGTCGATCCTTGATTTGATCATCTCCTTTTCTTTGTTACGCTCGGCCATCTCGAAGAATTTCTGGATCAAGGCTGGGCTTGTTTCTTTTTCTATCGCGTAGGCTTTGCCCGATGCCAATTGTCTGGTGTATGCTTTCAAAACCACGAGCATCAATTCTTCAGCCTCTTTCAAAGAATATTTCCAAAGGCCAGAAGCCATCCCGATGCTGCACAAGAAACGGGCAAGTTCCCAGCCAATCGGGGCAAGCATCGCCTCATCAAAATCATTTATATCAAAATAGGTCATGCCGTTGAACGCCCGATAGCTTCCAAAATTTTCAAGATGAAGATCTCCGCAGCACCAAACCACCGGCCCGCTATTAAGCGATGGGTTTGCATGCAAATCCTCGTAAAACAAATGACAGGTGGCGCGATAAAAAGTGAATTCATTGTCAGCCATTAATTTGTATTTCAGCTTGAGCGTTGGCTGATTTCTATTGTGATGGAATTCTTTGATGCGTTGTTGAAGGGATTTCATAAATTGTTCTAATTAGAACTACTTCAAATTAATCATAGGTATGAAAAGATTCTTTCAAATTTCCCCGATCCTACTATTGCTGTTTGTTTTCCCGAGCTATTGCAATAGTCAATCTACATCTTTCAAGCACAATTTGAAATCCAAGACTTTGCCGTGGTCATCTGAACCCAAAGCCGGAGCATCTGATCAGTTTACTTTTGCTGTGATCAGCGATCTCAACAGTGGTGAACGGGAGGGAGTTTTTGAGGTTGCTGCTGAGCAAATCAATTTACTGAAACCAACCTTCGTTTTAAGCATTGGTGATTTGATCGATGGAGGCACAGAAGACACAACCAAGCTTAAAAAAGAGTTTGATTCGTTTGACCAGCGTGTGGCAAAATCAGGATCACCTTTCTTCCACGTAGGAGGAAATCATGACCTCACCAATCCCACTATGAGGAAGTATTGGGAGCACCGCTATGGAAAGAGGTATTACCATTTTATTTATAACCAGGTTCTTTTTCTAATGATCGATTCAGAAGACTATAGTGAAAAGCGTATGCAGGAAATTTACGTTGCCCGCAAACGCGCCATTGAGTTGCTCGATAGCGGAAAAACAGAACAGGCTAACAAGTCAGCCTATTTTCAAATGCCAGAAAGAATGAGTGGAGAAATCAGTAACGAACAATCAGGGTACTTCGAAAAAGTAATTGCTGATAATCCCAAAGTGAAGTGGACATTCCTGCTTATGCACAAGCCCGTTTGGAAAAGAGAAGGAATAGGAAACCTTTCGCGAATTGAAAAAGCATTGGGCATGAGCAATTACACAGTTATCAATGGTCACTTGCATGCGTACTCTTACGCTCTCAAAGACAATCATGATTACATCATGCTCGGAACCACTGGTGGTGGCCAGGATGCCAAGAACAAAAATTCCTTCGATCATATCAC
>WNFL01124069.1_pt1 | contig 11048 bp, 11 predicted proteins | sample 5400361 | NCBI WGS metagenome assembly WNFL01 (sample SAMN13153351, study PRJNA577476) | soil metagenome | isolation source: 40 cm soil on Douglas fir-dominated hillslope | place: USA:California | collected 2013-09-17 | reverse complement strand
GAGTTGTTTATCCAAATTTCATTTTCTTCGGTTATTCAAAATCGCGATGGGGCAAACCCCGCATCAATTCATAACACGTGTACGCATCGAAAAGTCAAAGCAGCTTTTGAATGTCTCCAGGCAAGAGATAAAACAAATTGCCGACCTCGTTGGTTTTCCGGACAGCAGTTCTTTCAGCAGGGCATTTTATCAAAATGTGGGGGCGTATCCCTCGCAATTCAGAGCTTAACCGTCTGACCGCTCAAAGCGGTCTGACGGCTCAAAAATTCAGAGTATAAGTTTTAGCAATTTTTGTCATGCCAATGCTGATTTGCTTTGCGTTCATTTGCATAAACAATTAAAAACATGAACCAAGTAATTGCAGCCATCGGCTTCCCATTGATAACCATTGTTTTTTATGGATTGGGACTATCTGAATTGAAAAAGGCATTGCAGCGCTCGTCATTTGACGAAGTCAAAAAGAAAAGAATCTTCAGCCGAGCAATGATTGCGCTTGTCGGTTGGGTAATTTTTGTAAGTGCATGGTCACTGAGTGGAATGATGCAGAACTTCAGCAGATTTCCTATGAATATGGTCCCTGTACTTGCAATTCCACTAATTGCAATCCTGGTCGTTACGTTTTCAAAAACAACTAAAGAAATTTTGACTCATGTCGAACCGCAAGCCATCATCCGGCTTCAATCGTTCAGGATTTTTGTAGAGCTGGTGATCTGGCTTCTTTTCATCGAACAAATGCTTCCTGTTCAAATGACATTTGAAGGACGTAACCTTGATATCCTTTCAGGCATCACTGCGGTAATCGTTGCATGGCTTGCTGCCAATCAGAAAATCAATAAAACCATTCTTGTGATCTGGAACATTGCCTGCCTCGGTCTGCTTATTAACATTGTTACATTAGCGATTCTTTCGATGCCAGTTCCTTTTCGGTATTTCTTTAATGAGCCTGTGAATACGGCTGTAGCAAAATTCCCTTACTCATTTCTTCCAGCATTTTTAGTTCCTCTGGCGTATATGCTTCACTTCTTTTCACTGAGGCAGTTAGCTGTAAAGAAATAACAAAGATGTCCTACACTTCCAAAGTGTAGGACACCTCGTGTCACCAACAAAAAAGCCCTGACGATACCGTCAGGGCTTTCAATTATTTTAAAGCTGGATTATTCAGCTACCACACTTACAGAAATGTTGTGTTTCACTTCTTTATGAAGATCCAACAACGCAGTGTAAGTACCAAGTTCCTTAGGTTGTTCTTTGAAGCTGATCTTCTTACGATCAACATCAAAACCTTTCGCTCTCAACGCATCGCTTATTTGCAATGAAGTAACAGCACCGAAGATTTTTCCGGTTTCACCAGCCTTCGTCCTGATCTCTACGCTCATCTCGCCAATCTTAGCAGCAATTGCTTCTGCATCTTGCTTAAGCTTGGCAGCCTTGTGCGCAGCCTGACGAATATCTTCAGAAATTCTTCTTTTGTTAGACTCGTTCGCAATCAAAGCCACTCCGTTAGGAATAAGATAATTGCGACCGTAGCCCGGCTTTACTTTTACTGTGTCATTCTTGTAACCAAGCCCTGTTACATCTTGTGTCAAAATCACTTCCATGGTATTACAGGTTTAGGTTATTTCATTTGGTCAGCTAAGTAAGGCAATATCGCAATGTGTCTTGCGCGCTTCACCGCTTGCGACACTTTCTTCTGGAACTTCCAGCTGGTGCCCGTAAGCCTGCGAGGTAAAATTTTGCCTTGTTCGTTGATAAATTTCAACAAGAAATCAGGGTCTTTGTAATCGATGTACTTGATCCCGTTCTTTTTAAAGCGGCAGTACTTAGGTTTAACCTCTGCGCGCTTGATAGGTTCATTCATTAGTGTCATGCTTCAACCCTCTCTCTTTTTTGTGTAGTAACAGTTTTTTTAGTGCGATTGAATTCGCCTTTGCGTCTGCGTGCGTTGTACTCAATCGCATGCTTGTCCAGCACGGTGGTAAGAAAACGCATCACAGATTCATCACGTCTGAACTCGGTTTCGAGTGTGTTGATGATACCTGTGTTTTCTGTCGCAAATTCGAGGAGGTTGTAGAAGCCTGTGGACTTGTTTTGGATGGGATAAGCCATCTTTTTCAGTCCCCAATGCTCTTTGTTGATGATCTCGGCTTTCGCCTTGGTCAACACCTTCACAAATTTCTCGACAGTATCCTTCACAAATTTCTCGACAGTATCCTTTGCCTGATCTTCAGACAAAACGGGATTGAGAATGAATACCGTCTCGTAGTTTTTCATGAATAAAATTTGTTTTTAATGGGCTGCAAAGGTATAAAATCGAATCTTAATGGCCAAAACCAGCCCCAAAATGAATTTAAAGCCCGTTATTCCCATAATTCCTGTTTAAATCAAGGTGATTTCGGGCTTTTTAGCTTAATTTAAACTTCTAGCTTATGAAAGATTTTGAATCATTGAACGTTCTCGTTGTCGAAGATGACGTGGTCACTCAATTTCTAACGCAAAAGACCTTAAGTGAGGCCAAAATTGCTCATTCCTTAGTAGATAGAGGAGAAAAGGCCATCGAAGCCTTGAAAACGAAAAAATTTAACTGCGTACTAATGGATATTGTCATGCCTGGCGAAGATGGTATGAACACGGTTCGCTGGATCCGCGATAGCGAAGACGAATACTTTAAAAAGCTCCCCATATTTGCTCTCACCTCATTTTCCTCCGAAGAGCACACCAAAGAGATCATGGAAGCAGGGTTAAATGGACACTTAGTAAAGCCTTTGATTATAGAAGCCTTTAAAAAGCTTTATACCGAATTCCAAGGTTCATTGAAGCCCTAGTCGCAAATCGCCTGACTTTATCAGAATTTTTTGACGGCATTCTGACCGAAGCTTCTCTCACCTCATTCTTCTAGAAGCTACGTGGTGCCGATCCTATCCAACTACCAAAATGGCTGTGCGTTGCAAGTAAATTCACTTTCAATTTTAGCATTATAAAGGGTTGCACATCTCTTTCTTGAAATCACAAATTTGTGACCTTAATTTGAAAGGTAAACTCAGAATTAAATGGAAATACCTGCACCGACTTTGACAATCTGAATATCTCTATTGTAAGAATTATTTAAGACCGAGTTTTCGTTACGAAATCTTATGAAATCATAGCTAAGATTTATATACGCCCTTGAAATAATTTTGACTCTTAATCCTGGATTGATATTTAACCCATCGTTTGTTTGGTCCAAACCTGAAACGTTAGGATTAATGATATAATCAAAGATTGAGTATCCAAGTCCCAAGTAGGGTGTTATTCGTCCAATACTAATTTCACCATTGAATCTTGGTTTTATCATCAACGCATTTACAGAAAAATCTGTTGGAGTGGATCCCCCTCCGCTCGAACTAGATTCGTGCAGCTTCAAAAGCCCAACATTTGTAGAAAAACCTAATCTGATTTTACCCAGGGTTAGCAAATTATATTTGATTCCGATATCGCCTAACCCCGAATACTGCTTAATAAAATTATTGCCAACAGGTATAGGCGCATTAATGTCAATACTGAATCTTTCGGACTTTGAGGGAGCTTGAGCACTAACTTGAGATTGAAGGAAAATAAATATCAAAATAAAGAAAGCGGCCTTTAGCTTAAGAGAGCGAATATGTTTCATCATAATAAATGTTGGTTATGCTTGCTCACTTGAACGTAACCTAACTTGACATATTATGGTGGCATCAGAGCTAAACTGATCAGGCGCTCAAACAATTACCGAATGGTACGTATGGCTTATTGAATGGTCTATTAATTTATCAGCCAATTTTCAAAAAGAAACAAAATCTTTGTTGTCAATTGGCTCAAATCTCAAAAATTGGTGTCAAAAGAACTTGGGGCACAGGCTTTTACGACTACAGGTTTGGATAAATTTGCAAACCTAAATCCCTGTATAATTAAACGGAGTAATCAATCTAAGCCTATTTTTCACTTCCTTATTGATGTCTAAACCATCAATAAAAGAATGAATAGATTCTTTCGTGATCTTCTCATTCTTGCGAGTTAGTTCCATCAATGCCTCATAAGGATTCGGATAACCTTCCTTCCTTAAAAGAGTTTGTATAGCTTCGGCAACCACCGCCCAGTTTTCTTCTAAGTCTTGATCAAGAGCGGCTTTGTTCAATTCCAATTTGCCAATTCCTCTTTGCAAAGAATTGAGTGCAATCCATGTGTGAGCCAAAGGCACACCAACGTTGCGTAACACCGTTGAATCTGTAAGATCTCGTTGCAAGCGTGAAATCGGAAGTTTGGCCGAAAGATGTTCGAACAGGGCGTTGGCCAATCCTAAATTCCCTTCTGCATTTTCAAAATCGATTGGGTTTACTTTGTGAGGCATCGCACTGCTGCCTATCTCGCCTTCCTTAATTTTTTGTTTAAAATAATTTAATGAAACATAGTGCCACACATCGCGGCTATAATCAATAAGAATTGTATTGATGCGTTTCAAATTATCAAACTGTGCGGCTAGATTATCGTAGTGTTCAATTTGCGTTGTCGGGTGACTCCGATCCAATCCCAAATATTTCTTTACAAACTGATTTCCAAACTCCCGCCAATTGATTTCAGAATAGGCTATATGATGTGCATTGAAATTTCCTGTTGCTCCTCCAAACTTTGCCGAGTGTGGAATGGTTTTCAATAGGCCGATTTGTTTTTTGATGCGCTCGCTGAAAACATCAATTTCTTTCCCCAGTCTTGTGGGCGATGCGGGTTGCCCATGCGTGCGTGCGAGCATCGCGATGCCTTTCCACTGATCCGCTTGAGAATCTAGTAGTGTGAGCAATTTATTCAGCTCAGGTAAAAATTCTTTTTCAAGAAACTCCTTTAGCAGCAAAGGAGTTGCTGTATTGTTGATGTCTTGGGAGGTAAGCCCAAAATGAATGAACTCTTTGAACGATGAAAGTCCCAGTTTGTCAAATTCCTTTTTAATAAAGTACTCAACTGCTTTTACATCGTGATTGGTTGTCTTTTCAATTTCCTTGATTTGAAGTGCATCAGCTTCAGAGAAGTTCCCATAGACTTTACGAAGTGACGCAAATTTATCTTTCGGAAAAGATTTCAATTGGTCTAAAGGCAACTCGCAAAGCGCTATGAAATATTCTACCTCCACCAATATTCGGTAGCGCATCAAAGCAAACTCAGAAAAATAAGGTGCAAGCGGCTTTGCAGTTTCGAAATAGCGACCATCAATGGGTGAGATAGCGGTAAGCGAATTGAGTTGCACGAGGGTAGTTTTTAAGGTATCAAAAATAGCAAAAGCAATTTAACAGTCCTTTAACAGCTCACAGGTATAAATTTTGAAACTCCAACTTCACTTATGCGTACAGTAATCTGTTTTTGACCTCAAACCCTCCCATGAACTACACGAAATATTTTTTCGTAATTACTTTTTTTCTTCCCGGCATCGATGCTGAGGAGGTCTTCGCTCAAGAAAAAAACAAACCGGGCATAGAACACGCCATAAAAAAAGCCAAGGGAACAATCAAACTCGATGGTATCCTTGACGAGCCCGATTGGATAAATGCGGGAATCGCATCACATTTTTATATGAACTACCCGATTGATACCATGGCGCCCACATATCAAACAGAGGCCCGGCTCACATTCGATCAGCATTTTTTATACGTGTCGTTTGTGTGCTACGATAACATGGACAAACCAAACATCGTGCAAAGCTTACGCAGGGATTTTGATTTTAACCTGAATTGAATGACAACATAGGGGTTTACTTTGATCCCTATGACGATCACACCAACGGCTTTTATTTTGCGATCACTCCTTTTAATGTGCAAGAAGAAGGGACGGTCTATGGAGGTGGTACCAACGGAGATTCATTCAACGGAAGCTGGGACAATAAGTGGTATTCTGAAGTTAGGCGCTACGGAGATCGTTGGGTGGCGGAGATGGCTATTCCGTTCAAATCATTCCGATATAATCATGTTGAGAACTGGAACATGACTTTTGTTCGCAACGACCTAAAACACAATCAGATTTCAAGTTGGATCTTCACCCCAATTCAATTTTCTCCTGCATCTTTTTCCTATACAGGAAAATTAAAATGGGAGGATGCTGCTCCACATGTCGGAGCAAATGTCTCCGTTATTCCTTACATGGCTGGTTCCTCTAGTCAAAATGCAGAGAACAAAGTACCGACCAACAGTACAATGACGGGGGGGCTGGATGCAAAAGTGGCCGTCACTCCCTCCATCAATCTCGACCTCACTGTTAATCCTGATTTCTCGAACGTAGAAGTTGACCGGCAAGTGATCAACCTTACGCGATTTGAATACCAGTTTCCGGAACGAAGAACTTTTTTCCTTGAGAACAGCGATTTGTTCTCAACACCGGGCTACCCTCCTACTCGTCCGTTTTTCTCAAGGAGAATCGGCTTAGCAAAAGACTCATCAGGCAATCTTCAAAAAGTGGCTATTAGTTATCGAATTGGCGCATTGGGGCAATGAATATGCAAACGGAGAAAAAAGAATCGCTGGGACTTCCCGCACAAAATTACACGGTGGCTGTAGTGCAGCGTCAACTCTTCTCTCGATCAAACATTGATTTTTTTGTGGTGAACAAACAATCACTTGGCTTAAGTAATTATGATTCAACCAAATTTTACAATTCAGATCTGATCAGAAATGTTTGGAATGGAACGACTAATGTAAAAAAGCTCAACCTTTACAATCGCGTAATCGGTGCAGACTTTAATCTCTTCACTAAAAGCAATAAATGGAACGGTGATTTTTACTACCACAAATCATTTGACGACTTCTACAAAGACAACAATTATTCTTATGGGTTGTTCCTGAGCTATTCTACTCGTTACTTCAACACGTTTGGTGGACAGTACGGATTAGGGAAAAATTTTAACGCGGAGGTAGGATTTGTTCCACAGCAGTCAGTTTACAATGGATATACCTATCGGTTTAATCGTGCCGAACTTAAGTTCTATCCAAAGCGCGGTTCGATCACTAACATGGGCCCGGGCATTGAGTACGACCGAACTCAAAAATTGGATGGGTTGATGACCGACAAAATTTACATTGCTGATTACGCGATTAACTATAAAAATACGGGGCGATTGTTCGGACAGGCTCAGCGGATTTTTCAGTGGCTACCTCAAGGCTTCAACCCTATTGACCCTAGAACTGATGCTTCTTTTTTAACTGGCCAGCAGTTCGAATGGACTGAATATAATGTTCAATACAACTCTGATTCGAGAAAAGTATTTACCTACACCGTTAAAGCTTCAGGTGGACAATTTTATAATGGGGACAAAAAAGGATTGAGCGGAACATTCTCTTATCGCTATCAGCCTTATGGAAACATCACCGTTACGTATGATTACAATGACATTCAGTTGAGCTATGGCAATGCAAAATTTTTGCTCATCAGCCCACGCATCGATTTGACTTTCACTAACAAACTCTTCTTCACCACAATTGTTCAATACAACACACGATATAACAATACAGGTCTAAATGCGCGCCTGCAGTGGCGCTTCAAGCCCGCCTCTGATTTCTTCATTGTGTACACGGAAAATTATTTTTCAGATAGTATGCAATCCAGAAACAGGGCGCTTGTTTTAAAGCTGACGTATTGGTTCAATTTGTAAATCCCACCGAGGAACGAATTTTTATATTTCCGCCTGCTCCATGGACTGTGTCGACACAGTCCATGGCAGGCACAGTCCACGGCACAGTTTGGGCTGACGTATTGGTTCAATTTGTAAACCTTTCGTAAATCGCTCGGGTGTACGACACTTTTGTAAGTCTTTTGTCGATGCCATTGCTCGCCGTCTGACTCCCTAAAGGGAGAACCACCAGCGCGCTGGCACACTTTAGGGCTAGGGTGCGGGAAGGAATACAAAAGTGTCGTAAACCCAATCGCTCTCACAGGAACGGATTTTTATATTTGTTCCTTACCTTTGCCTCCCCGATAGCCCATCGGGATTTGATTTGAATTTTAAAACCTTGAATTAGAATGGCATTTGGATTATTCAAAAAGAGCGAAAAGAAACCAGAAACTTCCAATCCGCATTATCGCGAGCTCACGGTAAAGAATATCATTCAAGAAACGAAAGATTCGATCTCGCTGGTTTTTGAACAACCCACTTCAGGAAAACTCAATTATAAGTCGGGGCAGTTTTTGACAGTCATCGCCACAGTGCAGGGTAAAGAAGTACGCAGATCCTATTCTCTTTGCTCTTCTCCTTTTGTAGACGATGATCTGGTAGTAATGGTAAAGCGCGTGGATAATGGTTTAATGAGCAATTGGCTTCCCGAAAATTTGAAGCCAGGACAAAAGATAAAAGTGCTTGAGCCGCTGGGAAATTTCACCACCGATTACGACAAGAGCAAAAAGCGTCACCTCATCATGTTTGCCGGTGGCAGCGGCATCACGCCTATGATGTCCATCTTAAAAAGTTTGATGGTCCAGGAACCTGATAGCATTTGCTCGCTTATCTATTGTAACCGCGATATTGACAATGTCATTTTCAAAAATGAATTGGATCAGCGGCAAGCGCAATATGAGGGCAGAGTGCATGTAATCCATGTACTCGATAATGCACCGATGAATTGGCAAGGTTACTCGGGCTTGCTCAACAAGGAAATGTTAGTAAAACTTTTTGAGCGTATTCCTAACTGGGGATTAGAAAAGACCACCTATCTGATGTGCGGACCCGAAGGGATGATGAAAAATGTGGATGTGTTATTAAGTGAACTCCACATACCTAAAGAAAATATTTTCAAAGAAAGCTTTGTCTCGGGTATTATCGACAAAGACAAAAAAGAAGAATCGAAAGCAGCAACCGTATCCGGCAACAAAGCACACGAGGTAACCGTGCGCTACGATGGACAGGAATATAAATTTGTAGTTGAACCCAACCGAACGATTTTAGAGACCGCACTCGATCAAGGAATCGATTTACCTTATTCCTGTCAAAGCGGACTTTGTACAGCATGCCGGGGAAGAGCCCTATCTGGTCAAGTGAAACTTGATGAAGAAGAGGGTTTGTCACAATCCGAACGAGCAGAGGGTTACGTGCTCACCTGTGTCGGACATCCAATTACAGATGATGTAGTCATTGAGATTGGATAAAGCGATGGGTAGTAAGGAAGAGATAATAACCCATTCAATAATTACCTGCCCGAATTGCGGTTTTAAAAAAGAAGAAGAAATGCCGCTAAATGCATGTCAGTATATCTACGAATGTGAAAACTGCCATGTCCTTCTAAAGCCAAAATCAGGTGATTGTTGTGTTTACTGTTCTTACGGCTCAGTGAAATGCCCGCCTCAGCAAATTGCCCCTGGTTGTTGTTCTTAGTCGTGCCGGCCTACTTTGGAGTGATATGCTCTTGCAACTTCACTCCAACTATTTCAAAGACTTCCTTCCTGAATTCTTCTCTCGGAAACGGGCGATTGCAAAGAACAATATATAAAATCCCTTTTTCAGGAATGCTTACAAAGTCAGCGTAAAAACCTCCTTGCGTACCAGTGTGTGAAACAACTTTTGTACTATCTTCTGTTTTACCAACAAACCAACTGTAACCAATAAATGGCGGCACGCTGCCATACCAAGGGTAATAATTCATTATCGATCTCGAGTGCTCGATCAAATCCTTTTTAAGGATTGTTCCATTACGCAAAGCCATTTCATACTTCGCCAATTCTTTCACCGAACTCCACACACCGCCATTTCCAGCGGCAGCAAAAGTTGGCTCTTCACCATAATCTCGTTCCGAAAATTCCCCCAGAACATCGATGTAGCCGTGCGCTACTCCACTTTCAGGGTAAGAACCGTCCGTGATTTTACTGGAAAACATTTCAGCAGGTTTGAATATTCTTTCAGCAACAACCTCCTGCCATTTTTTTCCTGTCACTTTTTCGATGATCAATGCCAACCCGTTAAAGGCAGGATTGGAGTATTCAAACTTCGAGCCCGGCTCAAACAACAAGGAATCATTTTGCTCAATCGGATACCAGTTCTCCTGGTCCTTTGCCGTAAGGAGATAAACAGCCTCCAAAAGATCTCTCCTGTTATCAGGCAAACCCGAAGTATGTGTAAGCAAATGATGAATTTTTATGCGATTGGCAATCTTTGGGTTTTTGAAATCATGGAAATATTTTGAAAGACTATCGTTTACCGAAAGTTTGCCCTCGTCTGCGAGCGAAAGAATGGTGTTAGAAACAAATGTTTTTGAAATCGATCCGATGTTGAACAAAGTCTCGGTGGTGATTTTTTCTTTGGTCGATACATCGGCTATGCCGTACCCTTTTTCAAAAATCACTTTTCCGTCTTTCATCACCAATACAGCTGCTCCAGGCTGATCGGGTTTAAATTCCGATGAAAAGAGTTCTTCTACTTTTGCGGGTATTTTTTCTTCTTTGTTCTGAGTGCACGAGCAAGCAATGAAGAGCAGTGCATAAAGGCCAATTGAACGTATCATGTTATAAATTTGAGAAAATCTTTTGGCAACTTTTATTGACCATCAGGTGAATCGTGTTTTCGCCAGGGGTGAAGATGACATTATCCAAAGATTCATAAGTGCCTTCCACTCCCATCAGATGAATCGATGAATCATTCACTTTAATCACCTTTGCAATGGCGATGGAGCGAGGTACTTGAATGGGTTGCATTTTAACTATATCACCTTTATCGTTGAGCAACACAACATAAGGATTTGTCTCCTTTGCCGAAACTTGTGTTCTGTATTCCTTGCCGTTGGTATCTTTCAAGATTAAAAAGTTTCCAACCAATAAATTTCCATTCGTCAGGTTGATCAAGTCTGTAAATGAGCCTGTTGTCTCTATCTTTCGACTCCACTGAATATCTCCCAGCGCATTTATGTTCATTATTGTCACTTCCTCGGCAGAAGAATAGTTGTTCTTCTCCTCCAGCCCTTTCAGTACGACCATAAACGAATTGGTTTTTTCCACATAGCTCAATTTTCTCGGGTAGGCATCTTCTTTTAGCTTACGCTTTATTTTTTCTTCGCCTTTGTCATTATAGTAAATGA
>WNFL01013689.1_pt1 | contig 11049 bp, 8 predicted proteins | sample 5400361 | NCBI WGS metagenome assembly WNFL01 (sample SAMN13153351, study PRJNA577476) | soil metagenome | isolation source: 40 cm soil on Douglas fir-dominated hillslope | place: USA:California | collected 2013-09-17 | reverse complement strand
TAACCGCGTTCGCGCGGCGTGTAACTACGTTCCGCCGGTGCCGGTTCCGGAAATTCTGTCCGGGGTTCCGTTGCCGTCGTACGATGGCAAGTGACATCCGGAAGAACCATCCGGTGCTACACTTTCGCTCGTGCGTAAGTGGTGGGTGGGCCTCCTCGGGTCACTTCTTCCGGCGGTACTCGTCGCCGCGACTTCTTTCAAAGTAATCACGCCCGAACTGCGTGCAGCGCTCAACGCCGATTACACGATCGAGGTCGTGGTCACGCCGCATGTCGGCGACGCCTGGAGCCGCCTGGCAAAGCGCGTGACCGGCGACGGCGACCGGTGGAACGAGATCGCCGCGTTCAATCATGCCGGCGGCAACCTCACCACCGAGCAGCACGTCCGCATTCCGTTCAGCATCCTCCGCCCGAATCTGCAGCGCGATGTTGCCGCGGCGATCTTCCCCTCCGACAGTTCCGCGGCCGACGGATGGCGTCACGTCGTCGTCGGCAGCAGCGGCATCGAAGGGGAATCGCTCTGGAACATCGCCGAGTGGTTCACCGGCCGCGGCGAGAACTACGCCGCCATCCGCGCCGCGAACCCGTCGCAGGGACTCTCGACCATGGAGGAACGTAATGCACCGAAGACAGCCGAGGTTCGGAAATCGGAGGACGATCCGGAAGAGCGTACGAGCGCGGATGCTCATGCTGCGGCAGCTTCGCTACCTGAGGCAGTGGCCGTCAGCGGTCAGCCGTCGCTGACGTACGACCGGACCTCCGCCGAGCCGTTCGCGGTCTATCGGCTGCAAAAGGGCGAGGCGCTCTACTCGTCGGTGGCCATCCGTTTCACCGGCCGCGTGTATGCGAAAGACGTCGGCGATGTGCTCGAGCGCATCGTGACCTTCAACGGCATCGATGACGTGGCCAGGATCCCGATCGGTTATCGCGTGAAGATCCCGATGTCGCTGCTGCTGCCGGAGTATCTGCCGGCCGATGATCCCACGCGCGTCGCCAGCGAACAGGTGAAGCGCGAGAGCGCCAAGCTTGCCGTCCGCCCGCGCGCGAAGGGCCTGGCTGGTGTGCGCGTGATTCTCGATGCCGGCCACGGCGGGCGCGACGTCGGCGCCACCTACGACGACGTCTGGGAATCGAACTACGTGTATGACGTCATGTGCCGGCTCAAGCATCTGCTCGAGAAGAAATCGGGAGCGGCTGTTTCGGCGACGACGAAATCGGCGCAGGCCGGCTACGCCATCCCGGATGACGACGAGCTGGAGGAGTCGACGGACCACATCGTCCTCACCTCGCCGAAGTACGTCATCGGCGATCCGGCGGTCGGCGTGCATCTGCGGTGGTACCTCGCCAACTCGATCTTCCGCCGGGCCATGAAGCAGAGCGTGCCCCGCGAGAAGGTCGTCTTTCTCTCCATTCACGCCGACTCGCTCCATCCGGCGTTGCGCGGTGCCATGGCGTACATTCCCGGTCAGCGCTACGTGACCGGGTCGTATGAGAAGAGCGATCAGGTGTACCTCGCGCGTGCCGAGGTGCGGGAGAGTCCGGTGGTGCGGCATTCGGAAAAGGAGTCGCTGGCCGCCGAAGGGCTGTCGCGCGATCTGGCCGATTCGATCATCGACGCCTTCCAGTCGGATGGCTTGAAGGTCCATCCGTTCAACCCCGTGCGCGACAACGTCGTCCGCGGCGGCCGCGAGTGGGTGCCGGCCGTGATCCGTTACAACCTGATCCCCACCCGCGTTCTCCTCGAGATCTGCAACCTCGGCAACGAGAAGGACCGCACGCTGATGAAGACAAAGTCGTACCGTCAGAAGGTGGCCGAAGCGATCTACGAGGGGCTGGTGAATTACTACAACGACCGCGATGACGAGCAACGGGCCGTGCCGTCGATCGCCAGCGGACGGTAAACCGGCGGCTACGCCGCGGACGGTAACGCGGTCTCGTGGTCTCGCGGTTGCGCGGTCTCGGGGTGGGAGGGGCCGCGAGACCCCGCAACCCCGAGACCGCGAGACCAACGGTTTCAGACACTTCGCCGCGCATATAATGCCCCGCCGCTATGCCCCGCTCTTTTGAAGGCGATCACAACGCTGAAGGTCTGCACTTCGCCGTGATCGCCAGCCGATTCAACGACGAGATCGTCGACGGACTGCTGCGTGGGGCGCTCGATTGTCTGTCACGGCACCGCGCGGCGGAAGACGCCATCCACGTCTATCGCGTCCCGGGGGCGTTCGAGATTCCCACGCTGGCGGCGACGCTCATCGCGGCTGGCGGAAATGACGCAATCGTCACGCTCGGCTGTCTCCTGCGCGGCGATACCCCGCACTTCGATTTCATCTCGGCGCAGGTCACGAACGATCTCTCTCGCGTCGCGATCGACGAGCAGTTCCCGGTCGCCTTCGGCATCATTACCTGCAACACGCTCGAGCAGGCCGTCGAGCGCTCATCGCCCGGCAGCGGTAACAAAGGGTGGGAGGCGGCGCTGGCGGCGATCGAGATGGCCAATCTGTGGCGCATGCTTCGCACCGAGGGAAAATAATGGGAGCGCGTCGCAAGGCACGGGAGCTGGCGCTGCAGATGCTCTATCAGTTCGACCTCTCCGGCAACGGGCCGGACACGATCATCGAGATGTTCGAGGATCTGCAGAAGTCGAAGCCGAATACGCGCGAATTCGCCACGAAGATCTTTCGCGGGACGGTCAGCTACATGGCCGACATCGACGGCATGATCCAGGCCCAGGCCGACAACTGGCGCCTCTCGCGCATGGCCGTCGTCGACCGCAACATCATTCGGATGTCGGTCTACGAGTTCCTGCACGAGAGCGGCACGCCGAAGCTTGTCGTCATCGACGAAGCGATCGAGATCGCCAAGAAGTTCGGCAACGACAAATCGTCGCAGTTCATCAACGGAATCCTCGACGGGATACTGAAACGATACAATCTCGGGTCGTGAGCGAAAGGCAGAAGGCAGAGGGCAGAAGGCAGAAGTGGCCGCCAGCCCACTTCCATTTCTGCCTTCTGCCTTCTGCCTTCTGCCTTTCAGGGGGTCCCTCGTGAGTCTCCTCGGCCGCCTGGAGGACCTCTCTCTTACCGACATCGTTCAGATCGTCTATCTGAGCCGGCGTACGGGCGTGCTGGAGATCGTCGACGACCGCGGACGGCATACGGTGCTGTTCCGGCAGGGACTGGTCGTCAACGCCTCGTCGCCGGAACATCCGGACCTGCTGGCCTACCTGGTGGCGCGCGATCTGATCCCCGAGGCCGCGGTGCCGGGGCTGCGGCAGATGGAGGAGAACGGGATCCCATACGGGACGGCCGCCGTGGAAATGAATGTGATCAAGGCCTCGGATCTCGGGAACGCCATCCACGAGCGAATCGTCAGCGTCGTCGCGCCACTGTTGCAAAGCCGCGAAGGGGAGTTCAACTTCATCCTCAGCGATCACATCGGTCCGCTCGACGTGGAGTACGACCCCGATACGATTTTCAAGGAGGGGGGATTCCCTCCCCAGAAGATCGTCGGTACGGCCGATGGCGAGAAGCTCAAGCCGCTGCGCGGCCTCGAGGAGTCGTTGAAGGTCGGCAAGGCTCTGCTCCGTTCCGCCTCCGCCCCCGAGGCTCCGTCGCCGACACTCGACCTCGGGCTCGGCCAGGCCAGGCCACCCGCGCTGGTGGCTGTGCCCGACGACAACATTCTCCCGTTTCCCTCGATCGAGGAGCGTGACGAGCAGACGTTCGCTCCGGTGCCGCTTGATGTGCCGGACGATGAGCCGTTCCCCGACGAGCCGAGGCCGGAAGAACGTAGGTCGGACTCTCCAGTCCGACCAGGAGAAGGACGGACTGGAGAGTCCGTCCTACGTGAGTCCGTCCTGAGTGAGTCCGCCCTGAATGAGTCCGTCTCGCGGGCGTCCGGTCTGCGTGAGCCTATTTCCCGTGAGCCGGTTTCCCGGAAGTCCGGGCAGTTCAAAGTGGCCGGCGGTCTGATCGAGATCGAATCGCCCGATGCCACGTATCGGAATGTGGTGCTGTTCGAGCGCAACCCGCTGATCCGGGTGGCGGCACGGCGCGCGTTCGGAAAGAACGGCGTGAAGATCGCCCAGTTCGGAACGATCGAAGACGCCCGCGCCGCGATCGGCGACTTCATCCGCGCCAATACGTTTTTCGTCACCTTCCTGGAGCTGACCGGCAACGCCGATGTTCTGATGCAGCAGCTCAAACGGAAGAATCCGAAGCTGCCGGTGGTCGTCATCGACGCCGAGGCGGACATGCGGCGCCGTCACGATCTGCTGCGCCGTGGTGCCGACCTGTATCTGACCAAGCCGTCGCCCGCGCGCCTGCAGCCCGGGCTGGCCGAGGAGGAACTGAACCTCTTTGCGGACGAGCTGGTGCTCTTCGCGGAGCGCGCATTCCAGCAGTGGGAGCAGTACACCGGTGGCTTTGGCCCGGACGCCGGCAAACGCTTTTACGAGACGGCGGAGAAAGAGAACATCGATCGGAGCTTCGGCCTGCTCAAGCAGCTGATCAATGAGTTATCCAATCCGAACGACATCGGCGAGGTGTCGGCGACGATCCTGCGGCTCTCGGCCGAGTATCTCGACCGAGGTGCGCTTTTCATCGCCGGCGATGATGAGTTCACCGGCGTGGCGGGATTCGGCGTGACCGGGGGCGGCCAGGAGATGCCGGCGCGTGTGAAGTCGATGCACATCCCCCGGGCCGCACCTTCGATTCTCGGCGATGTGGCAGCCTCGGGTGAGGCCCATCGGGGCAAGATGCGCCGGACCGCCGCGAATGAGCAGCTGATCGATGGCCTCGGCGGGATGCTGCCGACGGAGGTGGTGGCGCTTCCGATCATGCACGCAAGGCGAACGATTGGTATTCTGTACGGCGACAACGCCGCGAATCGCGCTCCGATCAGATCTTCCTTTCCCAGGCCGGCTATGCGTTCGGCAACGCTGTCTTCGCGGCGGAGAAGGCGCGACGTTGAAAGTCCTGGTCGTCGAAGATTCGAGCTCGATGCGCGCCTACCTCACCACGATCATCGAGGGGGGAACGGAGAGCTTCGATCTCGAGATCGTCGAAGCCGCCAGCGGTTTCGAAGCGCTGAAAACGCTGCCCCATCACAAATTCGACGCCATCCTCACCGACATCAACATGCCGGACATCAACGGTCTGGAGCTGGTGTCGTTCCTGAAGAACCACCCCGTCCACCGCGCCATCCCGATCATGGTGATCTCCACCGAGTCGCGCGAGGAAGACCGCAAACGCGCCGCCGCGCTGGGCGCCGAGGAGTATCTGGTCAAGCCGTTCCAGGCCAAGGATCTGATCGAGAAGCTGCGGCGGCTGCTGAAGGTGGCGTAGGGGGGCACGGCGGTACAATGCCGGATGCCCTCGAATCCCATCGATGACAGCGCGACCGAAGGGGTTGCCGCTCCGCCACACCGCGAACGGGCAAAGAAGATTCTGGCTCTTCAGGGCCGGGGTCTTTGGCATGGTGATCTGGCGGAAATGAGGCGTGATGAACGCCGGGCTCCTGAGGCCGAGAAAAACCCCAACGCCGCGCGCTACAAGTGAGATCTTTCGGGCCAACAAAGCGTGCCGTTCGCGTTTTGCCGGCGAAGCCGGCTTAAGATCGTAGCCCCCGGTTTCAACCGGGGGTTCTAGGTCGCCCCGGATTGCAAGCCCGCTTTAGCGGGCGACAGAATCCGAGGTGCCTTCCGCCGGGACGTCTGCACCTGCCTGCTCTGTCGCCCGCTAAAGCGGGCTCGCAATTTTTGGGCGACCATGAACCCCCCGGTTGAAACCGGGGGCTACGATCTCAAGCCGGCTCCGCCGGCGATGCGTAGCGTCCAAACGCACAGACACCCCGCTCACGCGGTGGGTTTCGGCTGATCACCCGCCCCGACGCCCACCCTCCTACCCAGTACAATGCCCCCCGAATGACCAAAGAAGACGACCGGGCCAAGGATGAGTTCACCAGCGAGGCGGAGGAGCTGCTCGAGACGCTCTCGCGGGATCTCGTCGAATTCGAGTCGCAGGGGCGGGATGTGCGGCCCGAGGTCATCAACAAGATTTTCCGCGAAGTGCACTCTCTTAAAGGGCTGGCGGGGATGCTCGGCTTCGGGGAGATCTCCGAGCTGTCACACAGTCTCGAGGACATGCTGGACCGGCTGCGCATGGGGAAGATCGAGATCACGAAGGAATTGATCGATCTTCTCTACGACGCGGTCGATTCGCTCAACCGGCTGGTCATCGCCATCAACGATCCGACGATCGGCGGCCTGGTCGACATCACCGGGCTGACGCGGCGCATTCACCAACTGGCGACCAACCAGCCGCACAGGGCGAACGAAGATCCGTTTGCGGATCTGACGCTCGACGAGCAGACGAAGAAGTCGCTCACCGAGTACGAGGAGCATCGTCTTCTCGAGAACGTCCGGGCGCGGAACCACATCCTGGCGGTCGAAGTCCGCTTCGATTTCGCCGATTTCGATGAAAGGTTGCGCGCGCTGACGGAAACGTTGAGCAAGGCCGGCGAGGTCATCTCCACGCTGCCGGCCATCGACAGCAGCGGCGGCACCGGGATTGCCTTCCGGCTTCTGTACGGATCGATGCTCGGGGAGGAAGCCGTTGCCTTGCTTGTCCCCGCGGGGCAGGTCCTGTCGCTCAGGAAACAGGAAGTGTCCGCAGCGGGCAGTGCATCCGAAGGCACCGCCGCCGAGGGTCCAGAAGAAGACCTATCGCTCCGTTCCATTTCGCAGACGGTGCGCGTCGACATCAGCAAGCTCGATCACGTGATGAACATCGTCGGGGAGCTGATCATCGAGAAGACGCAGCTCGACTCGCTGGCGCGGTCACTCCATCAGGGCGAGGCGCTGCAGCAGGCACGGCTCACCGCGCATGAGTTGACGAAGATCGCCCGCAATCTGGAGCGCAAGCTCAACGAGTTGCAGCGATCGGTGATCGAGACGCGCATGGTTCCGGTCGGACAGATCTACTCGAAGCTTTCCCGCACGGTGCGCAAGGTGGCGCGCGAGCTGAACAAAGAGATCGAGCTGGTACTGCGTGGCGAGGACACGGAGCTCGACAAGGTGATGGTCGAGGAGCTGACGGATCCGTTGATGCACATCATCCGCAACGCCCTCGACCACGGCATCGAGCCGGCGGAGGAGAGAGCCGGCAAGGGCAAGAACCCGATCGGCAGAGTGACGCTCAACGCCTATCAGCAGGGGAACTCCGTCGTGCTCGACGTCACCGATGACGGGCGCGGCATCGATCCGGATGTGGTGCGCAAAGCGGCGGTGAAGCGAAACCTCATCGCCCAGCACGATCCGTTCGACCAGCAGCGTGCCTACGAGATCCTCTTCACGCCAGGCTTCTCGACGGCGGCGGTGGTGAGCGAGATCTCGGGCCGGGGAGTCGGGCTCGACGTCGTCAAGAGGAACCTGCAGGAGTTGAAAGGATCGATCGACATCCTTTCCGTCCCGGGCCAGGGAACGACCTTCCGGATCATGCTCCCGATCACGCTGGCCATCATCCAGGCGCTGATCGTGCGGGCTGCCGGCGAGCAGTTTGCCATTCCTCTGACGTCGGTCGAGGAATCGCTGCGCATTTACTCGCGGGACATCCGCACCGTGGAGCGGCGTGAGGTCTTCACGCTGCGCGACTTCACACTCCCGCTGCTTCGCCTTGCGGATGCCTTCCACCTAGACAGCGATCGCGGTGAGTCGCCGGATGCGAAGTGGTTCGTCGTGGTCACGCGCTCCGGAGAAAAGGTGGCCGGCATCCTCGTCGACGAGCTGGTGCGGCAGCAGGAAGTCGTGATCAAGTCGATCGGCGAGCGGCTGAAGACCATTCCCGGCATCGCCGGTGCGACGGAAGTAGGGGAGGGAGAGATCGTGCTGGTGATCGACGTGGGGACGTTGATCGAGCAGTTCGGAGGAAAGGCGCGGGAGGCGCGGGCGGGGGTTTTGGTGTGAATCAGTGATGCAGGGATTCGTAGATTAGTTGTGAATCGGTGATGCGTTGGTTCGTAGATCAGTAGATTAGTAGATTAGTGGATTAGAAATAGCCACCATCGGCTTCTTTTCTGATCCACGAATCTACTGATCCACTCATCGACCAGTCCACTAACCGCATGTTCGAAGAATTCTTCGGCTTCACCACCAAGCCCTTCGGCAAAACGCCCGATCCGGGGTTCCTGTACGAGAGCCCGCAGCATGGCGAGGCCCTGGCGCGGTTGGAGTACGCGGTCGAAGAAAAGGAGCTGTCGCTGCTGGTAGGGGAGATCGGATCGGGGAAGACGACGTTGTCGCGCGCGCTGATCGACCGCATCGGCGAAGCGCGTCCGGTGATCCTGCTGATCAATCCGCGTCTGACGCCGGCCCAACTCCTGCGCTCGATCGCCTCGGGGCTCGGTCTGCAGCCCGCGCGCTTCCGCAATGACCTGCTCGATCAGATCCACGCCAGACTCTTCGCGCTCTACGAAGAGGGCCGTGAGCCGGTGCTGATCATCGACGAGGCGCAATTGATCCCGGCCAAAGCGACTTTCGATGAGATCCGCCTGCTGACGAACTTCCAGCTCGACGATCAGAATCTGCTGTCGGTGCTGCTCATCGGCCAGCCGGAGCTGGAGAGTCGTCTCGAGCGCCCGCACTACGCGCCGCTGCGGCAGCGGATCGGGATGCGCTACCGCCTTGGCCCCTTATCTCTCGAGGAGACGGAGCGTTATATCGAGCACCGCATCCGCGTCGCCGGCGGGTCGCGCAGTCCCTTCACCGGCGAAGCCGTCCGCGCCATGTACGACATCAGCGGCGGAGTCCCGCGTCTGCTCAATACTCTCGCCACCACGGCGTTGCTCGATGCCTTTGGCGACGATGCACGCACCATTGACCCCGCGCGGATCGCCGCCGCCGCGCGCGAGCATCGCCTCAGCGATGCCGCAACTGCGGTAGAAAGCCACATACATGGTTGATCTCGCGAAGATTCGGAAGAAGGCGAAAGCCACCGGCCGGGGGTCGGGGGCCGGGAGTCGGGAGTCGGAGCAGGCTCCGGCTCCGGAACCTGCGGTCATTGTCGCTCCGGAACCAGCTCCCGCTTCGACTTCAGCGTCCCTCAAACTCGAGCAATTCAAACAGATCGCTGGGAAGCGCCGCGAAGGCTTCATCGAACGAAAAGCCGAGACGGCATTGGCCGATCAGGTCGAACTGCTCAGTTTCGTGATCGCCGGCGAGCAGTACGCGGTCTTGATCGATCACGTCGTCGAAATCGTCACGCCGCGCGACGCCACGCGCGTGCCGAATGCCGATCCGACGATCGTCGGGATCATCTCCCTGCGCGGGACGATCGTGACCATCATCGACGTGCGCCGCAAGCTGCGTCATCCCCCGTCCGAGGTAGGCAACGACACGCGCATCATCGTCGCCGAGCGCGGGGGCGAGACCCTCGGATTCGAAGTCGACCGCGTTCTTCGGGTTCTGAAAGTCGAGTCGGCCGCCATCGAACCGCACCCGGTCGTGCACTCCAGCGAGTTGAGCGAGGCCGTCCGAGGCGTCTTCCGGTATGCCAATGCGTTGACGATCCTGCTCGATTTGGACAAGCTACTGGCCTGACCTGACCAAATGGATCTCACTTGCAAGCAATGTGGCGCGAGATTTCGCGCGGCGATTCCGGAGCCGTTCACGCGGCCGGTACGTGTGGCCTGTCCGTCGTGCAGCAGCCAGATGGTCCTCAAGCCGTCCTCGGATGCGGCGCACGCCCGCCCCGTGGCGGCGCCGGAAGGGACGCCTGATCAAGCGGCTCGGGTGCCGAAACCTCGCCGTGTCGCCGCCATCGCCGATGAGCCTCGTCCCTTCCGCTCGTTTCTGGCCGAACATCTCCGCCGCATCGGGTTCGATGTGAGCACGTTCGAGAGCGGTGAGGCGGCGTTCGAGTTCATCCGGCGCACGCGTGCCGACCTGGCCATCGTCAACGTTTATCTCAAGGGACGGCTCGGCGTCGAAGTGACCGAAGACATCCGCGCCGACGCCACGCTCGAACAGACGCGGGTCATCCTCATTGGTGCGCTCTTCCGCGCCAACCGCTTCCGCGCCAATCCGACGAATCTCTACGGCGCCGACGAATACATCGAAGAGCAGATCCCGGAACGGGAGTTCCGGCAGATCATCCGCAGACTCTTCCCCGAGGTCGGTCACACCGACGAGTTTCCCATCGAGCCGAAGGAATACGACGAGGCGCGGCGGCTGGCGCGGCTCATCCTCAGCGACATCGTGATCTACCACCTGGAGAAGGTTGAGGAAGGGATCCGCGACGACAACTTCTTCGACGTGCTGAAGAACGAGATCGCGGAAGGGCGCGCCTACTACGACTCGCGCGTCCCGCTGCGCGTACGCCAGGACACGGAGATTTTCTCCGAAACGCTGCAGCAGTTCGTGCGGATGAAGCGCGAGGAGATCGAGCGCGTGATGACGGGAACGGATTGAGGACATGAAATGACCACAGCCGACCCCCAACTCATCGAACAGGCCCGCTCGGCGGATCCGGATGCGCGGCAGAAGGCGGCCTATCTCGTCGCGCATACGGTAGACGAGCGCGACTACCCGCTGATGTTCGAGCTGCTCGGTGACAAAGACTGGCGTGTGCGCAAGACCATCGTCGATGGATTCGTGCGCGATCCGCAGCCGGAAGTCGTGGCCGGACTGCTCAATGCGCTGTCGGACGCGGAGAACGCCGGCAAACGCAATTCCTCCACCGAGGCGCTCATCAGGATCGGCGAGGACGCCATCATCCCGATCGTGGAGCGGTTGCGCGTCGAGACCGACGTCGATGTCCGCCTTTCACTGGTCAACCTCCTCGGCGATCTGCGAAGCAGCGACGCCTTCGACATTCTGGTCGAGTCGCTGGAAGGGGAACCGGACATCAACGTCTCCTCGTCCATCGTTTCCTCGCTTGGCAAGTACCGCGACGCGGCCGCGCTGCCGCACCTGTTGCGCGTTCTGCAGCGCGAGGATCTCTGGCTGAAGTTCCACGCCATCGAGGCGCTCGGCGAGATCGGCGACCGTGCGGCG
>WNFL01346461.1_pt1 | contig 11050 bp, 11 predicted proteins | sample 5400361 | NCBI WGS metagenome assembly WNFL01 (sample SAMN13153351, study PRJNA577476) | soil metagenome | isolation source: 40 cm soil on Douglas fir-dominated hillslope | place: USA:California | collected 2013-09-17 | reverse complement strand
ACGGCTTCCCGATCAACCGCCAGTTCACCGACGTGCCGCAGGACGCGCCCGAGGTGCACCCGGAGCCGGGCTTCGAGGACGAAGTGGTCTCGGTGAACCTCTTCGCCTACCTCTCGCGCTCCGACGTGACGTGGAATCCCTCGGTGGTGTCGGTGTGCAAGAACAGCCTCTACTGCCCGACCACCGAGGAGTACATCCTGCCGATCATCCACGGCAACGATCGGGTGGAGTGGTTCGTGCAGCTCTGCGACGAGATCCAGTGGGAGGTGGAGGACCGCGACACCGGCGCGGTCCGGGCCCGCGTCACCATGAAGGCGGGCGACGTGGCCGCCATGCCCGCCGACATCCGTCACCGCGGCTTCTCGCCCAAGCGCTCGATGCTGCTCGTGTGGGAGAACGCCTCGCCGGAGCTCCCCGCGCTCTACGCCAGCGGCAAGATGCCGCCGGCGCCCGTGCAGTTCTAGCCGCCCCACGCGGCAGGAGGACGACGATGTCCGACGAGATCAGACGGGGTGGTCGGCGTGATTTCCTGCGGGTGGCCGGCGGCTCGGCCGCGGCCCTCGCGCTCCACGGCATCAACCCGGGCCGGGCGGCGGCCCAGCGCGGCACCCGGACCCTCAAGATCGGCTACGTGAGCCCGCAGACCGGCCCGCTGGCCGGCTTCGGCGAGACCGACAACTTCGTGGTCGGCGGCATCCGCCAGGCGGTGAGGGACGGGCTGTCGATCCGCGGGAAGAGCGTTCCGGTGGACGTGCTCGTGCGCGACAGCCAGTCCGATCCGAACCGCGCCGCCGAGGTCGCCTCGCGCCTCATCCTCTCGGACAAGGTGGACCTCATGCTGGTGTCGAGCACGCCGGAGACGACGAATCCGGTGTCCGACCAGTGCGAGGCCAACGGCACGCCGTGCGTCTCGAGCGTCTGCCCGTGGCAGCCGTGGTTCTTCGGCCGCGGCGGCAAGCCCGAGACCGGCTTCAAGTCCACCTACCACTTCTTCTGGGGCCTCGAGGACATCATCGGCGTCTTCGTGGACATGTGGGACACGCTGCCGACCAACAAGGTGGTGGGCGCGCTCTGGCCGAACGACGGCGACGGCAACGCCTGGGGCGACCCCCAGCGGGGCTTCCCGGCCGCGCTCGCCAAGGCCGGCTACAAGCTGGTGGACCCGGGGCGGTACCCGAACCTCTCCGACGACTTCTCGGCCCAGATCTCCGCCTTCAAGAAGGAGAACGTGGAGATCGTCACCGGCGTGCCGATCCCGCCCGACTGGACGACGTTCTGGAAGCAGGCCGCCCAGCAGGGCTTCAAGCCGAAGATCGCGTCCGTCGGCAAGGCGCTGCTGTTCCCGCGCTCGGTCGAGGCCCTGGGCGATCTCGGGGCGGGCATGTCCACCGAGGTGTGGTGGACGCCGCGGCATCCGTTCAAGTCCTCGCTGACCGGCGCAAGCGCGGCCGACCTGGCCGCCGCCTACACCAAGGACACCAAGAAGCAGTGGACGCAGCCGCTCGGCTTCACCCACGCGTTGTTCGAGGTGGCGGTGGACGTGCTCAAGCGCGCCGCGTCCGTGGACGACAAGAGCGCGGTGGTCGCCGCGATCAAGGCCACCAATCTCAACACGGTGGTGGGCCCGATCAGCTGGGGCAAGGGGCCGGTGCCCAACGTCACCAAGACCCCGCTCGTCGGCGGGCAGTGGGTGCGCGGCAAGGACTTCCGGTTCGACGTGGTGGTGGTCAGCAACAAGGCGGCGTCCAGCATCCCGGTCTCCGGGAAGCTCCGGCCCATCGGCCAGGCGTGACCGATCGCGGCCGCTGATGGCCGCGCTGCTCGCGCTGGAGAACGTCTCCAAGGCGTTCGGATCGCTCCGGGTCATCGACGGGCTGACCCTCGCGGTGGGCGAGCGGGAGGCGCTCGGGGTCATCGGCCCGAACGGCGCGGGCAAGACCACCGCGCTCAACCTGATGATCGGGCGCCTGCGCCCCGAGCGCGGGGCGGTGGTCTTCGCCGGGCGCGACATCACGACCGCCGCGCCCCACGCGCGGTGCCGTGCCGGCATCGCGCTCACCCATCAGATCCCGCATCCGTTCGACGCGCTCACCGTGTTCGAGAACGTGCTGGTCGGCGGCGTCTTCGGCGCCGGCGCGTCGGAGCGCCTCGCCCATGGGCCGTCCATGGAGGCGCTCGAGCTCGCGGGACTGGCCGCCAAGGCCAATACCCGCGCGGGGACGCTGACCCTGCTCGAGCGCAAGCGCCTGGAGCTGGCGCGCGCGCTGGCCACCGGGCCCCGGGTGCTGCTGCTCGACGAGATCGCGGGCGGGCTCGGCGAGCCCGAGGTGCACGAGCTGGTCGAGGTGATCCGCCGGGTGCACGGCGCGGGGGTGGCCATCATCTGGATCGAGCACATCGTGCACGCGCTGCGGGCGGTGGTGAGCCGGCTCGCGGTCATCAGCGCCGGCCGGATGCTGATGGACGGCGCGCCCGACGAGGTGATGGCCAGCGCGGAGGTGCAGCGGGTCTACCTGGGGATCGACGTGCAGTGACCCTGCTGAGCGTCCGCGGCCTGAGCGCCTTCTACGGTAGCTTCCAGGCCCTCTTCGACGTCTCGCTCGAAGCCGGGGAAGGCGAGACGGTGGCGGTCATCGGCGCCAACGGCGCCGGCAAGACCACGGTGCTCCGCACGATCGCGGGCGCGCTGCCGGTGCCCGCCTCCGCCGTCCGCTTCGACGGTGCGCCGGTCGGCGGGCGGCCCGCGCACGAGCTGGTGGATCGCGGCATCGTGCTCGTGCCCGAGGGGCGCCGGATCTTTCCCAGCCTGACCGTCGAGGAGAATCTCCTGATCGGGGCGTACCGCGGCCGGCCGGGCCCCTGGACGCTCGCGCGCATCTTCGAGCTGTTCCCGGTGCTGGCCGAGCGCCGCCGCCAGCCGGGCACGAACCTCTCGGGGGGCGAGCAGCAGATGCTGGCGATCGGCCGCGGGCTCATGGCCAACCCGCGCCTCCTGCTGGTGGACGAGATCTCGCTCGGCCTGGCCCCGCTCGTGATCCAGGGTCTCTACCGGGTCCTGCGCGTGATCGCCGCCGAGGGCATCACCACGCTGGTGGTGGACCAGAACGTGAGCCAGATCCTGCCGCTGGCCCAGCGCGTCTACTGCCTGCGCAAGGGCGCGGTCTCGCTCGAGGGCCGGCCCGCCGACCTGACCCGCGCGCGGATCGCCGCCGCGTACTTCGGGGCGTGACGATGGGGTGGGTGGACACCATCCTCCAGGGCCTCCTCCTCGGCGGCCTCTACGCGCTCTTCGCCACCGGGCTCTCGCTCATCTTCGGGGTGATGCGCATCGTCAACCTGGCCCACGGCGATTTCAGCATCCTGGCCGCGTTCCTCGCGGTCGTGGTGGTGGAGACGGCGGGGCTCAACCCGTTCCTCGCGCTGCTCCTGGTAGCGCCCCTCATGGCCGCGCTCGGCTACGCGCTGCAGACGCTGGTGCTCAACCGCCTGCTCGGCCGCGGCATCCTGCCGCCGATCCTGGTGACGTTCGGGCTCTCCATCATCATCCAGAACGCGCTGCTCGAGATCTTCTCGGCCGATTCGCGCCGGCTGAACCCCGGCGGCATCGAGACCGCGAGCCTCTCGCTCGGGGGCGGGCTCGCCATCGGCTGGTTCCCGTTCCTCACGCTGGGCGTCGCGATGCTGATGCTGGTCGGCCTGCAGCTCCTCATCGGCCGCCTGTCGGTGGGCCGCGCCTTCCGCGCCACCTCCGACGACCAGGAGACGGCCGAGCTGATGGGCATCGACAACCGGCGGCTCTACGGCCTCGCGATGGCGCTCTCGCTCGGCATCGTCGCGGTGGCCGGCGTCTTCCTCGGCATCCGGACCACGTTCACGTTCAGCAGCGGGCCCGACCGGCTGCTCTTCGCCTTCGAGGCGGTCATCATCGGCGGGCTGGGATCGCTCTGGGGCACGCTCGTGGGCGGCGCGGTGCTGGGCATCGCGCAGACCGTGGGCGCGAAGCTGTCGCCGGGATGGGGGATTCTCACCGGGCACCTGGTGTTCCTGGCCGTCCTGCTGCTCCGTCCCCAGGGCCTCTTCACCCGGCGCCGGAGAGTCTCCTGAGCCGTCCGATGCCACCCACGGCCCTCCGGATCGAGCGCACCACGCGGGCCAGCCGCCTCGGCGCGGTCGTGGCCGCGCTCGTCCTGATCGTCCTGCTGAGCCTGCCCGCCTGGGGCAGTCCCAGCGCGATGCGCATGCTGGTGGAGTTCATCGCCCTGCTCGTGCTGGCCCAGATGTGGAACCTGCTCGCGGGCTATGCCGGCCTCGTCTCGATCGGCCAGCAGGCCTACGTGGGCCTCGGCGGCTACGCGCTGATCGTGCTGGCGGACGATCTCGGCGTGAATCCGTTCGTCGCGGTCCCGCTGGCGGGCCTGGTGGCCGCCGCGCTCGCGCTGCCCACCGCCGCGCTGGTCTTCCGCTTCCACGGGGGCTACTTCGCGGTGGGTACGTGGGCCATCGCCGAGGTCTATCGGCTGCTCGTCGCCAACACGCCCGCGCTCGGCCGCGGCTCGGGCCGCACGCTGAAGGCGGTCTTCCCGCTGGCCCGCGAGAGCCGGGAGCTGACCACCTATGTCCTGGCGCTGGCGATCGGGGTGGCCGCGCTCGCCGCGGGGTACGCGTTCCTGCGCTCGCGCTACGGGCTCGGCCTGATGGCGATCCGCGACAGCGAGCACGGCGCCGACACGCTGGGGGTGGACGTCTTCCGCATCAAGCTGGGGGTCTACGTCGGCGTCGCCTTCGGCACCGGGATGACCGGCGCCCTGATCTATCTCAATCTGCTCCGCATCTCGCCCGACGCCGGCTTCAGCATCAACTGGACCGCCTACACGATCTTCATCGTGGTGATCGGCGGCCTCGGATCCCTGGAGGGCCCGCTGATCGGCACCGCGCTCTTCTTCCTGGTGCGCGAGTACCTCGCCGACTACGGGGCCTGGTACATGATCCTGCTGGGCACCCTCGCGGTGGGAGTGATGCTGGCCTACCCGCAGGGGCTCTGGGGGATGGTGGCCGACCGCTGGGACCTGCGCTTCTTCCCGGTGCAGCGGCGGGTGCGCATGGAGCGGAATTAGGCCCCGCGGGGCCGGGACGCGATGTAGCATTATCGTCATGAGCGAGAAGACGAAGACGGCCCGCCGGCCGGAGGGCGAGCCGGCGACCCTCGAGGTGTTCCGCCGGGACGGCTTCGTGGTGGCCCCGGGCCTGTTCGACGAGGAGGAGACGCGCCGGATCTCGGGGTGGACCGACGAGCTGCAGAGTCAGCCCGAGGTGCCGGGCCGGTGCATGATGTACTTCGAGCCGAGCCTGCTCCATCCGGGGGAGCGGGTCCTCCAGCGGATCGAGAACTTCTGCCCCTTCCATGCCGGCTTCGCGGCGTTGTGCGACGGCGAGAAGCTGCGCGGCTTCGCGGCGCGCCTCTTCGGCGAGCCGGCCGTGCTCTTCAAGGACAAGATCAACTTCAAGCTGCCCGGGGGCGACGGCTTCAAGCCCCATCAGGATCAGCAGGCGGGCTGGAGCGTCTACGCCGACCTGTTCATCACCGCGATGGTGAGCATCGACGCGACCACCGCGGAGAACGGGTGCCTGGAGCTGGCCGCGGGACACCACACGCGGGGACTCGTCGGTGACGAGTGGACGCCCCTCACCGCCGAGGACATGCGCCGCATGGGCGCCCGCGCGGTGCCGACCCAGGCCGGCGACGTGGTGTTCTTCGATTCCTACACGCCGCACGCCTCGGCTCCGAACCTCACCCGCGAGCGTCGCCGGGTCCTCTACATCACCTACAACCGGCGCTCGGCGGGGGACCACCGCGTACAGTACTACGCGGACAAGCGGAAGAGCTTTCCCCCCGATATCGAGCGCGATCCCACCCGGACCTACACCTTTCGCGTCTGAGAGGAACACCACGGATGATGCTCCGTCGAGCTCTTCGGATCGGGTTCATGCTTGCCGCGTGCCTGTCGATCACGTCCCCGGCGTACGCCTATCTCGACCCGGGGACCGGGAGCATGCTCCTCTCGGCCGTGATCGGCGTGGCGGCGGCGGTCGGCCTGGCCATCAAGATGTTCTGGTACCGGCTCGTCGGCCTGGTTCGCGGCAAGCGAACGGAAACGGTGGAAGGCTCCCCTCCCGCGGACAAGTAGCGCGTCCGGCGCGGCATGGCGATCTGGCGGGAGTGGAGCAGCTATCGCCGCTTCCAGAAGCTCCCGTCGCGCGACCGGAACATCGTCTTCTACTCCGAGACCCATCAGGACTGGCACCACCTCCGGCCGCTCAGCGATTTCCTGACCGAGCGGCTTTCCCGGACGGTCTGCCACGTCACCTCCGAGCCCGCCGCCGCGCTGCCGTCGGCGCCGAGCGGCCGGTTGCACACGTTTCGGGTCGGCGGCGGCGCGGTGTGCACCTGGCTCTTCCAGACCCTCAAGGCCGACGTCATGGTCCTGACCATGCTCGATCTGGGGAACTTCCAGCTCAAGCGATCGCTCCACCCCGTGCACTACGTCTACGTGTTCCATAGCATGGGCAGCACCCACATGGTGGATCACGCGAACTCCTACGACCACTACGACAGCCTCCTGTGCGCGGGCCCGCACCACGTGGAGGAGATCCGCCGGCGCGAGGAGCTCGCGGGCCTCCCGCCCAAGCACCTGTTCCCCCGCGGCTACCCCCGCCTCGAGCAGCTCGTCGAGGTCGCGACCTCGTCGCCGCGGCCGCCGTCGGACCCGGCCACCGTGCTGCTCGCGCCCACGTGGGGCGAGCAGTCGACGCTGCCCGTCTGCGGCGAGCCGCTGATCGCGGCCCTGCTCGGTGCCGGCATCCGCGTGATCCTGCGCCCCCACTACCAGACCGCGCGGCTCACCCCGCGGCTCGTGGAGAAGCTGGTCGCCCGGTTCGGCGCGGATCCGCGCTTCCGGCACGTGGACCGGATGGAGGAGAGCGCCTCGCTTCAGGAGTCCGACCTCCTGATCAGCGACTGGTCCGCGATGGCGATCGAGTACGCCCTCGGCCTGGGCAAGCCGGTCCTCTTCGTCGATGTCCCGCCCCGGGTGCGGAACCCGGCGTACGCGGAGCTGGGCATCGAGCCGATGGAGATGCGCATCCGCCGGGAGCTGGGGCGGATCCTGCCGCTCGACCGCCTCGAGGAGGCTCCGCGGTTCGTCGCGGAGCTGATCCGCGGGGCGGGGGAGTTCCGCGCGCACAGCGTCGGGCTCCGGGAGCAATGGGTGTTCAACTTCGGCCGGAGTGTCGAGGTGGGCGCGGTGGAGATCGCGCGCATCGCCGACGAGTGGGCGGGCATCGGCGCGCTCGGGGTGGCCCGCTAGCGCGGCACGCGCGGGAGGCGGATCGCGATGAGCTCGAGGCGGCGGCTGCTCCGGTGGGCGAGCTGGTTCGCGGTGGCGAACGCGGCGCTGCTGGCGACGATCGGGCTCCGGTACCTCTGGCTCTACGTGTGGCTCACGCCGTCGGTGGCCTGGGGCTACGTGCCCGTCGCCTACGTGGGGCACGTGACCGCGCTCGCCTACCTCCCGGGGCTCCTGCTGCTGATGCCGGTGATCCTGCTGTGCCCCCGGCCGCGGGTGGTGGTGCCGCTCGGGGTGGCGCTGGGCACGGCCGGGGCGGGCCTGCTGATGCTGGACAGCCTCGTCTTCGCGGAGAACCGCTACCATCTGAATGCCCTGACGTTCATGCTGCTGGCCCCGCAGACGTGGGGATTTCTCGCGCTGTACGTCGGGGTGGGGGTGGCGATCGAGGCGATGCTGGCGAGCTGGGTCTGGCAGCGCACCGCCCAGCCGCCGGGGCGTCGGATCGGGCGCTACCTGGCGGTGGGTCTGGCGGCGTGCTTCGTGGCCGGCCATCTCGTCCACGCGTGGGCCGAGGCGCGCTACGACGTGCCGGTGGTCTCGTTCACCCGTTACCTGCCGCTGTACTACCCGCTCCGGAACGCGGGCCTCCTGGCGAAGGTCGGTCTCGTGGATCGGAACCGGGCGCGCGAGCAATCCCTCGTCGCCACCCTCGGCGCGGGCCCGGTCGGCGAGCTGCAGTACCCGCTCGCGCCGCTGCGGTGCGAGCCCCAGGGACCGCGGCTCAACGTGCTGCTCGTGGTGATCGACGCGATGCGGGCGGACGCGCTCACCGACGCGAGCGCGCCGCGGCTGGCCGCGTTCGCGCGCGGGGCGATCCAGTTCGATCGGCACTGGAGTGGCGGCAACTCGTCGCGGGCCGGGATGTTCTCGCTCTTCTACAGTCTCCCCGCGACCTACTGGGACGCCTTCGCCCAGGTGGCCCGGTCGCCCACGACTACCAGCTCGGGTTATTCGCGAGCTCGCCGCTCTACCGGATCGTCGCGCTCGATCGGACGGCCCTGGCCCGCGTGCCGAACCTGCGCCTCGAGACGAGCTCGCGATACCCGGGGTCCAGCGGCCGAGACCGAGCGCTGACCGAGGAATGGTACGCCTGGCTCGACCGGCGGGATCCGGCGCGCCCTTTCTTCGGGTTCCTGTACTACAACGCGGTGGTCGCGATCGAGCCCCCCGACAACTACCCCCCGGTGTCGACGGTGCCGCCCGGGGCGTCCACCCAGGCCCGCCTTCACGCGCGGTACCTGAGCGCGGTGCATTATGTCGACGCCCTCATCGGGCAGGTGCTCGACGATCTGGAGCGGCGCAAGCTGCTCGGGTCCACGGTCGTGCTCGTGACGTCGGATCACGGCATGGAGTTCGACGAGAGCGGGCAGGGCTTCACGGGGCATGGGACGTCGTACAGCAATTACCAGATGCACACGCCGCTGGTGGTGAGCTGGCCCGGGCGGCCGCCGGGGCGGGTGACGCGGCGGACCTCGCACAACGACGTCGCGCCGACGCTGGTCGGTGGGCTCTTCGGCTGCGCGAATCCGCCCGCGGACTACGCGAGCGGGCGCGATCTCTTCTCGGACGGGCAGTGGGACTGGCTCATCGCGGCGAGCTACAGCGAGTTCGCGCTGATCGAGCCGGAGCGGGTGACGATCGTGTACCCGGCCAGCTATGAGATCCGCGATCGGGACTACCGGCTGGTGACCCACTCGACCCTTCCCCGGGAGGACCTGCGGGCCGCGCAGAAGGAGATGAGCCGATTCTATCGCTGATGGCTGGCCGGACCCTGCTCGTCGGCCTTCTCTTGCTCGCCGGCGCGGTCGCCGGCGCCGTCGCGGCCGACGAGGCCAGCGCCGACCGCGTGCGCGTCACGACCGACCGGCTCGAACTCGTGTTCGCGCTGGACGGTGCTGGCCCCGTGGCCTGGCGCGCCTGCCATCCCTCCTGCACGCAGGCCGACGCGGGATCGGGCACCGCGGTCCGGTTCACCGGCGCCGACGATCCGCCGCAGGCGCGGCTCGGCCTCCGCGGTCCCGGTCCGGTCGTGGATCTCCAGGGCCTGCGTTTCGCGGCTGCCGGCACCGAGGAGGCCCGTGCCCGCCGCGTCACGTTTCACGCCGATCTGCCGGGCAGCGACGTTCGCCTCGAGAAGTCGTTCGACGTGTCCAGGGACGGTTACGAGGTCGTGATGACGGTACGACTGCTCGGGCCGGGTGTGGCCGCGCTCATGACCGATCGCCGACTCGAGCTGGAGCTCGGGGCCGGGCGCGAGCTGCTCCCGCCGCCGGCCACCGGCTTCGCCGCGCTGCTCGAGCGGCTGCAGCGAGTGGTCGTCGCCAATGGGGGCGTTCGCGTGCTCGGCGACGATGGCCACGATCCCGCGTCGGTTCGGGCCGGCGGCTGGACCGGGGTTCGCAGCCGGTTCTGGGCCATCCTCCTGCGTCCGGACGGCGCCGGTGCCCTCGCGCCGCGCCCCGGCCCGGGCATCGCCCTGCTCGCCGAGCCATCGGATGGGCTGTCGTGGCGCTACACCTTCTATTCCGGACCGGTGGAGCGCCGCGCCCTGGATCGGGCGGATCCGTCGCTCGACCGGCTCCTCTTCTCCGGGCTCTGGTCCTGGCTGCGCGCGCTGAGCCTGGGGCTGCTCTCTCTGCTCCGAGGGCTGACCGCGATCGTGGGCCATCCGGGCGTGGCGATCATCGCGCTGGCGATCTGCGTCAAGATCCTGCTCCTGCCCCTTGCCGCGGTGGGCGACCGGCTGCAGGAGCAGGTCAATGCCGCCCAGGCGCGTCTTCAGCCCGGGATCGATGCCATCAAGACGGCCCATCGAGGCGAGGAGCGTGCCCGCCGCACGCTGGCGCTCTATCGCGAGGCGGGTGTGCACCCGCTGTACGCGCTGAAGAGCCTGGTCGGCTTCCTGATCCAGATCCCGGTGTTCATCGCGGTGTTTGACATGCTCGCGGAAGACTTCCATCTCTACCGGGTCTCGTTTCTGTGGATCCAGGATCTGTCGCGGCCGGATGCGCTCCTGCGGCTGCCCGGCTGCCTGCCCTTCTTCGGGTGCGACCTGAACCTGCTGCCGTTCCTGATGAGCGGCGCCTCGCTGGCCGCGCTGCTGCGCTTCCGCTCGGCGGTTCTCACGCCGGCGCTCGCGCGCCGGCAGCGCCGCAACCTCATCGGGATGACGCTGCTGTTCTTCCTGCTGTTCTACACGTTCCCCGCCGGCATGGTCCTGTACTGGACGTCCACGAACGCCTTCCAGCTCGTCATCCAGGAAGCGCGGCGGCTGGGCCGAGCCTGGCGGCCCCGCGCCGGTCCCGGAGAGGCGCCCGCCTGATCGCGACGCCTCACGCGGGCGGAGTGGTCGTCTTCCGCAGCAGGTCGTCGTAGAACGTGGCCATCGTGTTCAGCATCGGCGCCGCCTTCCCGGAGAAGGACGAGCCGTGCATGACGGCGAGCGTCCGTGGCTCGAGTGCCGCGAGCTTCCGGATGGTGGCGCCGGCCGCGGGCGTGAGCGCGGTGTAGCCGAACTGCTTCTCGGCCTCCATCGCGGGGCCCGTGATGTCGCCGTCGGTCAGCGCGGCCGGGTTGCCCACGTGGGTGAGGAGGTCGCTGGTGAAGAGCGTGCCGGTGGTCTCCTCGTAGAGCAGCCCCGCGTC
>WNFL01201762.1_pt1 | contig 11050 bp, 13 predicted proteins | sample 5400361 | NCBI WGS metagenome assembly WNFL01 (sample SAMN13153351, study PRJNA577476) | soil metagenome | isolation source: 40 cm soil on Douglas fir-dominated hillslope | place: USA:California | collected 2013-09-17 | reverse complement strand
GCTCCGCATGACTCGGGGCCGATGTGGGTCGCTACTTCACATTCGTATGACTTTTGCATTCACTACACCTCGCCGGTTTAACCGGCGCACAGGAGAAACAGTATGCAAACCATAGATACGCAGAATACCGGTGAACACAAACCCGCTTGGTGGAAGCGGATTGCTCTTGCCGCGCTTGTGGTTGGCATCCTCGTAGCGGGAGTTCGGTTTGTCGCGAAGCGTTCCCCCAAGTCGGCACACGCCCCGCCTGATTCAATGGCATCGATGGGTGCGATGGCAATGCCAGCGGCTTCCTCCCCCACTGGAGGGTCCGCCGCCTCGACCGAATTGCAAATCGATCTCGCAGCGGACGATTTGAAAAAAGCGCAGATTCGTACCGCGCGCGTCACAACCGGCGTCACGGCCGCAAAGCTTCGCGTTCCAGGCATCGTGAAAGCCAATGAATACCGCGAGGTTCACGTAACACCGCTCGTGGGCGGGGTCGTGAAAGAAGTTCCCGTGGTGCTTGGCGATCACGTCAAACGCCGACAACCGCTGGCCATCATCTTCAGCAGTGAGCTTGCCGAGGCCGAAACACAATACGTTTCCTATCTCGCGGAGCTCGAAGCCGAACACAAAAAACTGGAGCGCACGCAGAATTTGCTCAAACTCGGTGCGGCCAGTCAGCAAGAAGAAGAGGAAGTCGCGGCGACGCACGCCGCGCACGAATCGCATGTGCGCGCGGCGCTCGAAAAACTGAAGTTGCTCGGGGCTAGTGACCGTCAGATTGCGGCGCTCAAGCAAGCCGAACAGATCAATCCCAATCTGGTTGTGCCTGCGCCGATTGGCGGTGTTGTCCTTACGCGCAACGCCAATCTCGGTTTGGTTGCGAACGCAGCGCAGGAACTCTTCACGATTGCCGACCTCTCGACGGTTTGGATTATGGCCAGCGTCAACGAGAAAGACTTTGCCTCTGTCCGGGTCGGCTCGCAGGCAAACATCACGGCTCCCGCCTATCCCGGTCGCAACTGGAAGGGCCGCGTCACCTACATTCAGCCGCAGGTGGACCCTGCAACACGCACGGCACAAGCGCGCATTGAGGTCGCGAATCCCGGCGAGACTCTACGCATCGAAATGTACGTCGATGTGGAATTTACGGCTCCCGGCGCGCTTGGTCCCGTCTTGCCCGAAGCGGCCGTGCAGTCCATCGGTGAACGGCAATTTGTATTTCTTCCTGTCAAGAATAGCGAGGGAAGCTACTCGTTGCGCCAGGTCCGGCTAGGTCCCTCAGCGGACGGCTATTATTCCGTGCTTGAAGGATTGCGTATCCAGGAGGAAGTTGTGACGGAGGGAAGTTTCATCTTGAAAGCCGAAGCTGTCCGGCAACATCCAGAACTGCATTGATTTCAGCCGCAGCAGTCGGCGCAGCCCTTTCCTTGCAATCCTTCGATCCCTTCCTTTGTGATGATCGGAACCATGATCAGAGCCGCCAACGGATCGGCCCACCACAAGCCGAAGAACGCGTTCAGCAACAAACCCAGGAGTAGGATGGCCGAGAGGTAGGTGCAAAATTCCGTTTGTCTAGCGTCTGCGTGCATGGCGGCGCTACCCAGAGCGCTTCCCACTTTTCGCTTGGCTCGCCAGAGCAATGGCATGACAACTAGAGACGCGAAGGCCAGGATGATTCCCGCGATGCTGTGTTCAGGCGCTCGCTTCGACCATAAGTCTGAAATCGAGTCGTATGTGATATAAGCAGCAAGCAGGAGAAAGCACGCACCAACTGTTCGCAGCGCCCGCTTCTCGTTAGTTTCTCGGCGATGCACATCCGAATCAACGGACATCCTCCAGAGCAAGACCGAACCTGAAGTCACTTCGATGAAACTGTCGATTCCGAATCCCACCAAGGAAATGCTTCCCGCAACAATTCCAGCCACGACGGCGACCAAGCCTTCGAGGGTGTTCCACGCAATTGTGAAATATTCGAGCCTGCGCCCGCGCAGCACCGCAGCCGGGCGCCCCAGTGTATCGACCGTGGCCATAAGCATCAGTCTACGCTTCTGTTGGCTTGAATTTTTGGAACGCCATTCGGCAGAGGACCGAGGATTCCACAGTCCGAACGATGAGAAAGCATCACAAGCGGCTTTCGGTTCTCTTCGACCGACTAAGCCCAAATCAGGCGCCCGAACATACTCACGGCAATTCGAGTAGTTTGCCTCCGAGCGGCGGGATTACCTTCACAACTGGACCATTCCGGAGTATTGTTCTGAATCGCCGCAGCGACTTCAGCGGGGGTACGGAGAAGGGTTTTCGCTATTTGTGAATGTACGGCTGCGCGGTAATTGCAATTGTTCTCTACACTCGCAGCCAGCAGAATGATCTGCCTTTCTCTTGGTGTGAAGGAGCCCTTCTCGAACACGGCGCACAACGCGAGATACCCTTCCAGGACTGTCGCGTTATTCGCAAAGATGGCCATCAGATTGGGAATGAAGCCGAGTGACTTCTGAACTTTTTCCAGCATCGGCATGGAAGCTTCCGGCGCGGTTGCAACGGTCAATGGTGCGAAGAGTGTATCCGTGGTAGTGCTTATGTTGCCCATGTTGTTTTCCTTTCTGGGTCAGCGAGTCGCGGTCGCTGAACAAAACGATCAGATGTTTCGCGAGCTGAGAGGAGAAGATTAACCAGCTTCAAATCTCCATAACCATTGAATCCTCCCGCTCTCATTGCCCCCATAGATTGTTCTCATGTTTCTTGGATCTCCCGTTTACGGTTTGGCGCGCCGCCCCCCCAGCGCAACGCTGCCTTCTTTACACGCCTCCGGAAGAACCTCCTGCGGTCTCACCTTCAGATATACTGGGCCCATTCCGACAGCGTCGGTCGCATCCGTGCTATCCAGTTTGGGAAGTGCCAAATGATAAAGCTGTGCGTGTTGGTTCTGGCGCCGCTCGTTCTAATGCTCACGGCTGCGACGGCCTGTGGCCAGACGTCTGGCGGGCCTGAAACCGTACTCATCCACAGTGGGTCGGCTACCCTGCACGCGATGCTTTGGCGCCCGCAGGGCCGCGGACCGTTCCCCAGCGTCCTGCTGAATCACGGCAGCGGCCGTACCGCGAAGATCTGGAACGGCTCGGACCGTACGAACAGAATGCCGAATAACTCGGTCCGGTCTTCGCTCGGCATGGCTACGTATTCCTATACTTGTTCCGACGCGGCGTCGGACTTTCCGCGGACCAGGGCGCTAGCGCCGTCGATCTGATGAACAGCGAATCTGCCGCGCACGGGCAGGAGGCGCGCAACGCGCTGCAGTTGCAGTTGCTGGAAAACAGGGAAATGACCGACGCCCTGTCAGGACTCAAGTTCCTGCCGGCACTCCCTTACGTCGAACCGCGGGATGTCGCCGTGATCGGCGACTCGTTTGGAGGTTCGCTCACGGTGCTATTGGCCGAACGTGAACCGAACCTGCGAGCGGTCGTAGTCTTCTCCGGAGCCGGCTATAGTTTTGATCGCTCTCTGGAGTTGCGAGCGCGGCTACTGGCCGCCATTGACCACGTTGCGACGCCGGTCTTCTTCATTCACGCCGAGAACGATTACTCTCTCTCGTCCGGCAAGGTGCTGGACGCCCGCCGCGAGCGGATCGTTAAGCCGCATCGCCTAGAGATCTAACATTTGGGAGCCCGATGTGTTCGCCTTCCTAGACGAGAACATGCACAAGTAAGCTTGCAGGGGATGTACAAGTGATGCCCCCTACGCGAAGTTCGCCATCGCCTGCGGGCGATTGCGGGTGGATGGCGGGCTATCCGGAAGTTGACCGCCGATGTCGGCTTGTGTACTAGATTAGTATCCTCTCAATGCGACGGCTTCGTCTCACGGTGCACGATTCTCAAACGACGCAGGAGTTGGGCGTTGAACGCGACGATGATCGTTGACGTGCTCATGGCAATCGCGCCGACGCTCATGGGAAGATCGATTCGCCACCGGACCAAGAGTCCTGCTGCAACCGGGATGGCAATCAGATTATGGAGGGTGCAGGTTACGCTGAGCGCAGCTAAATTAGGTGCGAGAGTTGGAGCTGTACATGAAAAGGCCGGTCCCGGCGGAATCTGCCTCTGCATTAATCGACGAGAGATCAACGAACGTGGGGACTGGCGCGGGAAGACGCTCGCGAAAGTGCGCGAAATCTTACTCATCTGGGCGCGGTGTCGCCGGCAGAACCTGATTCGCGCCGATCACCTCCGCCGTGCGACGGGCCTTTCCATGTTCGGAGTTGTTGGACTACCGGGGCTGGCCCCATTGCAGGCTCCACAGTCCGCGCGCCGAGAGGATGAGGGAGAAGATCCCGGTCACGCCGAGCGCGTGAAGCGTCCAGACGAACAAGAAGGCCGGGCTGGACTTGGCGATCTGGCCGCGAAAAACGCCTCCCGCTCCCATCACGTGGATGACGGGCATGCCCGACGCAAGGAGCGACCCGACGAGCATGATGATGTACCCCGACCGCCGTTCGGCGAGCACCAACGTTCCGTACAACCAGACGACCAGGATGGGCACCACCACGAGGGTTGAGCCCCCTGCCTCGGCCGTCCCGACCCTGGCGTGGACGGTATCGCTCGTCAGGTGAAGCGTCATGAAGAGGATCGAGAGCAGAGACGCGATGGTTAGCATAACGTTGTGTTTCATTGGACATTCTCCTTGCTAGATTTGTGTGTGCCTCTCAGTGAGGCACATGATCGGTTGACAGTGCTGCGCTGGCCTGCTCCTTCCATCGTTGTTCGTTCACGCCGAACACAAGGAGCCACAGGATCAGCAATACTGACCCGAGGAGGCCGAAGACTGCAACGTAGGGGAACAGACGGTATCCGAGCGGCGGATACAGGAAGGTGAGCCAACCCAAACCTGCAACTGCTGACCACGCACCCAGGATCCGCGGTAGGAAGGTGGACCTGATAATGAGGTAGCCGTTCAGGAGCGCATAGAATCCGAAAAATGCCAAGGCGATCCCGGCGCCATGGTCATTCACCCTAAGAAAGAGGAGCGCCAGCGCCTGCAACTGTTCCGTGCTGAATACACTCAAGTAGTGCGCGCCTCCCAAGATGAACAAGGGGGCGATGAAAAAGAGGCGGCTAAGAGTCTTGATGATGCAACCGGTGAGGCCCAACAACGCGGCAACCAAAGAGACGCTCCTGCCCGCCGGCTTAAGCAAGTCATAAAAGAGAGCTGTCATAGCGATCTGGCAGGCCATTTCGATGAGGTAGACTGCGAAACCCAACTGAAACAAGCCCCTGTGTGTCAGTATGTTCGTCGCCGTAGCCGCTGCGTCGCCGTCTGCCACAAGGCTGCCGCTCACGAAACCCTGGGCGAATATTCCCGTCAGTATCGTGAGGAGATAAAAGGCACCGGTAATCCTGGCCTTGAGACGCGGCGACGTTTCCTCCAGCCGCCCCACCATTGCAGTTGCATTCATATCGCTTCCTTCTCCTGTGTGTGTCTGAACTCCAACAGGTCACCTGGCTGGCACTGCAGTGCCTCGCAAATGGCCTCGAGCGTGGAGAATCGGACGGCGCGAGCCTTTCCGGTTTTCAGGATCGATAGGTTGGCGAGCGTGATTCCGATTCTCTCGGACAGCTCCGTGAGCGTCATTCGACGCTCGTGAAGCATCTCGTCCACTTTGACGATGATCGGCATGGTCAAACCGTGCCTTCGAGATCTTCGCGCATGCGCGCGCCCTGCTCGAAGACCTGCGCCAATACGAAGAGCATCAGCACAGCGAGCCATCGCGTCAGGGAGAAGCCCCATCCGATGTTGAGCGGCGCGGCGGTCGTGGATACGAGGGCCGCAACTGTGCCAACGGCGAAATGCGTCAGCTCAAGGCCGAGCATCGCCCAGGCGATCGTCCTCAGGCGGACGGCGTTTGCCACAACGAAGGGGTTCCCGACGCTGACCGTTTCGATGATGGTCAGTAGCCGCGCCAGAATGAGGTGCACAATTGGAACCCCGCAAAGGCCAATCACCATGATTAGGCGCATGCCCACGAACAGCATCGAATTGCCGGGCGCAGGCCGTGCACCAAGCGCTCGCATGACCCAGGATTCGGCAATCAGGCTGGCTATCAGCAATGCCAGGATGAGGGCGCCCATGAGCAGGTTCAGCTTGGTCAGTACGCGGAGGACTCTCCGCGACAGCGTCAGAGTGTTAGGGTACGATTTGGTCATGAGGCCGTCTCCTTAGTCTTCAGGAAGAATCAGGAAGAATGTATTATTGAATGACGATAATCTACATATCGTTTGTCGTCAATCTGTATATTGATATTCGATATGTTAGCTGCCCATCAGGCCGGGCAGGGCGGCGGTGGGACTGGCTTCGGCAAAGTTCTCTGTTACAAGCCCGGTCCTGTGGAACCAAGCGCTCCATGAAGTGCATTGATTCTCCGCGGTGCCGCAGGACCTGTTCATCTTCATCGGGGTCTGTGAGTTTACTGGAGGCGTCGGCCAACAAAGGCGAGTCGAACGGCGAACGCTACAAATCAGCTTTCGGTCGCTGACCAGCCCTCTATCCTAGCTGGCGACTTCGGGCCAATGCGCTCGTTGACTCCCGCACCTCGGCTTCACAAACAGGATGAGTACCCGTAAACGCGCATCTCGTCATTCGGAAAGGAGGAGCAGGCGCGCACAATCGTCAGCTTCTTGTGCGGCGAATTTGTCACAAACACTGGGTTTCCAGTTACTTTGCTAGTCTAAGCACGCGGAACTTTCTGCGCCAATTGCGTGCGGACTTAACCCGCAGATGGAGGGGTTATGAAAACGGATCTCCGTTATCAAAATGGCTTTCTGTACGAACACCATGGTGCATGGTACGTCCGATACTGCCAGCGAATCTCAAAACAGGACGGCTCCATCAATCTTAACCGCACGTCCAAACATTTGCGGCGCTCGAAAGACTTTCGCAACATTTCCGATGTCGAGCAGTGCCGAGCATCATTCAAGCTATGTTATTGATTTGACTTGCTGCCGATTCGCACGGCGGCTCCGCTCCGGCGTGTCCGTCCTCGCACAACGCGCGGACCGCGACTGCGACGATATCACGCTCGTCGATCGGAGCTGTAAGAGCGGCGAGATGCGGCCAGCGCACGACATCGCCTGCACGAATCTGCGGCGCCCACCAGCTCAGGGCATTTGCGGCAAACATTCCGGGCCGCAGAAACGTCCACTGGAGTCCGGAGGCCTCGATCAACCGCTCGATTTGCTCGAACATCGCTCGCAGCGAATTGGGCTGTTGGAAGAGCGGATGCGCTGTTTTGATCGGAGCTGAGAGAAACACGATGCGCCGTGCGTGCTTCGCAATCCGCTCCAAGGCAGGAGCCACAGTGGTTGGCGGCGCCGCCCACACAAGGAACACCTTATCTACGCCGGACAGCGGTCTATCAAGCGTTTCAGGGAGGGTGAGGTCTCCCTGCACCGCCTCAACCTGTGGTGGCAAGCGAACCGCGCCCGGGTTACGCGCCAGCGCGCGGACTTGTGCGCCCGTAGCCGCCAATCCAGAGACAACCTGGCGGCCGACGGTCCCGGTCCCTCCAATGACGAGAATACGATTCATGTAGGACTATCCTAGTGCTAAAGTCAGGGCCTCAAATGGCCGCCAAGAAAATCTTCGACGAGGAGCCACGTGGTACGGACGGCCTCTGGGTTGTAATTCTTTCCTTCATTGAAGAGTGGTTGCGCGTAACCGTGATCCGCACCCGGATAAACGAACATTTCGCACGGTCGTTTCGCCTCTTTCATGGTGAAGAGAAAATTGATGGCGCCTTGCACTGCACCGGAATCTTCGCTGCCAGCAATGACCAGGACCGTGCTCTTGAGTTTCTCGGGCCGTCTTGCATCGATTTTGTCGAAGCCGAACGCGTAAATCATTACGCTCGCGCTCACCGCTTCCGGGTCGTTCAAATTTGCATTGAGCGATTCCTGTCCGCCCATGATAAATCCGATGGTAGCCAGCTTTCTGCCTGGTTGCTTTAGATAATCCAGGCCAGCCTGCAAAATCTTGCTGGATGTGTTTCCGTCTAAGGACTGCATCAGCTTGACAGCGCCATCATGGCTGGTGGCTGATTTGCCTCCATAAAGGTCGACGGCAACCGAGCGGTATCCAAGAGCGCCAAGGCGCTGCACGGATTCTTTGGTGGCATCGGAGATGCCGAAATAATCATGAACAATTAAAACGGCGGCTTTGGCGTCTTCAGGTCCAGCAACGAAGGCACGGAATTCATGTCCGTCGCCCTGCTTGAGAGTGATGAAACTGCCGTTTTGTGCTGGGGAGTTTTTGTCTCCGCCGACAGCTGCGACGTTAAAAGTCAATACCACAAGCGAAAGCACAAAGACACTTAGGAATTTCATCGAGTTACTCCAGCAATGGGTTGTAGAATCTCCGAGCTTCTTTGCGAGCGCGCCGGCACAACAATTAAGCAAGAGCACAGCCATAGGTCCGACGACCAGCAACCGCTGCGCACGCTGCACGGAAAACCTGCTCATACTTGCGGCTCAATACATTTCATTTGCTTTTGGGTCTTTCCATACTATTGCACTGTGACCATGACGGTTGTCGTGTGAGAAATAGTTCCAGACTGGGCCGTGACCATGATTGAAGCGGTACCCCGGTTTGGCTGCGTACTGCTGCCGTATCCTCCGCAAGCACTCAGCGTGAGCGATAGCCCAACGATGGCCATCGCTGCCGTGGCGGTCAGCAGTGAAGCACGAGCTATTCGAACACTTCTGCCACGCCACATCGCGAAGCTGAATAAGGCTAATGCGACAAGGAGAGCACAAGGGCCGAGCAGGTCCGGCATTAGAAGCCCGTAACGCGAAACGCTGGCTGAGGTAGTGACCGTCAACGTGGTGCTCGCGGCTCCGTTGGTGGGAGTCACAGTCGCAGGGTTGAAGGTGCAAGTGATGCCCGTGATGGGCGAGCAGGAGAACGTCACATTGTTTACAAAGCCCCCGGCAGGCGTGATCGTCAGCATGAACTGAGTGGACTGGCCCGCAATGACCGCAGCGCTCGTAGGGGCCGCACCAAGGGAGAATTCGGCGTTGGCAATGTTGATGGTAACTGCCGCAGACGTGCTGCCGTCAAATTTCTCATCTCCGGCGTAGGACGCCGTAAGAGAATGGACACCGGCGGCCAGAGTGTTGGTCCTCAAGGTGGCAACACCAGAGGCGTCCAACGATGCACTTCCCAAGCCTGTGGTTCCATCGAGAAACACAATTTGCCCGGTAGGTATTCCTCCGGTCGAGTTAATGGTCGCAGTCAATGTCACCGTTGAGCCGGGGGCGGCGTCTGCGGGGGCCGCGAGAGTCAACCTCGTCGCAAGCCCTGTGACTTGCACCGGAATGGTATTGCTGCTGGCCAAGAAAAAGGCATCTCCGTTGTACTGTGCGGTGATGGCATGGATTCCGGCGTCAGCGAAAATCGTATCCAAAGTAGCTGAACCATTGACCAACGGGGCGATCCCTAGCCGATTGGAGCCATCCAGAAATGTGACCGTGCCGCTCGGGGTTCCCGGATTATCGAGTGCCGCTGCAACGGTGGCCGTAATCGTGGCGCTTGTGTCGGTGGGAGTGTCTGGAGCCGATACTCGAGTGAGACTGACCAGTCCGGTGGTAATTGCGCCGAATAGCCCATCCTGTGCGTTCTGAAATTGCGAGGTGAAGTAGAGCGTGTCCGGGTCGCCAAATCCGTCAGACCGAAATGCCAGTCCGTGGAGGCCGATTCTGGCGATGGCATGACCGTCGCCGTCTTTCAATTTGCCAATGAAGTTCCCCGTGGCAAGGTCATACGCGTTTATATTTCCGTCGCCAACGTTGCCGATCAAAATGTTGTTGCTGAAGGGCCCGAAGTTAGCGCTGGCCTGCGTGACTCCCCAGGGGACGTTCAAAGCTCCGGCAGTGGCGAATCGCAGCACAAAATTACCATCCATATCGAAAATGCTTACGATGCCGTTTCCAGCTCCTACGACGGGGTCGTGCTTAACGGCGTCCTGTAATGCATAAGTGACAAAGACCTGTTGTCCAATCACTTGAATACCGAACGGTGCGTAACCTGCCGGCAGGCTCGGATCAGTAAATGAACCTGGAAGCGCCACTGGTGGGAATCCACGCAGGAAAGTCTCGATGAATCCACCGTGGAAATCCGTAACCGCCAGCGCCGGGGCTGTTAACGAAGAGTTCAGAATCGCTACGCCCTTGTAAACTGCGCCATTCGAAGCGTGATTGACCACCAGTGTTGCCGCCTGGGGGATGTCGCCTTGCCCATCCAGTCCCCATGTGAAAATTGTTCCCTCATCGGTGACGAGAATGAACGGTTTCACAAGCGTTGGGCTGCCAAAGAAAGAGTTCTGATCGGCAACAATTCCAGTGGGATGGTCGAATCCGGTTCCGGCGGCATTCGGGACAATGAAACCGTTCGGGCCGACGCCTAATCCACTGGAGTCATGAACGGTCACACGCCCCGGCTGGTTGTCCGCAATGAAGAATGGCTGGCCAGAAAGGAAGGCAATCCCCCAGGGATTGACCAAACCTGGCGTGACATTGTTGGCCACGTTGGGAAGACTCGAGGAGAGATTGGTCTGCCGGTAAGCAATCGTTTGCGCGGTGGCGTCAGCCGCGGCAAACAGAAATCCGAAGAGAATGAACGAGGAAAAATATAAAGCAATCTTGTGTTTCACTGTACTGCCTCCTTAAAGCGCATTAGTGTTTACAATAAGCGGGGTTGAAGCGTGAACACGGTCCCGCAAAAACTCGCGCCAGTGAGAGATTCATAGGGAGCTTCCACTGTGTACTGGCGAACTGCTACGCGTGGTTCCCAAAAGTCGTTGAGCCTGGACCACCGGGCGGGCACGCGAAGAGCGCCAACTGGTGCGACTTCGCGCGCTCAACCCAAGTGATCGTCGCGCAGGGGAAATGCTTAGTTGTCCGCGCGGAAGAAGAAGTAGTCGGCGCTGTACGGCACGAGTACCTGGTGGCCCACATCGGTGGAAGCTAAGCAACCGGTAGCGGGATTGGCGGGAGCAGATCCACCCTTGGTGTTCAAGCGT
>WNFL01175747.1_pt1 | contig 11050 bp, 6 predicted proteins | sample 5400361 | NCBI WGS metagenome assembly WNFL01 (sample SAMN13153351, study PRJNA577476) | soil metagenome | isolation source: 40 cm soil on Douglas fir-dominated hillslope | place: USA:California | collected 2013-09-17 | reverse complement strand
TAATTCCAATTGGCGTAAGCGATTCCCCGGGCTTCAAAAATGGATACCATATCGCGATACCATGTCAGTTTGGATTCCAGGGGAGCCTTGTCGATCACCCCAAATTCCCCGCAATACAAAGGCAACTTCAGGCTTTCTGCCAACCGCAGCGGTTTTTGCATCATTTTTGAAAGTGTGTCCCGATTGTACACCCGTTGGTGCTCAGGGACGTTACTATGGAGGACGATCTGACCCGGATAATTCACGTCTCCTTTAAAGTCTTTCAGGTTCGTCCAGGAAGCCTGATAATGGGTGAGGAAAAACGGTTCATAGAAATGAAAACTGAGTAGTATATGAGTATCATTTTTAGGAACTCTCAACTGATCAAACGTATTGGCCGACTGCCACCGGTTTGACCCGATCACCAGGACACGTTCAGGCTCCCAGAGACGAATCGAGTCTACCACCTTGGCAAGCAATGTATTCCATTGTTCGGCGTCATCGGCCACGGGTTCGTTCATCAATTCATAGGCAACCATTCCCGTTGGCCACGTATGAAGAAAAGCTGAGAGATCCTTCCATAATGCAATGAATTTATCCTGTTCGGCGGGTACTGTCCAGAGTGGCTTTTCCTTTGCGTTAAAGTGATGAGAGCGCAGAATGTGTAAATCAACAACTGCCCTGAGCCCGGCTTCCTGACACCATTCTAAGCTTTTCTTCAATAGTTCAAAGGCGTCTGAATTGCGTTTACCGGTTTCGTCCCACAGTTGCTCTTCGTCGACGGGCAGCCGGATATGGTCGAACCCGGCAGACTTAATATAGTCTATGTCTTTCCGTGTGAAAAAAGCAGCACGTTCATCACCCCTTCTGTTGCTTTGCGATAACCAGTGAGCGATGTTGGTCCCTCTCTTGATGGTAAAGGCTTTATCGTCGCTTTGATAGTTTTTGGTTTGCCCGCACGCCAGAATGGAAACACAAACTGCCAGGATGCCAGAGAGGCAAATTCGGTTGAGTTTCATAGTTGGTTTTTTTAGGTCAATTTAAATCTAAGGGATTTCAGAATGACATGAAATACAAGAGTTAGCGAAAGGAGAAAAAAGTTTGTGCATTTGAGGGTCTGACAGACCAAAAATGTAAATTTGATAATGGAACCTGGTGTTTGTTTCACGCCGCGAACTCCAAGCTCAAGACCCTAATTCAGCCCAAAACCCAATGAAAAGACCTTTTCGTCCGGTTGTGATCTTTTGGGATTGTGTCGTGGTTTCGATGGTTCTTTCATGGGTTCAAAGCATCGGGCAAATTGATACCGATGTTTCGGAAAAGACAAAAATGCTGTATGCCAACCTCAAGCTGATCCAAAATGGTTTCCATTTTCTGTTTGGCCAGGAATTTTTCAACAGCTATCAATACAGTTCGGGAAGCGCTCATGGAAATAAGACATTTTCCGATAGTAAGGAAGTGACCGGAGCCCACCCTGCTGTTCTGGGGTCGGACTTTCATTATTATCTTGAAAAAGACCCTACAGAAAGAGGTTATCATACTGAAGCTGCGAAATGGGCTTATGAGCAAGGCTATGCCATTACATTTGATTGGTACCTGAGTGGCAAGGGCACGACCACCTACGAATATAATGACGTCACCAAGGATCTTGTCGATAGTATTGTGGCCTACCCCGGTGGGCAAGACCGCGCATGGCTCTATGGGGAATTGGATAAGGTAATTAGCATTATTAATAACGACCTTGTGGTAGGCACAGATCGAATTCCCATTGTGTTTCGTCCGTGGCACGAAATGAATGGCGGTTGGTTTTGGTGGGGCACTCAGGCCACGTCGGCAGCGAACTACAGGGCATTCTATTCTCTTACTGTAGAATACGTAAAAGCAAGGACCACAAGTGTGCTTTTTGGCTGGTCTCCTAATACACCGTTTGATTTTACCTTTTATCCGGGTGACACCTTTGTCGATGTATTGGGCGTTGACCATTACGAAGTAACGGCTGCTCCTTTGCAGCAGGAGCTGGCCACCCTGGTCGATTATGCCCGGACCCATGATAAAGTTGCTGTGTTTTCTGAGACCGGAAACCGAACAACAAATGGCGACAATGCAGCCCGTTATTGGAACGATACCATCTTACCGGCGCTGGTGAATGATCCGGGCGGAAAATCCATGAAAATTGCTTGGGTATTGACGTGGATAAATGCCAGTTGGTCCTTTCCTTATGTTCCGCATACCGGTAGCAGCAATGCGGCTAAACAGAGTTTCAAGGACTTTAAAAATTCGCCGTATGTGCTGTTTGGTGACGCCATCCAAAGCATGTATTTGCCGTGGGTTATTCTTTCCGTGCCGCAGGTACCTGAAGCCGAGCAGGAAGCTCTGCAATTGTTTCCGATTCCGGCTGACAACCTGTTGACCGTAAAGCTAAACGGCTTTAGTCAACCCTGCTCCATCCACTTTTATGACTTCACCGGAAGGCTGGTATATCAGCGCGAACTGTACACCGAAGAAACGTCCCTCAGTATAAAGGAAATCATGCAGCCCGGGTTGTACCGGGTCAGGGCAAGTGACGGTTCAAAAGCAATCAACAAAAAGATAATGGTACGATAGGTTTGATAAAAAAAGGGAGAGCCACAAAGAGAAACTAAATCCAATAATGAAAACAGGCGTAATGCATTCCTTTTCTATTTTACCTTTTGCAGGACTTTTGATGCTGGGCAGTGCATCTATTCTCTATGCACAACAGACTCAGAATTCCTGGTCCGTAAAGTTCAAGGGCATTGGTATATTTTCTTCGCCGAGAGTAACGGACCTGAATGGAGACGGGATTGGCGATATCGTTTTCGGTGCCGGACGAACAGAATTTCATGCCTGCGATTCAGCAGTTATGGCTTTGAACGGATTGAACGGAGAAGTATTATGGACCGTTCCCTCCATTGACCACCTTTTCACTTCTGCGACATTGAAAGATTTGAATGGCGATAACGTCAAGGACATTTTTATGGGGGGCCGCTCTGCCGAACTGATGGCCATCAACGGGAAAACGGGTAAAGTGCTGTGGAAGTTTAACAAGAAACAAGGAGGTATTAAGTGGTTCAATTTTTATAACCCGCAGTTTATTAAGGATCAGGATCACGATGGCATTGAAGATATACTGACTTCGAATGGAGGCAATGTATTGGCAGTACCTTTTGAAGAAAAAGACAGGAAGGCAGGTAACCTGGTGGTACTCAGTGGAAGGAATGGAAAGCTTCTCGCCAGGGCCCCCATGCCCGATGGAAAAGAGACTTATATGTCTGCGGTTGCGTATCCTATACCGGACACGAACGACTATAAAGTGGTTATCGGGACTGGCGGTGAAACCATCGGTGGCCATCTCTACCTCACAACGCTTTCGGAAATTTTGCGCGGAGACATTTCAAGTGCGAAAATATTGGATAGTTGTCAGGATAAAGGTTATATCGGGCCGCCCGTTTGGACTGATATTAACGACGATGGCGTTCCGGATATTATTGCTAATGCAGTGGAAGGCAAGCTGCTTCAAGCTGCTTGCCTTCGACGGTCAAACGTATGACAAAATATGGTCGGTGAGCATGCCGAATACCGAAGCCTATTGTTCCGTAGCGCCGGGTTATTTTACCGGAGGGGATCGCGTGCCGGATTTCTTTGTTTCTTACGCCGTAGGCCACTGGCCTGATTTTGGTTGGAGCAGGCAATTCATGGTCAACGGGGCGACGGGAAAAATTGCCTACCTCGATTCCCTGGGCAGCTATCAAACCAGTACGCCCGTGGTTATTGACCTGAACGGCGATGGAATCGATGAAGCTATTTTGAACGTAAATTCAGAAGTGTACGATGACGTGAATAATCCAAGTTTTAATAATATACTGGTTATCGTTGATTTTAAAGCTAATGACTTCCGGCAGTTTGGGGACGGCAATCCGGGAAGCAACCTCGCGTCAACTCCCTGGATCGGCGACGTGGACCACAACGGCTTTTTGGATATTGTGTACTGTCATGGGACAAGCACAAAAAAGACATACAGCTTTGACGGTATACAAGTGAACCGCATTTCCACCGACATCCCCATTAGGTCAGAGATCAAGTGGGGTTCGTATATGTCTGGTTTCTCAGAAGGAGTCCGGAGTCCTTCGGACAAGTTTAATGTTCCAGGATTCAGGGAGGAAAATCCAATGCAGTGACTTTCTATTTCAGTAGCTTTTCCATCGCCAAAGTTCCAATTTTTCTACCCTGTATAACGCCTTCGTCACAGGCGTCGCGAAAATGGATCCCTCCATACAGGCGGGAAAGGGCCGCTTCGTTTGCGGCTTGGAAAAATGACGTAAAATCCCGTTCGGGTAAGCCAAAGTAGACTTCCGAGGTGTCGGTAAACCCGAAATTATCACCCAACAATCGCGTCAGTACGACGGCCGCCGAAGAAGAGGCAACGCTGTGACCACTTGTATATTCCGGGAAAGGGGGTGTTTGCAGAGTGGGTCGCCAGGATGGGTCCATTAGTTTATTAATTGCCGCTTCGGGTCGAATGCGATCGCTGTGATATTTTTCCTGCCAGCAACTGATGAAGGCATCATGCAGCGTGAGGGCAACCATGGTATGGACTAATATGGCTGAATCCAGCGAAATGGCTGCTTTCTTACAGGCAATTCCTGCTATACCCATCCAATGACCCCCGGGAGAGATTTTTTTCAAACCAATGGCCATATGGCCGGAGTAGGTCACCGCGAATGGATTGCAGTCCCAAAAGCTGGCGGCTTTTCGCTGATCTTCTGTAATGCTGTTCTTTGCTGAAGGCCGTCGGTGGATTGGGTGCAAATTGATTTGCAGAATCCAGGAAGAAAGATCGCACCGTTCTCCATCGCGGCTCGATGGCCGCCATGTACTCGGGTGGGGTTGGGTACCAGTGACCTTCTTCTTTACTGGGAGTATAGCGTGTATACGTGCTTAACTTATTGTAATCATCCGCTCTTGCATATTGAACAATTTGCATGGCAATGGCCTGCGCATACAGTACGTGCTCGGCGAGGCTGCGTTCCGATAATATTTTGTGAGCCGTAAAATGATGCATCAGGTGCTTTTGTTTCTCTTTCAACAGGGCCCCGGAGGGCATAAGCTGGCGGCCCACATCAAGCATGGCATAATTAGCGGTGAACGAAAGATTGAAATTTTTTGGCTGAGCCGGTGGTCGAATACCAGGATTTACCTTGAGCTTGAGGTTGATGTTCGGCAGTTGACCGTTAGCGAAAAAAGCAGTCTCATAAGCTCCCAACAAGGCATAGGCATAAAAGCGACTCGCTGCGGGAGGATTCGCGACATCATGCAACATCACCTCGGATAAACTAAAGACATTGTCCGCCAATAGTTGAAGGTCCTGATGACCTTGATTTGCCTTCTGCGAAAAGGTGCTGGCCGTGATGAAGAAAACCAGCCCAACGATCAACAGACTTTTTCTTGTGCCCACCCTCATTTCAGTTTATACGTACTTACCCCCACATTATTGGTTCCAATCAGCACATACTCCGCGCCATGGATGTTAATCGTTTGCAACGATTTGGTATCACCGGTGATGCTCAGTCCGGACTTCCCCTGGGGTATGTACCTGAAATTTCCCTTTCCATCGCCTTCCAATAATTGACCGAAATTAGCATCGATCACGCCCATCCTTATGCGTATAGAACTCTGATTCCCGGCCATAATCAGATCCATTTTCCCGTCTTTATTATAGTCAATGACAGTCATGGCATAAATGGGTGAGAATTGGGCCTCGCGGGGAAGAGCATGCAGCACAAACTTGTTTTTTTGGTTTTCTAAATAAACGGTCTCCAGAACGGTGGCAGACAGCACGCTGGCATCCTTGAGGTCAGCCTTCGAAAAGATCGTATTGAGCTGGGCGTCGGAGTACGATGCGTAATCTGTAAACTTGCTCCTCATGCTGTACATCTGGTCAAGAAGTTCATCGCGGCTGGCGAACGGATAGGACTTACCTTGAACGTAATAGTTCAGAATTGGATCAATGGATCCGTTTTTGTCGAAGTCCTTATATACCAAGGTAAGGGGTTGATCCGGACTGGCCCGCAATTGGGTATTCAGGCCAAGGTTACCCGCCACAATATCCAGATCACCATCCCGGTCAAAATCGTACACCATCATCCTTGTCCATAATCCTGGCAGAGGCCGATCGAAGAATTTTTTGGTATCCTGGTCCAAACTTTTACCCGCCTTATTCAAGAAAACTTCAATGGGCATGAACTCGCCCATGACGACCAGGTCGTCCCAGCCATCACCATTCACATCCAACCACTTGGCGTCGGTTACCATTCCGATGCGCGCCAATTTTGAAGCCTTGGAAGCAGTGATGTTTTCAAAGCGTCCACCGTTGTTCTGCAGAAGAAAGCTTTCAGGCGTCAGCGGGTATTTGCCTGGGATGACACGTCCTCCGACAAAAAGGTCAAGGTCACCATCGTGATCAAAATCGTTTGCAGCGACACACGATTTGCTCACCAGCATTTCGGGCAGCGCATTGACTGAGCGTGCGAATTTTCCGGTGCCATCATTCAGATATAGCCTGTCTTGTAAAGCTTTGTCAGTGGACAAATATTCATTATACCCGCCGCTGACAACGTACAGATCAAGGTCCTGGTCGCCATCGGCATCAAAGAAAAGGGCGTCCGCATCGGTAAATAATTTATCGAATACAAGCGAAACGGATTCGTCAAAACCTCCGCGTGTATTCTGTATGAAAATCTTGCCGGGATTTCCCTGTGTTCCTCCGACAAAGACATCCGCCCGTCCATCCTTATTTACGTCTCCCACAGCCATTACGGGACCGCATGTTGTTAACATGGTTAATAACAGGGGCTGCCGTTTGAAATCGTTATACCCTTCCTCGGCATGTGTATAGTTTATCACGGGTTCCACTTTGGAGAACAGGGGAGGGGCAGCGGCTTTTTGCGCGTAACGCTGCCGGTCCTCTTTTTCATCTTCGCTAATCTTCAGCAGTTGATTCGCCGGGACATCCCTTATGGTCTTTTCCAACCCTGACATCCAGGTGATTTTTATGGAGTCCGCTTTAGCGTTCTTTCCAAATCCGAAATGAATGCGGCCGCTGACACAAGATTGGAATCCTCGTGTTGGCACCTGTTCAGCATATTGCACTGTACCCTGCGCGTAGACCCTGATTTTAGTCCCAATTGCGCCGGAGTTTTGGCCAATGCCTCTTAATTTCAGTTGCAAGTAATTGTAATCGGGATTTTTTTGGCGTGATAGATTTCTAAAAACAGAAGCTTTTGCATTTTGATGACTGACAACAAGATCAAGGTCGCCATCGTTGTCGAGGTCAGCATAAGCGGCTCCATTCGAAAAATTGTTTTCCTGAAATCCCCAGTCCCCACTTTTGTCAGTAAAGGTCAGGTCACCGTTGTTGCGGTACATGTAATCGTGCACCGGAGTCGACGTCATGGTGCTGACCAAATGAAACGTGTCTGCCGGTTCATTTTCTTTTCCTTTTTGAAAATAATAGTCCCCCTTGTATTTCAGGAAATCCCGGTTGGTGTAGTCACGGTAGTATCCGTTGGTAATGAAAAGGTCCTTCCAGCCGTCGTTATCATAATCACCAAACAAAGGTGCCCAGCTCCAATCGGTCTTGGATATCCCCGAGAATTGTCCGATCTCACTGTATGTTCCATCACCGTTGTTCAGGTGGAACATATTTCGCATGTTTTGAAAATAAAAGCCATTGAGAACCATGAGGGCATAATGCTCATAGTTTTCAGGACCGTACAATAGTTTTTGGCGTTTGTTGTCTTCCGGGAGCATGTCGACGGTGAAAATATCGGGCCATTCATCGTTATTGATGTCGTTTACGTCACAGCCCATTGAAAAATAAGAGATGTGCTGCATGTAATCCGTCATCCGGTCCGTGAATGTTCCGTCGCGATTATTGATATAGACGTAATCCGGTTCGTCATAATCGTTTGATACATAAATGTCCAGCCAGCCGTCCTTATTGATATCGGCCACGGAGAGGCCAAGCCCAAATCCAAGAGGACTGCCTTTTATTCCTGCCGCGCTGCTGATATCCACAAAATGTCCATTATCATTTCGAAACAACTTATCACCGGCGTAGGGATGCCTTGTTTCTTTTGCTTTGGCATACTCAATCTCACGGATCACCACGACGTTGTGATTAAGCAAGTACATATCCAGATCACCGTCACGGTCAAAGTCAAAGAAGGAAGCATGGGTAGTGTATCCCGGATCGTTCAAACCAAACTCTGGTGCCTTATCCGTAAACGTCAGGTTCCCGTTGTTAATAAACAGTTTATTTCTCCTTTTTTCGGGGTCTCCCTTGCCAGAGTAACAAACATAGATGTCAAGGAATCCGTCGCCGTTTACATCGGCCATGGTAATACCGGTTTTCCAGCCTTTCTCGCAAAGAAGACCCGATGAACCGGTAATATCCCTAAATTTGAAATCGCCAAGGTTAAGATAGAGAGCGTTCGGCCCCATGTTGGCGGAGAAATAGATGTCCTCCAGACCGTCATTATTAATGTCGCCGATGGCGACCCCACCGCCGTTATAGAAATATTCATACGTTAATACGTTAGCCGTTGGGCTCTCCTCGAGGGTGTTTTTAAAGTTGACCCCACTTAGTGCCGGTGGCACTAACTCAAACAAAGGATTTTTTTGCGAATGTACCATGTGAGAAACCAAAACACATAGAATAAATGCGGCTCCTCTTTTCATGGCATTAGGAATAAAAACAGGGTGAAGACGTTGTCTTCAATCTTGTTGATCAAGGAGTGGCAATGAGTAAAGTTAAAAATTCACAGCCTGTGATCCAATAGTCCAAGTATCGTCCCCCGGAGGGGACGATACGCTCGAATCCACTTCGCATCGTCCTCTTCGAGAGACGATGCTTGACATCCCGGAGGGGACGATACGCTCGACGATGCTTGACATCCCGGAGGGGACGATACGCTCGAATCCACTTCGCATCGTCCTCTTCGAGAGACGATGCTTGACATCCCGGAGGGGACGATACGCCCGAATCCATTTCGCATCGTCCTCTTCGAGAGACGATGCTTGACATCCCGGAGGGGACGATACGCTCGAATCCATTCCGCATCGTCCGCTTGGAGAGACGATGCTTGACATCCCGGAGGGTCGATACGCCCGAATCCATTTCGCATCGTCCTCTTCGAGAGACGATGCTTGACGGATTAATAGTCAAGTACCGTCTCCCGGAGGGGACGTCCCTACGCGACTTTTATTTTCCCTTCTTTACAAAATCGCTGGAATAAATCTATATTTAACAGTCGGGTTACTCGTAAAAAAATAATGATAAGGATTTCAATCAGGTTGTCGTTGCTCTCCTTTGCTGTTTTGATTTTTTTAGCCCAATGCGGTCGCAGGAAAAGTGAAGTAGTTTGGGATAAAGACTTTCCGGTTATTGGTTCTCAATCTTCACCGCGGACCGCCGATTTGAACGGGGATGGCGTGTTGGATATTGTCATCGGGGCGGGCAAGAATGAATTTCAATACAGCAAGCAAGGTATTCTCGCATTGGATGGCAAAACGGGCGACGTGTTGTGGCAACAAGAGGCGACCGATCAGGTGTACGGCTCGGCTACATTTTGTGATGCGAACGGGGACGGCATTAAAGATGTCTTTATCGGCGGAAGATCTCCGCATTTTAAGGCGCTCGATGGAAAGACGGGGACGATCCTATGGGAATACAACTATGATCAATACAAGAATGATTCTATTATGAAATATGCCAGGTTCAATTTCAATAATAGTGTACTGGTTCCCGATCAAAATAACGACGGCATAAAGGATCTGCTAACGGTGAACGGCGGAAATGCCAAGGCGGCGCCCAATTCGGAAAAGGATCGCTACCCGGCCGTACTCATCCTGTTTGATTCAAAGACAGGAAGTGTTATGGCGGCAGATACGATGCCGGACGGGAAGGAATCGTATATGGCGCCAATCTGTTTTGCCCAACCGGGTACCCGGAAGTATAGTATTATATTTGGTACGGGCGGCGAAACAATTGACGGACACCTTTACCTGGCCGGCCTTACCGATCTGCTGACAAAAAAATTATCCAATGCAAAAGTGATCGCGCTCGAAAAAGGTCACGGGTTTATTGCCCCTCCCGTGTTGGCCGATATTTCCGGGGATGGTTATTTGGATATTGTTGCCATTTCGCACGGCAGTAAGGTGATAGCCATAGACGGAAAGGATCTGAAGGTACTCTGGCAGCGGACGATAAAAAATACAGAGTCGAGCAACAGCTTTGCCGTGGGCAATTTTACGGGAGACGCTATTCCGGATTTCTTCACTTTTGTAAGCAAAGGTCAATGGCCCAGCAGCACGGGCTCAATTCAAATCATGATGGATGGAAAGGATGGAAATATCGTTTATACGGATTCGATCGGATGCACGGGATTTTCCTCCCCAGTGGTGTATGACCTGGATGGGGACGGGTACGATGAGGCCATTATTAGCATTAATGAATACGATTGTACCCTGGGTTATGCCGGAAAGTCTCCTTCCAAGATGAAAAACAGGCTTATCGCTTTGGATTTCAAGAAGCATGCCGTTAGCACCATCGATCAGACGACTGACTTTAAGAATATCTTTTCGACGCCCTGGATCGGCGACCTTGATGACGATGGGTACCTGGATATTGTTCATTGCCAATATTATAATCCTCCTCCTCCGGGTGAATTGGTTTCATTTCTGGGTATGAAGATTAAGCGGATAGCTACCCCGGTTCGGATGAGAAAACCGGTTCGTTGGGGTGCGTACAGGGGCTCCTGGGGAGACGGTCTGTTTTCCAGCGAACCTAAGGATGCGCCATAATGAAACTCGTTGCAGGGACTCCGCAAAGGGACCTTTTTAACGAACAGACTGAAGCCTATGAAGTCTTTTTATGTTGCTTTTGTCATTTTAGCTACTCTGTTAAGTTGCTCCAAAAAAGAAGCAACGGATACTCCGCTCTTTACTCTGCTCGGAACGGAGCAAACCGGTATTGCTTTCTCGAACGACGTCG
>WNFL01086061.1_pt1 | contig 11050 bp, 12 predicted proteins | sample 5400361 | NCBI WGS metagenome assembly WNFL01 (sample SAMN13153351, study PRJNA577476) | soil metagenome | isolation source: 40 cm soil on Douglas fir-dominated hillslope | place: USA:California | collected 2013-09-17 | reverse complement strand
CGACGCCAAGCCGCTTTATCGCGCCGCGCTCGCTTCGGGGGTGGAAATCCGCGGACTCTATTCCGACACCAAGCTCGCCGCTTACCTGCTCGAGCCGGGGACCGCCTCCGGCTATACGCTGGCCGACGCGGCCGCCCGGTACCTAGGGGTTTCCCTCGAAGAGAGCCGGCCCGAGCTCCAGGCGGGCGAGCAGGCGAGTCTCGGCTTCGGCCGAGACGACGACCGGCCGGTCGCCCGCGCGGCGGTCGCGGTGCGCGCGCTCGCCCCCGTCCTCGAGGAGCGGCTCAGGGGCCAGGGCGCCTGGGAGCTGGCCGCGGCGCTGGAGTTCCCGCTCGTCGAAGTGCTGGCGCGCATGGAGCACGACGGCATTCTCATCGATCGCGACTACTTGGCCGGGCTCGACGCCGATTTCGGCGCCAGGATGACGGCGCTCGAGCGCGCGGTGCAGCAGCACGCGGGGGAGGAGTTCAACGTCAACTCCCAGCCGCAGCTCCAGCGCGTTCTCTTCGAGAAGCTCGGCCTCGCGAAGACCAAAAAGATCAAGACCGGCTACTCCACCGACGCCGCCGAGCTGGAGAAGCTCGCCGGCGCGCATGCGATCGTCGACGCCCTGCTCGAATACCGGGAGGTGTCGAAGCTGAAGAACGGCTTCACCGAAATGCTGCTCGAGCTGATCGATCCCCGGACCAGCCGGATCCACACGACCTACGACCAGACCAAGGCCGCCACCGGCAGGCTCGCCTCGAACGCGCCCAACCTGCAGAACATCCCGATCCGCGGCGAGATGGGCCGGCGCATCCGTCGCGCCTTCGTCGCGCCGCCGGGCTCGGCGCTCGTCTCGGCGGACTACTCGCAGATCGAGCTCCGGGTGCTGGCGCACCTGTCGGGCGACGAGACTTTTTGCCTCGCCTTCGACCAGGGGCACGATTTTCACGCCACGATCGCGGCCAAGGTATACGGCGTCGCTCTCGCCGTGGTGACGCCCGAGATGCGCAGCCAGGTGAAGCAGTTCTCCTACGGCATCGCCTACGGAATGTCCGCCTACGGCGTGTCGCAGCGGCTCGGCGTCGAGATGGACGAGGCGGCGAGCTTCATCGAGGCGTATTACGCCCAGTTTCCCAAAGTGCGGGAGTTTCTCGCGGCGCAGGTCGAAAAGGCGAAAGTCGACGGCTTCACGACGACCATGTTCGGCCGCCGCCGCTACCTCCCCGAGCTCCAGTCGGCCAACTTCCGCCTGCGCGCGCTGGGCGAGCGCATGGCGCTCAACACGCCGATCCAGGGCAGCGCCGCCGACATCATCAAAAAAGCCATGATCGGCGTCGCCGCCGCGCTCAAGCGGGAGCCGGTGGCGAAAATGCTGCTCACCGTGCACGACGAGCTGGTCTTCGAGGTGCCCGAGAAAAACTTGCCCGAGGCCCGCGCGCTGATCGAAAGAGAGATGAATCGGGCCGCCGAGCTGCGCTGCGGGCTGGTCGTCGACATCCACACCGGCTCTACCTGGGCGGACGCTCATGCTTGAGCGGCGTTCATAAAGCCCCGCCTGCTTCGTTGTGCTCGATCCGCTTCGCTCGACGTACTGGAAAAAGTACGCCTCGCTCGCGGACCTTCGCGCGCCTCGCATCCGGGCCTTTCTGAACGCCGCAAGAACAAGAAATTCAGAAAATGACATTACTTCGTTTGGACAACGTTTCGCTCGCCTACGGGCATCTGCCTTTGCTCGCGGGCGTCGATTTCCAAATCGAGGCGGGGGAGCGGGTGTGTCTGGTCGGGAAGAACGGGACGGGCAAGTCAACTTTGTTTCGCGTCATCACGGGCGCGGCGGTGCCGGACGAAGGGGAGATCTGGCGCCAGGAGACGCTCCGGGTCGGGCATCTCGAGCAGGAGGTGCCGCCCGACGCCGATCAGACCGTGTTCCAGGTCGTGGCCGCCGGGTTGGGCGAGCTGGGCGCGCTCTTGGCCGAATACCACGACGCGACGCAGGCGGCGGGCGCGGCGGAGCGCGCGTCGCTCAGGCGGCTGGCCGAGCTGCAGGCGCGCATCGAGGCGCTGGACGGCTGGAACATCAACCAGAAGGTCGAGACGGTGCTCACGCGGCTCGGGCTCCCGGCCGACAAACGCCTGACCGACTGTTCGGGCGGCATTCGCCGGCAGGTCATGCTCGCGCGCGCCCTCGTGAGCGAGCCGGATCTCTTGCTGCTCGACGAGCCGACCAACCATCTCGACATCAGCGCGATCACCTGGCTGGAAAAATTCCTGCTGTCCTACCGCGGCGCGCTCATCTTCATCACCCACGACCGCACGCTGGTGCAGCGTCTCGCGACGCGCATCGTCGACCTCGACCGGGGGAGGCTCGTTTCTTTTCCCGGCGACTTTGCCGCCTACCTCAGGAAAAAAGACGAGATCCTGGAGATCGAGGAGCGCGCCGCCGCCAAGTTCGATAAGAAGCTGGCGGAGGAGGAAGCGTGGATCCGCCGCGGGGTCAAGGCCCGGCGCACCCGCAACGAGGGGCGGGTGCGGGCGCTCGCGGCGATGCGGCGCGAGCGCGCGGGGCGCCTGGAGGCGCAGGGCAAGGCGCGCTTCGGCATCGACGCCGGCGATGCGTCGGGCAAGCTGGTCGTCGACCTCCGGCGCGTGAGCTTCGGCTACGGCGCCGGTCCGATCGTCAGCGACTTGTCCACGGCGATTCTTCGCGGCGACCGCGTCGGCATCATCGGCCCGAACGGCTCGGGCAAGAGCACGCTCTTGAAGCTGATCCTGGGTGAAATTGTCCCCACCGGCGGCCAGGTGGTGCGGGGCACCCGCCTTCAGGTCGCCTACTTCGACCAGCACAGGAGGCGGCTCGACCCGGAAAAGACGGTGCGCGAAAACATGAGCGAGGGCTCGGACTACGTCACGGTCAAGGGCCGCTCGCGCCACGTGATCGGCTACCTGAAGGATTTTTTGTTCCCGCCGCAGCGCATCGACTCGCCGGTGAAGGCGCTCTCCGGCGGCGAGAGGAATCGTCTGCTGCTGGCCAAAATCTTCACCCGGACCGTGAACCTGATGGTGCTCGACGAGCCCACCAACGACCTCGACGTCGATACGCTGGAGCTCTTGGAAGACCTGCTGGCCGATTACAAAGGCACGCTGCTCCTGGTGAGCCACGACCGTACCTTTCTCGATAACGTCGTGACGAGCACGCTGGTTTTCGAGGGCGGCGGAAAAATCGGCGAGTACGTCGGCGGCTACGAGGACTGGGCGCGCTACCGGCGGCTCGTCCTCGAAACGGGCGCCGCGCCCGAGCGCCCGGCGGAAGTCGCCGCGCCGGCGGAGGAGAAGCGCGTCCAGCGGGCCGGCAAGCTGTCTTACAAGGACCAGCGCGAGCTGGAAGCGCTGCCCGCGCGGATCGAAGGGCTGGAGGCGGAGCAGTCCCGGCTCCATGCGGCCCTGAGCGACGCGGAGTTTCACCGGCAGCCCCGCGACAAGATCACGGTCGCCGTCGAGCGGCTCGAAATCGTCAACAAAGAGCTGGAAGAGTGCTATGCGCGGTGGCAGGAGCTCGAAAAGTAAAAAGTTTGCCTTTTTACTTTTACCTTTTGCCTTTATTTAACCGGCCGCCAGCCCTTCGTTTGCAGCTCGCCGTAGAGCTTCCGGGCGAGGGCGTAATTAAAGATTCTCTCCATCGGCGGCGGCTCCTTGAGCCCGACGCGCTCCAGGATGTGCTCGAGCGATTTTCTCTGCAAATCCTCGCCCGGCGTCCCGTCGCGCGTGAGGCTCGGCAGGATCGCGTCGTACGTGCGCGCCATCTGGTCTTCGCCGACCTTCATGTACCGGGCGAAGAACCGGATCGTCCCCGGGCGGTTGTCCCGGTAATACAAAAAACCTTTGATCGTCGCCCGAAGAAACCGCTCGATCAGGGCCGGGTCCGATCGTCCCATCTCTTCCCGGATGATGACGTTCGCCTGGAACTCCAGAAAGTCCTGGTGGATGAAGGACATGATCTCGCGAAAGCCCGCGTCCTCGGCCATGAGGTTGGCCGGGATGCCGAGCATCGCCGCGTCGACCGAGCCCGCCTGCAGCGCGTAGAAGCGCGCCGCGCCCGCGCCGAGCGACATGATCGTCACGTCGCGCCCGCCGTCGAGGCCGTTGTTTTTCAAAACCTGCCTCAGGATCGAATCCGGCCCGCTGCCGATGCTCGAGACGCCGACTTTCTTGCCCTTGAGGCTTTTCAAGTCGCGGAGCTCGGGCCGGGAGAAAAGCCAGTACATCGGCCTGTAAAAGGGGGTGAACAGAAAGCGTATGGGCGCGCCCCGTAGCGCGGGCGGCAGCGCGGCGCCGCCCGCGGTGCTGAACTCCACGTTGCCGGCGACCAGAGCCTGGGCGCTGACGGCCGCGGGCATGACCACGAGCGCGACCTCGAGCCCTTCGTCCCGGTAGTAGCCCATCTCTGTCGCGACGGCGAACGGGCCGACCGCGCCCGGCGCGACGCCGGGAACGGCGACGTGCACTTTCCTGGTCTCTTCGGCGCCGGCCGGCGGGCACAGCGGCAGCAGTGACATCAGGACCAGCAGCGCGGCCCGAAAAAATCGCCTCGGTAATTCAGCCACCATGTCGGCCCTCTTAAAGGGAAAAAGAGATTGTGATCGGCGGCAAATGCTAATGAAAAGGGCCGGCTATTGCAAGACCAAGGGGCGGGAGAAGCTCGCGCGCGGGCGACGAATAAAGAGAAAGGCTTGGTTTTCCTTCAACTCGCCGCCTGCTGCTTGGCGTAGGTGATGGCCTTTTGGATCTCGAACACCGCGTGGGGGCAGTGTTGCCTGGCGGTCTCGAGCAGGATGCGGGCCTGCTCTTCGTCGCAGGGGATGGTGTAGCCTTCGAACTCGACGCCGCCGATGGAGCCGCCGGTCGGCGCCGCCATGGCGATCGCCTTGTGGGCGGGGGAGCCGAGCTGGCTTACCAGGCACTCATAGTCTTTGAGAGAGACCTTAACGAGGATTTCCATGCTAGCCTCCCCGCCATACCTTACAGTTTATGCAATCAGAAAGGCGGAGGCTAATCAATAAGCGCGCCGATAAACTTTGGGGCGCCCATATTTTTTCTTGACGCCGAAACCGCCCGGCCTTATGGTAAAAAACATTCTAAAGGCAAGGAGCGTCACGGCCATGGCTTTGCGTCTGGTAAAAGGCATTCGTAACGAGACGGAGAAATCCAAGAACAAATCGCGCGAAGAGTATCTGGTCGCCTGTCTCCGCGACGAGGCGAACGACCCGAAATTCAGCGATTGGGAGCGGGACTTCATCGGCAGCGTGGTCCGGCAGGTGGCGCAGGGGAGGCAGCTGACGGAAAAGCAGAAAGAGGTCCTCGAGCGGCTTTGGGAGAAATGAGCGCGGATTCGAGCCGCTTCACTTTTTTTGCCGGCGCATCATGAAAACCTTCGGTTGGAATCGGGCCGTCGGGACGGCCGAGCGCCTCGTCGCCGACGCCAGGAAGCTCTCCGGCGTCGTCGAAGAGGCGATCAAGAAGCTGGACGCCCACTCGGAAGCGCTCAGGGGAGTCCTCGGCGACTTGCAGCTGATTTTCCGCCTCGTCCGCGCCTGGATCAAAGGGGAATACCGGGACGTGTCCAAGCAGGCCCTCCTTGTCCTCATCGGCGCGCTGGTCTATTTCTTGATGCCGATCGACGCCATACCGGACGTGATTCCCGGCATCGGGCTCATGGACGACGTGACCGTGATCGGCATGGCCATGGCGGCGGCGAAAAGCGAAATCGAGAAATTCAAAGCGTGGGAAATAAAGCGCTGATCCCGGATTCCAGGCGGAACATGAAACGGATTTGCGGCCTGCTCCTGGCCCTCTTGCCGCCCTTCCTGGCCGCGGCCCCGGCGGCGGCGCAAAAGGTTGTCCGCATCGGCGCGCTGGCGGCCGAAGAGCAGTTCATCCCCGCCATCGACGGCTTCAAGAAAAAGATGGCGGAGCTCGGCTACGCCGAAGGCAAGAACGTCGTTTACGACCTGCGCAACGCCCGCGGCGATCAGGACGCGCTGGCGAAGATGGCAGAGGCGCTGGTGCAGCAAAAGCCCGACCTGATCGTCACTTCATCCACCAGCGCCACGGTCCTGGTGGCCAAGGCGACCGCCGGGGGAGGCATTCCGGTCGTCTTTCTCAGCGCCGGGGACCCGCTGCGGGTGGTGAAGAGCTACGCCAGCTCGGGCAACAATCTGACGGGAGTATCGACCGCCGCCCTCGATCTCACCGGCAAGCGCATCGAGCTTTTGAAGAAGCTCGCGCCGGGAATCAAGCGGCTGATCGTCCTGCTCGATTCGAAGGGCATGAATCACGAGCGGACACTCAAGACGACCGAGGAGGAGGCGGCGAAGCTGGGGCTGGAGGCGAGCGTGCTCGATATCGAGGCGAGAAACGTCGAGGAGATACGCCAGAAGGCTTCTCTCATCAAGCGCAGCCTGGGGGACGCGCTGCTCGTTCCGCCCGACGCGACGATGGTGGCCGCCACCGAGACCATCGCCCAGCAGGCGATCAAGGAAAGACTGCCCCAGGTCGGCCCCAACCTGGAGACGGTAAAAAGAGGACTGCTGGCGGCTTACGCCCCCAACTTCTTTTCCCTCGGCCAGCAGGGCGCCCTCCTGGTCGATAAGATTCTCAAGGGCGCCCGGCCGACGGACCTTCCGATCGAGCAGCCGTACAAGCTCTATCTCATGATCAACTTGAAAACCGCCCAGGCGATCGGTCTCAAAGTTTCCCGGGAGCTTCTCCTGCTCGCGGACGAAGTGATCCAATAAGGCGAGCAAAAGGAAAAAGGCGAAAGAGCCTTGATCGGAGGCGGGATGGAAATCGCCGCAGCGCAAAAATTTTTGGCCGATAAGCATCGCGGCGTGCTCGTCGCCCGCAAGCGCGACGGCTGGCCGCAGCTGACGCTGGTCACGCCGGCGATCGATCCGGCGGGACGCGTGATCGTCCACTCGCGGGCGTCCGCCTACAAAGTCAGGAACATCCGCCGCGATCCGCGGGTGTCGATGCTGGTGATGGGCGAGGAGTTCGGCGGCTCGAAGTACCTCCAGCTCCACGGCGCGGCGGAAATCGTCTCCCAGCCCGAGGCGATGGAGCTGCTGATCTACTGGCACCGGCAAGTGCGTGGAGCAGGTCATCATCCGCATTGCCATCGAAAAGGTAAATCCGAGCCGGCCGCTTGACAAGTAGAGGCGGGCATCTGATAGGTTCGGTTGCAGCTTCAATTGATTCCACCTTAAGGGAGACATCCATGGTCATCGACATCCATAATCATATCGTCGCGGGCGGCGAGCTCGGCGCCTACCAGGCCGGCCTGATCGCCAGCGCCGGCTTTCACGGCAAGGGCAAGCCGGGCATCACCGAAGACTCGATCAAAAAGGCGCGCTGGCACGGCCACAGCCACGCGGAGGTGCTCCAGGAGGTCGGCACCGACTGGGCGTTTATCTCGCCCCGGCCCTATACCATGATGCATTCGATGAAGCCCGAAAAGATCGTCCACTGGTACTGCGAGGCGGTCAACGACACGATCGCGCTCCAGGTCAAGCTCGAGCCCGAGCGCTTCCGCGGCGTCGGCGGCCTGCCTCAATGCGCCGGCGTGAGCCCGAAAAACACCTTCGACGAGCTCGACCGCTGCATCAAGGACCTGGGCTTTGTGGGCATCATGGTCAACCCCGACCCCGGGGAGGGGGACGGGCAGACGCCGGGGATGGGCGACGAGTATTGGTATCCGCTCTACGAGAAGCTCGTCCAGATGGACGTGCCGGTGCTGGTCCATGCCGCGAGCTGCCGCAACCAGCGCGAGTCGTTCCACAGCCACTTCATCACCGAAGAGGGCATCGCGATCATCTCGCTCTTGAGCTCCAAGGTCTTCGACGATTTTCCCAAGCTGAAGATCATCATCTCCCATGGCGGCGGTCCGATTCCCTACCAGGTCGGCCGGTGGCGCTCGCAGCTCCGCGGCCCGAACGACACGGAAAATTTCGACAAGCGGTTGAAGAAGCTCTATTTCGACACCGGGCTTTATAGCGTCGAATCGCTCGATCTCCTCTTCAAGATCGTCGGACCGGAGCGCTGCCTTTTCGGCACCGAGCGCCCCGGCGCCGGCTCCAAAAAAGATCCGCGCACCGGGCGCTGGTACGACGACGTCAAGCCGATGATCGAGAGCCTCGGCTGGCTCAAGCCCGAGCAGAAGGAGCAGATCTACCACAAAAACGCCGAGAGCGTCTTCTCGCGCTTCAAAGCCAAATAGGCGCGCATCCAGAGCTTCCGAATACGGCCGGGTATTCACCCTAAAATCGGCCGGGAATTTACCCTAGATCCTCTTGCGGTAAAGACCCGAATACGGTAAAGTTTGCCTAAATGCGGCGCCCGCCGCCAGCTTTTTAGGAGCACCAAAGTTCGAGTGATCAACCGGCAAAATTTTCTTTTCTTCAGCGTCTTCGGTCTTTTCTCGCTTATCGGCATCTCCTGCTCTTCGGTCCGGATCCCCACGGTTCCCGACTACCGCCTCGAACGGCAGGTCGCCGATGAAATCGGTCCGATCCTCCGGGTCACCGAAGACCGGGACAACGCCGGGCTGTATCGAATCCAACTGTCCGATTTTCCGCGCAAGGACATCCTAGGCATGAGCGTCGGCAGCCGCCATATCTATGTCAGCTATGCGCTGGCCGAGCGCGCTTTCAAAGACGGGCGCGAGAACCGCTACCGGTGGCTGCTCCGGCAGATTCTCGCCCACGAGGTCGCGCACGAGATATCGGGCCATGCGAAGAGCGGCCAGGCCGCGGCGTTCAATTCCCGGCCGCAAGGCCGGGGCGTGAGCGGCGCCGACATCGGCTTGCCGTCCAACGTCCGGTTCGAGCACTATTCGATGGAAAAAGAGCTGGAGGCGGATCTTCGCGGCATGGATTATTGGAGCAGGCTCCACTGGGACTGCCGCATCTGGGTAGATATTCTGGAGGGATTCCGGAAGGCAAACTACGCCGGGGACATATTCCACCCGACGGACGAGCGTCTGAAGCAGGCCCTCGGGGTCTGTCCACAGGCGCATGCAAAAGCAGAGGCGCCCGCGGCCAGACCCTCGACCGGGCCCATGTCACCCGGCGACCGGGCGGCCGGGATCAGTAAATGATCGATCCCCGCTCGATCTGACGCTTGCGGTCTTCATATTCCTGACGGCTGATGCGATCGTTCCGGTAGTCGTCTTCCAGCCGATCCATCTGCCGCTTGTTGCTGATCTCATACGCGGCACTGGTGCCGGCGGCTCCCACCGCCGCGCCGCCCAGGAAAGCGCAGCCCCATTGCGCCAGGCTCGCCAGCGTCAACAGGACAAAAAGATATTTTTTCATCGCCATCACCTCCTGTCTTTCACAAATTCGGCCCAGGTCGAAATCAAGCTGATTCTCCCGGTTGAATGTCCAGCACCTTAATGTGAAAGTTGAGCGTCTTGCCCGCCAGCGGATGATTCAAGTCCAGCACGACGCTGTCGTCCCGGATCTCGTGGATGCGCAGCGGAAACTCCTCACCCTGCGGCCCGCGCGCGTGCAGCGTCGCGCCGACCTCGAGGGATTCGGGCGGAAGCTGGCTCTTCTGCACTTCCTGGAAGTAGGCGGGGTTGGCAACGCCGTAGGCGTCTTCGGGACCGATGCGAAGCTCTCTCTCCTCGTTCGTCTCCATTCCCAACATGCCCTTTTCCAGTCCGGGTATGATCTGTCCCTGCCCCTGGGTATAGGTGACCGGAGATTCGCCCTGGTTCGATTCGAGAACGCCGCCCCCTTCGTCCGATAGGACGTATTCGAAGCTTACGACCGAGCCTTTTTTAATCATGGCGTTCCTCCTCGCTGCTGTGTTCTGCCGAAGCAGCGACTTATTTTACCGTAGCCCGTGAAAAAAAAATTACAATACCCCCGGATTTATTTTCTTCCGGGGCGCTTCCGCGCCCGCCGGGAGGGCGGTATGATGGCAATAGAATGGCAAGGTTATCCCGCTTCTCGGTTTTAATGGGCGCCTGTTTTCTGTTCGCGCCGCCGGCCCCCGCCGGCGCGGCGGACCCTTTTGCGGATATCCAGCAGCGCGAAAACGAATTTCGCCTGCAGAGCCAACTGGAGCAGCTCAAGCGCGACCAGCAGATGAGCCAGCTCCGGCAGCAGCAGGAGCTGAATCAATTGCAGCAGCAGATCGACCGCGCCCGGAGCCAGCCGCTCGACGAGAACCAACGGCAGCTCGAGGTAATCCGGCTGCAGCAGCAGTTGAGCCAGCTGCAGAACGAACAGAATCTAAAACGGCTCCAGAGCGAGCAGCGGATCGAGCAAGCCCAGCGCCAGCCCGAACCCATCCGGCGCGAGCGCCAGGCGAGCGAAGCCGGGCGCCAGCAGCAGATAGAACGCCTCCAGCAGCGGCAATCGCTGGATCAGATCGAGGAAGAGCTGAGACAATTCCAAAATAGAAGATAACTATGAAGATAACTATACGGGGAACTTGGGGTCCGATACTTCAACGTTCCACTCCTCCCATGGCTTTGTGGTTTTACCTGGTTAAGTTTCTCCAGTTCGCCAGCGTGAGAAGCAGTCCGATCCCCGCCAGTCCCGCTCCCATGAAATACATCCAAAAATAGCCGGCGATCTCGACGGCGCTGCCGGTCCACAGCGCCCCGGCCCCCGCGGCCAAGGGGAAGGCGATGGAAAAGGACGCCATCGCCTTGCCGCGCCGCTGCGGGTTGGACCGCTGGATGGCCAGCGCCAGGGTCGTCGCGGAGCCGATGGCGTTGCCGAGAGCGAAAAGCACGCCGCACGCGAGCACCAGCGCGAGCCCCGAGGCGGCGGCGAGCAGCATGAGCGCGGCTATCTCCAGGGCGAAGCCGGCGGCGAGCGAGCGGCCGGCGCCGATGCGGTCGCCCATACGGCCGAGGACGGGCCGCGCGAGCAGGCTCGTGGAGCCGCTCGCGACGAAATACCAAGCGACGTTTTCGATTCCGATGGTGCGGGCGTAAAGCACCAGGAACGCGGTCGTGGCGGGCTGGCTCAAGTTTAAAAACAACAGCAGCGCCCCG
>WNFL01007854.1_pt1 | contig 11050 bp, 13 predicted proteins | sample 5400361 | NCBI WGS metagenome assembly WNFL01 (sample SAMN13153351, study PRJNA577476) | soil metagenome | isolation source: 40 cm soil on Douglas fir-dominated hillslope | place: USA:California | collected 2013-09-17 | reverse complement strand
GGCGTTCCGTCACGCTGTCGATATTCCTCTGCCTGACCATTCGCATTTTATCCCAATGGAATCGCCGTTATTGGTCGCGCAGCATGTGCAAGAGTTGCTGAACCTGTAAAGATTCGCCTGCTGAGAGAATATTCTGAGATCCCGCATTACTGTTTCAACAAGTTAATCCATCAATTTGACACAGTACTTTGTGATATATTAGAAGCGTTATATGTCATTTGTTCTTCGCGAGAGTAAATCTAAAAGGCTGCAAATCGGCGTAAGTTTCGATAGTCCAATGACGAAAGCGAATTTAGTCGATGAACTGCGCAAACTGCCAAACCATCAACCCCGACACCGCGAAATTTTGCATGAACTGTGGCGCGGCGCTGGCTCTAGCCTATCCTAACTGCGGCACGCAACTGCCCACCGGGGCCAAATTCTGCTTCAACTGCGGTCACCAGGTGAGCAGCGTCGCAGCATCCAGACAAGCAGTGGACTTTGCCGAAGCCAATCTTCAGCAAGTTATCCCCGGTGATCTACGGGCAAAACTGGACGCGGCCCGCGCCAGCCGCACGATGGAAGGCGAACGCCGCGTCGTGACGATGTTGTTCTGCGATGTCAAAGGCTCAACCTCGATGGCCGAAACACTCGACCCCGAAGAGTGGACCGGGATCATGAATCAGGTGTTCAAGTACAAAGGGACAGTCGCCTGGCTCATGGGCGACGCCATCCTGGCGTTCTTCGGCGCGCCAATCGCTCATGAAGACGATCCACAACGCGCGGTATTGGCTGGATTGGCGATTGTCGAAACCATCGCCCCGTTCCGCGACGATAAACTGCGCACACTGTATGTTGAAAGTGCTCAGAAGAAACTCGATATGCCTGACCGGATTTATGGATAATGGACGGTGTGCGCTGGCACATGATTCGCACTGATTGGTATCAGTTAACTGACCTATCTTAGGAGCTGACCAATGGCAGCTACAGTGGAAGATTTACGCGCTAAAGCCCTGATCAACTATGAGCGGTTGATGGCATTGCACGGAGCGCACCCTCTCGTGCCACGCCGTGAGCCAATGCACGAGCTAATCTCCACAATTCTTTCGCACCGGACAACGCAGAAGAACGAGGCGCAGGCGTATGACAACATGCGGAAGCGCTTCGGCTCGTGGGAAGCAATCCGCGATGCGCCTATTGATGAACTGATCAGTGCTTTAGATCCTGCCAATTTTCCCGAAGTCAAAGCGCCATACATTCAGGGTGTCTTGCGTAAGATTTATGACGAGCGCGGCGAATTCTCAATAGATTTCTTGCGCGATTTGCCAGCGGATGAAGGGCTGGCCTGGCTGATGGACCTACCCGGCGTCGGCATCAAAACGGCGTCGCTGGTTCTGCTGTTTTGCTTTGCCAAGCCTGTCCTGCCCGTCGATACACACGTTCACCGCGTTAGCCAGCGCATCGGCTTGATTGGTCCGAAGGTGAACCCGACTGCCGCCCACCCGCTGCTTCTGGCGCTGCTGCCACCCGATCCGTATGTCCTGTTCAACTTTCACATCAACAATCTGCTGCACGGACAAAAAATCTGCATCTGGGGCAATCCCCGCTGCGAGAAATGTCCACTAACGGATATCTGCAACTGGTATCAGCAGAACCGCGCCAGCTAATCCATCATCGAGTCGGCATTCAACCCTTCTGAAAAGGCTATCCCCTCGATAAAACCGAGCGCCCGCTCAACTTGCGGGTAACGCGCTAGGTAATCCCAGAATTCCTGTCCATGGTGCGGATATTTACGGTGGCAGATTTCATGCGCAACCACGTAATCAACCACGTAAGCAGGCCAGTTTCGGATTCTTTCGCTAATACGGATGTCGCCGTCGGTGGTCCCACCTGTAGTGCAACTGCCCAGGCGATGCTCCATGTTCTTGACCCAACGGATGCTGTGCCAGGCCAGTTCGCCGCCGAAATATTGCTGATTGAGCGCTTCGGCCCGTTCCATGAGGTTCGGGTCCGTTTGGCGTCGGGCGCGTTTGCGCTGCCGGACGATACGCGGCGTAATATCTTCGATCAGTTGGTTAACCTGCGCCGGGGTCATCGCAGGCGGAACGCGCAAGGTGATGTTGTTGTTGCGCATGAGCCAGCGCGCAGTTTTCCGCAGTCGCGAATCGGCTTCAACCGTAATCGTGAGCGTTTCACGACCAGCCCGCACTTTTGTCTCAAACAATGCCATACCGATTCCTCAGTGTCACGATCCTATCGAATCAAAACGGGCGAGTATAACACTCGCCCGACGATAAATCAGTTGAATTATTGCAAGAATTTAGCTGTCTGCTTCACCAGTTAACATGCTATACAGTGTCCGTGTCGCTGATGAAGGCGTAATACCAAGTGTGCGCTTCAAAATGTCCTTGAGGGCTTTATATTGCGCCACTGCCTTATCGCGTTCTCCACGGCCCTCGTAAATGGTCATGACATCCCGGTGAATATCTTCGCGCTGCGGCACTTCACGTAAGGCACGCAGATAAAAGCTAATTGCCTTATCAGTTTCATTGAGCGATTTGAAAATGCGACCAACGGAAATCAGCGCAGAAGCGTACGTCAATCGCAGGTGTTCGCGCCGTTCGTCGATCCAGGGCATCTCCGTAGTGTGCAAGAACTCGGTTCGGTACAGTCGTATGGCGCGATACCATGTCTCGATGGATTCCGCGCCGCCTTCCGACCCAGTAGCAACTTCCTTCTCAAAATTCTTGACATCGTAGTGAATTTCCAACTCATTCGATGGCCGATAAAAGCCACCCGAATACGAAGTCAATTCATAGCCCAGCCGCTCGCTGACTTTCCGCTTCGTGACATGAAAAACATTCGTCGCTTCTTTCGTCGCCAACCCCGGCCAGAATGTCTCGAATATTTCATCACGGGTAATCATCGGGTGGTCGATGAAGTAGAAGAAAAGGTTCCTCGGAAGCGGTCCGTCCCACGTTTCGACAGGCAGACCATCCATGTAAACGTGTCCGGTTCCGAAGCCGTAAACTTCGAGATGTGGCTTCTCTGACGCTGATGGATTAAAGATGCCACCGTCTATCGCATTCTCCTCACCCAGGATTGCCGCCTCCCCTGAATGGGCGAGTTGTCCCCACGGCCTGTAACTCAAATTCCGGGAATTGACAACGAGTTTCAGTCCACGTGGCATTTTTGCGATAAAGCGCTCAAAGAACGCTGTGGTATCATCAGTCGGTACTAATATATCAAGATCATCGAGAACAAGTATTTGTATGGCTGACTTTAATTGTTTGAGGTCGGCTGCGAGTGCATCTGCCAGGTCAGCAGGGGCTGCATCAACGGCTGCCAGTGTCTGCGATCCAAAACTGGGGAAGAAGTCGCGCAGGTCTGCCACAAGACCGCTGGCAAACGCTGAAAGGGTCGTTTCATTTTCACTTAGCGCATGAAGATATGCGTCTGGAGAAGAAATGAAGGCCGCCATTAATATATTATGATTACGAAGACGGGGTGAAAACAGGATGACAGACCGATCCTCGATCTGCGCTGCTATGTCGGCGGGTGAAAGATCGGTGAGTGATTTGAGCATTGGCGCGATAGTCCTATCTGAAATATGATGCTATACCACGGTGCGGTTTTTTATGACGGCAGCAAAAATAATTACTGACGCGGCAAAATACGCCCCTGCTTATAAGGGTATGTCTACATTATACAAACATGTTTGAAAGATGCAACAATATCTGGATTTTAAATGCAAAATTCCTGTAAAGTCTGCTCTATAATACTCAATAACATTGTTACAAGCGACAAAACGGAATGAGTTGATAAAGAACTCCCGTTAATAAGAATGTGAAACTTTCGTTATTTTATACTACCACGGGCAATTTCAAGGTTTGTGACGCGTATTATGACGAGACTGGCAATACTTTCGGATATTCACGGCAATTTGCCTGCGCTGGAAGCTGTGCTAAAGGATATCGATCAATTTCACGTCAACCATGTCATTGTGGCGGGTGATGCGGTCAATTGGGGACCGTTTTCGAAGCAGGTCATGGAGCGCATCACTCGCGGCGGGTTTGCGACTATCCGGGGCAACAATGAGCTGTATCTGACCGATTACGATACGCCGCGTGCTCCAGCCCATTGGAAAAACTACACCATTCCGCCGTGGACCTTGAACCAGCTAGGCGATCATTGGCGCAACGTGATTGCTGCGTGGCCGGACACATTGACACTTCGTTTCCCTGATGCCCCTGCCGTGCGCGTGGTTCACGGCTCACCCATGAATGCCTGGCAAGCTATGTTCCCAACGACAGATGACGCCGCCATGGCAAACATGTTGGGCGAAGTTGAAGAAACAACCGTGATCGCGGCGCACACGCATCTGGCAATGGATCGGCAGGTCGGGCATTGGCACATCTTGAACCCGGGAACTGTCGGGTTACCGCTGAATGGCATTTTTGGCGCGACGTATATGCTGCTTGATGGGGACGCGCGGGGTTGGCGATCAACGCCACGGCATGTCCCATTTAATTATGACCCTATTTTCGAGGAATTTGAGCACCTGGATTTCGTTGCGGCGTGTGGGGTCGTCGGGCATTTAGCAGTCGAGGAATATAAGACCGCCCGGCTGCACGTTTACCCTTTTATCCGCTGGCATCAGGAGTGCTATCCCTCAGCGCCCCAAACGATGGACCTTCTCGAACCATTTTCTAAGGTCAACAAATGGGACTATACCGACCCCGCCTATCACGTCAATCTTTAAGCGGACGGCTGCGGCTGCAAGAGGCGTTCAATCGTCGTCATGACCTGATCGATGTCGATGGGCTTCGTCATAAAGGCCGCGACCCCTTTCTTTTGGGCTTCTTCCTTCTGTAAATCATCAGCGGAAATAGCCACGATGGGCAGCGAACTCAATTCCTCACGTGTCCGAATATTATCCAGGACGGTGATGCCCATACTGCCCGAAAGATGGAAGTCAAGGATCATTAAATCCGGCTTCTTAGTTTGGAGGTATTCGATAGCTGCGGGAGCGTTATTTACGGTGTCGGTCTCATGCTTTGAAAACATGCGTTTATACAGCAGCGCAATATCTTCGTTGTCTTCAACAATAAGAATGTGTGCCATCACGCCTTCTCCGAAAAGGTAACTTATCTTAACGCATTATAGGCGCTGGCACCGCGATATCTTCTCGCAAAGTTATACCGAAAAGTTAACAAAGCGTTGCTGTCGGGATTAACGCTGTTATCGCAACAACTTTCAAATTAACGCTCAGTTACATCCCATCTTCACCGCGTTCGATAGCTTTTCTCGTGAGGCGGCGGGCAAAGGCAAGGACGAATTGCGAAATAATCCAGGACAAAACACAAACTGACAACCACGGATAATTATCCGCGATGGGGCCGCCGAACACGCCGAACAGCCCTGCCAGCAGCGACACGCAAAACAACGCCCAGCCGATAATCCGTAGCAGTCGGGCCAACTAAAAGTCACTCATGCGCGAGATCAACGCTGCCAGGCTGTGCATCAACCGGACGCGCCCCGCCAGGCTCAGGTGAATACCATCGCCGACCACCTTCTCATCCGGATGATCGGCAAAGAATTGCTCTACTCTTGGTCGGAAGCTCGATGGCCCGTAAATGATCGTTTTGAATTGAGCTTGATCAACACTCGTTAAAAGATACGATGTTCCCATCCCGGCGAAAAACGACTGCGTGTCGAGGCACATCACCTGCGGGATGCGTCCTATGGTTCCAGAAGGCTGGCACACCTGAATGAAGCGCGCGATGAAGGCATTGATCCGGTCTGCGGTCATGCCGAAGCCGTTGTTGCTGGCCGTGAAGTCTGCGCGGGCCGTCTGGTAATGGCTCAGCACAAAAATCGTCGTGTGCGGATTCTTGGAAATCAATCCGCCGATTAGAGGCACCAGTTGGGCTGAATATTGCTCCGGTGTGGCTTTGGCTGCCGCCACATCCGGGATAAATGGCCCGACGATATTGAATTTGCAGCGGTCAGCGATCAACCCGCCATACTGGTTGCTCTTGAGGTAATTAGTCCGGTCAGACGAGGTAAGGCCACTTGCCGTCAGGCTGTGATCGGCAACGGTGAGATAGTCCAAGCCAAGCACATCCAATTCCTGTCGCAAAATCGGTGCATAAGGCCGTATGAACACGATGCCGACATCGCCATCAGGCAACGGCGGCATTTGCATCGTCACATGCCCATCACCATTAGAGTCGCTGGCAATCCCGACGCAGTTGTTCGGCGGTAGAACAGCCGCTGCTGCCTGCACTGGAACCCTAAAATTGAATGCTAAGTTTAGCCCCACAGCGATTGCCAACGAACAAATAAGTAATTTACTTTTTCTCACCCGCAGCCAATTCATCAAAAACTTCTCATTTCCACTTTTAGGAGTTCAGGCACTATTTTATCCACTAACACAGCATATCCGGCAGCAGTGGCGTGCAGTGGTGTGTCGGTAAAAGCTGCGGCTGGCATCACGTTCCATAGATCAGCAAATAGAAAGCCTTTTCCAGTCACAAACTCGATCAGTTTTTTATGATAGTCGTCGTAGAAGGCGCGTTCATATTCTACATTGTAATTCCGCTCGCTGTTTGCGCCGCTGCCAATAAGCATCGGCTCGTTCACGAGCAAAAGATGCGCGCCACCCTGCTCGGCAAGGCGTCGGCCCATGTCCAGAAATTGCCACGTCTGATTCGGCATCGGATCAAAACCTTCGCGTCCAAGCGTATAACGCGCCGTCGCCGGGATCGGTTCGCTGCCCATGCGACGCCTCGTCAAGCCCAGGTCTGGAGCCGTGAAAGGGTATAGCAGTGTATTAAGCCAGACCGGCAGGGTATCCTGATCCCGAATTGCAAGCCAGGGCCACCATGCAGGTTCTACGCTCATGCGGGCGGCGAACCAATCTTGCAGCCCGAAGTCATCGGTCAGATGCTGCAACCGCGTGCGATTGAGATCAAACAAAACGGCATTGGTACCAATCGCGCTCGGCGCATTGTCCAGTGCCGCCGGGGTCAAAAACCAGAGCACGAGATCGGGCTGATATTTCATGGCCTCATCGAGGATCAGGACATCGCGCGCCACATTCGGCGAGGGATACGCTAAATTGTATGCCACCACGTGCCTGTTACCGATCTTCACGCCGCGTGCCGTCAGTTGTGCGGTAAACGTTTCCTCATCCCGTAAGCCCCACCCCGCGATGCCCGATTCACCGAGCACCACGACGCGGAACTCGTCGGCGGATTTTGGCGTATAGGCGAGGGCATGTGCTCCCACCAGCGCGTCAACCGGCAGTTGCCCATTCTGGAAATCGCTTGGATAGACTAATCGCGCCCGTCCATGTCCCACCAACCACCAGCTATTAAAGCGAATCAGCGCGTCAACCGGGCTAAAGTTGAGCGCGAGGCATACGAAATTCAGAATGAGCAGCAGCACAATCGCCTTGACGAAAACCCGCACCATGACGGTGAGCGATGGAAACGGCGAACTGCGCATGGCTAACCCACTCCAAACAGGCGACCAAAAATGTGCAATGCCGTTGCCAGATCGGTGCTAAAGAACACCCAGCCCAGTGTCACGAAGCCGAATGTCCCGACAACACTGAGCGCAGTGGGCAGGATCGGAATCCCGAAACGCCTTCGTAATGCAGGCACCTGACTATGTGCAAACAGGCCGAGTCCATGCCACAGTCCCCACGCGACAAAGCCCGTCCCAATGCCGTGCCACAGCCCGCAAGCGATCATCGTCGTGACGTGGCTGACAAACAATATCGGAGTGGCGTAGTGCTGCCCGTAGCGCTTGAGCAGATTACGGCTCAATGGAAAGAAGATATAGTCGCGCAGCCAGTTCGACAGGGTAATGTGCCACGACTGCCAGAACCGGGCGATAGTCGGCTGCGCGTAGGGATTGGCAAAATTCTCCGGCAGCCGCAGCCCCATCAACCGTGCCAGACCAATCGCAATGTCGCTATAAGCGGCAAAATCAAAATAGAGGTAAAACGCGTAGGCGATCAGCCACAGCCACGCCATGCCCATCGGTTGATTAGGCTGATGTGCCATATCATGTTTATCTATGAAAGAAAACAGTAAATTGGCAAGTGCAGCCTTCTTGAATAAGCCTAAAAACAAGCGCCACAAACCATCGGAAACTTCCTGCGAAGGTTTAGCTGGCTTATTGCGCTGTTCAGCCACATTGTGCTGCACTCGGTCAATCGGACCCGCGACCAGTGTAGCAGGATTTAAGGCGTAAAGCAGCGTTTCGGGCAGCGATTCATCACCGAGACGATTGCGCCGCGCATCCACTGAAAAATGGATCAGCCGGAAAATCAAATACGATACGCCGATCCAGATGCCGGGGCCAATGATCGCTTGCAGGGGCGGCAGCTTGGCGACTGCCAGACTCAGCACCAACGCAATAATCCAGATTATGCCAAAAGGACCATTCATCCGCTGGCTGCGTGCTAATTGCCACGTGACAACGATCAGTAGCACGTCGAACATGATCAGCGCCAATGTCAGCGGTGTACCAGACAGCGCGTAACTCAGGCTGGCGGCAGCGCTGACAGCTAATCCCGCACGTAGCAGCGGGTCAGCATGTCGCCATGATGCGGCGGCTAGCAATAGCAATGCGATGCCAGTAACGATGTAGGCAATGGTGACCAATCGCTAAAATCCGCTGTAGACGAAACGCGGCTGCACACCCATCGTCCCAAGTATCAGAATCAGCAGCAGCATGAGGCTCACGATGAGGACCCAGGCATTTTCGCGGGTGAATATATATCGGCGCAGAAATACGATAAAATGCTGAACGTTCATAAATAGCGTACCTGTAGAAAGGGTTCTATGCGAAAAGTGCTGGCGCTCTGCCTGATCTTGCTCACGCTTGCAGCCTGCCAATCGGCTGCTCCCACCGACCCCAACACTATCGCCCGAAAATATCTGGACGATAATGGAAAACAATCGGTAAAGATCACCAAAGTTGTAACTGGCAATGCCAAATATTACAAAGCCGATCAACTATGGTGCGTCGAAACTGACGAGAAAGACGCGCAGGATCAGACAACCTTGCTGGCAGTCTGGCGCACGGGTTCCACCTGGAACACGGCTCCAATGACTGACGGCGAATATGAATGGGACTTGAATGGCTGTCCGCGCTCATAAGCTGGTAGGGGCAGTCTACCGCGCTGTAGCAGTCTTCGTCAACTAAGGAACCATAGTGAATGGATAACGCTTTTCAAATCCGGTTTGCCACCGTAGACGATGCGTCACTCATCGTCCGGCAGCGTCGCGTGATGTTCGAGGAGATCAGGGATTTCGATCCCGCCAGACTCGACGCGATGGATGCAAACTACAATGTTTGGGTCACGGATCTGCTTTCCAGCGGCAATTATGTAGGCTGGTTTGTCATCAACGAGGCGCAGGAGGTAGTTGCTGGCGCGGGATTATGGATACAGCGCTTGATGCCGAACCCACGCGAGGCATCAGGATATCGGGGTCACGTCGTCAACGTCTACACCGAGCCGGATTATCGTCACCGGGGACTGGCCCGGCAGCTAATGGTTGCGCTAACTGACTGGGCGAAAGCGCACGGTATCACAAGTTTGACGCTTAACGCCAGTGATTATGGGCGACCACTATATGAATCTCTTGGATTTGAACAAGACAACCACATGATTAAGTCTCTTTTAGACAATTAGGAGCGCAGGCCATGCAAACCGAAACATTGACCATTATGATTGTAGACCTCGTTGGTTCCACGCCCCTTGTTGCGCAATCCTCGCGGGATCAGTTGGTCGAAATGATGGAGGACGTCATGCTGCCGATCCGCCAATCCGTGGCGGAGTTCGGCGGTCAGATCGTCAAATTCACGGGCGACGGCTACATTGCCACTTTTCAGAGTGCCAGCGAAGCGTTATACGCCTCGGCCCGCATCATCGACGCATTTATCGGACAGCCAACCCTACCAAGTGGCGGACGATTGGACGGCTGCCGCGTGGTGCTGCACACAAGCGACGTTGTAGTGCAGGACAATGACGTGATCGGCGAAGGTGTTGTTACTGTGGCTCGTCTGGAAAAGCATGTGCCGACCAACGAAGTGTATCTGACCGCAACCGTCAAAGACGTTGCCAAGTCGTCGGAATTTGAATTTCAACTCGTTGGGGATTTTCCGCTAAAAGGCCTGACCAACCCGGTCAAGGTGTTCCGGCTTGTCACGGAACCGCTGAGTGGTATCGAACGCGGCGTCTACCTGACGATTACCGATCTGTTGGGCATGAGCCAGTTTATGACTACCGCTCCTATCGATCTGGTTAACCGCGTAATCCAGCGCTGGATCGCCTTCCAGCGCGAGGCGATTGCGCAGGTCAATGGTCGACTGCGGGCCATCGTCGGAGATAACCTCGTCACGACTTATCACAACGCGGATGAAGCCGTTGACGCGCTGCTGCGGTTGGAAACGTTGGTGAATGCCCACAACGACGCGCCGGAAGACCTGCCAAAGTTTGCTTATACCGCCGTGATCTGCAAGGGCGATCTATTTGTGCTGAGCATTGGCGTGAATGGGCCATTGGTCAATCACGGCTTCCGAATGCTGGATCGGCTTGAACACGGTGACAAGGCGGTAGAGGAGTCTGTCTATATGGGCTTGCGGCGCTATCAGGACAAATTTACTCGTCACCCCGGTGAGGATGGACACACCCTCTATCACCTGACATAGTAACAGCCCAATTACCTACGCGTTGTAAACTTTCAACTCCGCCGCGTATGATAATAGATGCCTACCGGTTCCCCCTCGCCGTTCGCGGAGAGGGGGTCGCCTTTGGGGTCGACTATTGATCGGGCTAACAGGCCTTCAAGCGATCCCAAAGGACGGGGTGAGGTTGGTATGCAAACGAAAAGAGCCTATCACTTTAATAGCGATAGGCTCAACACTGATTCGACTGACGAAAGCTTTACGTCTTTTCCAGTTCCAGGAATGGAACCAGCGCCGCCTCTAATTGATCCTTGCCACGGTAGCCGACAACCTGCTGCACAGGCTGCCCACCTTTGAACAGGAT
>WNFL01037595.1_pt2 | contig 11051 bp, 5 predicted proteins | sample 5400361 | NCBI WGS metagenome assembly WNFL01 (sample SAMN13153351, study PRJNA577476) | soil metagenome | isolation source: 40 cm soil on Douglas fir-dominated hillslope | place: USA:California | collected 2013-09-17 | reverse complement strand
GCCCGCCTGGCACGAGGGCGTCCTCGATGCGCTCCGCAGCGACCTGGGCCGGCCGGTGACGATCGAGAACGACGTCAACCTGGCCGCGATGGCCGAGCGGGCGACCGGCGCCGCCGCCGGCGCCGATGACTTCGTGCTGGTCTGGATCGGGATCGGCCTCGGCCTGGCCATCGTGCTCGGCGGCCGGCTGCACCGCGGCATCGGCGGGGCAGCGGGCGAGATCGGCTACCTGCCCGTGCCCGGCGCGCCCTTGCCGCAGGACGTCACCCACCCGGCGACCGGCGCGTTCCAGTCGCTGGTCGGCGCGCAGGCGCTGCTGCCGCTCGCGGCCGGCTACGGGTTCGCCGAGCTCACCGCCGGCGCCGCGGTCCGTGCCGCGATTGGTGCGGCCGCCTCCGGCGACGAGCGGGGCGAAGCGTTCCTGGCCGAGCTGGCCGGCCGCGTGGCGCCCGGAGTGGCCGCGATCTGCGTGGTGCTCGATCCGGGGCTGGTCGTGCTCGGCGGCGAGGTCGGCCTGGGCGGCGGAGCCGCGCTGGCCGGACGCGTGGCCGCCGAGGTGGGCCGGATCAGCCCCGCGCGCCCGCAGGTCGTCCCGACTGGCGTGACCGGCGACCCGGTGCTGCGCGGCGCGATCCTCGCCGCGGTCGACCAGGCGCGCCGCGAGCTGCTTGCCTCCGTGGCCAGCTCTTGAAGGCACGTAACGGTGGCGCTCCGGCCGGGCAGGCCGGCTCGGCACGCCGGGCGTCGCAAGCACGGTCGCGTCCCCCGGTGGCAGCCGTCAGGTCGACTGCGGGCATGGGGCTATCGTGTGGGCCACCGGTAGGGGGTACCTCGTTGGCTCAGGGCGTTCTTCTGCTCGATGGCACCTCGCTGACCTGCGGCCAGGCCGCGGCGGCCGCGCGGGGACAGGTCCGGGTCGAGCTGGCCGAGGCCGGCCGGCAGCGGGCCCGCGCCGCCGCCGAGGTCGCGGCGCGCGTCTCGGCCCGGCGTGAGGTCTACGGGCGGACCACGGGCGTCGGCGCGAACCGGGGGCTCGCCGTGGCGCCGGGCGACCTGGCGGATCACGGGCTGCGCCTGATCCGCAGCCACGCGGGCGGCGGCGGGCCGCTGATGGCCCCCGAACTGGCCCTGGCGATGCTGACCGTGCGGGCCAACCAGGTTGCGGCCGGCGGCTCAGGGGTCGATCCAGGCGTGCTCGACGCGCTCGCGGACTGCGTTAATCGCCGGATATCCCCGCCGGTGCCCGTGTACGGGGCGATCGGCACCGGGGACCTGACCGCGCTCGCGGTGACCGCGCTCTGCCTGCGCGGCGAGCGGGACTGGCTCGAGGCCCCGGCCCGGCCGCCGCGCTTCGCGTTCGCATCGGCCGATGCCCTCGCGTTCATTTCCAGTAACGCCGCGACGCTCGGCGAGGCCGCCTTGGCCTGCCACGACCTGGGTGAGCTGCTGCGCGCGGCGATGCCGGTGGCCGCGTTGTCTCATCTGGCCACCGGCGCCTCGACGGAGCCCTACGCCGCCCCCGTGCACGAGGCGCGCCCGCATCCCGGCCAGCGGGCCGTGGCGGAGGTGATGCGGTGCCTGCTGGCCGGGTACGGCGGGCCGGGCGCCCGGCTCCAGGACCCCTACGGCTACCGGGCCTTTCCCCAGGTGCACGGACCGGTGGTCGACGCCCTCGGCGCCGCGGACCAGGCGATCACGATCGAGCTGAACGCGGCGGCGGAGAACCCGTTGATCGACGTGGCCGGCGAGACGGTCTGGCACAACGGGAACTTCCACACGGCCTACGTGGGGCTGGCCCTCGACGCGGTGCGGGCAGCGATCTTCCAGGCTGCGGCGCTGTCGGCGGCGCGCCTCGGCACGCTGGTCGAGCCGGCGTTCACCGGGCTGGCCCCGTTCCTGGCCACCGACCCTCCGCCCAGCTCGGGGATCATGATCCTTGAGTACGTGTCCCACTCGGCGATCGCCGACATCCGCAGGCTCGCCGCACCTGCGGCGCTCGGCACCGCCGTCCTGTCGCGCGGGGTCGAGGAGCATGCCGGGTTCTCCACCCAGTCGGCGCGGGCCAGCACCGACGTGGTCGCCGCGTACCGGATCGTCCTGGCCTGCGAGCTGGTTGCCGCCGTGCGGGCGCTGCGGCTGCGCGGCATCCGTCCCGCTTCGGCGGCGCTGGCCGAGGCGTTCGACCTGGCCGCCGCCCTGCCGGCCGACACCGCGGACCGGCCGCTCGACGGCGACCTGGCCGGCGCCGGCCGGCTGCTGCCCGCGCTCGCGGCACTAACTCGCCGAGCTTGCTCCACTAGCAGTCGCTGAAGGGCGGGTCGTCCCCACTGGGCCTGGGGCCAGCGCTGCTCGTCAGGAACCGTGAACGGGCCGGCCGTTTTGCCGCCGTCCCTGACGGGTATCCGCCAGCCGTACGATTCACATCGTTGTCAGGGGGGACTCGTGCGCAAGATGAGGATGTTCCTTATACCGCTGACCGTGGCGGCCGCGATCGTTGGATGGGTGATGATGAGGCGCCCGGGCAAGCTCAGCGGGCGAAAGAGCCGGTAAACGGGGCGGGCTCCAGCCTGATCCTCGTGGAGCATTACGACCGGGCCGTTCATCCGGACGGCCCGGTCGCGTGCCTCGGCTAAATGCCACCGGTGCCGGTCCTGCTTAACCACGCAGGCGCAGGCCGCGGGGGGTAGGCCGGAAGCCGGCCGCCTCCAGCGCGCGGGCCAGCGGGGAGTCGTAGACGCCGGCGCCGTCCGCGCGCTCCACGGTGAGGCGGCCGAGCGCGCCCTCGCGCACGGCCCCGGCCAGGGCGGCGGCAGCCGGGTCGAGCAGCGCCGGGTCGCTGGTCCAGGACAGCAGGGTCTTGCCGCCACGCTCGACGTAGAGCACCAGCTGGCCGTCGGCCAGGACCACGAGAGCGCCGGCCTTGCGGCCGGGCCGGTGGCCGCCTGGCGTCTCATCCGGCCGGGCTGGCCAGGGCAGGGCGGCCCCGTAGGCGTTGGCCGGGTCCGCCGCCGCCAGCACGACGACCGAGCTGGCCGCACCGGGCGGCGGGGCGGACGGAGAGTTCCAGGCGGCAGTCGGAGCCGGGGCAGCCGCGCCTGGTTCTGGCGGCACATACGCGGGCGCGGCGGACGGCGCCGGGTCGGCCAGGGCTCGCATGCGGTCCACGGCACCTGGCAGGGCGAACTGCGCGGCGCCGAGGCCTTCGACGAAATAGCCGCGCCGGCACTGCCCCGCCTCCTCCATCGCCCGAAGCACCGGGTACAGCGCGCCGAACCCGCCGGCCACGCGCTCGACCGCCACCGCGCCCCGGATGAGGATGCCGTGCCGGTCCAGCAGGGCGCCGGCGAGCGCGTGCAGCCGCCTGGTCCGGTCCGGCTCGCCCGGCGGCAGCAGCGACCACCGTCCGCTGACCGTGGGCGGGCCGCTCCGGGACGGCAGCACCGCCCGCCCGGGCCGGCGCGGGCCGGCGCGGCCCGGCCGGCCGGTGCGTTCGAGATAGCGACCCGGCCGGCCGGCGGCCGGCCGGCTGCCCGCGCTCGCGGCCGGCCGGCCGTTGCCGTTCGCCAGATTCCCGTCGGCCGCTGCGGGGTCGGCCACCGGCCTGCCGGTGCTGAGCACCGTGCGCAGCGGGGCGAGCGTGTCGTTGGTCAGCCGCCCGGCCCAGACCAGGTCCCAGATTGCCGCGGCCAGCGCCTGATCGGTCAGCCGCAGACCGGGCGGGCCATGACCGGCCGTGGGCGCGGGCCCCGCCGGATCCGCGGGAGCGCCGCCGGGGGCGCGGAGCTGGGCCCCGATGCGGTCGGCCAGGGCGCGGAAGAACAGAGCGCCGCCACCGTCCAGGGCCGCGAGGACCGCCTCGTGCAGCGGGGTCAGCGTGATCTCGCCGGGCTCGGGGAACAGCAGCGGCGCGGCGTCGGCCGGGGCGAGCACCAGCCAGCCGTCGCCGCCGGGCAGGCCGCCCGCTCCCGACCACACCACCTCGCCCGCCGCGGTCAGCTCGTCCAGCAGCGCCGGGGAGTAGCCGGGCACCCGGCCGGGCAGCACCAGCGTCTCCAGCGCGGAGGCCGGGACCGCAGCCCCGGCCAGCTGCTCGACCACGTCGTAGACGGCATCGGGGCCTGCCGGGCGGCGGGGAGCGCCAGGCCGGGCCCGGGCGTGATCGGAGCCTGCCGCGCGGGCGGCGTTCTGCCAGGCGGGCAGGAACCTGGCGAGCACAGCTTGGCCAGGCAGCGGCGGCGCAGCAGCCGGAGCACCTCGCTGTCGCACCACTCGGTCCCGCGCCCGCCGGGCAGGAACTCGCCCTCGGCCGCCCGTCCCTCGGCGGCCAGCCGCCGCAGCGCGCCGGTGACCACCGCGGCGCCGAGCCCGTACCGCTGCGCGGCCGCCGCCGCGGTGAACGGGCCGTGCGTGCGGGCGTACCTGGCCACCAGGTCGCCGAGCGGGTCGCCGACCGGCTCGGTGAACGCGTCCGGCACCCCGGGCGGCAGGGCCACGCCCAGCGCGTCACGTAGCCGGCCGGCGTCCTCGATCGCGGCCCAGCGCTCCTCACCCGCGACCCTGACCTCGATCAGCCGTCGCCGCGCGGCCAGCTCGGCGAGCCAGCCCGGCGCGGCCGCCGGGTCGGCGCACCGCTCCTCGACCTCGGTCGCCGACAGCGGGCCGACCGCCCGGACCAGGTCCGCGACCGCCTCGAGGTCACGGCAGGCCCGGTGCGGCGAGAGGCGCTGCAGGTCGCGTTCTGTGTCCTCGACGATCTGCGGGTCGAGCAGCTCTCTCGCGTCGGCCTGCCCCAGCAGCTCGGCGAGCAGCGACGAGTCGAGCGCCAGGGCCTGGGCACGGCGCTCGGCCAGGGGCGCGTCACCCTCGTACATGAACGCGCCCACGTACCGGAACAGCAGGGAACGGCCGAACGGCGACGGGGCGGCGGTCTCGACCTCCACCAGCCGGACCCGGCGAGCGGCAAGATCGCGCATCAGGCCGGTCAGGCCGGGCACGTCGAACACGTCCTGGAGGCACTCGCGGACCGTCTCGAGCACGATCGGGAACGTCCCGTACTGGCTCGCCACGGACAGCAGCTGCGCTGACCGCTGCCGCTGCTGCCAGAGCGGGGTCCGCCGTCCCGGCTGCCGCCGGGGCAGCAGCAGCGCCCGCGCCGCGCATTCCCGGAACCTGGAGGCGAACAGGGCCGACGCGCCCAGCTCGGCGGTCACCACCTGCTCCACCTCGTCCGGGTCGAGGGCAGCGATCCCGGCCGGCGGCGGGTCGTCCGCGTCGGGGACCCGGATCACGATCCCGTCGTCGGTGTGCAGCGCCTGCACGTCCATGCCCTGGTAGCGCTCGCGCAGCCGGGCCGCGATGGCCAGCGCCCACGGGGCGTGCAGCCGCGCGCCGTACGGGCTGTGCAGTACCAGCCGCCAGTCCCCGAGCTCGTCCCGGAACCGCTCCATGACCAGGGTCTTGTCGTCGGGGAGGTAACCGGTCGCCTCGCGCTGCGCGGTCAGGTACCGGATCAGGTTTGCCGCGGCCAGCTCGTCAAGACCGTCGCGGCGGAGCCGTTCTTGTGCCTGCTCGGCGCCGGCCGCGCCGAGCTCGCGGCAGTACTGGCCGATGGCCCGCCCGAGCTCGGCCTGGCGGCCGGGCGCGTCGCCGTGCCAGAACGGGAGCCGGCCCGGCTGGCCCGGCGCCGGCGACACCAGCACCTGGTCGGCGGTGATGTCCTCGATCCGCCAGGAACTCGCGCCGAGCACGAACACGTCGCCCACGCGCGACTCGTAGACCATCTCCTCGTCCAGCTCACCGACCCGCCGGGAATGCCGGCCGGACCGGTCGCCCCCCGCCAGGAACACGCCGAACAGGCCGCGGTCGGGGATCGTCCCGCCGTTGGTAACGGCCAGCCGCTGGCCGCCCGGCCGGCCGTGCAGCAAGCCCGTGCTCCGGTCCCAGACCAGCCGCGGCCGCAGCCCGGCGAACTCCTCGCTGGGATAGCGCCCGGCCAGCATGTCCAGCACCGCCTCCAGCACCGGACGGGTCAGGCTGGCGAACGGCGCGGCCCGACGGACCGTCTGCTCCAGCTCCGCGACGTCCCAGTCATCCATGGCGGTCATCGCGACTATCTGCTGGGCCAGCACGTCCAGCGGGTTGCGCGGCATGCGCAGCTCCTCGATCGCGCCCGCCAGCATCCGCCGGGCCACGACCGTCGCCTGCACGAGGTCGCCCTGGTACTTGGGGAAGATCACGCCGCGGGAGACGTCGCCGACGTGATGGCCCGCCCGCCCGGTCCGCTGCAGCCCGCTGGCCACCGACGGCGGGGACTCCACCTGGACGACCAGGTCGACCGCGCCCATGTCGATGCCCAGCTCCAGGCTGGACGTGGCGACCACGGCCGGAAGCCGGCCCGCCTTGAGCGCCTCCTCGATCTGGGTGCGCTCCTGACGCGACACCGAGCCGTGGTGCGCGCGGGCCACCTCGGCCGGCGCGCCGCCCGCCTCCCCGTCCCTCTCCACTCCCCCTTCACTGCGCTCGGCCGCCAGCTCGTTGAGCCGCGCGCAGAGCCGTTCGGCCAGGCGGCGGGAGTTGGCGAAGACGATCGTGGACCGGTGGCTCTGGATCTCGTCCAGCACCCGCTCCTCGACGTGCGGCCAGATCGAGCGCCTGCGCGCCGGGTCGCCCGGCGGCGGGCCGCCCTCCCCGGCGGCGGGTCCGTCGAGGAAGGGGTCCGGCCCTGGCCGCCCGGGCGCCGGGCCGGGATCAGTCCCGGGGACGGCGAATCCGTCGGCCGTCTCCAGGTCAGCCATGTCCTCGACCGGAACGACGATCTGCAGCTCGATCCGCTTCTGGCTCGGCGGCTGGACGATCGTGACCGGCCGGGCGCCGCCGAGGAACGACGCGACCTCCTCGGGCGGCCTGACCGTCGCGGACAACCCGATCCGCTGCGCCGGCCGGCGGCCCGGCGTCCGTGGCTCGTCCCCCCGAGGCAAGCACAGTTTGTCGAGGCGCTCCAGCGAGAGCGCCAGGTGGGCACCGCGCTTGCCGCCCGCGAGCGCGTGCACCTCGTCGACGATGACGGTCTCGATGCTGCGGAGCACCTCGCGCGCGGCGGAGGTGAGCAGCAGGAACAGCGACTCGGGCGTGGTGATCAGGATGTCTGGGGGCTGGCCGGACAGCTTGCGGCGCTCGCCGGCCGCGGTGTCCCCGGTGCGCACGCCGACCCGGATGTCGGGCTCCGGCAGGCCCAGCCGGCGCGCGGCGTGGCCGACGCCGGTCAGCGGCGAGCGGAGATTGCGCTCGATGTCCACCGCCAGGGCCTTCAGCGGCGAGATGTAGAGCACCCGGCAGCGCTGCCGCGGATCCGCCGGGACCGGCTCGGTGGCCAGCTTGTCGATCGCCCACAGGAACGCGGCCAGCGTCTTGCCCGACCCGGTGGGCGCGATCACCAGCGCGTTCTCGCCGTTGCCGATCGACGTCCAGGCCTGCGCCTGCGCCTGCGTCGGCTCGGCGAAGGCAGCGGTGAACCACGCCCTGGTCGCTTCGCTGAAGCCGTCCAGGGCCGGGCTCTTGACCGGCGAGCGTGCGGGCACAAACCCATCCTGCCCTGGGCCACCGACAGCCTGCGCCCGATGAATGCACCGATGGGCGGAGCAGAGCGCGCCCATCGGTACATTCACGGCCGCTCACGGCGGACGGCGCTACCTCTTATGACCAGAACCCGGCCTCCGGGGTTGCCTGCGGGAGGCAGGAGCCGGTCAGGGCGCCCCGGTGGCCGCCTGCAACAGCGGAATTCCCTCCGCCGTGCTCAGTCCGGAGCCCACCTGGATCGCGGCGGCACCCAGGCCTGTGCCGCGCGCTGATCTCGGAGCATGATGCTGATAGGGCAGTAGCTCGAGTCACCGGGGAGGCATCGTGGCCAATCTCATTTCCGCACTCGATCGGGTGGCGGCCGAGCGCGCCGCTCACCCCGCGGTCCGCATGGACGACCTGATGCTCAGCTACTCCGAGCTGCGGGAGGCCGCGGGACGGGTCACCTCGCTGCTCTCGTCGGCCGGGGTGGCCCCCGGGGACCGCGTCGGCATCATGCTGCCCAACGTCCCGGCTTTCCCGATGGCCTTCTACGGCGCCCTCGCCGCCGGAGCCGTCGTGGTGCCGATGAACCCGCTGCTGAAGAGCCGGGAGGTCACGTACTACCTGGCCGACTCCGGCGCGAAGGTCCTCTTCGCGTGGTACTCATCCGCGGGGGAGGCGGCCAAGGGCGCCGCGGACACGGGGACCCAGGTGGTGACCGTCGACGACCCCGACATGCGGTCGCTGCTGGCCTGCCTGTTCCCGGTGCATACCCGGGTCGAGCGGGCCGACGACGATGACGCCGTGGTCCTCTACACCTCAGGGACGACCGGCCAGCCGAAGGGCGCGCAGCTGACGCACGCCAACCTGACCCGCAACGCCGCGCTAACCGCCGAGACGCTGATCAACGCCGGCCCCGACGACGTGGTCATGGGCTGCCTGCCGCTGTTCCACGTCTTCGGCCTGACCTGCGGCCTGAACGCGACGATCGCGGGCGGCGGCACCCTGACCCTGCTGCCCAGGTTCGACGCCGGCCAGGCGCTCGACATCATCGCGCGCGACCGGGTGACGGTCTTCGAGGGCGTGCCCACGATGTACGCGGCGATGCTGCACCATCCGGCCAGCGCGGATGCGGACGCCTCGTCGCTGCGCACGTGCGTGTCCGGCGGCGCGGCGATGCCCGTGGAGATCCTGCACGGCTTCGAGAAGACGTTCGGCTGCATGATCCTCGAGGGCTACGGCCTGTCGGAGACCTCGCCGGTCGCCTCGTTCAACCACCCGAACGCCGAGCGCAAGCCCGGGTCGATCGGGACGCCGGTGGCCGGGGTCGAGATGCGCGTGGTCGGCTTCGACGGCACCGTGCTCCCGGTCGGCGAGGTCGGCGAGATCGCCATCCGCGGCCACAACGTGATGAAGGGCTACTGGGGCAAGCCCGAGGCCACGGCCGAGGCGATCCCGGACGGCTGGTTCCGTACCGGTGATCTCGCGCGGGTCGATGAGGACGGCTACTTCTTCATCGTGGACCGCAAGAAGGAGCTGATCATCCGCGGCGGCTACAACGTCTACCCGCGCGAGATCGAGGAGGTCCTCTACGAGCATCCCGCGGTCGCCGAGGCGGCCGTCGTCGGGATGGCCCACGACGAGCTCGGCGAGGAGGTGGGCGCGGCCGTCGCGCTCAAGCCGGGCGCCGCGGCCACACCCGAGGAACTACGGGCGTACGTGAAGGAGCGGGTCGCGGCCTATAAGTACCCGCGCCACGTCTGGCTGGTCGACGGGCTGCCCAAGGGCCCAACCGGCAAGATCCTCCGCCGTGAAGTGCGCCGTCCGACCGCGGAGCATGCAGCCGCGGAGCATGCAGCCGCGGACCCGCGATGACGGCGCGGCAGGACGACGCAGTCCGGCTCGCGGCCGCGGATGCCGCAAGCGCGCTGGACCTGCTGCTGTCCGACGCGGCCCTGGGGGTGGTCCGCCGGTTCCTGCCGACCTCATCAAGCCTGCGGTTCGCCATGGGGCTGGCGCGCAGGCCCACCGCCGCGGCGCGGCGCGGCGCGTCGCTGGCCGGCGAGCTCGCCAGCATCGCGGCCGGCCACTCGGCCATCGCCCCGGCCCGCAAGGACCGGCGCTTCACCGATCCCGCGTGGAGGAGCAATCCGGTCCTGTCCCGGACCGTGCAGGCGTACCTGGCCTGGGCGGGCACGGTCGAGTCGCTGCTCGCGGAAGCGGACCTCGACTGGCGCGACAACGAGCGGATGCGGTTCGTGCTCAGCAACTTGATCGACGCCGCCGCTCCCAGCAACAACCCGCTGATCAATCCCGTGGCCTGGAAGGCGGTCAAGGACAGCCGCGGCGTCAGCGCAGTGCGCGGGCTCCGGTCGCTGGTGTCCGACCTGTCCGCCGCGCCGCACGTTCCGGCCATGGTCGCGCCGGATGCGTTCGAGGTGGGCCGGGACCTCGCGGTCACGCCGGGAGCGGTGGTCGCGCGCTCGGACATATGCGAGCTCATCCAGTACGAGCCGGTGACCGCCACCGTCCACCGGTTCCCGCTGCTCATTGTCCCGCCCATGATCAACAAGTTTTACATCACCGACCTGGCCCCGGGGCGGAGCATGATCGAGTACCTGGTCGCCCAGGGCCACCAGGTCTTCGTCATGTCCTGGCGCAACCCCGACGCCCGTCATCGCGACTGGGACCTCGACAGCTACGGCTCGGCCGTCACGGCGGCCCTCGGCGCGGTCCGGTCGATCTGCCAGGTTCCGCAGGCCAGCGTCTGCGCGCTCTGCTCCGGCGGGATCGCGGCCGCCATGGTGGCCGCGCACCTGAGCGTGGTCGGCAGGCTGGGCGAGCTGGCGACGCTGTGCCTGGGCGTGACCGTGCTGGATCAGGCACAGGCGGGTACCGCCTCGGCGATGATCGACCGGCGCACCGCAGAGCTGGCGATGGCTGCCTCGCGCACCCGCGGCTACCTGGACGGCCGCTCGCTGGCCGAGGTCTTCGCCTGGCTGCGGCCCAACGACCTGATCTGGAACTACTGGGTCAGCAACTACCTGCAGGGGCAGACGCCGCCGCCGTTCGACATCTTGTACTGGAACGCCGACACCACCCGGCTGCCCGCCGCGGTGCACCGGGACTTCATCGAGATCGCGCTGTCCAACGCGCTGACCAAGCCGGGCGCGGCCAGCATGCTCGGCTCGCCGGTCGACCTGTCCAAGGTCGACACCGACTCCTACGTGGTGGCCGGGATCGCCGATCACCTGTGTCCGTGGCAGTCCTGCTACCGCACCACGCAGCTGCTGGGGGGCAAGCCCCGGTTCGTGCTGTCCACGAGCGGGCACATCGCGTCCATGGTCAACCCGCCCACCAACCCGAAGGCCACCTTCCAGACAGCTCCGGACAATCCTTCCGACCCGCGGGCCTGGCTCCGCGCCGCCCGGACCGTGCCGGGGAGCTGGTGGCCGGACTACTCGGCCTGGCTCGCCGAGCGCAGCGGCGGGCGG
>WNFL01363768.1_pt4 | contig 11053 bp, 11 predicted proteins | sample 5400361 | NCBI WGS metagenome assembly WNFL01 (sample SAMN13153351, study PRJNA577476) | soil metagenome | isolation source: 40 cm soil on Douglas fir-dominated hillslope | place: USA:California | collected 2013-09-17 | reverse complement strand
GCGACGTTCTGCTGGATGCGCTTGCGGTCCCCGGCGCCGAAGAGCGCCGCGAGGGACTCGCCGGCGAGGCCGCGGTCGTCGCGCCCGGCGAGCTCGGCGAATGTCACGTTCGCGAAGGCGATCGTGCCCTTCTCGTCGGTGATCGCGATCGCGACCTTGAGGGATTCGACCAGCCGCCGGAAATCCGCGCTGCGCATCGCCTATTCGCCCGAGCCGAGCTTGTGAATGACGCCGAGGAGATGGTGCGTCGCCGGATGCAGCGTCGCCTCGGCCCCGCGCACCGCGGGAAGGACCTGGCCGGCGATGGTCTTGCCGAGCTCCACGCCCCATTGATCGAATGGATCGATGCCCCAGATGGTGGCCTCGGCGAAGACCTTGTGCTCGTAGATCGCGATCAGCGCGCCGAGGTGGAAGGCGTCGAGGGAGGGCAACACCAGCGTCGTGCTCGGACGATTGCCCGGGCAGGCGCGATGCGATTCGGGCGTGGCGACCCCGCTCATCAGCGCCTCGGATTGCGCGCAGGCGTGCGCGAGCAGGATCTCGTGGTGCGCGCTCGTCGATCCCATGGGCCGCGCCACGACGATGAAGTCGCACGAGACCGGATCGGTCCCCTGGTGCAGCCACTGGTGGTAGGCGTGCTGGCCCAGCGTTCCGGTTCCGCCCCAGATCACCGGGCAAGTCGCGAAATCCACGGGATTGCCGTCATTGTCGACGCGCTTCCCGGCCGATTCCATCTCGAGCTGCTGCAGGTAGGCGACGAAGTTCTGCAGGCGCGAGGCATAGGCCAGCACGGCATGGCTCGCCGCGCCGAGCGCGTTGCGATTCCAGAGGCCCGCGAGCGCCATCAGCGCGGGCACATTGTGCTCGAGCGGATTGGAGCGGAATTCGAGATCGACCGCATGGGCTCCGGCGAGCATCTGCTCGAAGCGCGGCATGCCGAGCGCCATCGCGATCGGCAGGCCCACCGAGGACCACAGCGAATAGCGCCCCCCGACCCATTCGCCGAAGGGGAAGACGTTGCACTCCGGCAGGCCCCAGGCGACCGCCGCTTCGACGTTCGCGGTGGCGGCAATCACGTGCTTCGCGATGGCCTCGGCCCCCAGCGCGCTCGAAATCCAGCCCCGCGCCGCGGCCGCGTTCGCCATCGTTTCCTGCGTGGTGAAGGTCTTCGACGCGACGACCACCAGCGTGGTGCCGGGATCGACGCCGCCGATCGCGTCGTCGAGCTCGGCGGGGTCGATGTTGGCGACGAAGCGAACCTCGGGCCCATCGGCCTCGGCGGCGAGCGCCTCGATCGCGACGCGGGGCCCCAGCGCCGAGCCGCCGATGCCGAGCGCGACGACGTGCGTGATGGCCCTTCCGGTCGCACCCTTCCAGAGCCCGTCGCGCACCGCGTTCGATACGACGCGCATGCGCTCTCGATTGCGCTGCACTTGCGGCAGCACGTCCTCGCCCCCCACCATCACGTGCTCCTCACCGCGAAGCGCGGTGTGCAGCGCCGGCCGATCCTCGGTCGCGTTCACGTGCTCTCCGGTGAACAAGCGCTCGATGGCGCCGGTCACATCGCGCTCCCGCGCGAGTGCGATAAGGAGCGCGAGCGTCTCCGGTGTGATGCGCTGCTTGGAGAAATCGACCTGCAGGCCGGCGCAGGAAAAAGTGAGCTTGCCGCCGCGCTCGGGATCATCCTCCCAGAGCTCGGACAGATGCTTTGTCGCGAGCGTGTCGCGATGGGCGAGCAAAGCCTGCCACGCGGGCGAGGAGGAGAAGGGTGGCATGGTGAAAAATTCTACCCCAGTGCAAGCCCGGTGATTCCCAGCACCATGCCGAGCGCTGCAATCGCGCGCCGCGCCACGTCGCCTTCGCGCAGCAGGTGCGCCCCCATGAGCGCCGCGAAGAGGATCGACACCTCGCGCGCCGGCGCGACGAGGCTCACCGGCGTGAACACCATCGCGGTGAGCACCAGGATGTAGGAAAGCGGCGAGAGGAGCGCGATCGCGATCACCGTGCCGCGCCTTTCGCGCCACGCGCGCGCGATGCCGCCGGGCGCGCGGTGGCGCGTGAGCGGCACGAGCACGCAGACGCGGAACGCGTTGCAGCCCCAGTCGTAGACCAGCGGCGGGATGAGCCACGTCGCCACGCTCGCCTTGTCCCAGATCGTATAGGTCGCGATCATGAACCCGGTGAGGAGCGCGAATCCGACGGCATGGCGAGAGTCAGGACCGCCCCGCTGAAGCGGGGACCCCCGGCTCTTGTGCCAGGCGAACGGATTTCCGGCCAGGACCAGTGCTGAAACGCCGATGAGCACCGCACCGCCCATCGCCGCGGGGCCCGGCCGCTCGCCGAGGAGGAGCACGGCGACCCCGATCGTAAGGAGCGGCCCGGTGGCGCGCGCGAGCGGATAGACGATCGATAGGTCGCCGCCGCTTCGATAGGCGCGGTCGAGGAGCAGGAAGTACGCCGTGTGGATCAGGCCGCTGCCGAGCATCAGCACGAGGTGGAGCGGCTGTATCTGGTAGCTCTGCGTCCACGCGACCACCGCCACGAGTGGTGCGTACAGGACGAGTGAAAGCCCCGAGGCGGCGGTGATCAGCCCGCTGCCGCCGCCGCTCTTCTTGAGGAGGTAATTCCAGCTCGCGTGGACGAGGGCCGAGAAGAGAACGAGCGCGAGCGCGAGTCCGGTCACGGCTTGAGAAGCCGCAGCAGCTCGAGATAAAGAGGATCTTCGGGCGGCAGGACGCCCTGGCGGAGCAGCCCGTCGATCATCACGGTGCCGGCGTCCAGGGTGAACTCGCCGGTGAGGATCTGCTCCACGACGTCCTCGAACGGCACGAGGCGGATCTCCGCGACCTCGCCATCCTGGTTCGTGGGCTTGAAGTCATCGGGCAGCCACAGGTCGTGCACGAAGAGGACCTCCCGGTGCAGGCCCTCGGGCACCGAGTATTCGACGCGCACGGCGCTCACGCATGACAGGCCCTCGAGAAGCTGCGGCGGAAGACTCGCTTCCTCCCAGGCTTCCTTGCGCAGCGTCTCGTCGACGGTGAAGCCCGCGGCGACGCGGCCGCCGACGAGGTTATCGAGCTTGCCGGGATCGATGCTCTTGTTGGCGCTGCGGCGCGAGATCCATGCGTGCACGAGCCCATTCGAGCGCGCGAAGCCGTTGACGTGCGCGCCGTAGCACATCATGCCGAAGTGGCGCGTCGCGGCGCGCTCGATGCGCAGCAGCTCGGGCGCGGCGTAGTGATGCGCGATGCGCACCGCTTCGTCCCGCCAGCCGCGGATCACGCCGTCGCGCGCGAGCTCGCGCGTCACTTCGGCGAGCGCCGCCGTGCGTCCCGCGACGTTGTCGGGCTTCGCGCGCAGCGTGACGAACGCGTTGGTGACCTCGAAGACGTGCGGCCAGCGGCGCAGCTCTTCGGCGAACGACGGCCTCAGCCAGCCGACCGCGTGCTCGCGGACATAGAAAGGAAGGAGCGGGACTTCGCGTCCGGCGTGGGAGGCATGCGTGCAGGCGGTGCGCAGGAATCCCAGCAGGTCGACATGCAGACGCGGTCTCATGGATTTGAGAGAATTCTACCCCATGAGCGTCACTCTCCAGGACATCCAGAACGCCGCCAAGGTCATCGAAGGCCAGGTCGTCGAGACGCCGTGCCTGCACTCGCGCACGCTCTCGGAGATCACCGGCGCCGAGGTCTACCTCAAGTTCGAGAACCACCAGTTCACCGCTTCCTTCAAGGAGCGCGGCGCGGTGAACAAGCTCTCCTCCCTTTCCGCGCAGGAGCGGCGCGAAGGGGTGATCGCGTGCTCGGCGGGCAATCACGCGCAGGGCGTGGCGTATCACGCGACGCGCCTCGCCATTCCCTCGGTGATCGTGATGCCGCGCTACACGCCGTTCGTGAAAGTCGAGCACACGCAGAAGCACGGCGCCGAGGTGATCCTCGAGGGCGACGATTTCGACGGCGCCAAGGACCACGCCCTCGTGCTCGCGCGCAGCCGCCACCTCACGCTCGTCCATCCCTACGACGACGAGAAGATCATCGCCGGCCAGGGCACCGTGGGCCTCGAGATGCTCGAAGCGTGGCCCGCGCTCGACATGCTCGTCGTCGCGATCGGCGGCGGCGGCCTCATCTCCGGAATCGCGACCGCGGCGCGCGCGATCAAGCCGTCGATCGAGGTAGTCGGCGTGGAAACGCGGCGCTTTCCGTCGATGTATCACGCGCTCAAGGGCACGAAGGCCGAGTTCGAAGCGACCACCATCGCCGAGGGCATCGCGGTGAAGGAACCGGGCAAGCTCACGCGCGAGATCATCGCCCGCCTGGTGGCCGAGGTGCTGCTCGTCGACGAGGGCGACCTCGAGCAGGCGATCGTGATGCTGCTCGAGATCGAGAAGACCGTCGTCGAGGGCGCGGGAGCGGCGCCCTTCGCCGCGCTGCTGAAGAGCCCCGAACGTTTCCGCGGGCGCAAGGTGGGGCTCGTCCTCGGCGGGGGCAACATCGATCCGCTGATGCTCGCGGGCATCATCGAGCGCGGCATGGTGCGCGCCGGGCGCCTCGCCCGCATCAACGTCGAGATCAGCGACCTTCCGGGCTCGCTCGCGAAAGTCACGGCCTGCATCGCCGCGCAGAACGCGAGCATCGACCAGGTTCATCACCAACGGGCGTTCACGCATCTCACGGTGCAGAATGCCGAGCTCGACGTCGTCCTCAAGACCCGCAACCGCGACCACGTCCGCGAGATCGTGGCCGCCCTCGAGCGCGCCGGCTTCAAGGCGCGCGCCTACCCGCTCGAATGAGACCCATCGGAGAGAAGACACCATGACCATCCAGAGACTCCACGTCGGCAAGCGCCTCTCGGCGGCCGTCGTGCACAACGGCCTCGTCTACCCCCGCCGATGCCACCCAGGACATCACCGCGCAGACCGAGGATGTCCTGGCGACAATCGAGCGCCTGTTGCGAGAGGCGGGCAGCGACAAGGCGAAGCTCCTCTGGGCGCAGATCTTCCTGCCCGACATGAAGGACTTTCCGGCGATGAACGCGGTATGGGAGAAATGGGTCGCGCCGGGCCAGACGCCGGCGCGCGCGACCGTCGAAGCGAAGCTCGCCAACCCGGCCTACAAGGTCGAAATCATGTGCACCGCCGCCCTATGAAACGACTTCTCCTCGCGATCCTCGTGCTCATGGCCCTTCCCGCCCTCGCCCAACCCGCGCCCGTCGAGCTCATTCAGCGCGCATCCATCTTCGGCAATCCCACGAAAGCGCAGGGCCTGATCAGTCCCGACGGCCGCTGGATCTCGTGGCTGGCGCCGCGCGAGGGCGTCCTCAACATCTGGGTCGCGCCGGCATCGGACCCCGCGAACGCGAAGCCCATCACCGACGAGAAAGTGCGGCCGATCCGCCAGCACTCGTGGTCGCGCGACAGCTCGCTCGTGCTCTTCATCAACGACCGCGGCGGGGACGAGAACTACCTCCTCTACGGCGTCGATCCGTCGACCGCAAAGCTCACGAGCTTCACGCCCTTCAACAAGACGCGCGTCATTACGGTCGGCACCAGCCGCTCGCGGCCGAGCGAGATCCTCATCGGCCTCAACAATCGCGACCCGCGCTGGCACGACGTCCACCTGCTGAACCTCGCCACCGGCGAGCTCAAGCTCGTCTACCAGAACAACGAATTCGGCAGCTTCGTCGCGGACGACTCGCTCACGCTGCGATTCGCGTCGAAGGAGATCGCGGGCGGGGCGAGGGAATGGCTGCGCTTCGACGCCGGCAAGACCACGCCGTTTGCGATGATCCCCACGGAGGACTCGATCACGACCGCGGTGCTCGGCCTCACCCGCGACGGCAAGACGCTCCACTGGCTCGACAGCCGCGGGCGCGACAAGGGCGCCCTCGTCGCGCAGGACCTCGCGACCGGCAAGGCGCGCGTCCTCGGCGAGAATCACAAGGCCGACGTCGCGGCCGTGCTGGCGAATCCGGTCACCGGGGTGGTCGAGGCCTACGCGGTCAACTACCTCAAGAAGGAATGGTTTGCGGTCGGCGAAGCGGTCAAGTCCGACATCGAGGCGCTCAATCGCCTCATCCCGGGTGAATGGAGCGTGGTCAGCCGCAACGACGACGATACGCGCTGGATCGTCGTGGCCGACGTCGTCGTGAAGCCGGTCGCGTATTACGTCTACGAGCGCAAGGCGCGCAAGCTGACCGAGCTCTTCGTCACCCGCCCACAACTCGCGGGCAAGCCCCTCGCGCCGATGCACGGCGTCGAGATCAAGGCGCGCGACGGATTGATCCTTCCCTCGTTCGTGACGCTTCCGCCGGGATCCGACCCGCGCGCGACGGGCCGCCCGGCCAAGCCGCTGCCGATGGTGCTCAACGTGCACGGCGGCCCGTGGGCGCAGGACACCTTCGGCTACAACGCCGAGGCGCAGTGGTTCGCCAACCGCGGTTATGCCGTGCTGCAGGTGAACTATCGCGGCTCGGGCGGCTTCGGCAAGAACTTCATCGAAGCGGCGAATCGCGAATTCGCCGGCAAGATGCACGACGACCTCATCGACGCGGTGAAGTGGGCCGTCGCGAGCGGGATCACCACGGCGGACAAGGTCGCGATCTACGGGGGAAGCTACGGAGGGTATGCCACGCTGGTCGGGCTCACCTTCACGCCCGACACGTTCGCGTGCGGCGTCGATATCGTCGGTCCCTCGAGCCTGGTCACGCTGATCGAGAGCTTTCCGGCGTACTGGAAGCCGTTCCTCGAAGGATCGTGGTACCGGCGCGTCGGCAATCCATCGAAGCCCGAGGACCGCGAATTCCTGCTGTCGCGCTCACCGATCACCCGGGTCGACAAGATCAGCCGGCCGCTGCTCATCGCGCAAGGGGCCAACGACCCGCGCGTCACGCAGAAGGAGTCGGACCAGATCGTGGAGGTGATGGCCGCGAAGAAGATTCCGGTGACCTACGTCGTCTATGCCGACGAGGGGCACGGCTTCGCGCGGCCCGAGAATCGCATCTCGTTCTACGCGATAACGGAAGCTTTCCTTTCGCGCTGCCTGGGGGGACGGGCCGAGGCGATGGAGGGTGCCTTCGCCGGCGCGAACCTGAATGTGCCGCAGGGCGCCGATGTCGTTCCGGGCCTCGCAGCGGCGCTGCCCAAACCGCCGGGCTGATGGTCCGGTGAAGAAGGTCCTCATCACCGGCGGCGGCGGGTTCCTCGGTTCACGGCTTGCGGCGCGGCTGCGCGAGCGCGATCCCGAGTCCCGGATCACATTGCTCGACATCGCGTTTCCCTCACAGGGTGATCCCCGCAATGGCGCGGATGCCTTCGAACGCATCGCCGGCGACATTGCATCGCCTGCGGTGATCGAGAAGGCGCTTGCAAACGACACCACGAGCGTTTATCACCTGGCGTCGGTGGTGAGCGGCGGCGCCGAAGCGGACTTCGACCTCGGCTACCGCTCGAACCTCGACGGCATGCGCGCGCTTCTGGAAGCGTGCCGGCGCCTCGCCACGCCGCCGCGGTTCGTCTTCGCGAGTTCCGTCGCCGCTTTCGGCGGCAAATTGCCACGCGTACTCGACGATACGACCACGCCAGCGCCGCAAACCTCCTACGGCACCCAGAAAGTCATCGGCGAGTATCTCGTCGCGGACTTCACGCGCAAGGGCTTCATCGACGGCCGGTCGCTGCGCCTGCCGACGATCGTCGTGCGGCCCGGCAAGCCGAACCTCGCCGCATCGTCGTTCGCGAGCAGCATCATTCGCGAGCCGCTTTCCGGCGTGAATGTCGATTGCCCGGTGCCCGACACGACCGGCGTCTGGATCCTTTCGCCGCGCCGCGTGGTCGAGGCGTTCATCCACGCGCACGACCTGCCCGCGTCCGCGTGGCCCACGACGCGCGTGGTGAACCTGCCCGGGATCACGCTCACGGTGCGCGAGATGATCGACGCGATGGGCCGCGTCGCGGGCGCCGGAACGATCGCGCGCGTGCGCTTCGTCCCGGATGAACGCATACAGGCGATCGTGAAGACCTGGCCGGTACGCTTTACCACGGAGCGCGCGTTGGAGATGGGGTTCGAGGCGGACGCGAGCTTCGACGAGGCCGTGGCGGACTTCAAGGCAAGCCGGCAGCCCACTGCCTCCTGACGGCGTCAGTATTTCTTCGGGATTTCCGGTTCGCCCGGGCCAGCACCGGGGATCGCGAATGCGGCGGAGCCCGCCGGGCTCGCGTAACGAACCGCGAGCTTCCAGTCGGCGCCTTGTCCGCGCCAGACATCCACGACGAAAATCGGGCCGCCCGCGCTGCCCTGGGTGAAGCTTGCGACCGCGACTCCGCCGAAATCATGCACCGCCATCCCGGCGATGTCGCCACCGGGCTCGCGAGTTCGCAACAACTCGCGCATCCACTCGGCACGCGGGATCGGGGTTCCAGCGCGCGCACCTGTGCGCAACTCGAAATCTTCGGTGAGCAGCGTCCCGAGGGCGGCCGCGTCGGCGTTGCGGACTGCGGCGCCGAGCAAGGCCTCCTTGTCGAGGAAGACCTTCACCAGTCGCGTCACTGTCTGCACCGGTCCCCGGGCAGCGTCTGCGCCGGTCGTCGGCGATGTCGCCGCGGCCGCGAAAAGAAAAAGGCCTGCGGCAAGGATCTTCCTCACGCGCAGGCCCCGGCGACCCTCAGCGATCAATACGCAACCGCGCAATACCCGCCGTTCGCATTGACCCAGTTCTGCTGGATGAGGTAGCGGCTGCCGCCCAACGTCATGTTGTACTTCGCTCCGTTCGGCAACGTCGTCGTCGTGCCGAACGTCCACGCGCACTTGTCCGCATTTTCCTGGCCGCGGCGGTCGTACCACGCGTTCAGGTCGGGATCCGAGGTGGATTCCTCGAGCTCATGCGCGATGATGCTCGCCATGCCATCGGCGCCCAGGTTGCCGTTGGGGCTGGTGCTTTGCGCTGCACAAGCGCTCGGGCAGCGATCCGGGTTCCCCACGAACGAATACTTGATATCGGAGCCGCCGATCGTGCCGTGCGTGTGCCAGCCGCAATACTGCGTGCAAAAGCCCGAAGTCTCGTTGACATCCGCGGACGTGAGCACGAAGTAGACGGCGTTCGTGTCTTTTGGCAAGCCGCCGGCAATCGCCTCCGAAACGATGCTCTGGATATTTCCGTCGGTGAGCGCGGTACCGTGGCTGTAGCCGGCGTTCGTGGAGCCGGCGTAATGGATCGCATTGCTGACGTGCTGGTTCGAGCCGTCGTAGTAGGTCGTGTTGATGTTGTAGTACGGGGAGCCCCCGATGCCCTGCATGAGGTTCGTCAGGATGGTGGGCGCCGTGTTGCCCGACCAATTGCCATACCAGATGTAATACGCATTCACGGTGCCGAGCATCACCGGACCGCCGTGATAGAAGATTCCGCTGCTCGGCGAGCCGGTGCCGGGCTTGGCATTCCCCGAGGCCTGGGGCGGCAATTGGACGTCCACCCGCGGCGGCGAGGGAAAGGCGCGCTCGCCCCAGCCCTTGCCGGTCGGGACGAGATCGTCGTCGTTCTGGGGGTCGGGCGCCTGCGCCTGCGCCGCGTAGGCGGACGAGGTTGCGAGAAGAAGCAGCCCCGCGGCCTGCAGAGACAGTCGGACGAGTTTAAGCATGAGGTATCTCCTTGAAATGTCATGGGCCGGCAGCTGGCGAGTCATCGAGCCGCCAGCTGGCGGCTGCTCAAAGCTAGCTGAATTCTAACGGGAAAACGTCGCGTTGCGAATCAGCCCTGCAATGGGCGGTACCCGTACATTACTGTTCCCGGGGGATGAAAGTCATGGGAGGTTTGTCCTACTTTCGTGGTACGCATGCCCCCCATTCTCGTGGGATACCAGGTATTTTTCCTATTGACCCTGGATCGTCAGGGTCACGGCTTCACGAAACGTCTTCGCCTGGGGGTAGTGGCTGGCCGAATAGGAAGCGAAGGCGAGGGCGACCACCAACACGAGCGCAAAGGGCCACCACGTCTTCTTCACGACGCCCGCGATCCAGCCCGCGGCGCTCTCGTTTCGCGCGGGACGCGCGAGCCCGCCCGCGAGCATCGCGCCGAACGCGGCTTCGGTGAGGATGTCGGGAGCCGTCCAGATGAGGTAGCCGCTCGACGCGAAAACCACCAGCGCGAGAAGCAGGCCGAGCAGGAGCAGCACGAGACCGTCCGAATCGATGCCGCTCAGGCCCCCTGCGGCCTTGCCCAATAGGCCGCCGTCGTGGCCCGCCGCGCCATCGCCGGCGGCGACCTCGGCCATGGCCGGCGATTGCGAGTTCATCGCCAGCATCGGCGTGCGGGCATCTCCTGCCCACGCGCTGCTGGCGCCACCGCCGTCGAACGTGCCGCCGCCCCTCCCGAGGCCGCCGCCGATCTTGAGCCCGCCACCTCCACTGCCGCCCCCGGTCCCCGAAGGCAGATCCAGGAGATTCGAACCGTCTGCGAGGGACGACTTGCTCTTGGTGCCGCCGCTCGAGAATCCCGCCAACCGCAGCCAGATCCAGACGCCGCAAAGGAACGCGAGATACGCGACGACGAGCACAAGGGGATAGCGCACGCGCATGTCGTGCACGCCGGCGTGCAGCAAAGACCAGCTGGTGATCATCCCGACGAGGCAAGTGCTCGCGAGGATGAGGGACATGTGGAAGCGCGTGTCGTAGCGCTTCGCGAGATAGCCTTTGAGGCTCGCTCGGGTCCAGCCGGACTTCACGGGCTTCACGGACGACCGGTAAGCGGATAAGCGGGGTCGTTGTAGCCCGGCGTGGAGGGGTGGCCGGGGCTCACGAGCGAATCGACCAATGCCTCGTCCTCGGCATCGAAGGCCTTGCCGAGCGCTCCGAGGTAGGCATTCCACTGCTCGAGCGTGCGCGGACCTGCGATGACGCTCGAGACGATGGCGTTGTTGAGGACCCAGTTCACGGCGAAGTCCCCGGCGCTCATGCCCTTCTTCTCCGCATGCGCCTTGAGCTTCTGCGCGATCGAGAGCGATTCGCCGCGGAACTCGGTTTCCATGATGCGCTTGTCCTTGCGGCCGGCGCGCGAGTCGGCGGGCGGC
>WNFL01201429.1_pt1 | contig 11053 bp, 15 predicted proteins | sample 5400361 | NCBI WGS metagenome assembly WNFL01 (sample SAMN13153351, study PRJNA577476) | soil metagenome | isolation source: 40 cm soil on Douglas fir-dominated hillslope | place: USA:California | collected 2013-09-17 | reverse complement strand
TGCATACACGACGTCGCCTATGTGAAGAGTAAAGAGGGAATTCATGGCATGATGGAAGAGTAGAGATACTTGCCATACTTGGTCTGCCAGTCACTGAAGGTCACGTACCAATGACCGGAGAGAATGGCGGGCAGATTGCCGAGGATTGGCCATCCCGCAGGACCGGGTGGAAACCAAATCTTCGGACGGTGCTTCGAACGCACACCGTAGCCAACGATGCACAATATCGAGGCGCACACAAGAATGACGAGCGGATGATCTGTTGAGAGCATTGAGGGGTGTTTTTCTCCGTGGCGATCATTGTCAGCATCCGATGCCCACGTATATATATCCGAGCACCGATCAATAAAGCCGAACTGAAACGCGACTTCTGTGTGGAAACAATGCGGGGTAACCGTCCTGTTATTACCCAAAGCGGGCAGCTCCTCTTATACATCTCGTTTAAGTGGACAAAACAGCATGTGGATGATATCAGTGCGAGATTCAACGCCATTCAAACCCAAATACACCGCTCAAGGACGGCCGCGATCGAGTCGACGCACATCACTGGTTATCACTGTCCGTCTCGTGCCTTCAGTGTTGTGACCCCCTCAAACTCAAAAGTGCCCATTGTGACTCTAGACTCTACTTGTCCGAGCCATTGTCAGCCGCCGCCGAGCGGTCGGATATGCGGATGCCCAGATGAGGATGCCGAGTGGATTGTCGAGGATGTCGAGAATGGAGAATGTCGACGAGGTAAAATGTGCCTAAACTGTGATTCAATTGGGACCAGCTCTCCGGCGTATCTGTAAATGTCATTATTTAATCACTCAAATGTTGTCGGCACGACCGGCTGACCCCGCGAAACATCAGACCAGATTTGTGACTACAATAGCGAGTAATGTATCGTAGATCCAAACCCCCCCATTGGGGCACTCAATGTGTCTCAATCGGCCAATGGCCAAGTGATTCACTGTCATGCCCACCGACCCATTCAACGTCAACAGGCGTTGACTTTTTGGCCTGTTGAACTAGGAGTTCAACGATTCCAATCACAGTGGATTTTGCTCATCCCATTGAGTAAATTTGTACCTTTTGGAACGATTTTCTTCTTGGAGCTGCACCCAGCGGAAGCACTTCTCAGCATGAATCGCGATGCATCCCTGCTTAACCTTGAGGAACCACCTTCCCGGGAGGAACACATAGGTTGCGGCTTTTCCTTTCCCCGGGCGCCGTGTACTCATTTTCCAATTCCTCCCAGGCCGCCTCTTGGAGGCGTTGAACTCACAAACTTCATCCACTAACACAACTCCAAGACCCACACTTCCACAGTCGCCTCGGATTAATGAATTACCTCCTTCATCTGACTGTAGGTGCTATTAAAATCAGGGATAAAATGCTTTTTCTCTAACAAAAATGGTAACCTTCCCTAGTGCTACCAAGAGTCGAATCATTCCTGGGGCTTATTCAAGCATCGAACGATGTGCTAAGACGGCAAATGGAAATTGATCCATCATGCGTGGACATGGAGGCTCTGGACGGAACAGAGGAAGCATACATCGAAATGGAACGTAACCACCAGCTATCACATACTTAACACAAGTACCAACCTACCCTACAGGATCTGGGGCTTGGTGTGTTTGAGCAACGAAGTTCGGAGCAATCCAACGGTAAGCTCACTGTTCTGGAATATCCCCTTCTTTAATTAATCACGCGAATGAAGCTCTATCCTCATCGGCTTCCTCAAGCGAGAACTCCGAATCGGAAGATTCATCTTCATCTTCCGATGATGAAAGTAGTTCGGCTTCGTCTGACTCCGGGTCCGACGGAAGTGACGAAGAGAGATCGGTGTTGGGTGTAACAGAACAACCGACTATGCCGGACATCATATCACTGCTCACAGTGGCACGACCGATCCGCCCGCTTCCTCACCGGCGACGAGAGCAAACGAAGAAAGGACCTGTCAAGAAACCGGGAATAATGGAGGTATCATCCACCGATAGTGAGAAAAGGCATCGGTGATCTGTTGTATATATCTCATGAAATTCGTCTCCTCGAGACAGTACAGCTTCTTTGCACTTTTGATGTCACTCCAGAATTCGACTCGAGTCACAGAACTGCCGATAGCGGTTTCCTTACAAATCAGTGTCTCTACGATTAATACGGGCAGTGGTGATTTATAATTAACCAAACCTGTTTTCCAATACATTGGGGTGGGACAGAAAACCGAAGCCCCAATGAGTAAATATTTGGTCGTGTCAAAACTCTGTCTCCACCACTCTTGTGCCACATCACCGCCTTTGAGAAAGCCCAGAAGACAACATGATAGAAGGGAAAAGGTTCCCCAGGCGGTCCACAGCACCGCCGGAGTCAATACGGTGGCCTTCGTTCAATCAAGATTTCCCAACTCGAGGAGACCGTATTGAAACGCATCCCCTCGATAAAAGGTCCAGGTGCCCCGTATTCACAACCAGCTGTTTAGAGGCGGTGGTAGGTCAGATACGATAAATCCCCTGACACATGAGCAGGAATACGCACAAATTCCATGCGGCCATATGACTCTCTCTTCCTCCTCGTCTTCCAGAGGCGCCCCGAGACACCCCGAGACTGACTTCGTGCCAGGCGTTGGTCGCCACGGCATCTCTGTCCGGAAGCAGAGGCGGCCGGGCGGTGGGTGCCCAGAGATCGTCGCGATACATCTGCTTATAATTGTCAGTCAATAGACAAGCACTGCTTCACGGCGAAGTGCCTACCATTTGCGACCGCATGTCGCCCCCCGCGCTTGTATTGGAGGTGCCCTACGGTGGAGACGATTCTCAGGCCTAGCCCACAAGCTCTTGCGAGAATATAAGACTTACCTCTGCGATATTTTTACGAGAGTCGTCCCTTGGACTGCCAGGTGTTTGGGAACTGGGCGTCGACTGGGTACCTGATGTCGACATCGGCCGATTTACTGGGTATGCGGCCCAAGTATTCATCAACATCTGCGTCAACGCCCATTCCAGTACTGCGCGTCCAGCTGTACTAGTCCTGCATAGGACACAGGTCGCGACGGCAAACGGGCTGCCCAAGTGTGCAAAGTGGGACTGGGCCCTCGATGCCAGCACCTCGAGTCTCCGCTTCGCCAGCACGGCTCGTTGTTCAGGAGCCGTCCTAGCTGCTTGCCTTTCCATGGTTTTAAGCCCTATCTGGGCCTCGTATTTTCTCTGAGGCCTAGGGCAAACCTGATAAGGACGCGCCAACGCATGAGCTAAGGCTTAATCTCCACGAGAAGGATGAAGTTACGATCCACTCACAATGCCTGGTCGGTAGGGGAACCTTCCGTCCGCCCTCACGACCTCACGGGGTGGGTTCAGGATTTCGGGTTGGATGTGGCTGGCGGCGATGTTTTGCGCTGCTGTATACCAAGTCGCCATTGTGTTCGGATAGAATTGGTGCCACAGGGAGAGGTAGAGGATGATCGATTGGTAACGACGGAGAGGAGGAATCCAAATGGCTTTCAAAGGCCGCTGATAGATGTGCCATGCGCCATAATTTCCGAAGGACCCCGCGCACTCTGGCCTCGTTCGCTGCCCTCTTACGCGTTCTGGTGTGTTTAATGATTTCTCGCATCCAATGAATGTCTATTCTAGTTTATGGGCAGTCTTTATGGTACAAATCGCACTACATTCTCGAGGAAGCCAAAGGACGTGTTCCAATGTGCCACTGATATGCCTTCACTCTCTCCATTGGCCTTGCGGTATCGTATTTCCCGCGACGAGCAGAGAACGCTCATCTCGCGGTCCCAAAGGCTGCCTCTCCTCTGGGGGACTCGTCTTTCCATTCTTCTGGCGCTTATCTCGAGTCACTAGGTAAGTGGATGTAAAGATCATTTTCTGTGCACGTTTAATAGTTGGCCTACCCAACTTGCTGAGAGTCACGATGGTGTTCTATGGGTTCCAAGGAATACTTGCAGATTGTACCAAAGGTGTGCTGCGTTCTTCGTGTTATAGTTCCCCTCCAACAATTGAGGCCAATGTTCTGTGCCCGTCCGGACCGAATATATTAGGGATCATGGTGCAAAGAGATGAGGTGAATTACAGATCTAGGTGAGTGTTTGCTGCTCTTCTCATGATTCGTGGGTGTTGGTTTCTCCCGCGGCCATACTCTCTGACTTGTCGTCTGTGACCATATCCCAGAAATCGTCCAGATCGGTGATATGAGAAACTTTAGAATGTATTGTAGTGTGTTAGATAAATAAGAGATTGCTTTGTGCGGTTTTTTGATTTAGCAAATGAGTCGTCATGCCCCATCCAAGAATGAAATCAATGCAGGAAGTATGAGATACATATCAAGCATGCATGAGATACGCGATAACACGAATACAAGGTACAAACCCGAACCATCTAGAGTTTCACTCTACTGCCGACTTTTGCGTTTCTTCCCAACCTTGTCGTCCTTGATGGCGAAGTCCGAAGAGATCGCCTTCTCTGCTGTTGATATCAGAGGCGAAAGAATGGCGCTTTTGCTGTTTGATTTCGTGTGTTTTCTAGTAGGTGTAATTACTGGTGAAGGGGGTGCGGAATGAGACGGAGCGATCTCAGGGTGTACGCCGTTCGGTTTACTCCTGGGGGCTTTTTGTGGCACGTTTGTGAATAGTTTGGGTTTTAATGTAGCCGGTGAGGATGGCTCGCAATGGGAAGATGCTGGGGGAGGTGGGAGATCAACACAAGCAGAGCCAGGGTAGTACCAAACCGCACCTGTAAATTCAGGGCTCTTAAACAGCTCCACGAGCATGTCTATCTCTCCGCCTGTCACGTCACGCGTAATCTCGCGCGGCAGCATTTGCTCCTGTACATCCTCCATCTCAACATCCTCCCCTAGTCCCTTCTTTTGCTCTCTATTGTGACCTGTGTCGTGTCTTTCACCTATGCCAAGGAGACTTTCGATGAGCGGTTCGAATAGTACACCCGCGGCTGGAAGGAGATGAGAGGGTCCACCCTCGGTGAGGGTACTCCAGTCCACGACCACCCTTCCTGAATCCCTAATCCTCGCTGGATCGCGTAGGCGCTCGACATGGCCCACACCTGAGAGTAGAGCAGATTTCCCGAAAATATCTTGCCACAAAGTCGGTTGCGATGAGCGCGAGGCTCGGATGTTGAGAGGTTGTGCACGGTCACCAGGGTCGACTTGTTCTTCTACCGTGTCTCCAATGTGTACGAGCACGGAGTCGGCAGTGATACCGATCAATGAAAAGCCTGCTGGAGCCGGGGTAAAATAGTGATTGTAGAATACGCATTGCCTGAGGGAGAAAGGTAATGAGTGCTGTCGGGTAGCTTTTGAGGTAGGAGAAAGTATGGTGATGACACTGGTGGGCTGCTGCGTCTGTTGCAACACAACGAACTGTTCAGTGGAAGGATGTGAGATGATCCGTTGAATCTTCCAGGTGGAGACGCGGTGCGACTTGGTGACTGCACTTCTTTAGTCGGAGACATCATCGAGATTCGAAGGACACGAACCTTTTCCAGATACCAAATCCCAAACAGCGAGCGCATGCCGACCTGAGAGCACCACATACCGCCCACTCTTACCAAGGAAAGCGCACTCCTGGGAACGTTGCACGTCCGTGCATGACAGCGCTTGGAGCATTTCGTTCGTTCCAACATCCCATAGAGTTAGTTGTCCCTGGTCATGGGCGACAGCGAGAAGGCCACCATCTGGACTAAACTTAGCGTGCCGGGCTTGGAGAGTGCGATAGGAAAATGTCGAGCGATTGGTCCAATAAACTATTGTCAAGGGGCTACGAGTTAATACGAGCATGCAACCGAAAGAAGAGTGTGAACAAACCATCAACTTCGCCCTTCTTTTCTATCACTTTCCGCTCGGCCCATGTCTTGATGTTCCCGTCCTCCCCAGTACTGACGAGCAACCCCTCACCACTAGGCGAAAACTCAATACTTTGCACATGGTGAAGTCCGTGTGGCCTCTCGATGCGTGTATTCAACTCCCACCGGCCCCCGGTGCTTTCCCATCTCCAAATTTTGAGCGCAATCTCCATCCCAAAGCCACCATATGGATCGTCCCTTACGTCGAGTGTGGCCATCCACTCCCCATTTGAGCTGATGGAGACTAAATCGACCTGCGGCGAGGTAAGTGGTGTCTCATGAGGACGTGAGACGCGATTAGAAGGGGAGACTTCAAGTTCGGAGTGGAGCTTTGAGCTGGAAAGGGAGTAGACTTGCAGCGAAGAAGGGTGGGATGAGGGGAGAAGGAGAGTTTGGGTTGTGGAGTGAAAAGCAAGGGGTGGCAATATTGAAGATTGGGCGACGTCTGGGAATGCAGTGAACACCTTTTGAGCCAACAAGAGAGTGATTTACGTACCGAGCTTCAGCCTAGCAATTGTCCGGTGCACCCTGAGTAAGTCTGCCTTTACAAATGCAAGAGTTCCGTCACTTAAACCAAGGAGATACTCCTGCGCGCGACTTCCATTTGCGTCCTGAGGATCGGACACGGAAATACTCTGGATGGGGGCTCCAACACGAGGGACAAATTCTTTCCTCCCCGTGTGTATTTGCCATATAACCAGCACTGCTTCTTCACCACCGCTCAGTAAGTACGCTCCATTCGGTGTGAAAGCAAGAGAAGACACAGCATGCGCATGCCAGTGCAGAGTCTTCGTTTGTACTTTCCTCTCTCTACTTGGCCCCGCAAAAATGCCATCTTGAAGACAATACCATAGCCGAATTTGACCCTTAGAATCACCCGTAGCAAACCACTCCTCAGTAGGGTGCATAGCGAGGCAAGTGAGGGGCTCAGGCGAGAGTAATTTGGTGTAATCGCCCCGCCTATCCCGTAAAGCCGATTCATGTTCCGTTTCGATGGGCGCAACGTAGACCTTGTGTCCGCCAAGGACAACAAGGAAGTTCCCGGATGCAGTGAGGCTCATCGAGACGGCTCGCCGTGTTCGAACGTAAGAGGTTGAGTGGGGACAATTGATGGCGAGGATTGATTTGGAGGCAAGATATATTTTGAACATGGAGGATTCATCTCGGGAATTTCTCGCTGCAAAATGGTGTCAGTGAGTTTCAAAATGTCAAGCGCGGGCTGCTCACCATCCTCTTTCGGACGCGGCTTATTACATGCGATAAAGGCATAACCAGGGTGTGCGGTGTGCAGACATAGATGGGTTACTTGTAGTCCGACTTGAATGGTTTTGAGGAGAGTTGCTTCGAGGAAATCCCAGACCTTGAGAGTTCCATCGAGGGACGCAGTAATGAGTTGGAAGGGAGAGTCAGGGTCAAGGGAGAGTGCCGTTATCTTGTCAGAGTGCCCTGCATTTGAGCTGGCTTCACCAGCAGTCGTCCGACCCGATAAAGTGGAGACGATCTGCGCGGTAGACATAGAGTAGATCTTGACGGAGTTTGACACGGCCATAAAGAAGTAGCTGGAGATATTTATCAACGCCTGCAATGGACAAATTCATGTTTTCCCAGCTTACTTTGAGTCTTTCGTAAAAACGGCGGGTTGAGAGGAAACAGCGGCGTCTGCGAGGGGTGCCCAATGCCATGGCGTAACATCATGTCCTTCATATTGGCCCCGATCTCTCTTTCTTGATCCCTCCTCGCCGACGCGCAAGGTATCTTGTAAAAATTCCCGATCCTTGCTCTTTTCTGCTGCCTTTTCCTTTTTATTTTTTAAAGAGCGTTTCTTCTGCGTCTCTGCGGCGTCTTGTACGCCTTTTTGGTGCATTAGTAGCAAGGGCGGCCAAGCCCGCGGATGTGGTAGAAAAGCGAAATTTTTGGACGCCGACCACGACTCCGATACAACGAACAACCACAGCGGGGACCAGTTCTTCTTCTCCAGTTATTGGTTCTATCTTCAGGGATATTGGAATCAGCCTGACTAAGTCGGCTCTCAGCCCTCCTCCAGCTGTCCACCGACCGTCAAAACCTTGTGGGACAGTGAAAGTGAAAGGGTCGGCATCCCAGGTTCAAATCCACAGAAACTCTAGTGCACTGTACGGTTGTTGGGCACCAGCCTGGGCTCAGGCATCTTCAAACGTGTACTGGTGGCCTGTTTATTAGACCGGCCACTTCGCTTTCTTTCCAATCCGCGACCGCCATCTATCTAGTAAGCGCCACCCTATATCATTCATTCACATGTTCCTTCCGCAATGACCTGACACTTGTAAACTCGAAGTAGACTCGACACCCTCTTGAGAAGACGGAGTCATATTGCAGCCTTAGTGTATGTGTTCCTTTATTTTATTTGTCTCCTATTGTTCTAACCCTCCTTACAGCTCTTTCGCATGCTCACTTGCCTCGAATGCGCTTCCATGTCATTGGCATCGGCTCCATCGGCTCTCTTTTATCCTACCACCTTCGAAGGTCTCTTCCCCCTCAACACCGGATATCTCTTATCGTCCGGCGAGTCAACAACCACACTGAACCGCCTCCAAACACCCCAAAACGCATCACTATCGAGTGCAATGGCCTCAAAGCAAGCCTCGATGGATTTGACGTCGAGTATGCCGATCCGCTCATGCAAGATGTCTACGACCTCCTGCGACAGAAGAAGCATGCGAACATGCAACGCATGCAAGATCTTGCGGATGCGGCAGCAGCCAACCCACAAGATCAAGCACCCGGCTGGATCCGACGGGCGATCCATTCCTTGCCTGTTGATGATCGTCCCCACCCCGCCCAAATCGACTCGCTATTCGTTGCGACAAAGGCGACGGCCGTTGTGCGTGCTATTGAACAGTGTAAAGACCGCCTACATAGTGGTACGACGATCGTGCTCCTCCAGAACGGAATGGGCATCTATGAAGCCGTTGTCGACCGACTCTTCCCAAATCCCGAGAGCAGACCAAATTTTATCATCGCGTCGACAACCCATGGCGCGTGGAAGAAGACGGAAACAACTGCTACGCACCATGTTGTACATGCTGGGATCGGTTCCTTGCAATTTGGAATCGTTGCGGACGCACGTATGCACCCGCGGGATTTTGAGCGCAGTTTCTGGGAGCCACCCGCCCCTCCAAAGGATAGCACCATCACAGCACCACCGGCACAATTATCGTTGGATGACATTGAATCTCGTGCAGAAACCGATAACCCCTTCTCGCGCTCGCGCTACCGCACACTCCGAGCAACAATTGCGGCACTCCAATCCCTGTCAGACCTCGACACATCCTGGGTCCCCATGGCAGAGATGCAGGTCGTCCTCCGGCAGAAGCTGGTCGTCAACTGTTGCATCAACCCCATCACGGCGCTGCTCGACTGCCGGAACGGCGAACTACTCACCTCTCGACCTGCACATGCACTTATACGGGCCGCGTGTAAGGAAGCTGGCTACGTATACCGCAAGGTCATCACCGAGGACGACTTCAAGTTCGGCACTCGGACCACTCATGGGGGCTTGGACCGGCTGTCAGGTGCGAGACTCGAGGATGAGGTCCATAGCGTTGCGAGGAAGACGAGCGCGAATTACAGCTCTATGCTCCTTGATATGCGACAGGGAGGATTATTAGAAACCGATTACATGAACAGGTATTTGGGGCGGCTTGGAAAGTTATATAAGGTCCCCACGCCGACTATTGATGCGTTGAAAAACATGGTCGAGTTTAAGGCTTCGACGAGAACGAATACGAGGGCAGTTTAGTGTGTGGCTGGTTATTTGCAGGAGGCTTTTAGTCGTGTTTACTCGCGTAGCTTTCGTTTATACATATTGACCCCGATAGTCCATGTCACTTTGTAGTGAGGACGACCGATTTACGCGTTTTGTTGAAAAGATTTTGGTGGAACATCAGGGAGAATATACAAAGTCAACCTGCTCCGAATAGTCCAGATGTCTTACATGGATCAAACCTTTCTGGAAAGCTGAAGGACAGGTATCTGACCAGCGAACGGGTCGAATGACCCCAGTACAAGACGCTTTAGGAACGCGACTTGGGATCCGTATATATATAGTCTCTGAATACTGACCCTTTTACCCAGTACATTGGGGCGGGATTGGCAAGCGATTTGCCACGTGACCACCCAACATATGTACTTGCAGGTAACAACGACATCGAGTTGCATCCCAGACTGAGCTGTATTGTTACAGTTTGCGTTCTCTACAGGTTCAGGGAGCGACCTCAGGAAGTGCTCACCAGTACTTGACACAAAGAGGAGTTTTGGATGCAAACGCGCGCGCGTTGAATGGCTTTCTCGTGAAGGTGCGGTCAACATTCTAAGCGGGTGCATCGGATGTAGGAGACAGAAATGGATGATAAGTTGGGGTGGCACTAGTAGTGTGACTGTCATCGGGCCTGCGGGAGCACAGAGAAGATCCCAAGGTCCGGCTTAGGGTGCCGGGTTTCGATCGGAGTGTTGTCCACAACCGTTGTTGCCATGAGGAATATATATATACGTGTGGGGTCTCGCCGTCGCGCCAAGATGACCTTAGGCATCCTGGGTTGTAAATTTTGCTCTGGACGGGATACGGGTGAGATGTAATCTTTCTCCCGATTAGGGTTGCACTACACCACAGTGGTGAGGCCAGGAGTCGGACCCCGACATAAACCCGCCTCGCAGCCACCAAACCTTGTTGCCATGTATCGGTGGTACAATTGGACATGAGTTAGAGCACTTATCACCTTTTCAGAAAAGGATGTCCAACACGAAAAAAGGGGGGGGGTTGTGGATGTGGAGAAGTGGCCGAGGTGGCTGATGGGAGAGGCAATCAATGGATTGGGAGGCTTGCAGAGCAGGTTTTCATCCTGACAACGACTTGTATATTTCTTGATACAAATTTCTTGATAGCAATGTAGATTCATTATGTATATCCACATTCACTATAGAAATCTCTTGCCATTCCAGGTATAATTCCCATACAAGCATCCATCAAGCGCTCAACACCATCCATACTATCCAAATAACCTTGAGCTTTCTGCATTTCAGCCTTGACTGCAATATGAGGTGAGCAAGCAATGATGATTTGGGGAGTGTTCACGTACTAACATGGAAACTAAGCTCGATTGGATTGTAATCTGGTGAGTAAGGAGGAAGGAATATGAGAAGAGACCCTGGACATACTTTAGCATTGAGAATAA
>WNFL01019998.1_pt1 | contig 11053 bp, 7 predicted proteins | sample 5400361 | NCBI WGS metagenome assembly WNFL01 (sample SAMN13153351, study PRJNA577476) | soil metagenome | isolation source: 40 cm soil on Douglas fir-dominated hillslope | place: USA:California | collected 2013-09-17 | reverse complement strand
TCCGTGCCCATGGAACGAACGCTTTCAGCCGGCCTGATCGGATCGGCCGCGGCCCTCATCGTGACGCTTTCCGTGTGTGCGGGCGAAGTCAAAGCCACGCCCACGCCCGCCCCGACTCCTCTCATCCTGATCGAGCGCTTCCGTCTCTTCCCGGAGCTCGCCCTCGTGCGACTCCCGTTCTCTCCCCAGGCGTCCGCTACGCGCGCCTTCCACCAGCAGGGCGACCCCGACTCGCTCTTCACGTTCGGGGACGCGACCCCGGACGGCGAGGTGCGGCTGAAGGCGGCGTTCGAGATCAACGACGTCGTCCTCCGCGCGATCGCGCCCGACCTGCGCGTCGACCCGAGCGACACGCGCCCTCGTGCCGCGGGGGATTACCGCGCCCTCGACGCCCGCGGACGGCCCTACCAGCTTCGGCTCGGCGCGCGCCTCGTCTGGTAGGCGGCGCGAGCCGCGCGCCGCGCTGGCTCTTTGCTTGCAGGGTCTTTTCGCGTGAGGTGCGGCAAGAGCCTCCCGGCTCTCTCTCTGGTGCTGATCTGGCCGATGCTGATCCGCGTCGAGCACGGTGATCCGCGCCCGGGGGAGACGCGCCCGCCGTGGCAGGTCCTCGCGGAGCGCTACGGTCTCGGCCCGAACCTGACCGCGGGCGCGATCGCCTTCGACGGCGGCGTCGACCCGTCGGGAAAGCGGCTCCTCCACTCGATCGGGGATCCCGACGCGCTTCTGACGTTCCTGGCGCGCGACGCCGGGCGCGCGCGCATCAGCGCCGCCATCGAGGTCAGCGACGTGATCCCGCGCGTGGTGACGCCCGAGCCGGACGTCTCGGGCAGCCGCTCGCGTCCCGTCGGCGACTACCAGCCGGCCGACGGCGCGGGGCGTTGCCCGCGCCAGCTCCGTGTCGCGGGGCGCGTAAGCTGGTAGCGGCTACGTCCCTGGACAGGTCGGCGCCGACCCACCCGCGAAGAGCCTGTTGATCAGGTAGAAGACGTCGCTCACGTCCAACGACGAATCGCCGTTCACGTTCGCGAGGCCGGGCGGCACGGCGCCGCCGGCGAACAGCGCATTGATCAGGAAGAAGACGTCGCTCACGTCCACCGTGCCGTCGCCGTTCACGTCGCCGCACGGCGCGCGTTCGTACGCGCCGAGATCCGCGACTCCGACGCGGTGCACGCCTCGCTGGTCCGTGAGAATGGGGTGGAACAAGATACAGCCCGGCCCGTCGACCCCGGCGCTGCCCGCCAGGAGCGCGTGGGTCGGCGTTGCGCCGCCGTTGTCCTGGAGCGGCCCGAAGGAGGGAGTCGCGGCCGAGTACGTACCCGACACGGTGCAGTGCGGCGTGCCGGACGGCCCGAGGATGTTGCACGAGGCCTGCGAGGTGACCGCGCCCGCGCAGTCCCCGTCGACGAGGAAGTTGTTGTTGACGTCGTAGTTCGACGCGATGATGGAGTTGATGAAGGTCGCGGCCGAGGCGGCCGCGCCGTTCGACAGCCCTCCGCCGCCCGCGAAGATGTCGGAGACGTTGTCGGTCACCGTCACGTGGTCGAGGTTGAGCGTGCCGCCCTCGACGCGGATGCCGCCGCCGCCGCCTCCGGCGTGGTTGCCGCTCACGGTGCAGTTGGCGAGGTCGAGGATGCCGTAGCCGCCCAGGAGGTCGATCGCACCGCCCGCCGCTATCGACGTGTTCTGGTGGAACGTGCTCGTCTCGATGATGCCGAGCGCGGAGCCGCTTCCGCTCGGCCCTATGTAGATCGCTCCGGCCTGGCCTCCGACCCCTCCTGCCTTCGTCGCGTGGCAGGCCTCGAAGACGCTGTTGGAGATCGTGAAGTCGCCCGTCGTGTACACGCCGCCCGCGTACGGTGCGGAGCAGTTCGTGACGAGCACGTGGTCCATGTCGAGGCTGGCGGGATACGTCAGCGCGACGGCGCCGCCCGCGCCGCCCGTGAGGCTTCCGTCCTTCAGGGTCAGGTTCGCGAGCGCGAGGCCGATCGAATCGACGCTCAGCGTGAAGATGCGGAAGCCCGACGCCGCGGCGACGACCGTCTTCTTCATCCCGGCCCCCTCGATCTTCATCGAGCTCGAGACGAGAAGGTCGCCGATCCCGAGCGGGATCGTCATCTCCGGCACCTGGATGAGCGCGTCCGTCGTCGTGTTCGCCTCCTCGATCGCCGCGCGCAGCGTGCAGACGTCGAAGGCCGCCTGGCAGAGCCCGTCGCCGGGGTTCAGGTCGTGCTGGTCGGCGGTGCTGTCGACGACGAAGGTCGGCCCCGCCGCCCGGGCCGGCGCCGCCGCGAAGACGAGCAGAGCCAGGAGCGCGAAGAGACGAGCGCGAGATCTCATACGGGCACCTCGAATTCCAGTTTGCACGCTGCCGTCCGCGCGCGCGTCCCTACGTGCCGGGGCACACCGGCGCCGGACCGGCCGCGAAGAGGACGTTGATGAGGTAGAAGACGTCGTTGACGTCCCGGACCGAGTCCTGGTTGACGTTCGCGAGGCCCGGCGGGAGCGGACCGCCCGCGAAGAGGAAGTTGATGAGGAAGAACACGTCGGCGACGTTCACGACGCCGTCGCCGTTCACGTCGCCGCAGGGCGCGCTCTCGTAGGCACCGAGGTCGGCGTAGGCCCCGAGGTGCTGCACCCCTCGCTGGTCCGTCGCGGCCGCCTCGGACGCGAGGCACGTGAAGTCGACCGCGGGGCTGCCCGCGAGGAGCGCGTGCGTCGGCGTGGGACCGCCGTTGTCCTGGAGCGGCCCGAAGAGCGGCTCGGCCGCGGTGAAGGAGCCGGTGATAGCACAGTGACCGTGGCAGGCTGTCGAGGTGACCGCGCCCGCGCAATCCCCGTCGGCGAGCAGCATCCCGCTCGCGTCGAGGTTGTCGGCGACCAGCGAGTGCGAGAGGCTGACGGCGGAGGCCGCGGAGGCACTATAGATGCCGCCGCCCCCGTGGGACGCGGTGGAGGTGTTGTCCGTGATGGTGACGTGATCGAGGGTCAATTTGCCCGCCCCCGACCCCGCGACGAAGATCCCTCCCCCGGACCCGGCGGATTGATTCCCGCTCACGGTGCAGTTCAGGAGATAGACGGAGCCGAAGGCGGTATCGAAGACGATCGCGCCGCCAATCAAGACGGAAGTGTTCGTGTCGAGAGTGCTGTTCGCCAGGTCGCCGACAGCCGTGCCGCTCGCATTCGATTGTATGTAGAGGGCGCCGCCGGCGTTGCTCGCGTGACAGTGAGTGATGACCGAGTTAATGATCCCGAAGCTTCCGGTCGTGAAGACCGCGCCGCCGTCCACGCCCGAGCAGTTCGTGATGAGCACGTGGTCCAAGCTTATGCTCGTGTTCCCATCAAAGGTTGTCGTGCTGACGGCGCCGCCACTTGAGCTCGTGTTCGCATCCCGGAGCGTCAAGTGCTTGAGCGCGAGGGCTATCGCCGAGACGGCCAGCGTGAAGATTCGGTTGCCGGAGGCCGCGCGAATCACCGTCTGCCGTGTCCCGGCGCCGGAGATCGTCATCGATTTCGACACAGGGAGGTCGCCGATGGCGAGGCTGATGGTCACGGCAGGAATCGTGATCAGGGCGGCGAACTGCGTCGAGTTCGCGTTCGCCTCCTCCACAGCCGCGCGAAGGGTACAGACGCCGTTCCCGGGCGACGTCTCGCACTTCCCGTCGCCCGGGATCGCGTCGTGGGTTTCGTCCGTGCTGTTGACGACGAACGTGGGACCGGCGGCGCGGGCCCGAGCGGCAGTTAGAGCGGCGACGAGAAGCGCGGCGGAAAATCGGATTTTCATGCTCACGTCCCCGGGCACACTGGCGCCGGACCGGCCGCGAAGAGTACGTTGATGAGATAGAAGACGTCGTTGACGTCCCGGACCGAGTCCTGGTTGACGTTCGCGAGGCCCGGCGGGAGCGGACCGCCCGCGAAGAGGAAGTTGATGAGGAAGAAGACGTCGGCGACGTTCACGACTCCGTCGCCGTTCACGTCGCCGCACGGCGCTCGCTCGTAGGCGCCGAGGTCGGCCTGGTCGGTGACGGTCGCCTCGGACGCGAGGCACGGGAAGTCGACCGCGAGGCTGCCTTCCAAGAGCGCGTGCGTCGGCCCGGGCCCGCCGTTGTCCTGGAGCGGCCCGAAGGAAGGCTCGGCCGCGGTGAAGGGGCCGGAGACGGCGCAGTGCCCGTGGCCCGAGGGCCCGAGCATGTTGCAGGCGGTCGAGGTGATCGGGCCCGCGCAATCCCCGTCGACGAGGAACATCCCGCTCGCGTCGTAGTTGTCGGCGAGCACCGAGTGCGAGAGGCTGACGGCAGAGGCCGCGCCCGTGTTGTAGATGCCGCCGCCGCCTTGGGACCCGGTGGCGGTATTGTCCGTGATGGTGACGTGATCGAGGGTCATCGTGCCCGCGACGAGGATCCCTCCCCCCTCCGACACGGCGGAATTGCCGCTCACGGTGCAGTTCACCAGCGCGACGGTCCCGTAGCCCGTCTGAAGAAAGATCGCGCCGCCCGCCAGGCCGGCCGTATTCGTGTCGAACGTGCAGCGATCCAGGGTCCCGACCGCCGTCCCGCTCCCGCTCGAATAGACCATGAGAGCCCCGCCGAGGCCGCCGGTGCTCGTCGCGTGGCAGTGCGTGAAGGTGGAGCGCGAGATGGTGAAGGGTCCGCTCATGTAGACCGCGCCGCCGCTGAGCGCCGAGCAGGTCGTGACGAGGACATGATCCATGACGACGCTCGCGGGATCCTCGGCGAGCACGGCGCCCCCGAACTCGGTGCTCACGCTCGCATCCCGGAGCGTCATCTCGGTCAGCGCGACCTCGATCGCCAAGGCGCTGACCCTGAAGATCCGATAGCCGGAGGCCGGGCGAATCACCGTCTTTCGCATCCCGGCGCCGGAGATCGTCATCGTGCCCGACACCGGGATGTGGCCGAAGGCCAGGTCGATGGTCCCGGCAGGGATCGTGACCACGGCATTGAACTGCGCGTTGGCCTCCTCGACGGCCGCGCGAAGCGTGCAGACGCCGTTCCCTGGCAACGTCTCACACTTTCCGTCGCCCGCGATCGCGTCGTGACCTTCGGCCGTGGTGTTGACGACGAAGGTGGGACCGGCGGCGCGGGCGGCCGGCGGAACCGCAAGGATCGTAAACAAACCGAAAAGGCGACACAGTCGGACTCGCATGCTCCTCCAGGTACCGGCGGCCGTTCGGTCCGTCACATGGAGAATCGAAAACGGACGGCAAATTGGGACAGGGAGCGCTCCAGGCCGTGCTAACGTTCCGAGCGGAACGCCCCGTTGGGGGGTGGGGGATCGCGTTGGCTTCGACGATCTCGTCGCTCATCTCCTCCACCGAGCGCGGCGATCGCTCCGCGGCGGATGCCCTCTTTGCCGCGCTCTACTCGGAGCTGCACGGGCTCGCCGAGCGGCAGCTCGCCCGGAACGGATCCGGCGTGACGCTCGGAGCGACGACGCTCCTCCACGAGGCGTACCTCGACATGTCGAAGCGCGAGGGCGCCGCCTTTCCCGATCGCGGCCACTTCATGGCGTACGCGGCCAAGGTGATGCGCGGCCTCATCGTCGACTATGCGCGAAATCGCCAGACGCTGAAGCGCGGCGGAGCGTTCGTCATCACGTCGCTCACTTCAGAGGTCGGCGCGCCCGCCGGCGACGAGGAGGTGATCGAGATCGCCACGGCGCTCGACGAGCTCGCCGCCGTCGATCCCTCGCTCGCGGAGGTCGTCGACCTGAAGTTCTTCTGCGGCTTCTCGTTCGCCGAGATCGGAGCCATGCGCGAGCTTTCCGAGCGCACCGTGCAGCGTCGCTGGGAGAAGGCGCGCATCTACCTTCACCGCTCGCTGCGGCGCTCGGATCTCGAGCGGCCGGGATGAGCTCCGGGGATCCGCTCAGCAAGGAGCGCTGGCAGGCCCTCAGCTCCCGCCTCGACCGCGTAATGGAGATGCCGGAGTCCGAGCGCGCCGCGTGGCTCGCGTCCCTCGCGGCCGAGGACCCGGCGCTCGCCGCCGATCTGAGCGAGCTCCTCGAGGAGAGCCGGGCGGCCGAGCGCGAAGGTTTCCTGGGCGGCGTCGTCGCGCGCCCGCCCGCGACGCTCGCCGGGCAGACGATCGGGGCCTACACACTCGTCTCCCTCATCGGCCAGGGCGGCATGGGCAACGTCTGGCTCGCCGAGAGAAGCGACGGGCGCTTCCAGGGGCGGGCCGCGGTGAAGCTCCTGAACGCCGGGCTCCTCGGACGCGCGGCGGAGGAGCGCTTCCGGCGGGAAGGGAGCATCCTCGCGCGCCTCGAGCACCCGCACATCGCGCACCTGGTCGATGCCGGAGTCTCGCCCTCGGGCCAGCCGTACCTCGTCCTCGAGCACGTCGAGGGGGCGCCGATCGACCGGCACTGTGACGAGCGGAGCCTCGCGGTGGAGGCGCGCCTCGCGCTCTTCCTCGACGTCCTCGCCGCGGTGGCTCACGCGCACGCGAACCTCGTCGTGCACCGCGACATCAAGCCCTCGAACGTGATGGTGGGAGCGGACGGCCGCGTGAAGCTCCTCGACTTCGGGATCGCGAAGCTCCTCGAGGAGGAGACGGGCGCCGGCGCGCCGACGGCCCTGACACGCGACGGCGGGCGCGCTCTGACGCCCGAGTACGCCGCGCCCGAGCAGCTGACCGGAGGCGTCGTCACGACCGCCACCGACGTCCACGCGCTCGGGACCCTGCTCTACATCCTCCTCGGCGGGCGCCATCCCGCGGGTGCGGCGCTCGGCTCCCCGGCGAGCGTCCTGAAGGCGATCGTCGACACGGAGCCCCAGCGGCTCTCGACCGCCGTCGACGAGGAGAGCGCCGCGCGGCGGGCGACGACGGCGGACGGATTGCGCCGCTCCCTCAGAGGAGACCTCGAGACGATCGTCGGCAAGGCGCTGAAAAAGGAGCCGGCCGAGCGGTACGCGTCCGTCACGGCGTTCGCCGAAGACGTGCGGCGCTATCTCGAGGACCGGCCGATCTCCGCCCGGCCCGACACCCTGTCGTATCGCGCCGCGAAGTTCGTCCGGAGGAACCGGACACCGGTCGCCCTCGCGGGCCTGGTCGTCCTCGCGCTGGCGGGCGGGCTCCTGGGCACGTTGACACAGGCACGGCGCGCCACGCGGCACGCAGCGCTCGCCGAGACGGAGCGCGACTTCGCCTTCCGCCAGCTCGCCCGCGCCGAATCGATCAACGACCTGAACATGTTCCTCCTCTCCGACGCCGCGCCCTCGGGCAAGAGCTTCACCGCGGGGGAGCTCCTCGACCGCGCCGAGCGCGTGGTCGAGAAGGAGCGCGGCGAGAACGTCGAGAACCGCGTCGAGCTCCTGACCGCGATCGGGCTCCAGTACTGGTCGCAGGACGAGGACGCCAAGTCGTTCCGGGTCCTCTCGCGTGCGTACGAGCTCGCTCGGAAGCTCCCCGACCCTTCGCTTCGCGCGAAGACGGCGTGCGCGTTCGCGAGCGCCCTCGCTCGCGGCGGCAAGAATGAACGAGCGGAGACGCTGATCCGCGAAGGACTCGCCGCCCTGCCCGACGCCCCCGTCTTCGCGATCGAGCGCTCCTCCTGCCTCCTCCGCGGCAGCTATGTCGCGCGCGAGAGCGGCGACGTGAAGACCGGCCTTCTGCGCGCGCTCGAGGCCGAGCGTGTCCAAAAGGACGCGCGCCCCGCTTCCCCGCTGCGCGATCTGACCGTCTCGATGGACGTGGCGGAGTCGTACCGGATGGCGGGCCGGCACCGCGAGGCGGACGCGGAGTTCCAGCACGCGTTCGAGCGCCTCGGCGCTCTGGGACGCGACGACACGCAGAAGGCGGGCACGCTCCTCAACAACTGGGGCCTGACGCTCCACTTTCTCGGCCAGCCGAAAAGGTCGGAGGCCGTCCTCCGCCGCGCGATCGAGATCAGCAGCGCCGACGGCAACGAGGCGGGCGTCTCGCCGATGCTCCTCAACAACTACGCGCGGGAGCTCCTCGACTTGAAGCGCCTCCCCGAGGCGCTCCGGCACGCGGAGCGCGCGTACGCGGCGGCGCGCCGGGCGGGCGACGAGATCGTGGTGAACCAGTCGCTCCTCATCCGCGCGGCGGCCTACCTCGAGTCGCACGACAGGGAGAACGCCGCGCGCTCGCTCGCGGAGCTCGAGCCGCGGTTCGCGCGGATGCTCCCGAAGGGACACGTCGGCTTCGCCGCGCTCGCGATGGAGCAGGCGTTCCTCGCGCGTACGCGCGGCGACTCGAAGGCCGCTCTCGAGGCCGCCGGCCGCGCCGTCGCGATCGGCGAGGCGTGCTCCCAGGCCGCGGATGCCGCGCCGCGGTTCCTCGTCCGGCGCTCGATCCTGGAACTCGAGCTCGGCCGCCCCGAGGACGCGCGAGCCGACGCGGAGCGCGCCCTCCAGCTCGAGTTGAAGGTGGCCCCGCCGGGCCAGCCGTCCTGCCGCGTCGGCCGCGCCTACGCGGCGCTCGCGCGCGCGGTGGCCGCTCGAGGCGAGGCGGCGCCGGCGCGGGCGGCGTTCGCGGCCGCTCTGCCGCACCTCGAGCCGACTCTCGGCGCGGATCACCCGGAGACGACCGAGGCTCGGACGGGCTCCGAGGCTACGTCCCCGGGCAATTCGGCGCCGGCCCTCCCGCGAAGAGCGAGTTGATCACGGAGAAGACGTCGTTCACGTCGGTCGTCGCGTTCCCATCCACGTTCGCGAGGCCGGGCGGGAGCTGACCCCCCACGAAGAGGAAGTTGATGAGGAAGAAGACGTCGGTCACGTTCACGAGCCCGTCGCCGTTCACGTCGCCGCACGGCGCGCGCTCGTAGGCGCCGATGTCGCACGCGGACCCGATGGGGCGGTGGACGCCGCGCTGATCGGTCGTGAGGGTCCCGCTCGAACCCGAGCACCCTGCGGGATTGCCCGCGTCGATCGCGGGGCTGCCGGCGAGGAGCGCATGCGTGGGCGCGTATCCGCCGTTGTCCTGGAGCGGACCGATCGCCGCGTAGTCCACGAAGGTCACTGCCGAGCCCGACAGCGTGCAGTTCGGTGTGCCGTCCGTCAGCATGAGGCTGTGGCCGTCGTTCGTCGCGGTCCCCGTGCATTCCGACTCCTCCAGCGCGGGGAACGGCTTGCCTCCGTTCGAGTCGAAGTTGTTCGCGAAGAGCGTGTCGAGGAAGTGGAACGAGGTCGCGGCGATGCCGCCTCCGCCTCGCGTCGCGTCGGAGCGGTTGCCGGCAATCGTGCAGCTGTAGAGATAGGACCCTGCATTCGGCACCCAAGCTCCCCCGCCCGCACCCCCGGCATTGTTTCCGCTCAGCGTGGAGTTGACGAGCGTGACGTTCCCGGCGGCGATCCCTCCGCCCGGACCCGTCGCCGAACAGCCCCAGATCGTGGTGCGAGTGAGCACCGTGCCGAAGCCGGAGGCGTAGAGGCAGCCTCCCCCTCCGTTCGTCGCCTGGCAGTCCGTCATGGCGACGTCGGTGAAGGAGCCTGTCAACAGGTGGACACAGCCTGCGGTCGCGGCGGACCCGTGCTTGACCAGGCACCGCTCCATCGTCACGAGGTTCGGCGTCGCGATCACGCCGCCGTCGGCGGCCGTGTAGCCGTTCTCGAGCGTCACGTCCCTGAGCGTCAGCGGCGCCGTATTCGGCGTCGGGCCCGGGTTGAAGAAGACGCGATCCGCATTGTTGCCGCTGACCACCGTCGCCTTCACTCCGGCCCCGGTGATGGTCATCGCGCTCGTCACCGGAAGGGAGCCGAGCATGAGCGTGATCGTGCCCGCCGGCACGAGGATCAAGGCACCCGACGTGTGGCTCGCCTCCTCGACCGCCGCGCGGAGCGTGCAGGTGTTGTTGCCAGCGCCCGTCTCGCACTTCCCGTCGCCGAGGAGCGCGTCGTGTCCCTCACCCAGATTGTTGACGACGATCGTCGGGCCGGAAGCGTGCGCAGCGGCGGCCAGGAGAAACAGAAGGACGAAGGGTCTCTCCCGCACGTCTATGTCCCCGGGCAATTCGGCGCCGGCCCTCCGGCGAAGAGCGCGTTTTCGCGAGGCCGGGCGGGAGCGCTCCACCCGCGAAGAGACTGTTGATGAGGAAGAAGATGTCGGCGACGTCGACGACCCCGTCGCCGTTCACGTCGCCGCACGGAGCGCGCTCGTAGGCGCCGATGTCGCACGCCGCCCCGATCGGCCGGTGGACGCCTCTCTGATCCGTTCCGAGCACGGCGAGGTTCTGGTCCGTGCACCCGAGGCTGTTGCCGCCGTCGATCGCCGGGCTCCCGTCGAGAAGCGCCTGCGTCTGCGTCGGGCCACCGTTGTCCTGCAGCGGCCCGAGGAGCGGGTCCGCCGTCGAGACCATGCCGATGAGCGTGCAGTGGGAGATGTCCGCGACCTGGAGGATGCTGCTCCCCGCCGACGTGATGCGCCCGGAGCAGTCGTCGGCGTACATCACGTGCGATATCGAGCGGTGGTTGTAGGCGATGATCGTGTTGACGAACGTCAACGAGCTGTTGACCGAATCGCCGGTCGCGACGCCGCCGCCGTACGTCGCGCCGAGGTTCGCGGCCACCGTACAGTTGTAGAGGTTCACGTCGTGATTCTGGTAGTAGACGTAGATCCCGCCACCTTCCCCTGCGGAGGTATTCATGCTCACCGTGCTGTTGACGAGATCCGTCGTACCGACCGCATAGACGGCGCCGCCCGAGCTCGATGCGAAATTCATGTAGAAGGTGCAGCCCGTGAACGTGCCCCTTCCCCAGAAGCCGCCGCCGTCGGTGGCCTGGCAATTCGTGATGGCGGATCGTCTGACGTCGTTGCGCGACCCATTGCTCAAAATCCCGCCCCCTCTACTCGCAGTGCAAAACGTGACGAGGCAGCGGTCCATCGTCAACGGTCCGCCCAAGATGCCACCGCCCACCATGCTGCCCGCGTTGCCGTCGCGGATCGTCAGGTCGGAGATCGAGAGCGCTGCACCCGTGTTCAGGAGGAACACGCGGGACGCGTTGTTCCCGCTGATCACCGTCGTCGTCATTCCGGCGCCGGCAATCGTCATCGGGCTTTTCAGGTCGAGCTCTCCC
>WNFL01201316.1_pt1 | contig 11054 bp, 8 predicted proteins | sample 5400361 | NCBI WGS metagenome assembly WNFL01 (sample SAMN13153351, study PRJNA577476) | soil metagenome | isolation source: 40 cm soil on Douglas fir-dominated hillslope | place: USA:California | collected 2013-09-17 | reverse complement strand
GATTCGACGAAAGAGGCACGATGGAATTTATCATGAAGGTTTCGCCCGCCGTGGCGACCAAGGCGGATTGTCTCGCGGTCGGCGTGTATGGCGACGGCAGCTTGACGCCGGCCGCGCGCGCAGTCGATGCTGCTGCGCGCGGCGCCGTGCGGGCCGCGATCAAGAGTGGCGACGCGAGCGGCAAGCGCGGGGCGACGCTGCTGTTGCGCTCGTTGCCGCACGTCAGTGCGCCGCGCGTCTTGCTGGTCGGGCTCGGCGCTGCGGCGGAATTCAGCGACAAGGCGTTCGCGGAGGCGGTGCGCGCGGCGGTTCGCAATGCCGGCAATTCGGTGCATGACCTGGCGCTGGCCGCGCTCGACTGGAAGGTGAAGGGGCACGACAGTGCCTGGCAGGCGCGCATGGCGGCGATAGTCGCACGCGATGCGGTGTTCCGCAGCGATGAGCTGAAGAGCCGCAAGGAAGACGACGGCGACGGTCCGGCACGCGTCATCCTCGCCCTCGCGCAGACCGATAGCGCCGCGGCTGCCGGCTTGCGACAGGGCGTGGCCATTGCCAACGGCATGGCGCTCACCAAGCGGCTCGGCAACCTGCCGGGCAACATCTGCACGCCGAGTTTTCTCGGTGACCAGGCCGAAGCGCTGGCGCGCGAATTCAAGCTCGGGGTCGAGGTTCTGGGCCGTCGCGAGATCGAGAAACTCAAGATGGGATCGTTCCTGTCGGTCACGCGCGGCTCGCACGAAGAACCGCGCCTGATCGTGCTCAAGTACAACGGTGCGCCGGACCGGAGCAGGGGCGGCAAGAACGGCAAAGGGGGCAAGAGCGACAGTGCGCCGATCGTTCTCGTCGGCAAGGGCATCACGTTCGACAGCGGTGGCATCTCGTTGAAACCGGGCGCGGCGATGGACGAAATGAAGTTCGATATGTGCGGCGCGGCCTCGGTGTTCGGCACGCTGCGCGCGGTGGCCGAGATGAAGTTGCCGATCAACGTGATCGGCGTCGTGCCGTCATGCGAGAACATGCCTTCGGGGCTGGCCAGCAAGCCGGGCGACATCGTGACCTCGATGTCGGGGCAGACCATCGAGATCCTCAACACGGACGCCGAGGGCCGCCTGATCCTGTGCGATGCGTTGAGCTACGTCGAACGCTTCAAGCCGGCGGCGGTGGTCGATATCGCGACCCTCACCGGCGCCTGCGTGGTCGCCTTGGGAGACATCAACAGCGGTCTGTTTTCGAGCGACGAGGAACTCGCCACCGATCTGAGCCGCGCCGCCAAGGTGGCGCTCGACCCGGCCTGGCGCATGCCGGTCGAAGACGACTACCAGGATCAGTTGAAGACGAATTTCGCCGATATGGCCAACATCGGTGCGCCGGGCAAGGCCGGCGCGGTGATCGCGGCGTGTTTCCTCGCGCGCTTCACCAAGGCCTACCGCTGGGCGCATCTCGATATCGCCGGCACGGCTTGGAAGGGCGGCGCGCAGAAGGGTGCGACCGGCCGGCCGGTACCGCTGTTGACGCATTTCCTGATGGAGCGCGCGCACGCCGGCGCGTGAGCCGGCTTGCGATTGGTGAGCATCGACGATGCGGCTCGTGGCCCATTCGATCCGAATCAGTGCTCTCCGTGCGGCGCGCGGCAGAATGGGCGAAAGAACAATGCCGATTCATCGCCAGCGAGGGCGCGATGAGTGACGCCAACCTGCTTGCAGCAGCGGCTGCCGAGCGGACGCATGCCGCGACCGTGCTCAGGTTCTATACCAACGTCGAGCATCGCGTGCATTACGCCTGTCGCGTCGCGCGCAAGGCGCGCGCGTCCGGGCTTTCGGTACTCGCATTTGCGCCCGACACGGATCACCTGGCGCGTTTCGATGCGGCGCTCTGGACTTTCGCGGCGCTGGAGTTCCTGCCGCACGTCTACGCCGATTCGCGCCTGGCCGCGCAGACACCGATCCTGCTTGCCGCCGATGCCGTGCGCGCGCCCGCGCGCGACCTGCTGCTGTATCTGGGCGATCAGATCCCGGCCGATTTTGCGCCGCTGTTCGCGCGTTTTCCGCGCGTGGTCGAAGTCGTGTCGCGCGACGAGGACGACCGCGCCTGCGGGCGCGCGCGCTTCAAGGCGTATCGCGTTGCCGGCCTGACGCCGCTCGTGCACGACGTGGGGGCCGAATGAACGAGACGTTGCGCAAGCGGCCGGCCGGCTCGGCATTGCCGGGCCAGACGCAGGACGATCAATCGATTCCAATACTGACCGAGCGGCTCACCTTGCCGCCGCTCGACCTGGACACGACGCTGCCCGAGGTGGCGCCGGAACCGGTTTCGCTGGGATTGCCGCCGGCGCCGGTCGATCCTGAAGACGCGATCTTTCTCGAGGAAGTATCGGCCGCAACGGCGGCCATCGAGTCGGAGTCGATCTCCGCGCGCTTGCCAATCGTCGATCTGGATCGCACGCCGCGCGTCGAGGTCATGCCCGCTGCGGATTCTGTTGCCTTCCCCGCCGCGCCGCCGGAGATTCCAGCTGAGTTGCAGGATGACTCCGTGTTCGCCGTTCATCTGGAATTTCCGCCAGTAGCAGCGCCGAGCCCGGCGCCGGTCTCAGCGCCGGCATCATCGCCCGCACAATCGCCCGTGCCGTCGTCCGCTTCCTGGCCGAGCTTATCTTCAGTGGTGTCATCAACGGCCGCGGCCACCAGCAGCAGGTCCGCCTCGGCGGCTGAACCCGGCGCGCATTGGACCCGGATCGAAATCGAATTGCGCGAATCGATTCTCGCCGAGTTGTCGCGCCAATTGCCGCAAGACGTCGAACAGATCGTGCGCGAGCAGATCGAGCCGGCGTTTGTCGACATCGTCAATCGACTGGCCATTGAGGCCCGCATGGCGATCGCCGCTTCGCTGCGCGAAATCATCGAGCGCGCGGTCAAAGCCGAACTGCATGCGTTGCGGGCGCGGCGCCGCTGAAAAGGCAGCGGCGGCCGCGGGCAACGCGCAGGCAGTAGTTCTGGCGCCGGCAAATGCGGCCGGCAATCACCCCGCCAATCACCCGGCAACTAAGCGCCTTGCTTGATCAGCGGGGCCTTCAGCGCTTCCGAGATCATCGTTTCCATTTCCGCGTAGTGCGCACGCGTGGTGGCGCTGGCGCGCCCGCTGGCGAGCGCCCGGCGCAGATCGGCAGCGAGCTTCTGCGCGACCTGGCGATTGACCGCGCTCACGTCGGCGGCCACGGCCGATGTGGGCCGCAGAATGCCCGCGGCCAGCCGGCGCGCGTGTTCGCGCTGCAGATTGCGGCGCAGGCTGTCGACTTCGCCGCCGGTCGCGACTTCGCTCCAGATCGCGCTCGCCAGACGGGCCTGCACATCGGCCAGCGTCAGCAACTGCTTGCGGTCAGCGACCTTGTCTTCGGCATTGGCAAGCCGAACGGCGATGCTGTCCGACATCAGCTGGTCGAGCACGCTGCGCTGAATCGTGAGCACGCTCGTGGCCAGGCTGAAGTCGGTGTTGATCACTTGCGCGAAGTCGTTGGCATAGGGCCGGTCCAGATGATCGACTCCCAGACGGCTCATGAACTTCGGATCGAAGCGGAAGCTCGAGTCCGAGAGGACTTCGCGCGCGAGCACGTCGAGCGCCTGCTTCTGCTGCTCGGACGGCACCGGCGTATAGAGCGCGGCGCCGCTTCCGCCCATCACGTCGCGTGAGGTGTACACGCCGCCCACATATTTGGCGATCAGCGGCGCCAGCCGCTGCACCTGGGTCAGTCCGCGCACGAGGTTGCGGCGGTAGATGCTGAAGTTGTCGCCAGGCTCCAGTGCGCGCTGTTGCGTGCGCGACCACAGTTCGCGTGCGAGCTTGAAGCGGCGCTGGTAATAGGCGAGCGGATCATTGCTCAGGTCAAACAGATTGGCGAGCGGATCGATCGACAGACCGCCCACTGCGTCCTCATCGGTGCCGTAGGCCAGGTTGGGATTGGTCGCAGCGCGACTCGCGATCTTCGCCAGTTCGTCGCTCTCATTGTTGGCGGGCAGTTCGCGGTACGCATATTCGATCGCCCAGTAGTCGTATTCGCCGAGCGTGGGCATCTCGTACACCGACGCGGCTTCGTTCTCGAGCGGGATGTTGAGGTCGTTGTAGTCCATCACCGAATTCGATACGCCGTGCGCATTCACGTAGGCGGCGTCGCGCAATTGCGCCGGCGACAGGCCGGTGGAGGCCTTGAAGTTGTGGCGCAGGCCGAGCGCGTGGCCGACCTCGTGCATCGTCACGTCCTTCAAGCTTTGCTCGATGAAGCGGGTCGCCTCGGGGCCGTTGGGATTGAGCTCGCCGCGTTCGACCAATAGCTCAAACGCGAAACTCGCCTGCTCCAGCGCGTCGCTCGCGTAAGTGCAGGCGCGTCCGTCGGCGAGCGCGTCGGCACCCTGCTCCCCGGCCGGCGCCTTGGGCAGGATTTCGCCGACCTGCGTGCGGCCGATGCGCACCCAGTTCTCCGGAATGATTGCCGCGGCCCGCAGAATCTCGCCGCTGCGCGGATCCGATTGGCTGGGGCCGACCGCGACTGCGCCCGGTCCCTGCATTGCGAACCAGCGCACCGCGATGTGCCGCGTACCTTCAACCGTGGTCCAGTCGGCATCGGCAGGCTGTTGCCGGACATCGAGCGCATTGCGAATGCCGGCCCGCTCGAACGCCTTATTCCACTCGAGAATGCCGGCGCGCACCGCGGCGCGATAAGCCTCTGGAATATTGCGGTCCATCCAGACCACGACCGGCTCCTTGGCGTCGGACACGTCGGCCGCGGGATCTTTCTTCTCCAGGCGCCAACGCTCCACGAGATGCGTGCGCACGTCTGCGAGGCCGGAGCCGAGATCGAAATACGAAGTCGTGAAGTGGCCGAGACGCTGGTCGGCCACGCGGCCATGCATCGGCTGCTCGGGCAACGGCGCGAGCGAATAAGCGACCGACAGGAACAGGCTGCGTGGATCGGGCACGGTGCGCGGCGGATTCGGTTGCGATCCCGGCGGCGGCGGTGGCGCACCGGGGATCTGCACCGGCGGCGCCGGCAACTTCGGCACCGAGAAGTGCGAGCGAACTGTGAAGTACGTGCCTTGGTCGTTGCTGCGTGCGTGCGCGATGTGGCTGTTGCCGCGATCGAGCGAATAGGGCATCCGGTAAGAGGCTTCGAGCGCGGTCTGCAGCCCGAGAAAGTCGCCGCCCAGCAATGCGGCGGCGTCGACCAGGAATGACTTGCGCTCCGCATGCAACGCCGACACGACGGTCGTGCTCGCGAGCAGGCTGTCGGAGTAGCTTTCGCGCACGGCCAGCGCGAGCGGTGTTCCGGACGGTGCGCGAACCAGAAGGTTCTGTGCCACCATCTGCAGGTTGTTGCCGAAACGTTGGAACGAAACGACTTGCGCTTCGCCCATCAGGCCGGGCAGAAAGAATCGCTCGCCTAAACCCGACGCGAGCGAGTTGCCGAAGAAGAACGGCTGATCGAGTTGCTCCTCGCGAATTTCGAGCCAGGTGTGTTCGTCCTTCCGCCAGAGCGTGAAGTAGCCCTTCAGTTCCTTGGCATCTTTGATTACGTCGGCAAATGGTTTCAGCGGCGTATCGCCCGCGGGTTTTGCTCCCGCGGCACCAGCACCTGGGTTGGCCCCACCTGGCGCAGCAGGTGTTGTCACTGCTGCTGCGCCAGCGGTTGCGCCCGACGTTGCGGAAGTTGCTGCCGCAGGGGTCGGGGTTGGTGCCGCAGCCGCTGGACCTGCTGCCTCGGCGCCCGGGACTTTGGTCGCGGCGGGTACGGTTGCGCAAGCCGCTAGCGCGAGCGCGGTCGCGCAGGCGGTAGCGATGAATAAAAAAGGTCTCGTGCTTCTCGTGGCAGAGGCGATTGGATTGAACAGGGGATTCATGGTGTGCGCATCACTCAGTGAATGGAATCGGAAAAATCGGACGTTGATGCCGGTCGCGCCGGCACTGCGAAGATCGAGACGAGAACGCACCGCGCAACTCTCGGTGGCTACGCGGTGCAAAGGGTCCATCGAAGTCCGGCAAAAAATCCCGGAGCGGGCTGGAGCGTAGAAGGCATTCACCTAAAATTCAAATCCGGCGCGACGGAACGCAGGAAAGAACTCACCAATGAGCGGCACGGCAATCCAGAACGACAATTCCGAGGCGAGTGCGCAGGCGGCACAGCCGGCTGCGCCGCAAGACGGCGGCGCGCCGGCTGCCACGCTGGCAAAAAGCTTCGAACCTGCCGCAATTGAAGCGTATTGGTCGCCTGAATGGGAGCGGCGCGGTTACTACCGCGCCACCCTCGATCCAAGGCGCCCGGGTTTCAGCATCCAGCTGCCGCCGCCCAATGTCACGGGCATCCTGCATATGGGCCACGCGTTCAATCATTCGATCATGGACGCGCTGACGCGTTACCACCGGATGCGCGGCTGCAACACCTTGTGGCTGCCGGGCACCGATCACGCGGGCATCGCGACCCAGATCGTGGTCGAGCGGCAACTGGAGCAGGCGGGAATCGATCGCAAGGCCATCGGCCGCGAGAAATTCATCAAGCAGGTCTGGGACTGGCGCGAGTCTTCCGGCGGCGCGATCCTGCGCCAGATGCGCAGCCTCGGCGACAGCTGCGATTTTTCGCGCGAGTACTTCACGATGGACCCGGCGCTCTCGGCGGTCGTGAACGAGACGTTCGTGACTCTGTACGAACAAGGACTGATCTATCGCGGACAACGCCTGGTCAATTGGGATCCGAAGCTGCAGACCGCGGTCTCCGATCTCGAGGTCGAAAGCGAAGAGGAGAACGGCACGCTGTGGGAGATTCGTTACCCGGCCGCCGATGGCGGCGCCGGTCTCGCGGTTGCGACGACGCGCCCGGAGACCATGCTCGGCGACGTCGCCGTGGCGGTAAATCCCGACGACGAGCGCTATCGCGCATTGATCGGCACGGCACTGCAATTGCCACTCACCGGGCGCACGATTCCCGTCATTGCCGACAACTATGTCGACGCCGCCTTCGGCACCGGCGCGTTGAAGATCACGCCCGCGCATGACTTCAACGATTTCGCGGTTGGGCAACGCCACAACCTGGCGCCGATCTCGATCTTCACGCTCACGGCGACTCTGAACGAAAACGCGCCGGCGAAGTATCCCGGCATGGACCGCTACGTTGCGCGCAAGGCCGTGCTCGCCGATTTGCGCGCCGCCGGCTTGCTGGCCGGCGAAAAGCCGCACCGGATGCAGGTGCCGCGCTGCGGACGCAGCGGCGAAGTGGTCGAGCCGATGCTTTCCGAGCAGTGGTACATGGCCATGAGCAAGGCCGCGCCCGCGGGCACGCGCCACGCTGGCCGCTCGATCGCGCAAGTCGCGCTCGAGGTAGTGGCGCGCGGCGAGGTGCGGATTTTTCCCGAGCAATGGAACACGGTCTATCGCCAATGGCTCGAGAACATTCAGGACTGGTGCGTCTCGCGCCAATTGTGGTGGGGCCATCAGATCCCGGCCTGGTACGACGAGCAAGGCAAGATCGTGGTGGCGCGCTCGGAGGCCGAGGCGCAGGCCAAAGCGCCAGGCGCGAAGTTGCGGCGCGATCCCGATGTACTCGACACCTGGTATTCGTCGGCGCTGGTGCCGTTTTCAACGCTCGGCTGGCCGCAGGTGGAGCAGGGGCAGGCGGCAAGCGAGCAGAAGATCGCTTACGACCTGTACCTGCCGTCGACGGTGCTGGTGACCGGCTACGACATCATTTTCTTCTGGGTCGCACGGATGATCATGATGACGACCCACTTTACCGGCCGGGTGCCATTCCGCGATGTGTACATCCACGGCATCGTGCGCGACGCCGAGGGCAACAAGATGAGCAAGTCGGAGGGCAACACGCTCGATCCGCTCGACATCATCAATGGCCTGGGATTGCCGGAACTGGTCAAGAAGAACACCACCGGGCTGCGCCGGCCGGAGGACGCGCCCAAGGTCGCCGCCAACATCCGCAAGCATTTTCCCGATGGCATCGCCGCCTACGGCGCCGATGCGCTGCGCTTCACGATGGCCGCTTATGCAACGCTCGGGCGCAACATCAACTTCGATTTGAAGCGCTGCGAGGGATATCGCAATTTCTGCAACAAGCTGTGGAATGCAACGCGCTTCGCTCTGATGAACACCGAGGGTCGGGATTGTGGTCTTGCTGTCGCCGCGGGCGCCGCCGGTGAGGCACCGGTGGAGTTGTCATTCGTTGATCGCTGGATCATCGGTGAACTGCAACGCCTGGAAGCAGAAGTCGCGCGCGGCTTCGCCGATTACCGGCTCGACAATGTCGCCAATGCGATCTACAGCTTCGTCTGGAACGAGTATTGCGACTGGTACGTGGAACTCGCCAAAGTGCAACTCGCGCAGGCGACGCAGGCAGGCAACGAACTGCAGCAACGCGGCACGCGGCGCACTCTGGTGCGCGTGTTGGAAGCGGCGTTGCGGCTGGCGCATCCGCTGATTCCGTTCGTCACCGAAGAGCTGTGGCAGAAAGTGTCGGTGCTCGCCGGCAAGCGCAAAGACAACGTCGCCGCTTCGGTGATGATGCAGCCGTATCCGCAAAGCGAGCCCGCCAAAATCGACGCGGGCGCCGACGCCGAGGTGGCGCTGCTCAAGCGCCTGATTGAATCGTGCCGCACTCTGCGCGGCGAGATGAAACTCGGTCCCGACAAGCGCGTGCCGCTGGTGGCTGCCGGCGACGTGGCGCGCATCAATCGCTTTGCGCCGTTTTTGCTGTCGCTCGCGAAGCTGTCGGAAGTGCAAGCGGTGACCGCCCTTGCCGCCCGTGCTGATGCTGCTCCGGTGCAGAACGTCGACGAGTTTCAGCTGATGCTGAAGATCGAGGTCGACATCGGCGCTGAACGCGAACGCCTTGGTAAGGAGGCCGCGCGGCTCGAGGCTGAAATCAGCAAGTCGCGCGCCAAATTGGCGAACGAGAGTTTTGTCGCGCGCGCACCTGTGGCGGTCGTGGCGCAAGAGCGCGAACGACTGGTTGGTTTTGAGGCGACGCTCGCGAAAGTGCGCGAACAGCTGAAGCAACTCGGGTAGCTGGTCAACGCTTGAGCGCGGCGCGCATGCCAATTGGACACGGCGCGCGATCGGCGCCGACGAGCTGCTCCGAGCCGTCCTACTTGGATGCTGCGGGCGGCGTCTGTGGCTGCACTGGCGCGGGCGACATCGGCGCGGGCGGCGGCGGTGCCGGCAACTGCTGCGCGGGCGCGGGCGACATCGGCGCCGTTGCCGGCGCCTGCGGCGCGGGCACCAGCGCACCCGGCGGAAACTGAATGTCGGGCACGACGCTGAGGTGATTCACCCAATACGGCGTCTCGCCCAGGCAATCGGTGGGGATTCCCACCTTTTGCTCGTAGTGCACGGCCACGCGCTGGCCCATCGACTTGTTGATCTGCTCGGCGATTGCCGGATCATGCACGGTGAAGGCGAACTTCTCCTGCGCAGTTCCGGGCATCGACACCATCGCGAGTTCACCTTCCCAGGTCTTGCAAATCCAGCCCTTGCGCGAAAATTTTTGCACGTAGCCGGCGCGTTCGCCGTCTGAATACGTCCAGGTGGCCGCGGCCCAGAGGTAGAGCGCGGCGAGTCCCAGCAACACCAGAACGGCGACGAGCAGTTTCCACATTGACGCGGACCGTGCGCGCTAACGCCGGCGCAAAAAGTGGAAATACTCCCGTTCGACCTGCGATTGCGACAAGAGCTCATTGCGCGTCTGCTTGGCGAACGCCTGGAAGTCGCGCATCGAGCCGGGATCGGTCGCGACCACCTTCAGCACCTGGCCGCTTTGCATGTCGGCGAGTGCCTTCTTTGCGCGCAGGATCGGCAGCGGGCAATTTAAGCCGCGCGTGTCGATTTCCTTGTCGTATTCGTGAACGATGAGTCCGGGTGTGTTCATGGCGAGACCTCAGCAGCAAACCGCGATTGCAACAGCAACTGGCAGCAACAGGGATCGGGGGAAACCCTACGACCGCGCGCGAATTCAGCGCGACAGCTCAACGAAGTTTACCGGCAGCCCGCGACCGCGCAGCCAATCGGCCAATGCCTGACCGGTCGCCTGCGGCCACGGCCGTACCTTCTCCGGCTCGATCAGCCGATAGTCCTCGAGTTCCTCCGACAGCTGCACCGTGCCGCTCGCCGGCACGTGGTAGGCGATGATCACCTGATTCATGCGCGCGAAGTCATAAACGCCGATCAACGTGGCGCTGCTGGCGACGAGCGCGGTCTCTTCCCGCACTTCGCGGATGATGGCGTCGCGAGGATGCTCGTCGCGCTCGAGAAAGCCGGTGATGAGTGCGAACATCTTTTCCGGCCAGGCGCGATTGCGCGCGAGCAGCACCCGGCCATCGAGCTCGACCACCGCGGCGACCACCGGCGTCGGATTGTCCCAATGCACCCAGCCGCAGGCGGTACAAGCGAGGCGTTCCCGTTCACCGTGCGTGCCGCGGGCGAGCGGCGCGGCGCACTTCGGGCAGTAGCGGAATTCGCTCACGACCCGGCCCGCGGCCCCAGGGACAAGTGAGGCAACTGCGGCGGCCGCGGATGCAAGCGCGCCATGCCATAGGCGTCGACATAGGCGCCATCGCGAATTGCGAAGGCGCGCAGCGTGCCCTCGGTCTCGAAGCCGAATTTCCGATACAGCGCGATTGCGGCGTCGTTGTCCGTGTAGACCGTGAGCTCGATTCGCTGCAGGTTCGTCCAGCGATCGGCCCAATGCAGCAGTTCGTGCATCAAACGGGCGCCGATGCCCTTGCGTTGCCACTCGACCGCTACCGAAATGCCGAGCGTGCCCGCGTGCCGCCGGCGCGGCGACGAGGGCTGCACGAAAATTCCCGCGCTCGCGAGAATTTGGCTGTCCGCGACCGCGACCAGGCTCAGGCTGTCGCTGTCGTCGACCAGTTTCTCCAACCGCTTGCGCCACGCCTCGGCCGATGGAAACGGCAACTGCAGCAGGCCGCCGAAGACCGCTTCATCGCTCATCAAGCGCGCCATGCCCTCGGCATCCGTCGGCGCGACGCGGCGAACTTCGTAGGCGATTGCTG
>WNFL01107666.1_pt3 | contig 11054 bp, 7 predicted proteins | sample 5400361 | NCBI WGS metagenome assembly WNFL01 (sample SAMN13153351, study PRJNA577476) | soil metagenome | isolation source: 40 cm soil on Douglas fir-dominated hillslope | place: USA:California | collected 2013-09-17 | reverse complement strand
GCGCGCCCGCTAGCCGCACCAGCCGGCGCAACGAACGAGGCCCTCGGCGGTGGAACGCTGAGGGCTTTTCGCTTTTTCGGGGAGATCGAACAGATGGGTCACGTACTCGGGCTCAGGTGCAAGGGCTGTGGCAAGGCGTTCGAGAAGCGGCCGATCGCGGCCTGCGATGAGTGCTGGGCCGCCCTCGAGCCCGTCTTCGACATGGACGCCATCCGCCGCACCTTCACCCGCGAGACGATCGCGAGCCGTCCCCGCGACCTCTGGCGCTACCACGAGCTGCTGCCGGTGGACGGGGACCCGACGGTGGGGCGCGGCACCGGCTTCACGCCGCTGCTCGCCGCCCCCCGGCTCGGCGCGCAGCTCGGGATCCGCGACCTCTGGATCAAGTACGACGCGGCCTGTCATCCGACGCTCTCCTTCAAGGACCGCCTGGTGGCGGTGGCCCTCACCAAGGCAAAGGAGTTCGGGATGGGCACGGTGGGGTGCGCCTCCACCGGCAACCTGGCGAACGCGGTGGCGGCGGGGGCGGCCGCGAGCGGCCTCCGGGCAGTGATCCTCGTGCCCGAGGACCTGGAGGCGGCCAAGATCGCGGGGACCGCGATCTTCAAGCCCACCCTCGTCGGCGTCCGCGGCAACTACGACCGGGTGAATCGCCTTTGCGCGCAGATCGCCGACCAGCACGGCTGGGGCTTCGTGAACGTGAACCTGCGGACCTATTACGGCGAGGGCTCCAAGACCGTGGGCTACGAGCTCGCCGAGCAGCTCGGTTGGACGCTGCCCGGGCATGTGGTCTCGCCCATGGCCGGGGGCAGCCTGATCGGCAAGGTCGAGAAGGCCTTCGGCGAGCTTGTGGCGCTGGGCCTGGTCGAGGGCGCGCCGTTCCGGATCCACGGCGCGCAGCCGCTCGGCTGCAACCCGATCATCGCCGCGTTCAAGGAGAACCTGAAGGCGGTGAAGCCGGTCAAGCCCAACACCATCGTGCGCAGCCTGGCCATCGGCGATCCGGCGGACGGCCCCTCGGCCCTGGCCACGATCCGGGGCACCGGTGGCCGCGCCGAGGACCCGACCGACGCCGAGGTGATCGAGGGCATTCGCCTCCTGGCCGAGACCGAGGGCCTGTTCGGCGAGACCGCGGGCGGGACGGTCGTGGCCGCGGCCCGGCGCATGGCCCAGAGCGGCGCTTTCGCGGACGGCCGTCCGGTCGTCCTGCTCATCACGGGCCACGGCCTGAAGACGGTCGAGGCGCTCGGCGACGGGAAGTGGTTCGACGTGGTCATCGACGGCAAGCTCGCGGAGTTCGAGACGTTCTGGGCCGAGCGGGAGGCGGCTGCCTGATGGCGTGTCCCGCGCCACGCCCCTCGCGGTGGGAGCCCTCGCGCGAGCACGACGCCTGCGGCATCGGCTTCCTCGCCTCCCGCAAGGGCGTCGCCGAGCGGCGGCTCGTCGACATCGCCCTCGGTCTGTGCCGGCAGTTCGATCACCGCGGAGCCCCCGGCCACGGCGCCGGCCTGCTCCTCGACATCCCGTGGGCGCTCCTCCTCGACCGTTTCCCCGACCATGCGCGGGTCATCGCGAACCGCGACGCCGCCCTCGGCGTGTTCTTCCTGCCCTTCGACGCGGCGCCCCGGGCCCATTGCGTGGAGATGGTCGAGGAGCTGGCCTCGCTGGCCGGGGCCGACATCCTCGGGTGGGCCGACGTGCCCCTCAACGTCGAGGCCTTGCCTCCCGGCTCGGCCGCGCGACGCACCGCCCCCGTGGTGAGACAGGCGCTCTTCCACCGTCCCGACGGCCTCAGCGAAGAGGGCTGGTTCGCGTGCCGCTACCTGCTGCGCCTCGCCCTCGACGAGGTGCTGTCCGAAGCCATGGGCGACCAGTTCGCGCTCGTGAGCCTCTCCAACCGCACCGTCGTGTACAAGGGCCTGGCCGAGCTGTCGCGCATCGCGGAGCTCTACCCCGACCTGCGCGAGGAGCACTTCGTCTCGCGCTTCGTGCTCTTCCACAGCCGCTACTGCACGAACACCACCACCGCCTGGCGCCGGGCCCAGCCCTTCTGGGCCCTCGCCCACAACGGCGAGATCGCCACCATCCGGGGCAACGTGGCCTGGATGCACGCCATCGGCCAGGACCACGTGAAGCGGCTGCAGGACCGGCACCCGAGCCTGAAGCGCATCGCCTCCCGGGTCCGCTCGATCATCTGCGCGGGCGGGTCGGACAGCGCGAACCTCGACGACATGCTGATCGCTCTCCTGGGGGGCGGGCTGTCGCTCCCGCAATCGCTGATCGCGCTCCTGCCCGAGGCGCCGTCGATGGCCCTCACCAACCCCGCCCTGGCCGCCTTCCACGAAGCCATGGGGGTGCTGCTCGGGGCCTGCGACGGACCGGCCGCCATCGTGGCCTGCGACGGCGACGAGGCGGTGGCCCATCTCGACCGCAACGGCCTGCGGCCGCTCTGGATCATGACCACCCGCGACTACGCGGTGGCGGCCAGCGAGCTGACCGGCACTCTCGACGCGCTCGGCAAGGTCGAGATGCAGCGGCTCTTTGGCCCCGGCGACACCGCGGTGGTGAAGCTCGCGAGCGGCGAGGTGCTGCTCACCGAAGAAGTCCGGAAGGTCGTCGCGGGGCAGAAGTTCCCGACTCCGGCCGGCCGGGTCGAGGGCCAGACCTGCGGCGCCGCCCCCCCGTCTCCCGCGGTGGACCTCGGCCGCCTGCAGGTGGCCTTCGGCATGACGAAGGAAGACGTGGAGGTCGTGCTCACGCCGCTCATCGCCACCGGCAAGCTCGCGGTGGGATCGATGGGCGACGACACCTCCCCGGCGGCGCTCCTCGACGATCTCCCGCGGCGGCTCGACGACCACTTCAAGCTGCGCTTCGCCCAGGAGACGAGCCCGCCCATCGACCCGATCCGCGACGCGTGGGTGTTCGAGACGAGCGTGGCCCTGGGCGATCGCTCGGGCCTCTGGAACCAGGCCACGGGTCCGCACTACGTCTTTCCCGAGCGGATCCTTTCCGCGGGGGAGCTGTGCTGGCTGCGCGCGCAGGACAAGGTGGCGACCCTCGACCTCGTCTTTCCCTCGGGCGAGGGCGCCGCGGGGCTCGAGCGGGCGGTCGCGCAGGCGGTCGAGACGGGCGTCCAGAAGGCCCGCGAGTGCGTGGTGTTGATCCTCACCGACCGCACGGTGGACGCGGAGCACGCCGCCCTGCCCGGAGTGCGCGTGGTGAGCCGCCTCCACGACGCGATCGTGAAAGCCGGATTCCGCCATCGGGTCGGCCTGCTGGCCGACTTCGGGGTCTGGGACGTGCAGCACTGCGCGTTGCTCGTCGCTCTCGGCGCAGAGGCGACCTACCTGAAGGGCCTGCGCACCGGCTTCGTCGAGGCCATGTCGATGATGGGGGTGACCCCGGCCTCGGCCTACTGCGGGGCCAAGCTCGTCGAGGCGGTGGGCCTCGATCCCGCGTTCGTGGCCGCCGAGTTTCCCGGGGTCTCGTGCCACCTCGGTGGCATCGGGCCCGATGTGCTCGACCGCGAGTGGCTGAGCTTCCACGCGCACGCCTTCGGGAACGGGCCCCTGGTCCCGAAGGACGTCGGCGAGTACCGCTATCGCAAGGAAGGCCGCGCGCACTTCAACTCGCCCGACGTGGTCCGCTCCATCCACCAGGCTTCGGGCTACACGGACAAGAAGAAGGACCTCCCGCCAGGCTCCCCCGGGGCCTACGCGGAGTTCAGCCGGATCGTCTCGAGCCGCGCGCCGGTCACCCTCCTGGACCTGCTCGAGCTTCGGGAGGGGGCGCCCATCCCGATCGAGGAAGTGGAGCCCGAGGAGGACGTGCTCTGGCGCTTCATGGCGCCGGGGATGAGCGAGGGCGCGCTCTCCGAGCCCGCCCATCGCGCGATCGCGCGGGCCATGAACGTGCTGTACCGGCTCTGCCGGATGCGCTTCCGCCGCGCGGGGCGGCCGCTGCCCGAGGGGATCGGGCCCGTCGCGAACAGCGGCGAGGGCGGCTTCAACAAGGAGCGCATCGGCCGGCGCGACGGCAACCGCAGCGTGCAGTACGCGGGAGCCCGCTTCACCATCACTCCCATGACCGCGGCGCGCGCGGCCGAGGCCGAGGTGAAGTTCGCCCAGGGGGCGAAGCCGGGCAAGGGCGGCCAGCTCCCGGGCAAGAAGGTCTCGGCGCGCATCGCCCGGCAGCGGGGCTGCGAGCCCGGCTACGAGCTGGTCTCGCCGCCGGTGAACCACAACCTCTACTCGATCGAGGACGTCAAGCTCATGCTGGAGAGCTGGCGCCACCTCAACCCGAAGGTGAATGCGGCGCTCAAGTACGTGGCCACCGACGGGGTGGAGCTGGTGTGCCTGGGTGGGGTGAACGCGGGGGCCAATCGGCTTCACCTCAGCGACGGCTGCGGGGGCACCGGCGCCGCCAAGCGGGTGGACCAGAAGCACGCCGGGGTGCCGAGCATCTCCGTCCTGCCGCTGGTGCAGGACCTGCTGGTCGAGGAGGGCGTGCGCGACCTCGTCGAGCTGAGCGTCGACGGCGGCGTGCAGAACGGCCTGCAGGCCCTGAAGCTGGCCCTGCTGGGGGCCGACCGCATCGGCTTCGGCACCGCCTTGCTGATGACCCTCGGCTGCTCGATGCTCCGCCAGTGCCATCTCGCGGGCCCGCAGCCCGGCGACACCACCGGCACCCGGCGCCTCGGCTGCACGCCCGGAGTGGCCACCCAGGACCCGGTGCACGTGGCGAAGTTCACCGGCCGCAGCAAGAACGTCACGACGTTCCTGCGCCACGTGGCGGGGGAGATGCGGCAGCTCATGGCGCAGGCGGGCATCCGGCGCGTGGCCGACGTGGTGGGCCGGCGCGACCTGCTCCAGCGTCGGGACGACCTCACGGGCAAGGCCGCGCTCATCGACGTGTCACGCCTGGTCAGCGCGCCCCCGGGCCGCGCCCAGAAGCGCAACCTGGCGCGCCAGAGCCAGGTCCACATGCCGCCCCCGCGGGTGCGCGAGGCCGAGGCCGTGGTGCGCGCGCTGTCGGGCGAGGTGGTCGAGCTTCAGCAGCGGCTCACCAACTCCGACCGCTGCGTGGGGGTTGGCGCGGCGGGCCATTTCTACGCGGCCTACAGCCTCGCCGGGATGGACTTCCACATGCAGGGCCTGGTGGCCGACTCCTGCTTCACCGCGGCGTACGGCGGCAAGGTCGTGATCGTCCCGGAGGGCGGTGACGGCAGCCTGACCGTGGTGGGGAACACGTTCGGCTACGGCGCCCGCCGGGGCCGCGCCTACATCGCGGGCCGCGGCGGCAACCGCTTCGGCATCTGCCTGCGCAAGAGCCACGAGGGGGACGGGCCGCGGATCGTGGTGGAGGGCGTCGAGGCCAATGCCTTCCAGTACATGACGGGCGGGGTGGGGCTCGTGCTCGGGCCCACCGGCTTCAACCTCGGCTCCGGCATGACCGGCGGCGTCGTGTACCTTCTCGACGCCGATGGCTCGAAGCTGAGCCGGCAGTACGTGGGGGCGTCCGCCCTCGACGCCGAGGACGCGGCCACCGTGGAGGCGCTGCTGCGGGAGCACGTGACCGAGACGGGCAGCCCGCGGGCCGCGGACCTGCTGCAGTCGTTCGACCCCGGCCGGTTCGCTCGCGTCACTACCCGCCTCAAGCCGGAGGCAATCGAGTAAGAGACCCGCTTCCGCGTCTATAATCCACCCCCAGGAGGAAGCGCCCATGCCCCTCGGTCGTCGCGCGTTCCTGGCCACCATCGGCGCCAGCCTCGCCGCTCCCAGGATTTTGCGGGCCCGCGCGCGGAACAAGCGCTACCCGATCGCCTTCTCGACCCTGGGCTGCCCAGCCTGGAGCTTCAGGACCATCCTCGACCAGGCGGACCGGCTCGGCTACTCGGCGATCGAGCTGCGCGGCATCGCCGGCGAGATGGATCTCCCGAAAGTCCCCGAGCTCGCGGGCTCCCGGCTCGCGGAAACCAGGAAGGACCGCGCGGCCCTCGGCCTCGTCGTCTCGGACCTCGGTGCCTCCGCGCGCATGCACGAGAAGGACGCGGCCACCCGCGAAAAGCAGCTCGACGAGGGGCGCCGCTTCATCGACCTCGCCCACGCCCTCGGCGTGAAGTACGTGCGGATGTTCGGCGACAAGATGCCGGAGGGCGAGGCGCGCGACGAGGTGCTGAAGCGCGTCGTGGACGGCTTCCAGAAGATGGCCGCGCATGCAAAGGCGGCCGGGGTCGTGGTGCTGATCGAATCGCACGGCGATTTCACGCATTCGAGGGACCTCGAGGAGATCCTGAAAGGCGTGGGCTCGGACGCGTGGGAGGTGAGCAGCCGGCGGAGACGTACGCGAGGCTCGGGCGGTGGATCCGCCACACCCACCTCAAGGACTCGAAGCCCGAGGGCTCGGATCGCCGGTACGTGATGACGGGGACGGGAGAGGTGCCGGTCCGGAGCCAGGTCCAGGTGCTGGCGGGCGCCGGCTACCGGGGCTACTACTGCTTCGAATGGGAGAAGAAGTGGCATCCCGAGATCGAGGAGCCCGAGGTGGCGTTCCCGCATTACGCGAAGACGATGGGCGAGTACCTGGCCGCCGCTGGCGTGAGGCCGGCGTAGGCCGCCGCGCAAGGAGGGAGAGATGGCGAAACGCGAAAAGGTTTCCCGTCGCGAGTTCCTGGAGCGAAGCGGCCTCGCGGTGAGCGCGGCCGCTTTGCCGCTCGCCGCGGCCCCCTGGCCGGCCGACGCCGCGGCAGGGCGCGGCATCCCCCACCGCACCCTCGGCCGTACCGGGGCCTCGGTCTCGATCCTCGCCATGGGCTGCGGGAGCCGATTCCTCATGTACCCCGCCGAGCAGGCCTCGGCGGTCCTGGAAAGGGCCATCGGGCTGGGGATCAACTACCTCGACACCGCGATCGACTACGGCAACGGCGAGAGCGAGACGCGGGTCGGCCGCGTGATGGCGACGCGCCGCAAGGAGGTGTTTCTCGCCACGAAGGTCCCCGGCCGCGCGCGCACGCGCGAGGCGGCCCTTCGGGAAGTGGAGGCCAGCCTCAAGCGGCTCCAGACCGACCACGTGGATCTCCTGCACATCCACAGCCTGGGCCAGGAAGACGACCTCGCGAAGATCGAGGCCGCGGACGGCGCGCTCAAGGCCCTCTACGAGCTGCGGGAGCAGAAGGTCGCGCGCTTCATCGGCATGACGAGCCACACCGAGGGCGCGGTGATGGCGAAGGCCATCGAGCGGAACGACCTCGACTGTGTGCAGATGGCGATGAACCCGGTGCGCGCCCTTCGCTTCGAGGAGCAGGCGCTCCCCGCTGCGAAGAAGAAGGACCTGGGCGTCATCCTCATGAAGGTGACGGCGCAAGAGAAGCTGCTCGGCCCGGACGGCGCGGCTCCCGCCGCCCTTCTGCGCTACGCCTGGAGCCTGCCCGTCTCGACGGTCGTGTGCGGGATGCCGAAGCTCGAATACCTGGAGGCAAACGTGGCCTCGGCCCGCGCGTTCACCCCCATGCCGCCCGCCGACATGGACGGGCTGCGCACGCAGCTGGCCGGCCGGCAGGTCGCCCTCGAGCACTTCTTCGCGCACCACCACGACGGTCTGGCCTGAAGAGAGGCGGCAGCGCGTTGGCTTCGCCCACTTCCCGGGAGGCGCTTTGACACGGGCGCGCACGGCGCTGGCCGTCTTGCTGTTTGTCCAGGCCGGGAGGGTGCGCGCGGCCAGCGACTGGCCGCCGCCCCGCTTCGCCGATCCCGACCGTGCCCGCACGCTGGCCACTGCCTTTCCCGAGATCGAGCGGCTGTTCGCCGATCGGTTGGCGCAGGCGAAGGTCCCGGGCGCCGCCTTCGGGATCGTGGTCGACGGGGAGCTGGTGTTCGCCAAGGGGATCGGGTTGCGGGACGTCGCGACCCGGTCTCCGGCCGACCCCGACACGGTGTTCCGCATCGCTTCCATGACGAAGAGCTTCACGGCCATGGCCATCCTGAGCCTTCGCGACGAGGGGAAGCTGTCGCTCGACGACCCGGCCGCGAAGTACGTGCCCGAGCTGGCCGGGCTGCGGTACCCGACGAGCGACGCACCCGTCATCACCATCCGGCACCTGCTGACCCATTCGGAGGGCTTTCCCGAGGACAATCCCTGGGGTGACCGCCAGCTCGCGGCCAGTGACGAGCAGTTTTCGCACGAGCTCGCCGCGGGGATCCCGTTCTCCAATCCCCCCGGCCTCGCCTTCGAGTACTCGAACACCGGCTTCGCGATCCTCGGGCGCATCGTGGGCCGCGTCTCCGGCATGCGCTACCGCGAATACGTCGACGCGCGCGTGCTGCGCCCGCTCGGCATGACGGCCACCACCTGGGACGTGGCCTCGGCGCCGCCGGGGCGGGTGGCCAAAGGCTACCGGCGCGAAGGCGAGACGTGGGTGGAGGAGCGGCTGCTGCCCGACGGGGCCTTCGGAGCCATGGGCGGGCTCTCCTCTTCGGTCCGCGATCTCGCCCGCTACACTGCTTTCTTCCTGTCCGCCTGGCCGCCGCGCGACGATCCCGAGACCGGCCCCATCCGGCGCAGCTCGGCACGGGAGATGCAGCAGGCCTGGCGCCCCACCCCTGCCTTCGCCTCGCGCGACACGGTGGAAGGCCCGCTGCGCATGGGCGCGGGGGGCTATGGGTACGGGCTCGGCGTCTCGCAGAGCTGCCGCTTCCGGCACGTGGTCGCCCACTCCGGCGGCCTTCCCGGCTTCGGCTCGCAGATGCGATGGCTGCCGGAGTACGGGGTCGCCATCGTCGTCCTCGGCAACCTGACCTATGCGAATTGGGCCGGCGCCGTCGGGGAGGCTTTCGAGACGCTGCACCGGACGGGGTCCCTGAAGCCGCGCGTTCCGCAGCCCGCGCCGGCGCTGCTGGCCGCGCGTGAGAGTGTAGATCGCCTGCTTGCGCACTGGGACGACCGCGTCGCGGACAGCCTGTCCGCCGACAACCTCGATCTCGACGTGCCGCGCGAACGGCGCCGGCGCCTCTTCGAGAAGCTGCAGCGGGCCCATGGCGCGTGTCGTCCCGAAGGCCCGATCGAGGCGGAGAACGCGCTCCGCGGCCAGTGGACCCTCGCCTGCGAACACGGGCGGCTACGGGTGGCGGTCACCCTCGCCCCCACCGCGCCCCCGAGGGTCCAGGCCCTCGACACGACGTCGATACCGGCGCTCGGCGAGACGATGCGGCGCGTGGTGGATCGATTGGCGGGTCTGACCTCGCGGTTCGAGGAGGCGACCCTGGCCGAGATCGCGGCGCGGGGAGCCGAAGGGCCGCTGCGAGCCACCCTCACCGCGGCCGCGCCGTGGGGCTCGTGTCGTCCAGGGGAGGCCCGGAGCGGAGACGGCGACGCCCAGGCGGTGATCCGGTTCGAGTGCGAGCGGGGTCGGCTCGACGCGGACGTGGCTCTCGACAGGGAGTCCGGGCGCCTCAAGTCCCTCCGCCTCGCTTCGCCCAGCGACGAGACCTGCGTGCCCTAGAGCCCGGCATCGCGGTGTCCTGCTCACACGTGCTGATCGACCAGGATGGGATTCACCATCCGGGTCCACACAGTAATTCGCGGCTCACGGTACTTTGCCCGGCGCCCATGTCGTCGCGAATGCCATCGCCGGGATCGTCTCGATGCATGACGTGTCTGGCTTTCGCGTCGGATCCTCCCAGAACTGCATGACGATCGCCGCGTGACACCCAGTGGGGCGGGCGTCGTGCCCCTCGTCCGGAAACTCGACAAGGTACGCTCGGCTGAGCGTGGAGGCGATGCGACGCGCGTGCTCGGTCGGAGTTCTGTCGTCGAAGTGGCCCGTCAGGATCAGGGTTGGAATGTCGCTGCTCACGGGGGTACGCGTCGCCGCGTCGCCGAATCGGGGAAGCCATTCCTCGCAATCGTGGTCGACCACGCGCCGGAATGGGGGCTGCACGCGGGCGTTCACCGCCTTGAGGGTTTTCAGCGACGTGGGGCCGTAGTCGTCGTAGCAGTTGACGAGCTCGCGCAGCGCACGGTTGGCCAGGAGCCCGGGCATGGGGTCGTGTCCTACGATCTCGCGCGCCGCCCGCGAACGGTCACCCGCGCGCAGCTCGTGCAGCAGCAGGGGGACGCGGCCCAACCCCACGCTCGTCCCCATGCGCTTGCGAATGCCAGCGACCAGGCGGTCGCCATCGAGCCAAACCGTATCGCTCCGGCCATCCGGAAGCGGGATGGGTACAGGAAGGGGCGACTTCGTCAGATCGGCGTAAAGAGCGGGGAAGTCCAGGTCAACGGTCGGAAACGCCTGGTGACACGACGGCTGCAGTGTGCACGCCGCCAAGAGCCGCTCGAAGGCTCGCTGGGTCGAGAGCGGTTGCTCAGACTGTGCCGAGAGGCTGCGCGCCCTGGGGCTGGAAAGCACGACGGCGCGGATCGCCGGTCCGTCGCGCACCATCGCTTCCTGGGCGAGACGCGCGCCGTAGGATGCGCCCCGGATATCCCAGGACGCGTAGCCCAGCGTACGCCGCAAGTCGATCAGGTCGGCGACGCTGGCCGCCGTGTTGTACGCCAGTCGATCGATTCCCTTCCCGTCGAGCTCGGCGATGCAGGCGCGGCGTGCCTCACGCAGCCTCTTTTCCTTCTCGGTGCCTTCTCGAAGGTTGGACGCGGAATCGGCGACGATCTCGTAGGACGGGCAAAGCTTCGGTTCCGAAAACCCGGCGCCCCGCTGGTCGTAGATCACGACGTCGCGATGCCGGGAGAGTGGACTCATCGCCACGCCCGCCGAGTAAAGCCGAATTCCCCCAGGGCCGCCAGGGCCGCCATGCAGCAAGACCTGCGGCGGCGCACCGCTCGGCTCCTTGGCGCGAAAGATTTCCACGGCAAGGCGGACCGTATTCGCGGTCGGTCGATCACGCGATTCCGGCACGACCAGCCAGCCGCATTCACGCCGAACCTCGCGCACCCATTCGCCAGTCAGTAGGCAATCGCCGCGCTCGAATCGTGGAGGCTCGGACAGTGCCGCGGCCTCCGGCGCGACGGACGCGGCCAGCAGCGCGGTACCAGCAAACGCC
>WNFL01352074.1_pt3 | contig 11055 bp, 8 predicted proteins | sample 5400361 | NCBI WGS metagenome assembly WNFL01 (sample SAMN13153351, study PRJNA577476) | soil metagenome | isolation source: 40 cm soil on Douglas fir-dominated hillslope | place: USA:California | collected 2013-09-17 | reverse complement strand
GCGGTGACGAACGTCGACCTCACCATCGAGGCGGGCCAGACGGTCGCGCTCGTCGGCGAAAGCGGTAGCGGCAAGACGTCCGTGGCGCGGGCGATCGTCGGTCTCGCGCCGATCAGCGCCGGTTCGATCGAGGTCGCGGGCGAGACGCTCGTCCATAACGGAAGCGCGCGGCTGCGACAGGTGCGCCGCACGGTGCAGATGGTCTTTCAGCAACCCGGTGGCTCGCTCGACCCGCGCATGTCGGTGGCCGACACGCTCGAGGAGCCGCTCCATTACCTGATGCACCTACCGCCACACGCGATCCGAGGCCGTGTTTCCGAGCTCCTCGCGCTGGTCGGCCTGGGCGAGCAGCACCGCACCAGGCGGCCGCGAGAGTTGTCTGGCGGCCAGCGCCAGCGCGTCGCCATCGCGCGGGCGATCGCGATCTCGCCGTCGCTGGTGATCTGCGACGAGCCGACGAGCTCGCTCGACGTGTCGGTGCAGGCGCAGATCATCAACCTGCTCTCACGCCTGCAGGAAGAGCTTCATCTCGCGTATCTCTTCATCTCGCACGACCTCGGTGTCGTGCGCCAGATCGCCGAGGTGACCGCGGTGATGCACCTCGGGGAGATCGTCGAGACCGGAGCGACGGACCGCGTCCTCGACTCGCCGAGCCACGACTACACGCGCGCGCTGCTCTCCGCGGTGCCCGCGATCGATCGCGTGGCCCCGACGATGATCGCGACGGCGAAGTCGATGTCGGCCGGCGAGTGAGCCGCCGTCGTGATCAGCCGTAGCCGCGCCTCATTCGACGCGACCTTCGGGGGCACGAGTACCCCCGCGAGCACGCCAAGCGAGCGGATCTTCTTTCCAAGAGCGATGGCACGCGCCGGATCGCCGACGATGACCGGCACGATCGGCGTCTCGGACGGACCGATATCGATGCCGGCTGCGACGAGGCCCTCCGCCAATTGCCGCCGATTCGCCCAGAGCCGCTGATTGCGCTCCGGTTCTGTCTCCATGATGTCGAGGGAAGCGAGACACGCCGCGGCGAGATGAGGTGGCAGTGCGGTCGAATGCGTGACCGTACGGGACATCTCGAAGCGCTCAGCGATCTCGTCCGAGAACATCGCTACGTATCCACCAAGGACGCCCATGGCCTTCGACGCGGTGCCCACCTGAATGCCGACGCGCTCGACGAGTCCGAAGTGCGCGACGGTCCCGCGACCGTGGCCGAGGACGCCCGAGCCATGGGCGTCGTCGACCATGACCAGAGCGCCGCTCTGCTCCGCGATCTCGACGATGGCGGGCAGCGGCGCGATATCACCGCTCAGCCCAAAGACACCGTCGGTGACGATCAGCACCTTGCGCGCGTGGGCCGCAGCGGACCTCAGCGCCTTCGCGAGCTCGGTCACGTCGCCGTGGGGATACGTCGAAACGGTCGCACCCGAGAGCAGGGCACCGTCCGCGCTCGACCGATGCGCCTGACGGTCGAGGATGACCGCGTCACCCGCGCCGACGAGCGCCGGCACGATGCCGATGTTCGCCGCGTAGCCCGACTGCGCCATGCGAACGTTGGGCACGCCCTTGTAGCGGGCGAGCCGCGCCTCGAGCTCGTGAACGACGCCCATGCCGGCGGCGACCTCGCGAGCACCGCCGCTGCCAACGCCGTAGCGCTCGATGCCGAGGATCGCGGCCGCGCGGACGCGCGGATCGTTGCGCAGGCCGAGGTAATCATTCGACGACAGGTCGACATCGGGTCGCTCGGCGACAGGTGAACGTGCGGTATCGCGCGAGATTTGCCTTTCGGTCACCATAGGCCAAACTGCGATGTGCGCACGGTTGGCACACTATACGGGTTGGGCGATCTTGATCGACGATTGCGGCGGAGAGTGCGATGAGGAAGCCGGCGACACCAACGCGTAAGGGCGCTGCAGTGGCGCGCCGTCCGCGCGTCGCCGCTCGCGCGACGCGCGCGCCGCGCACAACGCCCACGCCCTCCCGCGCGCGACGACCAGCGGCGCAGATCTTTGACCTGCGCCTCGCGAGCGACGATCCGTCACCGGTCTATCAGCAGCTCGTCGATCAGCTCCGACTCCTGGTCAGCACCGGCGAGCTGCCCCCGGGCTCGCGCCTTCCTTCGGCGCGGCACCTTGCGGCGAACCTCGGCGTGAATCGCAACACGGCGCTGCGCGCCTACATGGTCCTCGCACGCGAGGGCGTTTTCGAAGGCCGGCGTGGAGGCGGGACGGTGGTGATCGGACCGACCCCCGATACGCGCACCGGCGTTCGCGTGCCGCCGCAGCTCGCTGAACAGATCAGCCAGCTCGTGGCCTCGTCGAGCGAGCTCGGCGTCAAGACCGGAGACCTCCTCGCGTACATCTCGCGCCAGAGCGACGTTCGGACACGGCGCTCCGACCTGCGCGTCGCGTTCGTCGAGTGCAATCCCGAGAGCCTCGATCACTACGTCGGCCGCATCCAGGAGGAATTCGGCGTGAGCGTCACGCCCGTGCTGCTGAGTGACGTCGCCGAGCGCTCTCGGAAGGGCGGACTTCACGAGGTCGACTGCATCGTGTCGACGTTCTTCCACCTAACGGTGGACGTGGAGCTGTTCGCGATCGGCGTGCGACCGCACCTGAGCGTCCTTGAGGCGCTCGAGCGGCTCGCGAGGAGATCGTCGGTCGGCGTCATGTATTACGAGCGGCCCGGGGACCTGCTAGCTGCGGAGCGTCTGGCACGGATGGCGGACGCCGTCGCGCACGCTGGCGTACGCGAACTGCGTGTTCGACCGGTGCTCGTGCGAACGGCGCTCGGTGCGCACGACCTCGATGGCTTGGACGCGCTTGTCGTGCGTCCCGAGAACGTGGCGCCCATCCGCCAAAAGCTGCCCCGCTCGATGCCCGTCATCGAGTTCGTGAACGATCTTGACGCCGCCTCGCGCCAGTTCCTCGGCGAGGTGTTCGATGACATCGCGCTGCGCCGTTCGCGACGGGCGCCGCCGGTCGTCGAACGGGCGAGGTGACCGAGCCCGCACAACTCGTGCTGACCGAACCACAGGAGGAGCGCGCGCGCCGCCTGCATCGCGAATCACTGGTGTTCGTGTCGCACGACCACGAGATCCGCGCGGAAGACATCGCGCTCATGCGCGACGGCGGCGTCACCGCGAAGCAGCTGCAGATCTCGCTGGATGGCCAGATCTGGACCGACGTCGACACGTACGTCTCGTCGGCGCCGCGCGTCAGCATCCAGCGCGAGTACCAACGCAAGCTTGATGAAGGCATCGCCGCGGCGCACTACGCGACGCTGCTCGACCACGCACCCGAGCTCGTAACGAGCGCGGGTTTCTTGCGCCGGGCCCTCGTCGCGCTCGATTACGTCATGTGGCAGGTCGAGCGCTCCGAGGGACGGCTTCGGATCGCATTCGAGCCGGCGGACATCGTCAAGGCGAAGCGCGACGGCGCCAGCATCCTCGTGCTCGGATCGGAAGGTTCCAGGCTCATCGAAGAGCGCTTCGAGGTGCTGCGCGTGCTGGTGCGCCTCGGTCTGCGCCATCTTGCGATCTCATGGGCCTGGGACACCCCGGTCGGCGCGCCGCAGAGCGATCGGAGCGGACGCGGCATCACGGACTATGGCAAGGATCTCGTACGCGAGCTGAACCGCCTCGGTGTGATAGTTGATGTCGCTCACCTCGCACGGCGTTCGATCTGGGATGTGCTCGAGACGACGCGCGCGCCGATCCACATGGCGCATTCCGGCGCGGAGGCGCTGAACCCCGAGCAGGGTAAGACCGTTCTCCTGCCCGACGACATGCTCAAGGCGATCGCCGCGCAGGGTGGCGTGGTGGGTGTCCATTTCATGTCGCACTTCGTGAAGCCCGGGCGCAATCAGGCGTCGGTCGCGGACCTCGTGCGCCAGCTCGCGTACCTCACCGAGCTCATCGGATCGGATCACGTGGCCTGTTCGCCCGACTATCTGAGGCTCGACCCGCGCACCTGGGAGAACCAGGGGCTCGCCGGTCCGTCGCCGTTCTCCTACCCACCGGGTCTCGCGAACATCGGCGGCTTTCTCAACGTCACCCGCGGAATGGTCGCCGGTGGATTCAGCGACCGCGACATCACCAACATCCTCGGCGCGAGCCTGCTGCGGCTCTTCACCGACGTTCGCGCGTGTGCGGGCGGCACGCCGGCCGACTACTCGCCGCAGCCGCGCGGCATCGGCGACGCCACCGAGGGGACGACGCCGTGGTAGCCGCGGTCGAGACATTCGGGACATTCGGCGCCGTGGCGAGCACGCACTGGCTCGCCACCGGCACCGCGATGTCGGTGCTCGAGCGTGGTGGCAACGCGTTCGACGCGGCGATCGCCGCAGCGTTCGTCCTCGTCGTCGCCGAGCCCGACCAGAACGGACTTGGCGGCGAGGTGCCGATCCTCGTCCGCCCAGCCGACGGACGCGTGCGCGTGATCTGCGGCCAGGGCCCGGCGCCCGCGGCCGCTACGCCGAGTGCGTTCGCGCGACTCGGCCTCGACCTCATCCCCGGGAGCGGCGTCCTGCCCGCCTGCGTGCCCGGATCGTTCGATGCGTGGATGCTCCTCGCTCGCGACTACGGCACGTGGACCGTGGGCGATCTGCTCGCCTACGCCATCGGCTACGCACAGCGCGGCGTGCCGGTGTCGCCGGGACTCGCGAAGCGCATCGCCGGTGTGGCCGAACACCTGCGCGACAAATGGCCGACGTCGGCGGAGCTGTACCTCGCGGGCGGTCTGCCGCGCGAGGGACGGCTGCTGCGGAACGCTGCGCTCGGCACGCTGCTCGAGCGCATCGTGCGCGAGGCGGAGGCCGCGGGCTCGGACCGGACCGCGCAGGTCGAGGCGGCACGGCGAGCCTGGCGCGAAGGCTTCGTCGCCGACATCGCGTTCCGCTGGCTCCGCGGTCGCGCCATCAGGGATCTCGAGGGCCGCAGCGATACGGCCCTCATCGCATCTGACGACTGGGCGGGTTACACGGCGACCACCGAGGATCCGACGGTGCTGCGGACGGGCGACTTCACCGTCTACAAGGCGGGCCCGTGGTCGCAGGGACCGGTGCTGCTCCAGTCGCTCGCCCTGCTCGCGCAGGCAAACATCGCGAACGCGACACCGGAGACCGCGGCGTACCTGCACACCGTGATCGAGGCGATGAAGCTCGCGTACGCCGACCGCGAAGCGTGGTACGGCGACCCAGCGTTCGTCGATGTGCCGCTGGGCGATCTGCTGGACCCGGCCTATGCGCGCGAGCGCCGCGCGCTCATCGGGGACGACGCGTCCGCCGATCTTCGACCCGGCTCGCCCGGCGGTCGCGCGCCGCGGCTGCCGTCGCGTATCGCCGCCGCATCCACTGCGTCGGTCGCGCGCGCGGCGCGACGCGCGATGCGCGTGCTTCCGGCGGGCGGCGATACTGCCCATATCGACGTCGTGGACCGCACCGGCAATCTGGTGTCCGCAACACCGAGCGGCGGCTGGCTCCAATCTTCGCCGGTGATCCCCGACCTCGGCTTCCCTCTCGGGACGCGGGGGCAGATGTTCTGGCTCGACGCGGATCTACCGAACTCGCTCGCGCCAGGCAAGCGGCCCCGCACGACGCTGACCGCCACGATCGCTGTGACGGACGACGGAACGGTGATCGGCTGTGGCTCACCGGGCGGCGACGGGCAGGATCAATGGACGCTCCAGCTCGTGCTGCGTCACCTCGTGCACGGGACCTCCCTTCGCGAGGCGGTCGACCGTCCGACCTTCAACAGCCTGCACATGCCGCTGTCTTTCTGGCCACGGGCGCAGCGCCCGAATGTCGTGCAAATGGAAGCGGACTGGGATGCGAACGTGATCGCGGAGCTGCGGCGCCGAGGACATGAAGTGGAGCTCGTCCCCGCTCAGTCGCAGGGCTGGCCGTGTGCGGTGCGCGCGACGTCCTCGGGCCTGTTGTCCGCCGCGGCGAGCGCGCGGGGCCGCAACTGCACCGCGGTCGTGCGGTAGCCAATGCGCATCGGCGAAGCTGAGTTCAGATCACGGGTGGCGCGCGGCGCCGAGGCGATGCGGCTTGCCGGGTTGGACGCGCTCATCGCGTACGCGAGCCACGTCCACTACGGCAGCGTGCGGTACTTCACGGGGTACGAGCCGTGGCTCGCACCGGAGGAGTGGGCGTTCGCAGTCCTCACGCCAGGACACGACGCCGAGATCACGCTCTTCAGCAACAGCCCCTGGGACTTCTGGGAGTTCAACAGGAAGGACGCGACATGGGTCCCAGACGTCGTCGTCGGCAGCAAATGGGCGCCCTCGATCGCGCAGCGTCTGCCCAAGACCGCGCGGAGCATCGGGATCGCAGGTTGGTCCGCCTTCCCGGCCGCGGTCTACGAAGGACTCCGCAAGGCGCATCCGCAAGCGACGTTCAGCGATGCGACCGCGCTGGTGCGAGAGCTGCGCTCGATCAAGAGTGATGCTGAGATCGGGATCCTGCGTCTCGTCGGGGACCTCTCGGACCTCGCGGGTCAGGCGATGTACGACGCCGTCCGTCCCGGCGTGACCGAGCGCGAGGTGGTCGCGCGGATCGACGCGGCCCTCATGCGCGGCGGCGCCGAGCAGATGGCTTATCCGACGATCCTCGGCAGCGGACCGAAGACGGTCGCGTCATGCTTTCAGCCGACGGATCGACGGATCGCCGAGGGCGACGTGGTCCAGCTCGACTGCGGACCCATGCTCGACGGCTACAAGGCCGACTACTCGCGCGTCGTCCTCGCAGGCACGTCGCGTCCAGCAGCCGCGCTGAAGCTCGTCGAAACCGCCGCGGAGATGTACGAGGCCTGCCAGGCGAAGCTGCGCGCGGGCACGCGCTGCGCGGACGTGGCGCGCGCCGGGCTCGCGGTACTCGAGAAGCGCGGATACACGCGGAAGAACCTGTTCCAGTCCGCGAACTACCCCGACATGGTCTTCATGGGTCACGGCATCGGCCTCGAGAATCCCGATCCGCCCGGCATGCTGACGCTGACGAACGACTGCGTGCTCGAGGAGCACATGGTCATCAATCTCGAGCCGATCCTCCTCGACCCCGGTGTGGGCGGTGCGAGGATGGAGACGTCGTTCGTGATCACGGCCGCTGAGCCCATCGCGCTGACGGCGCTCGGCATCAGACCGTGGCAGGCCCAGGCGCGCTAATACCCGCGCGCCGGGTCGATCACGTTCGTAAGCGGCTCGCTGCGCGCGTATCGCGCGAGATTCTCAGCGATGAGAGCGGCCGCGCCAGACCAGAACTGCTCCGTGCCCGCGACGCCGGCGAGATGCGGCGTGATGATCACGTTGGGGAGGTCCCAGAACGGGCTCTTCGACGGCAGCGGCTCGTCGGCGAAGACGTCAAGGACCGCGCCGGCGATCCGTCGCTCACGCAAGGCGACTAGCAGCGCGCCCTCGTTCGCGTGACCACCACGGCCAACGTTGATGAGCCACGCCGACGGTCGCATCTTCGCGAGGAACGCCTCATCGATCAAGCCTTGGGTCCGCGGCGTGAGCGGCACGGCGATCGTGACGAAGTCGGCCATGGCGAGCACCTCGCCGAGCGCGTCGGCTCCGACGGTGCGCTCCGGGATGGTCCCATCCGGATCGCCGGTGCCGGGTTCCCGGAATCCCGGATCCCGCATGTCGGATGCACGGGCCTTTACAGCGATGACGCGCATGCCGAGCGCGCTCGCGAGCCGAGCGATCTCGCGGCCGACGCTTCCGTAGCCCACGACCACGAGCGTCGACCCGCGCAGCCTTCTGCCGGAGGATTTGAACCACTCGTCGGATCGCCACGCCGGCCAATACCGCCGGCGCTGGTCCTCCATGCGAAGCGGCACCTGCTGCGTGATCTGAAGGAGCGACGCGAGAACGTACTCGCCCATCGCGACCACATGCAGACCGCTGCCGTTCGTCACGACGATCCCGTGCCGTTCGGGGTGCTGGACCAGGATCTCCTCCACGCCGGCCGTGATGCTCGCGATCCATCGGAGACCTGGCAGCCGCGCGGGATCGGTCGGGGCATAGCTCCCGAGAAGGATCTCCAAGTGGGGATCGACGAGCGCATCGACAGCGGCCTGCGTGTTCGCGTCGTCGCGATGCTCGATCTCGAAGCGCGGTGATGCCGCATCGATGTGAGCGCGTTCTTTGGCACCGAAAGGAATGAGGTCGAGGACCCGGATGCGTGCCATCTACGCCGTGGTGAGCGCTGTGGACGGCGCCGCGGCGGCGCGCACGACGACCTCGCCTTTACGGATGACGGCCGTGATCTGCCGTTCGTCCTCGAGGAGCTCGATGCGCTGCGTGAGATCGCCGCCCACGACCACGAGATCCGCGTCGCGACCGGGCGCGACGACGCCGACATCACCGAGCCACGCCGCCTCCGCCGCGTTCGACGTCGCGGCGCGGATCGCGTCCTCGACGGGGATCCCGCAGGCACGAACGAGGAGCACGATGTCGCGGGCGTAACGGCCGTGCGGGTGCACCGCGCCGCCGGCATCCGAACCGACCGCGAAGGGCACGCCCCGCTCATATGCGAGACGCACGGCAGCGACCATCCGGTCCCAGACCGCGAGCACCCGCTCACGGCTCTCCTCCGGATACCCGATACGCGGCCCGATGTGCACGATGTCGTCGTACACGCCGAGCGTGAACACGAGACGCGAGCGCGGGTGCGCGCCGAGGAGATCGATCGTCACCTCGTCGATGAACGATGCGTGCTGGATCGTGTCGAATCCCGCCAGGATCGCGGCCGTGATCGCCTCGGGCCCTTCGGCATGCGCCGCGGCCGAGAGTCCCAGGTCGTGCGCCATGCCGGTCGCGGCGCTGAGCTCCTCGTCGCTGAAGACGGAGGCGCGGCCGACGCGCTTCGCCTGCACCGTGGAACCGCTGATCTGCAGCTTCACGTTGTCGACACCGTCACGTGCCTGTTCGCGGACAACGCGGCGGATCTCCTCAACGCCCGACACGAGCGCGGCGAGTCGCGTCGCCGGGTCGAGCCTCATGCTCGATGGCCAGAGGTCCAGCGGACCACCGACGGTGCTGAGGATCTGCCCGCTGACACGCAGGTCCGGTCCGATGATGGTGCCCTCGGAGATGGCCGCCTTCGTCGCGACGCCGATCTTGCCGCGGCATCCGACGTCGAGCGCGGACGTATACCCGTACCGCAGTGCCTTCGTGGCGTTCGCCGCCGCGCTCACGGCCGAGAGCTCCAGAGACCGTGGCCACTCGAGCTGCTGCATCCCGATGTGACCCGAGTACGTGACGTGGAGGTGGCAGTCGATGAGTCCGGGGATGACGGTGGCCCCCGTTGCGTCGATGACGTCGACCTGCGTGGCAGGAGCCCGGACCGACCCGGCCGGTCCGACCTCGACGATCGTGCGACCGTGCACGAGGATCTCCGCGCCACGCGTCACGCGGCCGACGCCGTCGATAAGCGTGCCCGCCTTGATCAGCAGCCAAGCATCACGCGAACTCATGCCGGGCCGACTCTAGGGTACTTTTCGATCGTCGTGATGAGAGTCGCAGACGCCGGCGCGCGCGAACGCGCTCACGAGACGGCGGCGCTGCGCGCCGACGGCCTCGTCGTCGAAGTACCGTCCGCGAGCGGTCCGCGTGCCGTCGTCCGAGGCATCTCGCTCACGCTCGAGCGAGGGCAGATCACCGCGCTCGTGGGCGAGACGGGATCGGGCAAGACGATGACGGCGCTCGCGCTGATCGGTCTGCTTCCTCCGGGCGTGCATCGCCGGGTGGGTCGGGTGATGCTCGGCAATGACGACATCTCGGCGTTCTCCGTCGCGGACATGTCACGGGTGCGCGGCCACCGCATCTCGATGATCTTCCAGGACCCGATGACCGCGCTCAACCCGGTGCTCACGATCGGGTTCCAGGTCGAGGAGCCCATGCGCGCGCACCTCGGCCTCGACGCACGTGGGGCGCACGATCGCGCGCGTGAGCTTCTGGCACAGCTCCGCCTCCCGGATGTCGACCGCACGCTGCGGCGGTATCCGCACGAGCTCAGCGGTGGGATGCGTCAGCGCGTCCTCATCGCGATCGCGCTCGCATGCGATCCGCAGGTGCTGCTCGCCGACGAGCCCACCACGGCGCTCGACGTGACGGTCCAATCGCAGATCCTCGACCTGCTGCGCGAACAGGTGGATCGGCGCGGCCTCGCGGTCCTGCTCGTCACTCACGATCTCGGTGTCGCCGCGCAGGTCGCGGAGCGCATCGATGTGATGTACGGCGGCGCGATCGTCGAAAGCGGGGCCGTCGAAGATGTCCTCACGGGTCCGACGCACCCGTACACGCGCGGTCTCGTCGGATGCATCCCGCGCGTCGACGTGAGACTGCGGCCCCTGCCGACGCTCCCGGGCAGCGCGCACGGAGTGTGGGACGTACGAGCTGGATGCCGGTTCGCCGCACGGTGCGCGCACGCGATCGCGAAGTGCCGCGTGGACGACCCGGCGCTCGAGCCCATCGGCGAGGGCCACGCGGCTGCCTGCTGGGTGTTCGCGCCACCACCCGCGCGCCCGTGACCGCCGCCGTCGAGGTGACGGGCCTCGTCGTCGACTATGGGACGCGAGGCGGATTCCTCGGACGCGCCGCGGGCAGTGTGCGCGCGGTCAACGACGTGTCCTTCGCGATCGACGCCGGTCAGACCCTCGGGCTCGTGGGCGAGAGCGGTAGCGGCAAGACGAGCGTCGCGCGCGCGGTCCTCGGCATCGCACCGATCACTGCGGGACGCATCGTGCTGCGCGGCGTCGACGTCACGCGGGCCACCGGCAGCGCGCGCCGCGAGATGCGCAGGCACGCGCAGATGGTGTTCCAGCAACCGACGACGTCGCTCGATCCGCGGCGCTCGGTCGCATCATCGATATCCGAGCCGCTCGTGCATCTGCTCGGCATGCGCGGCTCCGCGCTCGACCGGCGTGTCCTCGAGCTCCTTGGCCTCGTCGGCCTCGAGGCGGAGCACGCGACGCGGCTGCCTCGCCAGCTCTCCGGCGGCCAGCGCCAACGGGTCGCCATTGCGCGGGCGATCGCGACGTCACCCGCGCTC
>WNFL01442907.1_pt1 | contig 11056 bp, 7 predicted proteins | sample 5400361 | NCBI WGS metagenome assembly WNFL01 (sample SAMN13153351, study PRJNA577476) | soil metagenome | isolation source: 40 cm soil on Douglas fir-dominated hillslope | place: USA:California | collected 2013-09-17 | reverse complement strand
TGGGCGCTGGCGCGCGTCGTGGGTCTGATCTCGCTCGTGCTCTGCGCGGCGGTGATGCTCGCGGCCTGGTTCCTGCCCGACACGCTGCCCTTCACCGGCTGGGCCTGGCTGGGTGCCGATCCGGAGCCCGTGCGCGAACTCGTCGTGCGCCTGATGCCTTTCGTCGTGTTCGTCTGCCTGGCGGCGGTCGTGGGCGGCGCGCTGCAGGTGCGCGGGCACTTCGCCAGCACCGCGCTCGCACCGGTGCTGATGAACGTCTGGTGGATCGCGGCGCTGTTCCTGGTGATGAGCCGCTTCGGCATCGACCGGCACGCCGGGCGGGCGCTCGAGTACGGGCGCCAGATGGCGATCGCCCGCGAGCTCGCCTGGTGCGTGCTGCTCGCGGGCCTGATCCTGTTCGCGGTGCAGCTGCCGGCACTGCGCTCGCGCGGCCTCCTCGGGCGCGACGAGGAACCGCTCGCGAGCGAGGAGCGGCGCCAGATGCGCGCACGCATCTGGCGCGTGCTGCGCGAGGCGGCGCCGCTGGCGCTGGGCGCGGCGGCCTACCAGGTCAACGTGATGATCGACGGGTTCATGGCCGAGGGGCTCCTGCCCAATGGCGGACCCTCCGTCCTCTACTACGCGACGCGTGTGCAGCAGCTGCCGATGTCGCTCGTCTCGGCCGCGGCGATGACCGCCGTCTTCCCGGCCCTGGCCGCGCTCGGGCACGAGCGGCGCGACGGGGAGCTGCGCAAGCTGCACGACGACACGCACCTCGCGATCGCCTTCGCCGCGCTGCCGGCGGCCTTCGGCCTCTTCTTCTTCGCCGGTCCGGTCATGGCGCTGTGCTTCGAGCACGGTGCCTTCGGCGCGGAGGGCACGGCGCGCGGCGCGGCGGCCCTGCGCATCCTGGCGCTCGCGATCCTGCCGGCGGGCGCGGCAGGTCTGGTGGCGCGCACGCTCTACGCCCTGGGCGAGATCCGCGCGGCGGTGCGCATCTCGGTCGCGGTGCTGGCGCTGAACGTGGCGCTCAATTTCGCGTTCGTGCTCTGGCTGGGCATGGACGCGGACGGGCTGGCGCTGTCCACGGCGCTCTGCGCCTGGCTGAATCTGCTGCTCTTGCTGCCGCTGCTCCGACGCCTCGTCGGTCCGAGCGGGGAGAGGAAGGAGATCCTGACGCGTCTCGCGCGGATCCTGCTCGCCTCCGGTGCCGCCGTGGGCCTCGCGCGAGCACTTTGGGCGATCCTTGGAAGTGCCTGCAGCCACACGGTTGCCTTGCTCTCGTGCATCGTTCTGGCGGCGCTCGCCTACGCCCTCTTCTGCCAGCTCCTTCGCGTCCCGGAATGGCAGGCCGCACTCTCCCGGGTGCGGCAGGGTGTCGGATCCAGGGCGGGTTCGGAAGGCCGACGCAATTGATGGTGCAACCGTAAGCGCTGTAGCCACAACATATAGGGCCTGACCTTCTCTGTTTTTTTTTGCATTGCCTCGAACAGGTCTCTTGAATCCCCCTTCGCGCCCCGACGAGCCGTCGCAGCGACCGGCTGGGCAGACGATGTCCTAAACTGTTGAAAAGTAACAGCTTGTGACGACTGACTCGCGGGGCCATGCTCGCTCCCCTGGATGTCGATCCTGAGCGGCCTGCCCAACACATCCCCCACCCAGGTTCCCATGCACACCACGCCCTCAGTTCTCACCCTCACGAAGACGGGTCCGATGACCGATCCTCGCAGCGCCATGGATGTGATGGCCGAGCTCGAAGCGATCGCGCCGCCGCGCGACCTGCAGGACCCGGACCTGACCGAGAACGCGGCCACGGTCCTCGAGCGTCGCTACCTGAAGAAGGACCCGAACACGGGCAAGGTCTGCGAGACCGCACGCGAGCTCTTCTGGCGCGTCGCTTCGCACATCGCCAAGGGCGAGCTCAAGTTCCCCGGCGGCACGCCGGAACGCGCGCTCTCGGTCGCGCGCGAGTTCTACGAGCTGATGGCCAAGCGCCAGTTCATGCCCAACAGCCCGACGCTGATGAACGCCGGTCGCGAGATGGGGATGCTCTCGGCCTGCTTCGTGCTGCCGGTCGAGGACTCCATCGAGGGCATCTTCGACTCGATCAAGGCCACGGCGCTGATCCAGAAGGCCGGCGGAGGGACCGGCTTCAGCTTCTCGCGCCTGCGTCCGGCCGGCGATCTCGTGCGCAGCTCCGGCGGCACGACCGAAGGCCCGCTGTCCTTCATCCAGGTCTTCTCGAAGGCCACCGACGCGATCCAGCAGGGCGCGTTCCGGCGCGGGGCCAACATGGGCATCCTGCGCGTCGATCACCCCGACGTCGTCGACTTCATCCGGATGAAGGACAACCTCGGGATGCTGACCAACTACAACATCTCGATCACGGTCACGAACCGCTTCCTGAACGAGCTGCGCACCAAGCCCGAGACGCAGCACATGGTGCAGAACCCGCGCACGAAGCAGTGGGCCAAGCTCAAGAAGCGCGATGCATCGGGCAAGGAGACCGACCAGTTCTGGACCGTCGGCGAGGTCTGGAACATGATCGTCGAGCACGCCTGGGCGACGGGCGAGCCGGGGGTCGTCTTCATCGACCGGGTCAACGAGCGCAACCCGATCAAGAACGTGGGCCTGATCGAGGCCACGAACCCCTGCGGCGAGCAGCCGCTGCACCCCTTCGACTCCTGCAACCTGGGCTCGGTCAACCTGGGCGCGCTGGTCAGGGGCGACGGCCCCAACTCGCGCTTCGACTGGGAGGAATACCGCTCGATCATCCACAGCACGACGCGCTTCCTCGACAACGTGATCGAGGTCAACCGCTACCCGCTGCCGCAGATCGACAACATGTCGAAGACCACGCGCCGCATCGGCCTGGGCGTGATGGGCTTCGCCGACGCGCTCTACAAGCTCGGCATCCCCTACAACTCGGCCGAGGGCTGCGCCTTCGGCGAGAAGGTCATGCAGGTGCTGAACGACGAATCGCACACGGCCAGCGAGATGCTGGCCGAGGAGCGCGGCGTCTTCCCGGCCTGGGAGGGCTCGGACTGGGAAAAGCAGGGCCGGCGCCTGCGCAACTCCTACACCACCACCGTCGCGCCCACGGGCACGATCTCGATCATCGCCAACTGCTCGGGCGGCATCGAGCCGATGTTCAGCCTGGCTTTCATCCGCCAGGTGATGAAGGACGTCAAGGGCCGCCCGACGATCATGCGCGAGGTCAACTACGTGTTCGACCAGGTCGCGCGCGAGCGCGGCTTCCACTCCGACGCGATGATCGACGACATCGTCGAGAAGGGCACGCTGCAGCACCGCGGCGAGGTGCCCGAGGACGTGCGCCGCGTCTTCGTGACTGCGCACGACATCACGCCCTTCTGGCACATGAAGATGCAGTCGGCCTTCCAGCGCCACTGCGACTCGTCGATCTCGAAGACGATCAACTTCCCGCACGATTCGACCGCCGAGGACGTGCGCCAGATCTTCGAGCTGGCGATCGACGAGGACGTCAAGGGCGTGACCGTCTACCGCGACGGTTGCCGCGACCTGCAGCCGATGGCGCTCAAGAACTCCAACCACGACAAGGCCGAAGGCAAGCCCGAGGCCCAGCCGGCCGCGACCGCGGCCGCCGGCGCCGCGCCCGCCAGTGCCGTGGAAGTCGGCATGCGCACGACGACCAACGCCGCGGGCCAGGAGGAGCTCAACCCGGTCAAGCTGCCGGAGATCATGAGCTGTCTGCGCATCCGCCAGATGACGCCCTTCGGCAACATGCACGTGAAGGTCACCGTCGATCCGATCTCCTGCCGCGAGCGCGAGGTCTTCGCCCAGCTCGGCAAGGGCGGCGACGTGGCCAATTCCGACCTCGAGGCGATCTGCCGCATCCTCTCGCTCTGGCTGCGCTCGAACGGCAGCCTCAAGCTGGCGATCAAGCAGCTCGACGGCATCGGCTCCTCGCTCTCGGTCGCGACGAAGGACGGTCGGATCATGTCGCTGGCCGACGGCCTGGCGGTCGCACTGCAGCGCTACCTGAACGCCAAGGAGCAGGCCGGACTGCACGCGCTGCTGCTGGGTGGCGCCGAGCCCGATCTCGCCCGCACCGATTTCGTCAAGCGCGAAGAGATCGCCAAGGCGATGAGCGCGTCGGCGGCCTCCGCCGTCGCCGCTGCACCCGCGTCCGGCGAGCTCGGAGCGGTCAAGAAGGCCCAGGGCACGCCGCGCAACGTCGCGCAGTACAAGCTCAAGTGCCCCGCCTGCTCGAGCGTCCTGGCCTTCGAGGAAGGCTGCGTGAAGTGCTACTCCTGCGGCTTCAGCCAGTGCTGAGCGGGGAGTCCTAGCCGCCGCCCTTGCGTGGTTCCTTCTTCGCGCCGCCGTCCTTCGGCTCCTCTCCCTTCGGCTCCGGCAGCGGGCGGCCGAACGCGTCCTCGCGCGGCACACCGCCGTCGAGCAGGCGTTCGAACACCAGGCGCTGTCCATCCGGCTTGCGCCAGACCATCTGATCGCCCAGCGCGAGCACCTCGTAGCGGATCTGCGTGTTCTCCGGCCGGAACGCGACGCGGTTGTCCTTGTCGAGGAACGAGCCGATGCGCGAGGTCATGACCAGGCGGTTGGCCTCGCCCACTTCGAAGCGCCAGAGTCCGGAGTCGAGCATCACGTCGTTGAACTTCTCGCTCGAACCCTTCAACCCGATGTGGACCTCGAACGAGAGGTGGTTGCCGCCGACGAGGCAGAAGCCGCGGAACTCGGAGTTGACGCCCTGGAGGTGCGGCCAATCGAGCTCCTTCAGCACCCAGAAGCCCTGCATCTCCTTCGTCGTGCGGACGATCTCCTTGTGGCCGCCCGGCGTGGGCGTGACGCGCACCTCGGGCGGCACGATCGGGGGCGGCGGCTGCGGCGGTGGATTCTGCGCCGGGACGAGCAGCAGGACGAACGAGAGGGCCGGGGCCAGAGCAAGGAGAGAGGTACGCATGGCTCCAGCGAGGATAGAAAAACCTGCGCGGGCCGCGGATCAACAAAGGCCGAACCCGTGGCCGGCCGCGGGGGTCGTAGGCGCGCTTGGTACGATTTGCGGCTCCCCAGGGGCACTTGGCCTGCTGGGGAGACACGTCCAGGAACCCCCCCGGCTCATGAACCGAGCTCTGCTGCTGCTCGCCATCCTGCTCGCCTGGACGCTGCCCTCCGCGCAGGCGCAGGACCAGAAGGCCTCGTCCAAGCTCTTCGCGCGCGAGAAGGGCGACGAGATCCAGATCGCGATCGAGGTCAAGGTCGACCCCGGCTTCCACCTCTACCACGGGCCCACGCAGGCGGATGCCGGCGACGAGGGTGTGGGCGGTCTCCCGACCGTGGTCGAGTTCGAGGCCGAGGGTTTCTCGATCGGACCGGTCGTCTATCCGGCGCCGGAGCGCGAGAGGGTCAAGGTCGCGGAGGAGACCTTCACTTCGCTCGAGCACAGGGGGACCTTCGCACTCCACGCTCGAGGCAAGCGCACGAAGCCTGAGGCGCAGCTCGCGGGCATCCGGGCGACGATCACGGGCCTCACCTGCGACGCGAAGGGCTGCACGCGCTACGAAGAAGCGCTCTCGAACAGTGGTCCCGGGCCCGACGCACTGTTCCCAGGCGAGGTCCAGGCGCCCGAGCCCGACGCGAAGAAGCAGAAGGCCTCGTCCAAGTTCTACGCGCGCGAGAAGGGCGACGCGATCGAGATCGCGATCGAGGTCAAGGTCGATCCAGGCTTCCACCTCTACCACGGCCCGACCAAGGCTGACGCGGGCGATCCGGACGCGGGCGGCAAGCCGACCGTGGTCGAGATCGATGCGGAGGGATTCGAGATCGGGGCGCTCGCCTACCCCGCGCCGGAGAAGGTCGCGGTCAAGATCGGGGAGGACACGTTCAACTCCTACGAGCACATCGGGACGTTCGTGCTGCGCGCGAAGGGCAAGCGCACGCAGGCGGACGCGAAGCTCGAGAAGATCACGGCGACGATCACGGGTTACACCTGCGACGCGAAGGGCTGCGTCGATTACGCGGAGGAGCTCGTCTACGCCGGACCCGGCACGGATGCGCTCTACGCCGGGCAGGCCACGCCGCCCGCGCGCGCGGCGGACCCGAGCAGTCCCGCGAGCTCAGGTCTGTGGGTCTTCCTGCTCTCGGCCGTCGGATGGGGGCTGTTCACGCTGCTGATGCCCTGCACGTATCCGATGATCCCGATCACGATCAGCTACTTCACCAAGCAGGCATCGCAGCGCCACGGCAGCACGCTGCCGCTCTCGCTGGCGTACGGCATCGGGATCGTCGCCACGTTCGTGCTGATCGGGATCGTGATCGGCCCGCCGATCGTGATCTTCGCCTCGCACCCGGTCACGAACCTCGTGATCGGGTCGATGTTCATCTTCTTCGCGCTGGCCCTGTTCGGCGCCGTGAACCTGCAGCCGCCTGCGTTCCTGCTCAACCTCGCCGGACAGGCTTCGGCGAAGGGTGGGCTGGGCGGCGTGTTCCTGATGGGGGCGCTGCTCGTGGTGACCTCCTTCACCTGCACGGCGCCGTTCGTCGGCACGCTGCTCTCGGCGGGTGCTTCGAGCGGTGCGGGCGTGGGCCGTGTCGCCCTCGGAATGGCGGTCTTCGGACTGACGATGGCGGTGCCCTTCGTCGGCCTCTCGATGATCCCCGCCAAGGTCAAGGCGGGCGAGTGGATGCACACGCTCAAGGTGACGCTGGGCTTCGTCGAGATCGCTGCCGCGCTGAAGTTCATCTCGAACGTCGACATCGTCTGGGAGTGGCAGTGGCTCTCGCGCGAGCTCTTCCTCTCGCTCTGGGTCGCGATCTTCGTCACCACGGCGCTGTACCTGTTCGGGATGATCCGCCTGAAGGACGAGGGCACCACCGAGATCTCACCCGGTCGGATGATGGCGGGGCTGTTCTTCCTCGTCCTGTCGCTCTACTGCGGCTATGGCGCGCTGGGCAACAAGCTCGACAGCATCATGACCGCGATCGTCCCGCCCTATTCGAACTCCATCTCCGCCCTGCGTGGCGGCAAGCCGCGCATCCAGGAGACCTGGCCGATCGTCATCGACGACTACGAGGTCGCGCTGGCCCAGGCCAAGGCGGAAGACAAGCTGCTGCTGGTCAACTTCACCGGCCATACATGAGTGAACTGCCGCCAGATGGAGAAGGACATCTTTCTCCGGCCGGCGGTCGCCGGTGAACTCAACAAGTTGATCGAGGCCAGGCTGCACTACGACGGCAAGCGCGGCGAAGAAGTTCGCAAGCGCCAGGAGGAGATGACGCATTCGAGCGCCAACCCGATCTACCTGATCGTGGACCCCAAGACCGGCGCGATCTTGCGCCGCGAGGACGGCAGGACGAGCGAGGAAGAGTTCCTGAAGTTCCTGCGCGGCACCTACTGAGAGCCGCGCTCAGTCGAAGCCCAGCGCGCGGCCGCCCTGGTAGACGGCGAAGCTCGCGACCCAGGCGAGGACGCCCATGTAGGCGAAGAGGAAGACGGGCCACTTCCAGCCCTGCGTCTCGCGCTTGACGGCCGCCAGCGTGCTCATGCACTGGCAGGCGAGCGCGAAGAAGATCATCAGCGAGAGGCCCACGAGCGGCGTGTAGACCGGCTTCCCGTCGGCGCGCGACTCGGCCTTGATCTTGCCCCGCAGCGTCGAGCTGGCCGCGTCCACGTCGCTGCCGGCGCCGTAGACGACGCCCATCGTCGTGACGAAGACCTCGCGCGCGGCGAAGGCGCCCACCAGTCCGATGCCGATCTTCCAGTCGAAGCCCAGCGGCGCGATCGAGGGCTCGATCGCGTGGCCGATCCGGCCGCCCCAGCTCGTGCGCATGTTCTCGGCTGCTTCCCGGGCGTCGAGATCGGCGTGCGGCTGGCCCTTGGCGACCAGCGCAGCCCGCTGGGTCTGGAAGCCCGAGGCGCGCTGCTCGTCGCGCGGGAAATGCAGCAGCGCCCAGAGGATCACGGTGCAGGCCAGGATCACGCCGCCGGCCTGCTGCAGGAAGGCGCGGCTGCGCTGCCACATCATGCGCAGCACCGAGGGCCAGTGCGGCACGCGATAGGGCGGCAGCTCGAGGATCAGCGGCGGGGTCCTGGCCTTGAAGAGCGTGCGCGAGAGCACGGCCGCGGCGACCAGAGCCATGACGGTGCTGAAGAGGTACATCCCGACCATCAGGAGGCCCTGCACGGGCACGAAGCCGAACACCTCGCTGGGGGGGAAGAGCGCGCCGATGATCAGCGCGTAGACCGGCAGGCGCGCCGAGCAGGTCATCAGCGGGATGACCAGCATCGTCAGCGTGCGGTCGCGCTGGCGCTCCATCGTGCGCGTGGCCAGGATCGCGGGCACGGCGCAGGCGTAGCCCGAGATCATCGGCACGAAGGCGCGCCCGGAGAGCCCGATCGCGCGCATCACGCGGTCCATCAGGAAGGCCGCGCGGGCCATGTAGCCCGTGTCCTCCATCAGGCCGATGAAGAGGAAGAGCAGCAGGATCTGGGGCAGGAAGACCAGCACGCTACCGACACCCGCGATCAGGCCCTCGGTCAGGAACTCGCGCCCCAGCCCCGCGGGCAGCGCGCCGCGCATCCAGCCCGCGAGGCCGTCGAAGACGCCCTCGATCAGGCCCATCAGCGGGCTGGCCCAGGTGAACAGCGACTGGAAGACGATGCCCATCAGCAAGAGGAAGATCGCGAAGCCCGCCACCGGGTTGAGCAGCAGCGCGTCGATGCGTTCGGTCCGGTTGCGCGGCTTGTGCTGCGCCTCGTGCAGGAAGCGCGGCAGCCGGCTGTCGATCCAACTGTATCGGCCCTGGATGATCTCGGAGTCGATCGCGCGCCCGGCGCCGGCCGCGAGTTCGCGGCGCTCGCGCACGCAGCTGCGCAGCTGCTCGGGGACGTCCCCGAGCTCGTCGTGCTCCTCGAGCGACAGCAGGGCCCAGAGGGCCAGCGCGCGCGCGCGTTCCGGCTTGCCGCGCGACCAGGCGCGCGGGAGCAGCGCCGACACCCGGCGCACGTCCTCGGCCAGGTCCTGGGTCTCGGGGGTGGCCAGCTTGCGCGGGACGTACTGCGCGGCGTGCTCGAGCTCCGCTTCGATCGCCGCGACCAGCGCGTCCATGCCCTTGCCCGTGCTGGCCGCGGTCTCGACCACGCGCACGCCGAGCTCCAGTTCCAGCGCGAGCGCGTCCACCTCCAGCCCGCGCTCGGCCAGCATGTCGGTCATGTTGAGCGCGATCACGCAGGGCAGTCCGAGCTCGAGCACCTGGAGCACGAAGTACAGATTGCGCGAGAGCTGCGTGGCATCGGCCACGACCACCACGAGATCGGGCGATTCGAAGGGCTCGAGGCCCGCGATGGCCTGGATCGCGAGCTCTTCCTCGCGGCTGCGCGCCGAGAGGCTGTACGCGCCCGGCACGTCGAGCAGGTCGACCGCGCCGCTCGTCGGCAGCAGCAGCCGGCCTTCGTGGATCTCCACCGTCACGCCGGCGTAGTTGCCGACCTTCTGGTGCGCTCCGGTCAGGCGGTTGAAGACGGTCGTCTTCCCGGTGTTCGGGTTGCCGGCGATCGCGACCCGCGCGCGGCGTGTGGCGCGGAGGTCTGCCGACGGGGCGCTCATCCGAGCGGCTCGAGGTACAGCGCCTGGGCTTCGCTGCGCCGCAGGCTGATGTGCGCGCCGCGCACCTCGAGCTCGATCAAGTCGCCGATCCCCACCGAGCGCACGAGGCGCACCTCGGTCCCGGGCAGGATGCCCATCTCCATCAGGCGCCGCCGGAAGCCGCGCTCCCCGCCCACGCGGGTCAGGCGGGCGCTGTCACCGGGTCGGAGCTCGCTCAGGGGGCGCATGGCTAAATGAGACTGAATCTCATCCTACAACATCGACCCGCGGCCGGCCAGGGCTTGAATGCGCAGAGCGCCTGGGCCTTCTTCCCCGGCTGCGGGGGCCCGCGCGGGCCCTGGAACGGCCCTGCATGCGGGAGCCAGGCCGGTCGGGGCAGTAGGATCTCGCCCCGTGCCCTCCGCGCCGATGCCGACCCGGGACCCCAAGGAGCAGGCCGGCCGCCGCGCGGCCGATCTCGTCGAGGACGGGATGGCGCTCGGCCTGGGCACCGGCTCGACCGTGCACTTCGCGCTGTTGCGCCTCGCCGAGCGCATCCGCAGCGACGGTCTGCGGGTGCGTGGCGTGCCCACCTCGCTCGACACCGAGCGCAAGGCCAGGGAGTGGGGGATCCCGCTCGTGGAGTTGGGCGCGGTCGAAGCGCTCGACCTCGCGCTCGACGGCGCGGACGAGATCGATCCGCAGTTCCGGATGATCAAGGGCGGCGGCGGCGCGCTGCTGCGCGAGAAGGTGGTTGCGAGCCTCGCGCGGCGCGTCGTGATCGTCGTCGGCGAGAACAAGGTCGTTGCGCGGCTCGGGACGACCTTCGCGTTGCCCGTCGAGGTCGTGCCCTTCGCCCTGCCGAGCGTCGCGCGCGCGATCGCGAGGCTGGGTTGCGCGCCGAAGGACCGCCAGCGCGAGGGCCGCTCCTACCGCACCGACAACGGCAATGCGATCCTCGACTGCACCTTCGCGCAGGGCATCGCGGATCCGCAGGCGCTCGAGCGCGCGTTGCGGGGCATCCCCGGCATCGTCGAGAGCGGCCTGTTCCTCGGCCTCGCGCACGTGCTCGTCGTCGGGAAGAACGACGGCACGGTCGAAGTGCGCCAGCGTTGAGGTCTAGAGCGACGAGATGTAGGCCAGCAAGGCCTCGATGTCGCTGTCGATGTTCGGGCCCGACTGCAGCGTGAGCTGGACCTTCGAGATGCCCGGGACGAACTGCTCGTGGCCGCGCAGGTCGTGGACCTCGTTGAAGATCTTGTTCAGGCCCGGATAGGGCTGCTGGCCCGGGAAGGCCGGCGAGCCGTAGACCGGGCTCAGGGCCTGGACGTCCGGATCGAGCAGCGCGCGCAGCGAGTAGGCCATGTGGTCGTGGAAGTACGGGCCGGTCGAGAACAAGCCCAGCTTCTGGGGCACCGAGAAGAGCACCTTGTTGCGCTCGAACAGCGTGAACGGGTTGGCCGCGCTGCAATTGGGATCCGTGACCGGGTCGCAGG
>WNFL01097844.1_pt1 | contig 11056 bp, 17 predicted proteins | sample 5400361 | NCBI WGS metagenome assembly WNFL01 (sample SAMN13153351, study PRJNA577476) | soil metagenome | isolation source: 40 cm soil on Douglas fir-dominated hillslope | place: USA:California | collected 2013-09-17 | reverse complement strand
GCCTGAAGTCCAGGACATGCTGGAGAATGGCATGTGTTCTGGCCTGTCCAATATGTGAGATATGAGGGGTCAATTGTAAGTACCAGTCCGCACCTTAACCAGGTCATTGACCTGCTGTTCAAAGGGAGTACGCTCAACTTTACTCTTCTTCCTGCTTGAGGTCCCAGTACGAATGTTTGAGAAGGCCTGGACATCCCCCTCGCCATCCCTTGCCTGCCACTCCTTCATTTGCAATGCCATCATTTTCATCACACCGAGAAGCTCTGATGCGAAAGCATCACGCTCAGCAAACAGATGGGTGAGCTCTTCGACCCTAGCATCACTGTCTTCGCTTCCAATGAAATTTGACTGTGGCCTTGCAAAAGCTTCGTGCCTCCTTGTCAAGTTCTCCAGGAGCAGACCAACCTGATCCATTGGGGCCTCGAGTGCTGCACCACCATAGCAATTCTCTGCACCACTTCCCTCATTACCAGACTCGAAGAGACTGCGCCGCCGCTTGATCGTGCAACGTTGGGCCAGCCTCTCCGCAGGCAGAGTATCCGGTACTGAAGGTGAGGCAGTACTGAAGGATGGTCGACCAAGAGGAATTTGAGTGCCGAATGGCAGCGAGGGATGCAGCTCATCGGAGGGTGTCAAGGCTAGGCTGAGGCCGGGGGAGGAGGTGGAGGGAGCGGAGACATCCTGAGAAGACAATTGGTGGAGTATCAGATCAACAACAATTGGAGGCCGGGTTGTCAAGGCCGCAGGTCTTGCTTGCCCATGGCGCTGCATGAGCCAAGCTTCCTCATCAGGAGTGAGCGATACGGTTTGGTTGGGCATCGCGAAGCTCAGGGTAATGGTTTAGTATAAGCGTAGCGATGGATGTGGGCGTGAGGGCTGGGGCTGGGGGGTAGATAGGCAGCGCAGATTGTGGCGGGTTTTTATAATGTTGGCGAAATGCAATGTTAAATTTTAAGCTATAGTCCGATCCGTAAATTGACAGGCTTCTAGATCTAGAATGCAAAAAAAGAAGCCGTCCCACATGATATTTCCTGCGTCTATTCACTCCATTTTTTATGGTGTCGAGACGTGGATCTACATCATGTGGCAATAAATGGAAAAAGAAGCTACATCTAAAAAATCGGCCAGGATTGTGGCCAAACTCGGTCCTACATTTGCTGATCCACACGTTGTGACTCAAATCGGGTTACGCCCCTGGCTACAACCTAAAAACCAGGCCTACCCTGAAAATGGCTACGTACCTCTGCCCGCAGTGATTGCACGGGCACAGCATGTCGTCCTGACCTGGTCGCCATACGGAAGGAAAAACTACGCCTCCCTCACCAAGGAAACACCACCAAACTTCCAAAGTGGGTCGACTTGGAGGCCGTTGTGGCGTATCACTCGAGTGGCAAAACGATCGAAGAGAACATTCAGCAACTCGTGGCATATGTCGGCTACCTACTCATGGCCCGGCCCGATCGTGTTGCCGTCCTCGGACTCTACATGAAGTTGGAGCATTTCGCGGTCGTCCTTGTGGATCCCAGCCGCGTCTATAGTACTGCTCATATTCCCTGGGAACACCCACTGGCAAAAATTCTCCTCTTCAGGGTTCTCAACTACGTCGGTTGTCCTCCTTCTTCAATGGTGGACCCAACGATCCTGCGCGATGACCATGGTGGATTTCAGATAACAGTCGACGGGAAGATCCACACGAACTATCGACTGTCATCCTTTCCGACCCTTGGGCGTTGGACCACGATCCTCAAAGCAGAAGCACCTGGCCCTTTCTTCAAGTTCCAATACCTACGCCCTGCCGACTCCATCCCTGAAGGCAATATTCTCAGTCACATCCATCGCACTGGGGAGATTCCTGGAGTTGTCCGTATAAATTGGTACGGGTGGGTTAGGCGAACGGACGGGGACATCGTAGCGTGTCCGACGGGGGACCGACGACAAAAGGTCTGCCTAGAGCTGAAGGACACAGGTGATCTGTTCATGGGAATTAACAACCCTCGCGACGCCTTGATCATCATTTGGGATTTACTCGAAGGTGACACATTCTGTCTGTATCCCTAATTTCGCTGCTGACCCGTAGAATTAGTGACTCGTCACCTATACACGACGCGCAAGGTTCTCCATCGAGACCTCAGTAAAGGTAATGTGTTGGTCAAGAAGGCCCACGGCGTCGGGACGAACGCGCTGCAAGCGACGTCAACCCCTCAGGCACGAGAATTCTGTTCGGTTAGACACTTACTGGACAAGAAGTATGTACAATCACAACTACATTGATGTCTAGACATGACTGGTGCCCCTGGATAGGCATCCACGCAATGACACGCCAACGTTGCTTATTGACTTCGACCATGCCATAGTCGAACCCGAACAAACACACACCCCACATCAAACTGTGGTCCATACTTGACACCTGTCTTTGCAGAACCTGCCTCATGACTTGCCAGGGTACACCCATCTTCATGGCTCGGGCGGTGGTCGCAGGAAATCATCTAGACCGTCGAAGACCTTTTTACTTGGTCGGCTTACCTCAACTGTCGGATGAGGCTCATAAGGTCTACAAGGAATTTTTACCAGACCGCCTCCAGCAATTTCCGCAGCCGTCGGGACATCAAGAAACGTTCACCCGCAAGTGCCCGACGGGCGAGCAGCCTACGTGGACCCATGAGCTTCGACATGACGCTGAGTCTGCATTCTGGTTGCTCGTATGGTGGGCCGTCCACATATGCCCCAAGTCCAATTCCAAGCCCAAGCCCGGGACCAAGGACGCCAAACCCTCGACTATACCTCGCGGTGTGTGGACTCTCTTTACTAGCGTTGATATCAGTACATCGGTGGACCACAGGGACGCCTTTCTGGAACATGTCACCCTCGACCGACCTTGGCTAGATCCTGCCTATGTCGGAATGAACGCCTTATTCAAGCAGGTAGCAGACCAGATCCTCGAAGATCTTTCCTGGGTACACAACGGAACAGGGGACAAGTGTCGTCCTGAGATGGAAAAACCAGAACTTTCTCCATGAGGCATTGCAACGGCTCATCTTTAACTTCTTGATAGAGTGCAAAGATGAAGAGTTTATGGAGTTGGAAACGGATGCCACTCACCGGAAGGCAGATGGTGCGACCCTTCAAGTCGCCGATTCGTCCACTTCGCACTTTTCACTTTTTCAAGGTCCATCTGGCAGGAAACGCTCGTATAGCGAAATGGAGCGATCCGATAAGGAAGCTGCCCTTATGGAAAGGTGCCTGTCCTCAGGTCCCTCATAATCTACTCACTTCATGTCTCAGGCACCTGCCGACATGGCAGTGTAATCATTCACGCGCAACTAAACATCTCTTTCTTGTCTGTGCTAATTGTAAATATGAATTTTTCCTTGAAATCGTTTGCATTGTGTGCTTCATTTCCCGTCTGAGTTTGGTTGACCCAGCCATGAGACAACCTTCTATGAGAAGTGCGGAAAGAGAACGAGATGGTGGGCGTTGAGATTATTAAATTGCTTTCTAACCATTCGCCTCCAAGCGAAATACGCGACCGAGACATACTCCAGGAAAGCTTTAATCTCGCCTGGGTTTCCAAGGCATCGGACAGTTTAAACGGCGTCTTGTACGATGCTACACCGTCTTGCAATCTCATTAGAGGTCTCTGAATGGACATTGCATTCCTTGTTACTTTCATTTCAGACTTCTGTGGCCCAGGGATCCTGCACTCAAATAGTGACGGTTCAAGAAGCCTTATCAGTATTAGTTAGGAGCAAGGCGGCTCATAGGTATAGTTTCATAACTTTCGCATGCGGGACAGCATATACACTACATGCTTGCATAGAAAGAAGGGAGGAGGCCAATAAGCACTTGGCCCGCGACGAGGAATGTCACGTTAGTATCGTCCCCCGCGAGGGCCTCCAGCACCCTTCGCTTGCTGCTTCGAAATTTTCGGAGCGGTCGCAGACGTTCGGGGAGCAGTCTGAATTCGTCCAGCGTATGTGGGTTGGGAGGAGAGAGGAGGAAAAGAAAACGGTAATAGCAGTCAGTTGATCGGGCCACCGAGCATCCACACGAAAGAATAAAATAAAAATAAAGTAAAGCCTTACCTTGCTTTTCTCCTTCTTTGCTTCCTTCGCCTTCTTCACCTCCTTGGCCTTTGCCACAGCGTCCGATCTAACCTTCGCTCTCACTTGTTCCGACTGATTCCTCTTCGCGAGGATGGCAGCCATGTCCAAACCGGCAACACCTCGTTGGTGCTTGACGGTACGGCGGGAGCGCTTCTTGGCGACCTCCTCTGTAATACCCTTCTTGTGCATCCGGCGGTACACCTGGGTCCATGCGATCTTGCGGGGGTTCTTGCGTTGTAGGAAGAGGGATTCGTTTTTTGACGTAGCGAAGCGGAAGACCTATATGGCATGGTTGGAAGCGTGAGGAGATGGGCTGAACGGGTAATGGGATGTTGTACTTTTGAGTCACCGCGCACGTAAATACGGCCCTTTGAAGGGTAGATCTTGTAACCGGAGAAAGTGTCGATCTCGACCTTCTACTCGTCGTAATATTAGAGATATTAAACAGTCAATCAGCATGGACGTTGGTGTGTGTGAGATGATAGTGTTCAGTACGAACCATCTAGATAGGAACAGGAGAAGCCAAGGACGCGAATGCATATCAGTCTCTGTTTCGAGACAAATGGGACAAGGAGCAAGAGGGTTGCACAACATAGTATTTGCACTTGAGGGGCGAACTGGAGTCAAGTCTCACCTTGAAGTTGCAGAAAAGAGGGAGAGGTCGGGATTTTGATTGGGAGCGAGCGGACAAACAAAGCCAAATAACCTGCCACTTGGATCGATACCGCGCCAATGCTATATGAACAGTAATGAGCACAAAAAATGAAGTCTGTGGGATGGCGTATTGCTTGCGACACTACATATGGACGCGGGGATCATTAAAAGAATCGCTTTCACAAACGTGACCTGCAGTATTACAAAACCTGATCGTCAATACTGAATCGCTGTCAACTGAAAATGATATTGATTTCATGTTCTATCTATATCGTACGGCCCTTTACGTAGTTGGGTACATGTGGGCGGCCGTCAGGATGCCTGGACGGCTTTGTACTGTTTCCACGCTCGCCCAAGTGCGTCAATGGCAAAGACGGTTCATGCGCCAAAGCAAAGCGTCGCAATACAGACTTTAGTTTCATTTCTGAAGACTATCGACACAGTGTATGAACGCAGAGAGCGGCCAAACGATGAAAGGAAACAAGAGGGAGCAAGACGACGGGTAAAGCCATAAGATGAAAAAATACACGAGAGGGCAGAGAAGGAGGAGCGACAAAGTCCGACGACAAGAAACGCAATCCCGCCTTTTTTTTCTTTTCTTTGATTTTTAGTCAATGTCCTCGAGGGCCGAGGCAGCAGCACCACCAGCGGCGGCCTCGGGTGGAGGGGCATCATCGTAGGTCTTGATGGCCTCGGGGGCGGCCTCCTCCTCGTCGACGTCCAACCCGAGGGAGATCATGCGGTGGATGCGCTTGGCGAAGCTGGTCGGTTCATCGAGCACGAAGCCAGAGACGAGGAGAGCGGTCTCGAAGAGGAGGAAGGTCAAGTCGCGGACAGACTTGTCCGCCTTGTCCTCGGCGACCTTCTTCCTCAGCTCCTTGATGATGGGGTTGTGCGGGTTGAGTTCGAGCGTCTTCTTCGAAGCCATGTAGTTGGACATGGACGAGTCGCGGAGGGCTTGTGCCTTCATGATACGTTCCTGTAGGCGCGAAGTTAACGTTAGTCAGTACGCGGTATCCAAACGCTAAAAAAAAGGAACGGCGAGTAATACGCACCATGTTGGAGCTCCAGCCGAACTGACCAGTGACGAGGACACAAGGCGAGTCGGTGATACGGTTCGAGACGATGACTTTCTCGACCTTGTCGCCGAGGGCATCTTTGACTGTCTTGCAGAGGTCCTCAAACTCCTTGGCTTCCGTCTCGCGCTCGGCCTTCTCTTCATCGGTCTCCTCAAGCTCGAGGCCCTCCTTGGATACACAGACGAGCTTCTTGCCCTCGAACTCCTTGAGCTGCGAGATAGCATACTCATCGATAGGGTCGACCAAGAGGAGGACCTCGAAGCCCTTCCTCTTGAGACGCTCAAGGAACGGAGAGTTCTTGACAGAGGTGAGCGACTCGCCAGTGAGGTAGTAGATGTTCTTCTGGACCTCGGGCATGCGTGTGATGTAGTCTGATAGTATCGTTAGTACATTCATAACACGCCATAATTGATGCGGCTAACCCTTGAGCGCAACCTGTTCCTCGGTCGACTTGCTCGAGAAGAAGCGCAAGTACTCGGCAAGCTTGGAGCGGTTGTTCGAGTCCTCGTGGATGCCGAGCTTTAGGTTCTTGCCAAAGGACTCGTAGAACTTCTGGAAGCCGTCCTTGTCCTCGGCGATCTCACTGAACATCTCAAGGCACTTCTTGACGAGGTTCTTGCGAATGACCTTGAGAATCTTATTTTGCTGCAGAGTCTCACGAGAGATGTTGAGGGGTAAGTCCTCGGAGTCGACGATACCCTTGACGAAGTTGAGATACTCGGGGATGAGATCCTCGCAGTCATCCATAATGAAGACACGGCGGACGTAGAGCTTGATGTTGTTGCGCTTCTTCTTGCTTTCGAAGAGGTCGAAGGGAGCGCTGTAAAGTATTGTGAGTGGCGAGCGAGGGATTTCCATTTGAGGAACAGCTCACCGCTTGGGGACGAAGATGATGGCCTTGAACTCAAGCTGACCCTCAACGGAGAAGTGCTTAACAGCTAAGTGGTCCTCCCAGTCATTAGTCAAGCTCTTGTAGAACGATCCGTACTCCTCAGGCTTGATGTCGTTGGGGTTTCGGGTCCAGATGGGCTTCGTCTTATTGAGCTCTTCATTCTCAATCTTCTTCTCCTTGACCTTCTTCTTCTTCTTCTTGTCCTTGGCTTCGTCTTCGTCCTCTACTTCCTCGATCTTGGACTCTTCCTTGTCTTCGTCCTTGTCTTCTTCCTTCTCCTCTTCGTCGTCGTCAACCTCCTAAAGGGGCGATTAGTACATGGTTGTGAGGAGAGAAGAGAGCACATACGGCATCGACCTCCTTGGTGACGACGAGCTGAATGGGGTAGGAAATGAACTCGGAGTGTTTCTTGACAATCTCCTTGATCTTTTTCTCCTCAAGATACTCGAGCTGGTCCTCCTTCAAGTACATGCGGATTTCGGAACCGCGACCTAGAGGGGGGTTGACGGTGTCGAGGGTAATGGTGAAGGTACCACCAGCGGACGACTCCCAGATGTACTGTTCGTCGTCATTGTGCTTGGAAATGACCTGGACGCGCTCGGCGACGAGGTAGGCAGAGTAGAAACCGACACCGAATTGACCAATCATGGAGATATCGGCGCCAGAGCTGAGGGCCTAGTACGGGGGAGGAAAGGAGGAGAGAGAGTAGACTGACCTCCATGAAGCCCTTAGTGCCGGACTTGGCGATGGTGCCGAGGTTGTTGACGAGATCGGCTTTAGTCATACCGATGCCTGTATCACGGACGCAGAGGAGCTTGTTGTCCTTGTCCGGGGTGATGCGGATGTAGAGCTCAGGCTCGGGCTTGAGGGCCTCTGGGTCGGTAAGGGAGGCGTAGCGAATCTTGTCGAGGGCATCGGAGGCATTGGAGATGATTTCACGGAGGAAGATTTCCTTGTTGGAGTAGAATGTGTCTGGGGGTACGATGCGTGTCTAATTAGAGTGCGTGGATGAGACAAATGAGTCGATCGGGCTTACTGATGATGAGATCGAGCAACTGGCTGATCTCAGCTTGGAAGCCAAAGCTTTCGGCCATTTTGTGAGTTGTGATTTCGTAGTTCTATCGATCTAAAGGTAAAGGGACACGAGACGGATGATACAGAGTTCTGTGCAAGGCGGGGGTGGAGGTGAGGTGAGGAGGATGTGGCGAGTGGCAAGTGGCGAGTAGCGGCGAGTAGCGATTGGAACGACTGCGAACTAGACGATTGCCAGACTCTTGGGCGACGCCTTTTATAAACCGTCGAGGAGCCTTTCTCTAGCCCAAAAAAAAGAAAAGACACGCCCGACTCTTCTAGAACCTTCGAAGAACAAACAAACACAAACAACCAGATTTTGTGGTATTACTGTACTTGAATTTTGTAACAAGGTAAAATAAAGAGTATCTACCTAGTATCCACCTTTAACTATTTGGACCTTGTAAATCGTGTTGTGGCCCCAGTCGCTCAGCCGCCGTTCAGCGCGTTCAGGGCTATCTGTTTGATAGAGAGACGGATCGACGATAGACGCGATAGACGCGATAGACGCCGAGAGCGGGATGAAGCGTCTGGCAGTGTTCTAGCACATTCCTTGCCACTCGCCGCTCGCCACTCGCCACTCAGCTGGCTGCTGGCTGGCTACTGGCTGCTGGCTCCAGAGCTAGAGATTCAGGCTCCCTTCTCCCTTCTCCAGTCTCCAGTCTTCAGTCCTCAGTCCTCAGTCCTCAGTCTTCAGTCTTTCGACATGTCTTTTCACGTGCTCATTATGTGACCATTTACTCGACACTTGACACTTGACACCCAAGTTAGAAACCCGAAACCGCAACGAGATGCTAAGCAGACGCTCTTCAAAATCCACTTCCGTCTCTTCCGATCTCTCTCGCATCGACGATACCCATGGGCCGTCGCTCCCTCAGCCCGCGTTCGTCCATGACACTCCCGATCCCCCTGTTCTCGAACCAATCGCTCTCACCGCCAAGCTCCCCCAGAAGGCAATAGCCCAAACAATTCCCGTTTCTTCAGATACCGCATCTCGATCCCGCCGTCCCAGTGCTCTTCCCCAAGTCGCTTCAGAGGAGGTACGTACGTCATGAGTGGAAGCGATATCCTGCCGAAGTATTGAAATTTGAAGCAGAATATACTACCCAACGCTCTACCCAATGACTCTTTGGATCCTTTCGCAAGACCGGCCGGCTCAGAACCTGGCGTAGATGCCACTCAAGCTTGGGTGCATCAGCTCTACAGCCACGTCCATGAGAACTGCAGTATCCAAGTCGTAGACTACTCCTCGGCGGATGTAAACATCCAGAGATTGGACAACCACTCGTTCCTCCGATTCCTCGAACACGCACCTCGCCAACATCCAGGCCATGTCCGCTGGATTGATGTCACAGTAAGTACCCAAATCTTACGCAGTTCACCGTTTCATATGAAATACAAGGGCGTATCCTGGGACGTCCTGAGCGCGCTTGCGCTCGAGTTTGATCTCCACCCCCTGGCAGTCGAAGATGTCCTCGAGCAGGGCCAGATCCGCTCCAAAGCAGACTGGTTCCCCAAGCACCTCTTCGTCCATATACTCGATCACACCCTTCATTCACCCGAGGAACATTCTCTGCGTCGAAACAGGCGCAATCCCGATTCGACGGCTCAGGATTCTGCCAGCTCAACATCATCTTCCTCGTCGGATAGTGACGGAGGTTATGAGGTTATTGGTTCCGTGGAAGATATCATCGAGCAGAAGGACGTTCGGCGATCTCGCCTACATACCCTCAACTGGTTTGGCAAGGGTAACCCGCCAATCTCTGACCAAGGAAAGGCGGGATGCAGAACACGGCATTGCTACATCTCAAAAATGGTGGTATGAGAAGACGTCCTTGCTTAGCAGTGTGAGTCTCGTTCCATTTCTCATCTCTATTCATCCTCATATTCACTGCTTGCAGCGTGGCCGTCAACGAGCCTCAAAGTTGGCACAGCTTGAAGCCCTCAAGCGCAAGAATCGTGTTCGGGTACACGTCACCAATGCCTTCTTCTTCCTCTTCCAGGATGGCACCTTGATTTCAATTCATCAAATGCCCCTTGGCAACCAAATCTTTCAACGATTGCAGAGGCAAGGGAGTCTACTCAGGACAGAGCCAGACGCGTCGCTACTCTTGCAATCGTGCATTGACTTCGGTATGTCCCCTCAGCAATCATTAAGAGAGACCTCACCGACTTGCTGGGCTCTATATCACAGTCGTGGATAAAGCTCTTGCTGTAGTGGAGAAGTACCATGACAGGATTCTCAAGTTCGAACGGGACATACACATAAAACCTGGCATTCAGACTGTCCAGTACTGTAAGTATACGCCGACGTCGAGCCATTGTTCTGTATCTAATAACCGTACAGTGCACGTTATGTCTGAAGACCTGACTATTCGTAAACGCGCCCTCACGCCAATCAAATCACTCATTTACGGCCTTCGCCGATACGATCTAGAGAGATCGGCTGCTGTGCAAGGTGGTGGAAAGGTAGCCGTTGGATACATGAGTACTATGACTAAGATCTACCTCGCCGACGTTTACGATCATATCGACTTCATCCTCGCCAGCCTCGATATGTACAGTGCCATGACGGAGAACTTGATTCGCTTTTCCTTCGACGTCAGTTGATGACTTATTGGCTAGTATGATTCGAAGCGAGCTGATCCACAACACCGGCTTGCAGATGTCAACCTACTCTCTCAACGACGCCATGCGCCAGCTCACCATAGTCACAGTCATCTTCTTACCCTTGACACTGCTAACTGGCTATTTTGTACGCCCTTTCTTCTGTCTGCTATCCTTCCAATACACGCTCATCCACTTTTCTCTAGGGCATGAACTTCAATCCCATGCCTGCGGTGAACAACCACAGCGATGCGCTATTTTGGCAGATTGCCGTCCCAGTCATAGCAGTGCTTGTCCCCCTCTTCCTCTGGACCGATATCCGAAGGCTCTTCCATCACTTGAAGAAGCGCATGGTCGTAAGTGATGTCCGTAAAGCCCATTCGAGAAGAGCTAGAAGGATAAAGAGAGATCAGCGACTCTCTAAAAATGGGAGTGAGTTGCATGGGTAATAGTAATATGTATATGTATATATATTATACATGTATCTTGATTGTGTTTAAGGGTCATTTACTATGAAACGCAGCTCATGTTCACCAAGCTTTTATTAGGAAATCTCTCGATCTTCATCAGCAATGTGCGTGGCCCCTATGCCACTGTATTTGAAACAATTCCATCCCTGTTCTTACGAAGTTATAAACCCGTTACGCTTG
>WNFL01040104.1_pt2 | contig 11057 bp, 10 predicted proteins | sample 5400361 | NCBI WGS metagenome assembly WNFL01 (sample SAMN13153351, study PRJNA577476) | soil metagenome | isolation source: 40 cm soil on Douglas fir-dominated hillslope | place: USA:California | collected 2013-09-17 | reverse complement strand
TTGATGCGCTTGCCCGCAGCACGGGGCGGCCACAAGCGGTGCTCGGGATGCACTTCTTCAGCCCTGCCAACGTCATGCGCCTGTTGGAGGTGGTGCGCGGCGCGGCGACTTCGCCCGAAACGCTCGCCACCGCCATCGCGGTCGGCCGCAAGCTCGGCAAGGTCCCGGCGGTGGTCGGGGTATGCCACGGCTTCGTCGGCAATCGCATGCTGCGGCTGCGGTCGATCGAGGCTGAGCGCCTGTTGCTGGAGGGCGCGCTGCCGCAGGATGTCGACGGCGCACTTGCGGATTTCGGCTTTCCGATGGGCCCCTTCGCCATGGCGGACCTCGCCGGTCTCGACGTCGGCTGGCGCATGCGCAAGGCGCAGGGGCTCTCGGCGCCGGTCGCTGATCAGTTATGCGAGCGCGGCCGCTACGGCCAGAAGACCTCTCGCGGCTTCTATCTTTATGAGCCAGGCTCGCGCACCCCGAAACCGGATTCCGAGGTCGAGCAGCTGATCGTCGATACCGCGGCGCAGCGCGGCATCGCGCGCGGCGCACTCAGCAAGGACGCGATGGTCGAACGTCTGCTGTTCCCGATGATCAATGAGGGCGCCCGTATTCTGCACGAGGGCATCGCACAGCGCCCCGGCGATATCGACGTGATCTGGGTCTACGGCTACGGCTTCCCGGTCTATCGCGGCGGGCCGATGCATTACGCCGACAGCGTCGGGCTTGGGTATATTCGGGACCGGCTCGCGGCCTTCGCGCATACCACCGGCGACGACCGCCACCGCCCCTCGCCGCTGCTGGAAGAGCTCGCCGCCGCCGGGAAGGGATTTGAGCCGCTGGGGAAGTAACGCGCCGGATGATTTTTCAGAGCCGAATGTGGTCCGCTCGCACCCTTCTTTAGGGCGTGAGAAAAATCTCGACCTCATCCTGAGGAGCATCGCGTAGCGATGCGTCTCGAAGGATGGGTGCGCGGCAGAGACTCGCGGCCATCCTTCGAGACGCCGTGCTGCGCACGGCTCCTCAGGATGAGGTCGTTCTTCTTTACACGCTCTAAGGGCGGACGGATCGACACGGGCGGTCCTTGGCTCGGCACACGGGCTACCGCAGCTTTTGCCTGCCGTAATGCTCCAGCCACCGTTGCGAGCCGAGGCGCCCATTTCGCGCCATCACAGACGCCTTCATGAATGTGTCATCCGGCGTTGCAATATTCCGGCCGTTTTGACACAGCGGTAAGGGAGGCAACGATGAATTCATTTTCCCGGAGGACGAAACGCCTCGCGCTCGCCAGCGCGCTATGTTCCCTGGTTCTTTTGCCGGCCGCGACGCCCGTGCTTGGCGATGACGACTCTCCGCGGCGCGTTGATCATGTGCTGCTGATCAGCGTCGATGGATTGCACGCGGTCGATCTTGAGAATTGCATCGCCACCAATTTGTGCCCGCGCCTCGCGAAGCTCACGAATCATGCGGTGGTCTACCCGAACGCGTCGGCCACAAAGCCGTCCGACTCGTTTCCGGGCCTGCTGGCGCAGCTCACCGGCGGCACGCCGAAATCGCATGGCGTGTTTTACGACGACAGCTATGACCGTACCCTCTTCGCCCCCGCCGGCAATCCGCCCCAGCCGTGCAAATCGGGACCTGGCGCCGAGACCAACATCGCCGAAAATGTCGACAAAAACCAACATTCCATCGATGGCGGCGTACCGGCCGCCCTGACCGGGCTAAACAGCGCAATCGCGATCGACCCGAACAATCTGCCGGGGCAGAGCGTGCATGGCACGTGCAGCCCGGTGTGGCCGCACAATTTCGTGCGCACCAACACGATCTTTGGCGTCATCCACAAGCACGGATTACGGACGGCCTGGTCGGACAAGCATCCGGCCTACGATATCGTCAACGGTCATGATCCCGAACACGAGATCGTCAACGGGCCGGGCACAAATATCGACGATTTCTTTGCTCCTGAGATCAATTCCGATCTCAGCGCCGCCAACATCAGTCTGATCGCATCGCTCGGCCTTCATTCCACGGCGCCCAGCCCGGTGCCGGTTGCGGGCGGCGACTTCACCAGCTCGATCGATGGCGTCGAGTGGTATGACGGCATCAAGGTCCAGGCGATCATCAACGAGATCAATGGACTCGATCATACCGGCAAGAGCCATCGCGGCACCCCGGCGATCTTCGGGATGAATTTTCAGGCCGTCAGCGTCGGCCAGAAGCTCAAGATCGGCGGCTACGTCGATCCTGCCGCAACGCCAAGCGCCAACCTCGCCAACACCATCGCGTTTGTTGACCGCTCGATCGGGCAGTTCGTGGACGCCCTGCGCAACCGCGGCCTCTCCGAGAAGACCCTCGTCATCGTCAGCGCCAAGCATGGCCAGTCGCCGATCGATCGTTCCAAGCGGGCGGCGCTCGACGACGGAGCGGTCATCGCCGCGCCGATCGGCAGCAACTTCGCCTTCGATATCGCCGACGACGGCGTTTTGATCTGGCTGAAGGATAACTCCGACAGCAAGACCGCCCAGGCCGTCGCCGCCCTCAATGCTTTCAAAGGAGATACCGGCATCGTCGAGTGGCTTTCCGGCCCCTTGCTGACCTTGCCGTTCCAGAACCCGGCGACGGATTCACGGACGCCCGACATCATCGGCATCGCCAGGACTGGCGTCATCTACACCGGCGGCTCGAAGATCGCCGAACATGGCGGATTCAACGAGGACGATGTTCATGTCGCCCTCATCGTGGCGCATCCGGACATCGAGAAGACCACCATCAATGCGGCTGTGGCAACCACGCAGATCGCGCCTACGATCCTCAAAGTGCTCGGTCTTGATCCGGATGAACTGCGATCGGTGCGGCTCGAAGGAACCCGCGTGCTGCCGGGCTTCGACTGAGCTCAGAGCGCGTTCCGAGATAGAAGCGCCTTTCCGCGTCATGCCCGCGCTCGTCGCGGGCATCCACGTCTTTCTTTGGGGGACCTTCAGCGAGAAAGACGTGGATGGCCGGGACGAGCCCGGCCATGACGAGTCATAGACTATGCCGTCTTCGTACTATTCTGACTCGCCGCCGCCTTGCCATCGCCGCACCACCGAGGTTTCGATGCCGAACAGGTCAAGCAGGCGGCCGACCGTGTGGTTGATGATGTCGTCGACGGTCTTGGGCCGGTTATAGAAAGCGGGCACGATCGGTGCGATGATGGCGCCTATGTCGGCCAGTTGCGTCATAGTGCGCAGGTGGCCGCCGTGAAGCGGCGTTTCGCGCACCGCGAGAACGAGGCGGCGGCGCTCCTTGAGCACCACGTCGGCGGCGCGGGACAACAGCGAGCTCGTAACTCCCGTCGCGATCTCGCTCATGGTCTTGATCGAGCACGGCGCCACCACCATGCCGATGGTCTGGAACGAGCCCGACGAGATAGAAGCGCCGATATCGGCATTGGGATGGTTGACCGTGGCGAGGGCGCGGACGTCCTTGGGCTTGAGGTCGGTTTCGTAGGCGAGCGTCATCTCGGCCGACTTGCTCATCACCAGGTGGGTTTCGATATCGGTGCCGCGCAAGATTTCCAGCATGCGAATGCCGTACACGGCGCCGGATGCGCCGGAGATGCCGATGATCAGCCGGCGCGGCGAAATGTTTGTCATCCTTCCTCCCCTCGATGCGACCGAGCGTATTGTTTTGGAATCATATCAAGCCGCATCTGTAGGATGGGTTGAGCTCTTGCGAAACCATCATGGGCTTTTCCAAGCGGTGAGGTCGGCGATGGGTTTCGCTTAAGTTCACCATCGGGCCGGCCCACCGGGTCCGGCCTCTGGCCGGCCCGATGGCAGGCTCCGGCCGGACCCAGTGGCTCAACCCATCCTACGGGGTTCGTCGGCCAAAAGAGCACTAACCAGCACACCCACGGCGTCCGGCGCGAATGTGCGTGCCAACGCCTGCTCGTAGGCCGCCACATTGGCGCGCGCGGCGGCTTCAACCGTGGATGAGCTTTCCGTCGCCAATCCGGCCGCGAGCGCAAACAACGACTCCTGTTGCAACCTCTCGGATTCAAGTTCGATCGCCTTAATCCTGGTGCGAAATAATTCCGCCGTGCCGCGTTCGACCAGCGACGATCCGTCCTTGAGCCGACGCCGCAGCGTCCGCAACGGTACCACGACATCGTCCCGCCAGGGCGCAACCCTCGCGCACACCGCTGTCGCCGCAGCCGATGGAACGCATCGGCGCGCTAGCGCGAGCCACAGGAAGAACAGCAGGATGTTGACGTCGACCCCGCAGCCGTCCTGAAGCGCAATGCAGGCGTCTGCAACTCCCGGCCGGCGATAAAACCGGAGCGAAAAGCGCCACAACGGCGAGCCTTGTTCCGTCTGCGTATCAGCCATGCAGGTCACCTTATTGCAACTTCTCATAGGCGCCGGCCGCCTTCAGCGCCGCCACGATGCGGTCCGGCGTCAGCGGCATTTCGGCGAAATGTACCCCGAACGGCGAAAGGGCGTCCTCGATCGCCGCCACGATGGCTGCCGGCGCCGGAATGGTGCCGCCCTCGCCGGCGCCCTTGACGCCAAGCGGATTGAGCGGATTCGGCGTTTCCACATGCTCGATGACGCAGCTCGGGACGTCATTGGCCATCGGCATCAGATAATCCGCAAAGGTGGTGGTGAGCGGTTGGGCCTCCGCATCGTACTTCATGAACTCGAACAGCGCATTGCCGATACCGTGCGCGACGCCGCCTTGAACCTGGCCGTCGACGATCATCGGATTGATGATGTTGCCGCTGTCGTGAGCGACCACATAGTTGAGGATCGTCACGCCGCCGGTCATCGGATCAACCTCGACTTCGGTTACATGGGTGCCGTTGCAGTAGGATGCCTGGGGCGGCGTGAAATAGGCCGTGTGTTCAAGGCCAGGCTTTTGGCCAGGCTTCAGAGAAAAGCCCGGCATGCCTTGGGCAAGGCGTGCAAGTTCGCCGAAAGTCAGGATCGGCTTGTTGCCGCCGCGGGCGATCGCGCGGCCGTCATCCACGTCGATCTCGGCTTCTGCAACTCCGAGCGTTCGCGCCGCCAGCGCGACGACCTGCGCTTTCACGTTTTCGCCGGCGATCATCGCCGAATTCCCAGCGTTGATGGCCTGCCGGCTGGCGAAGGCGCCAACGCCCTGACTGATCGCATTGGTGTCGCCGGCGGTCACCACGATATCCTCGATCCGGCAACCGATCCGGTCCGCGACGATTTGCGAGAGCATTGTGTGCGTACCCTGGCCCTGCGTGGTGGCGCCGGTCGCAACGGCGACCTTGCCGCTGGGCAGAACGCGCACGGTGACGCCCTCGAACGGGCCGAGCCCGGTGCCTTCCACGTAGTTGGCAATGCCGATGCCGATATAGCGCCCGTCCGCGCGGGCGCTCTCCTGGCGGGAATGGAAGCCGTCGTAATCGGACAGCGACAAGGCGCGGGCCTGGCTGCGCGGAAAATCCCCGCTCGCATAGACGAGCGGCTTGCCGTCGCGGAATATGAGCCCGACGCTGTAGGGCATCTCTTCCGGCCTGATCATGTTGCGGCGGCGCAGTTCTGCGCGGTCGATCGCAAGCTCGCGGGCGACGCGGTCCATCAAGCGTTCCATGGCAAACACTGCCTGAGGCCGGCCGGCGCCGCGCACCACCGTGGTCGGCACGCGGTTGGTAAGCACCACGGTCGCCTCGAACCGGAAGGCCGGCACCACGTAAGGACCCGGGAATGTCGTCGCCGCGATGTAGGGCGCGATGATGCCCCAGGGCAGATAGGCGCCGCTGTCATGGATCATGGTGCCGCGCAGGCCGCGAATCCTGCCGTCGCGATCAACCGCGATGGCGACTTTCCAATACTGGTCGCGCTCCATGGTGGCGGAAAGGAAGTGCTCGCGCCGGTCTTCGATCCATTTGACCGGACGGCCGAGCTTCGTCGCCGCAACCGGAATCACGACCTCCTCGGAGTAGAATGGCGCCTTGGTGCCGAACCCGCCGCCCACGAACGGCGCGATGACCCGGACAGAGGGAAGCTCGCGTTCGAGCAAATCCGCGATGGTGTGCTGGCAGATGTGCGGCGTCTGCGTCGCCGACCATACGGTAAGGAAATCTGCGGCCTCATCATAGTTTGCCAGGACTGCCCGACCCTCGAGCGTCATCGCGGCACCGCGATGCTGAAAAATCTCTTCCTCGAAGACATGCGCGGCGCCGGCGAATGCGGCGTTCACATCGCCGTAGCTCATCGGCACGACGGCTGCGACGTTGGTGGTAAGATCGCTGTGGGAGCGGGCCGCACCATCGTCAAGTCCAGCACAGCAATCGTTCACGGCATTCAGCCGCTCGAAATCAACCACAATGGCGTCGGCTGCGTCCTCGGCGACATAGCGATTGTCGGCGACGACGAGTGCGATCGCCTCGCCCACATAGCACACCTCCTCGCAGGCGAGCGCCCGCTGCGTGCGCATCGCCGTGATGGCCGGATTTGGCACGGGGGTCGGGATTGGCTCGGCGGCGAGGCGGCCTGGCATGTCGCGCGCGGTCAGCACCGCATGAACGCCCGGCATCGCCAGTGCTTTCGCGGTATGGATCGACCGGATGCGGGCGTGCGGATGCGGGCTGCGCAGGAAGCAGCCATGGAGCATGCCGGGCAGTTTGATATCATCGACAAAGCGCGCGCGGCCAGTGAGGAGCGACGGGTCTTCCACTCGCGCCACCCGTGCGCCGAATTGCTTCGCTCCCATTTGACCGTGACTCCCGCCCGTGATCTTGCGCGCAAAATTTGCCCAAGCGCCACGAGTCAGGTCAAGACATGACGCTGGTCCGAGTCAGTTCGGAATTAGGACACGTACATACGCGCATCGGAATGCATGCGCATACAAATATTTGATGGTGGCTTCAGTAGGCGGTGGGTGCTCGATCGGTATGGCGAATATGACGATAGAGGGGAGTTTGTCAGTGCACAATCATGACTTCGGTGTTTGGATCGATCTCCCCTACCATATGGTCGGCCTCGAATCTTCTGCGCTTGAGTTTCGTCGTCCGAGTCAATAGGTTCAGATGCATGAACGTAACCTTGGAAATCCCCGATGACGTAGCCGAGCGGCTCACAGCCGCGGGCGATGATCTGTCGCGCCGCGCGCTGGAGGCATTGGTGCTTGAAGAATACAAGCGCGGTCGTTTGACAAGACCGGAGATGCGCCGGCTGCTCGGTTTTGAGACGCGAGCGGAACTCGACACCTTCTTCAAAGCCCATGAAGCTTTCGCGACGTACACCGTTGCCGATCTGGAGCAGGACCGGCGCGATCTACGCCGTCTCGGTTTTTGACGCGTGCAGGTCGTCGCAGACACTGGTCCGCTAAACTACCTGGTACAGATCGACGCAATTCGCGTGCTGCCGAAGCTGTTTGACCGGATTATCGTGCCGACTTCAGTGCATGAAGAGCTTGGCCATCGGCGCGCCCCGGCTGCTGTGCGCGCCTGGGCCGAGCGAATCCCGACTTGGCTTGAGGTCAGCGCAGACGACGGTCGCGACTGGAATGATCCCTTATGGCGCGCCCTGGACGAAGGCGAACGCGCCGTGATCGCTCTCGCCTCACGGATTGGCGCTGAATTGATCTTGATGGACGACCCCGCTGGGGTCGCATTTGCCCGTGGGCGGGGCTTTGCGGTAACCGGCACATTAGGTGTGCTCGATCTCGCCGCGCGGCACGGCCTTATCGACCTCGCTGAGGCTTTTACACGCCTCAAGGCGACATCGTTTCATTATCGCCAAGGTTTGCTCGACGTCTTCCTTGCTCAAAAGTCTGGACCGAACCGCTGAGCTAAGTGTCGGTGCGCATTTGCGCGATCGCTGAGGGGCTTTCCGCGAATCCAACTCGTGGAATAGCTCGAAGGCGCGAAAATCGGTGCCGATGGCGCGTCGATCAGACCTCCCACGGTCCTCGTCGTATTGCACAGCAGCAATCGGACCCCAGCGGCCACGACCGGACGTCCCGGCCCGGTTTTTTATTCGTTTCCCATGCGACCCGACTGCGATAGGTTGTGGATTGAGGGGAGGGCATGCTGATGCGGCGGCGCGAATTCATCGCCGGGATCGGTGGGGTGGCGGCGTGGTCGCTTGCTGCGGCGGCCGAGCAACCGGCGCTGCCGGTGGTCGGGTTCGTCACTGCCAGGTCGGCCGATGCCTCAGTGGACGCCCAGGCTGCGTTTCGTAAGGGCCTCCGCGAGACTGGCTATGCCGAGGACCGAAATGTAACAGTGGAGTACCACTGGCTGGAGGGCCATTTCGATCGGCTGCCGGCGGTAATGGCCGACCTGGTTCGCCGTCGCGTGGCCGTCATCGCCACGCCCAACAACACCCTCATTACGACCACCGCCAAAGCCGCGACACCAACGATCCCAATCGTTTTCAGCGTTGGCATAGACCCGGTCAAGACTGGTCTTGTGGCGAGCTTCGCCCGGCCGGGCGGCAACGCCACCGGCATCAATTATTTCGCCCTGGAGCTAACCGCAAAGCGGCTGGGACTGCTGCATGCCCTGGCGCCCAAGGCCACGCGCGTGGCTATTCTCGTCAACCCGGCCAATGGTCCGAGTGCAGAAGCCACATTGCGGAGCGTTGAGGACGCTGCCCGCTCCATCGGGCTGCAAACCAAGGTCCTCAACGCCAGCACGAGCGGCGAGATCGATCGAGATCGATGCGGCCTTTGCGAGGCTCGCGCACGAACGCGGGGATGATGTCCACCCGAATGATATCCTCTTTGTCGCTGCCGACGGGCTTTTCCAAAGTCGCAGCCAGCAACTTGTCGCCTTGACCGCGCGTGACAAGATTCCTGCCGCTTATCCGGATCGCGCCGCTGTCGCAGCCGGCGGGCTGATGAGCTACGGAAGCGACATCACGGAAACGTATCGTCAAGTCGGCGTCTACACCGGCAACATCCTTAAGGGCGCCAAGCCGGCCGACCTGCCGGTCCAACAGTCTGCCAGGTTCGAATTCGTCATCAATCGCAAGACCGCTAAGGCGCTCGGGCTGCAAATTCCGGTGATGCTGATGGTGTCCGCCGAACTGATCGACTGACGAAGTCGTCGTGCGGCTCCGGATAATTCTCGACAGACCGAACTATCCGCGGCGAGGCTAACCCGACGGGCTTGTCGGGCACCGACACCACGCGTCGCCAGGCGACAGCTTGCAAAATAGCCATCTAATAGCTATTTTATTTTTTATGAGCCAGCATAGCGTCGTCGAAGCCAAAAATCGGCTGTCGGAGTTGATTGATCGCGCCTTGAGAGGCGAGGGCGTGGTGATCACGAGGCATGGCCGTCCCGTCGTCGAGCTAAAGCCGATTTCGGCGCCAGCCAAACCGCTAACGCCCGAAGCCATCGATTGGCTTACAGCACATCGGGTAGGGCAGCGTATGCCTCGACAGGATGCCGCGGCGCTCGTACGCCGGATGCGCGACGAGTGGGAGCGGTGAGCGTCTATCTTGACGTCAATGTCATTATTCCGTTGTTTGCCTTAGACCCTCTCAGTGACAGGGCGGAAAAAGCACTCCGCAAACTGGATGATGACCTGGTTGTCAGCGATTTTTGCGCCGCCGAGTTTTCTTCCGTTATCGCCCGGCGAGTGCGGACGCGCGATCTGCGCGCCGAGGAAGCGCGCACAGCCTTTTCGAACTTCGACAGTTGGTGCGCCCGGTACACCCGACGCCTCGAAATCGACACCATCGATGTTTCTGGCGCGTCCAGCCTGATGCGACGGCTCGATCTCTCGCTCCGCACTCCCGATGCACTTCACCTTGCAATGGTTCAAAGGGCGAATTGCAAACTGCTGACCTTTGATAGAAGCATGGCGAGTGCCGCGCAGGGACTTGGAATCGAAATCGTGTCAGGCTGATTCGAAAGCTGATTCGGGATCAAGTCAGGTGCCATCTGGCCATTTCGGCTTTTGACACGGATGCAGGTCGTCGCCCGACATCCGCTCCCTCACCCGCTCGCCCGGGCGACAGCCGAGACGAGAGTCGCACTTGCCGCCCAGCGCTGCTAGGGTTGCCGCAAACAACGCAGCCGAGGAGAGATGCGCCATGGCAACCCGTGCACCGCGCTTCACCTGCGCAGGAGCAATTCAAACCGGCCTCGCGTTGCTGACGGCCGCAATCGTGTCCGGGCTCGCCACGGTCGCGGCCGCCCAAAACTATCCGACCCGGCCCATCACGCTGGTCGTGCCGTTCCCGCCCGGCGGCAGCACCACCATCGTGGCCCGCATCGTCACCGATCGGATGGCGGACGCGATCGGCCAGCAGTTCGTGGTCGATAACCGCGGCGGCGCTGGCGGCACGCTTGGCACGCGTCAGGTGGCAAAGAGCGCGCCGGATGGTTACACCATCGCACTCGGCTATACCGGCACGCTGGCGATCGGGCCGTCACTGTTTCCCAATGTGGGCTACGACGTGCGCACGGATTTTGCGCCGATCGGCCGAATCGGAGCGGCGCCAAGCGCGCTCGTGGTCCATCCGTCGTTCCCGGTGCATTCCGTTGCGGAACTGGTCGCCTATGCCAAGGCGAACCCAGGCAAGGTCAATTATGGCTCCGCCGGGATCGGCACGGTGGGCCACGTGGCCGGCGAATATTTCGCCATCGCGACCGGGATCAAGCTCACCCACATCCCCTACAAAGGCACCGGTCCGGCCGTAACGGACCTGCTCGGCGGTCATATCCCGTTATCGTTCTCGCCGATACCGGCTGTTCATGAGAGCGCCAAGAGCGGGCTCTTGCGCATGCTTGCGGTCACCAGCGCCAGGCGATCCACTCTGCTTGCGGACATGCCCACCGTCGCCGAATCCGGCGTGCCGGGCTTCGATGCCGTGCTGCGCTACGGCCTCGTGGCGCCGGCCGGCACGCCACGGCCGATCATCGAACGCCTCAACACGGCGCTGCGGGCGACGCTGACGTCGGAGGAGGTGCGCAACCGGCTGGCGATCGAAGGCGCCGAACCGCTGCCAAGTACGCCGGAGGAATACGCTGTCGACATCGACCATGAAGAGACCCAATGGTCGAAGGTCATCAAGGCCTCCGGTGCGAAGGCGGAATA
>WNFL01004227.1_pt1 | contig 11057 bp, 9 predicted proteins | sample 5400361 | NCBI WGS metagenome assembly WNFL01 (sample SAMN13153351, study PRJNA577476) | soil metagenome | isolation source: 40 cm soil on Douglas fir-dominated hillslope | place: USA:California | collected 2013-09-17 | reverse complement strand
ACCGAGCCACGGCCCGAAGCCGGAGCCGCGGAACGCGACGCGATACTCGACGGTCTGCCCGGGGCGCGCGATGTTGAGGTACTCCGCCTCGATCGCCTCGATCCCCTTGCCGCTCGGAACCTGCGCCGCCTGTCCGTCGGCCGTCCACTCGCCGAACTCGCCCCCCACCTGCGCGACGCGGTACCTCACCGAGCCGCGGTCGACGCGCACGCGGATGGCGTCGAGCTTTTTCCCGGAGGCCCCCGCCGTCTCGCCCGACTTCACCCAAGGCCCCCAGCCCGCGCCCTGGTTGAGCGCCTGGTACTCGAGCTTCGCCCGGTAGTACCTCATCGAGAAGCCGTCGACCGGAACGTTGCTCCCCGGCGCCCCTGCGAGCGCCGTGTCGTTCCCCTGCCCCCCCTCGGGCTTGAACTGCGCCCCGAGCGGCCGTACGCGGACGCGCAGCCCCTCGAAGCCTTCCGGCGAGAGCCCGAGCTGTGCGGCGGCGGGAAGGGAGAGAAGACAGACGGCGGCGAAGGTACGGAGAGGTCTCATACGAGTGATATTACGGAGCCGGCGCGGCGAGCGTCGCCTCAGGCCCGGAGAAGCTGGCGGGCGATGACCATGCGCTGGATCTCGGAGGTGCCCTCGCCGATGGTGCAGAGCTTGACGTCTCTATAGAACTTCTCGGCCTTGAAGTCCTTGGTGAAGCCGTAGCCTCCATGGATCTGCACGGCGAGGTTCGCGACCCTCACCGAGACCTCGCCGGCGAAGAGCTTCGCCATCGACGACTCCTTCGTCGACTCCAGGTGCCGGTCCTTCATCCAGCCCGCGCGATACGTCAGGAGACGCGCGGCGTCGATCTCCGTCGCCATGTCCGCCAGGTAGTTCTGGATCGACTGGAACTCCGAGATCGGCTTGCCGAACTGCTTCCGCTGCTTGCTGTACTCGAGCGCGCAGTCGAAGGCGCCCTGCGCCATGCCGAGCGCGAGCGCGGCGATCGAGATGCGCCCGCCGTCGAGCACCTTCATCGACTGGATGAATCCTTCGCCCGCGGCCCCGATGAGGTTCTCCCTCGGGATGCGGCAGTCCTCCATCACGAGCGTCGCCGTGTCGGACGCGCGCAGGCCGAGCTTGTTCTCCTTCTTGCCCGCGTGGATGCCGTCCTGGTGGAGGTCGATCACGAACGCGGAGATGCCGCGCTTCGCCGCGGACTTGTCCGTGACGGCCATCAGCACCGCGACGTCGCCCACCGAGCCGTGCGTGATGAAGTTCTTCGAGCCGTTCAGGACCCACTCGTTCCCGTCGAGGACGGCCGTCGTCTTCGTGCCGGCGCTGTCGCTCCCCGCCTCGGCCTCCGTGAGGCCCCACGCGCCGATCAGCTTCCCTTGGGCGAGAGGCACGACCCACTTTCGCTTCTGCTCCTCGGAGCCGAAGAGGAAGAGGTGGTTCGTGCAGAGGCTGTTGTGCGCCGCGATGGAGATGCCGACCGAGCCGTCGACCCGGGAGAGCTCCTCGACGACGTTGACGTAGTCGATGTACGAGAGGCCCGCGCCGCCATATTCCTCGGGGAAGATGACGCCGAAGAGCCCCAGCTCCGCCAGCTTCCCGACGAGCTCGCGCGGGTAGTGCTGCGCCTCGTCCCACTCCATCACGTGCGGCGCCATCTCGCTCTCCGCGAACTCGCGGACCATCTTCTTGATCGCCTTCTGCTCCTCGGTGAGCTGGAACGAGAAGCCGGAGGCGGACGTGGCGTCCTCGAGCGACGCGGCGGGGGCCTCGACTGCGGAACTCATCTCGACTCCTGGAATGCGCCTTCTGGGGCGATCGGATCTTAGCGCGCGGGCGCCCGGCCGACCGACGCCCCGGGGTAGTAATGCGCCAGGATCTCGCGATGGGAGCGGCCCGCGAGCGCCATGCCGTACGCCCCGTTCTGGCAGAGGCCGACGCCGTGTCCCCACGCGCGCCCGAAGAACGTGAAGACCCTCTCGCCGCTCGGATCCCGCCCCGCGACGACCGTGAACAGCGTCTCCGGCAGGCCGAGCGAGAAGCGGACCTCGAGGCCCGTCAGCATCGAGGAGCCGCGGTCGGTCGCGACGCGCACGCTCTTCGCCCTCCCCGAGGCCCCTCGCGAGAGGACCTCGACGGACGCGACATGCGTCATCGCGCGCGACGGGTCGCGCTCCCGCAGCTTCGCCGCGAGCTCGGCCGAGGTGAAGCGGCGCGTCCAGTGGAGCCAGGCGGACTCGCGCTCGTAGAGCGGCGAGAACGTGGGGGCGGCCGCCGCGACCGCGACGACCTCGCCGCCACGAAGGAAGAGACGCACGCGCTCTCCCGGCGTGAGCGAGACGCGCGCGGCGGCGTGGAAGCTCTCTAGTCCTCCGCGGAAGACGAGACGTGTGCGAGCGAGCGCGTAGTGGGCGCGCCCCTTCGCGCTCCTCACGTCGATGCCGTCGCCTTCGCGCGGGAGGAGCCGTCCCTCCACCTCCTCGAAGTCGCCGAGGCGCGCGAGGAGCGAGGCCCAGAGACCTGCCGCCTCCTCGGGCGCGAACGCCCTGTCGACCGGAAGCTCCAGCCCGTTCCCGAGCTGGAAGCGGACGGCCGCCGCGTATCCCGCGCGCGCGCGCTTCGGCCACTCGCCCGGCGCCCGCGCCCGCTCCACGCTCTCCGTCAGGAGCTCGGCCTCCTCCCCCCACCCGGCGGCCTCCGCGAGGTCCGCGTAGACCGACGGAGCCGAGAGCGCCTGCGGCGCCGCGCCGGGCGCCAGCCCGAGCCGCTCGCGCAGCGCGCCGCGCGCGCGCGTCAGGTCCGCGTGCGTCGTGCCGCTTCGGCCGAGCGACGCGAGGAGCGCGCGCCCGCGCACGCCGAGGAGGGTGTCGGCCTTCCTCGGCACCGCGAGCGTCGAGTCGAGCGTCGTCTCCGCCTCGCCCCAGCAGCGCACGGACGAGAGATAGGGGACGTCGAGCGAGGCATACGACGGAAATACGTTCGCGACGTCCTCCGTGCGGCCACCGCACGTCGACGTGAAGAGCGCGTCGGCGACCTCGCCACCGAAGACGAGGACCTCGCCCGCCGTCTCGGCGATCGCGCGGTCCGTCAGCGGCTGCTCGGCGGGCACGCCGCCGTAGGCCTGGCAGCGCGGCGTCGAGCAGAGGTCGTAGCCCTCGGCCGCGAAGTCGCCCTTCCGCCGGAGCGCGTACGAGCGCGCGGCGACCGCCTGCGCCTTCAGCGCCTCGAGCTCGTCGTAGACCCTCGGCCCCATCTCCGATGGCACCACGCCGCGCAGGTAGTCCTCGACGCCGACTCGGTCGATCACGTGGAGCGTGCCGCGTCCCGTCGCGCGCACGAGGAGGTGCCCGCGATACGCCACGTCGAAGGCGGGGAGCGGCGAGCCGTCGCGCGAAGCGACCTCGACGGGCGACTCGAGCTCCCGCGCGGCGCCGTTCTCCGTCACGACGAGGCGGGCCGTGGGAGAAGGCTGGGGCGCCTCGGCGCCGACGAGGAACGCGTCGGGCACGGCGGCGCTCCTGACGTGCGCGAGGAACGCCTCGGCTTGCTTTCGCTCCGAGGGAGGCCCGAGACGGAGCGCGAAGCGCCCCTGCGAGGCGACGACCTCGGGCGCCGCGTCCAGCTCCCGCGCGAGCCGGTCCCGCTCCGCCTCCGCCGCCTCTCGCGTCGTGAAGGACCCCGCCTGCACGACGAAGATCGCGGCCGGGGCGCCCGCGGCGGCGGAAGGCGCGAACGAGAGCGGCCCGCGCCGGACCTCGACGACACCGCCCGCGCGCACGAGCCAGTCGCCCGCGGGAAGAGCGAACGACCCGCGCTCCGTCGCGACGGCGACGTCGAGGCGCGGCTCGGGGACCTCGGGAAACGCGGGGGCCGGCGGCGGTGCTGGAGCGGGCGTCGCGGCGACGATCGGGGCCGGCGTCGCGATCGGACGAGGAGGGGTGGTGACCGCGGGCTGCGGACCGCAGCTCGAGAGGACGAGAGTGCACGACGACACCGCGAGGAGGCCGGCCGCGAGCCTCGCCCGGAGTGTCACGCCAGCTCTGCCCGGAGGAAGTCCCCGAGCCGCCGCGCCCCGAGAGTCAGGTTCTCGCGGCTCTCCTTCGCGAACGTCATCCTGAGGAAGCGGCGGCCGTCACCATCCACGACGAACGGCTCGCCGGGGACGTACGCGACGCGCGTCGCAGCGACGCACCTCGGGAGGAGCGCCTTCGCGTCGGCGCCGGCCGGGAGCTCGACCCACGTGAAGAGGCCGCCCTTCGGGTCGGTCCAGCGCGTGGAGCGCGGGAAGCTCTGCTCCATCGCGGCGAGCAGCGTCTCCTTCCTCTCGCGGTAGAACGTGCGGAGGCGCGCGAGGTGCTCTTCGTAGTCGTTCGCTTCGAGATACGCATGGAGGATCGCGGCGTCGAGCGTCGAGGAGCAGAGGTCGGCCGCCTGCTTGGCGAGCTCGAGCTTCGAGGCGAGCGGCGCGGGCGCGTGGACCCAGCCGGTGCGGAGGCCCGCGGCGAGCGTCTTCGAGAAGGAGCCGAAGTAGAGGACGAGCTCGGGGATCCGGGCGGCGAGAGGAACGGCGTCGACGCCCTCCGGCGAGAAGACGAGCTCCGCGTACGGGTCGTCCTCGAGCGCGAGGATGCCGAGGCGGAGGAGCGCGTCGGCGAGCGCGTCCTTGGCGGCCTTCGTCATCGCGAGGCCGCTCGGGTTCTGGAAGCTCGGGATCGTGTCGTCGATGCCGTCCTCGCCCCGCGGAATGCCCACGGCGCGCGCCCGCCGCGAGGCGATCGTGACGAGCGCGCCGACGTATGTCGGGGCCTCCACGAGGACGACGTCGCCCGGGTCGAGAAGCGCGCGGCACGCCAAGTCGAGCGCCTGCTGCGAGCCGGTCGTCAGGAGCGAGTCGGCCGCCGACGTGGCGATCCCCTTCGCGGCGCTCCGCGCGGCCACGGCCTCGCGGAGCGGGAGGTAGCCGCGCGTCACGTCGTACTGGAGGACGCGCGCCGGGATCTGGCGCATCACGCGGTCGGCCGCGGCGCGGAGCGCTTCCGCGGGGAACGCCTCCGGGTTCGGGACGCCGCCGGCGAACGAGATGATCGTCGGGTCGCTGATGAGCGGTGCGAGAGCGCGGATCGCGGACGGCACGAACGCGCGCGCATCCGCGGAGAGAAACCGCTCGTACGAGAGCGTCATGCCAACGCCGTCATGCGAAGGCGCGCCCCGGCCGGATCTCGCGCCTGTAGTCGGGCCCCGAGATCGGCAGGAGCTGGCACATCTCCGCGAGGCGGCTCCGGACGGCGACTCCGACGCGCAGCTCCAGCGTCTCGCCCCCCGGCTTCTCCGGCTCGTCCGCGTAGTTCGACGTCAGGATCGTCGCGCGCTTCCTGTTGTAGCGCGTGTTGAGGAGGCCGTAGAGGACGTCGCGCGCCCAGTCGCTCGGGCGGCGGGCGCCGAGCTCGTCGAGGACGAGGAGCTCGGTGTCGCGGTAGGGCGCGAGGATGTCGTCGGAGCTCTCCTCGCCGCCGCGCCCGAAGCTCGCCTGGATCCGGTCGAGGAGCTCGGTGAAGTCGCAGAAGACACCGTGCACGGCCTTCGTGTCGAGGAGCTCGGCGAGGATCGCGACCGCGAGGTGCGTCTTGCCGACGCCGACGGGCCCGATCATGAGGACGCCGGCCGAGACCGCGGGGTACGCCTCCACGAACCGCCGCGCGAACGCCTTCGCGTTTCGCTGAGAGTCGTGGAGCGTGTTGAAGTTCGTGATCGTGCAGCTCCGGTAGCGTTCCGGGATGCGCGCGGAGCGCCGGCGCGCGTCGGTCTCGACCCCCTGTCGGCACGAGCAGGGCACGAGGCGGCGGCCGTCCTGCGACTCGAGGACGCCGAAGCCGTTGCAGCGGGGGCAGTCGGAGGAGGGCTGCACGCTCAATTCAAATAGGCTTTCAAAGCGCGAGGCTTCATCGTCCGCTTGATGCGAGCGATCGCCTGCGCCTCGATCTGGCGCACGCGCTCGCGCGAGAGCTTGAGCTCCTCGCCGATCTCCTGGAGCGTCATCGGCTCCTTCTCGCCGTCGCTGCCGTCCTCGGGGATGCCGAACCGGCGGCAGAGGACCGCGCGCTCCTTCTTCGGCAGCCCCTCGAGGAGCGCCCGCGTCTGCTCGACGGAGGAGCGCCGGAGCAGCTCCTCGTCCGCCGCCGCGACGGTCGTCTGCTGGAGCGTGTCCTCGAGCGTGCGGTCCTCCTCGGAGCCGCGCGCCTCCGACAGGGACTCCGCCGAGCGCGACATGGAGAGAAGGCTCTCCACCTCCTGCACGCCCATCCCCGCCTCTGCCGCGATCTCGCCGAGCGTGGCGTCGCGTCCGAGCGAGCGCGAGAGGCTCTCCTTCGTGCGGGCGAGGCGCGCCTGGAGCGTCGCCTGCTTGTGCGGGAGGCGCATCGCGCCCGACTGCTCCGAGAGCGCGTGCGAGATCGCCTGGCGTACCCACCAGACCGCATACGTGATGAACTTGACGCCCCGCTCGGCGTCGAAGCGCTTCGCGGCCTGGATCAGCCCGATGTTCCCCTCGTTGATCAGGTCGAGGAACGAGACCTCGGGGGAGTGGAAACGCTTCGCGTACGAGACGACGAAGCGGAGGTTGCCGCGCACGAGCTCGTCGATCGCGTCCTTCTTGATCTCCTCGGGCGTCTGAGGGTTCTGGACGAGCCGCCCGAGCTCCCGCTCGCGCTCCGGCGTGAGCGTGGGGTAGCGCGCGATGTCTTCCAGGTATTTCCGGAGGACCTTCGAGTCGTCGTTGGGGCCGCGTCGCTGGACCAAGGGACGGCGATTATGGCCCCGGCCGGCGACCTCGCGATGAAGATCAGCTCCGAAGAACGATCGCCCCGCGTGGCCTCAAGGCGAGCGCGTGCGGGCTCTGGCCCGCGGCGCGTGCGGCGTGGTCGCGGGCGACGGCGCGGACGGCATCCATCAGGCGGCCGACCTCCCCTTCCATCTTCGCGAGGCGGGTGCGGAGGTCGAGGATCACCTCGACGCCCGCGAGGTTGACGCCGAGGTCGCGCGTCAGCGTCAGGATGATCTCGAGCCGCTCCACGGTCTCCTGGTCGTAGAGCCGCGTATTGCCCGACGAGCGCGCAGGGCGGATCAGCCCCTCGCGCTCGTACAGGCGGAGCGTCTGCGGGTGCACGCCGAAACGGCGGGCGACGACGCCGATCAAGACGTACGGCTCGTCGCTCCGCCCCTCGGGCTGCGTCACCTTCCGCGCTCTTCGTTCACCCTTGTCGCTCATCATGTGGCGCTCGCGCCGTTACTTCCGCTCCTCGACCACCTCCGCGTCGATGACGTCCTCGCCGCTCTTGGGGGCCTGCTCCGCTCCGGGCTCCGCGCCCGGCGCGCTCTCCGGCTCCGGCTGCGGCGCGCTCTTGTAGAGCGCCTCGGCGATCTTGTAGCTCGCCTTCTGGAGGTCGCCCGCGGCCCGCTTCAGCGCCTCGGCATCGCTCGACTGGTTCTCGAGCACCTTCTTCGCGTCGGCGATCGCGGATTCGACCTGGCCCTTCTCGGCCGCCGGGACCTTGTCGCCGCTTTCCTCGACCAGCTTCTGCGTGGAGTAGATGAGCGAGTCGAGCTGGTTCCTCGCCTCGACGGCCTCGCGCCGCTTCTTGTCCTCGTCCGAATGCGACTGCGCGTCGCGCACGAGCTTCTCGACCTCGTTCTTGTCGAGGCCCGAGGAGGACGTGATCGTGATCTTCTGCTCCTTGCCGGTGCCGCGGTCCTTCGCGTGGACGTTCAGGATGCCGTTCGCATCGATGTCGAACGTCACCTCGACCTGCGGCATGCCGCGCGGAGCGGGCGGGATGCCGATGAGCTGGAAGACGCCGAGGAGCTTGTTGTCCCCGGCCATCTCGCGCTCGCCCTGGAGCACCTTGATCTCGACGGACGTCTGCCCGTCGGCCGCGGTCGAGAAGACCTCGGACTTCTTCGTGGGGATCGTCGTGTTCCGCTCGATCAGCTTCGTCATGACCCCGCCCAGCGTCTCGACGCCGAGAGAGAGAGGCGTGACGTCGAGGAGCAGGAGGTCCTTCACGTCGCCCGCGAGGACGCCGCCCTGGATCGCCGCGCCGATGGCGACGACCTCGTCCGGGTTCACGCCCTTGTGAGGCTCCCTTCCGAAGAACTCCTTCACGAGCTGCTGGATCTTCGGCATGCGCGTCTGGCCGCCGACCAGGACGACCTCGTCGATCTTCGACTTGTCGATGCCGGCGTCCTTCATCGCCTGCTGGCACGGCCCCATCGACTTCTTGATGATGTCGTCGACGAGCGACTCCAGCTTCGCACGCGTCAGCCTCACGTTCATGTGCTTCGGGCCGGCCGCGTCCGCCGTGATGAACGGCAGGTTGATGTCGGTCTCGACGGTCGTCGAGAGCTCGATCTTCGCCTTCTCCGCGCCCTCCTTCAGGCGCTGCATCGCCATCGGGTCCTTGCCGAGGTCGATCCCCTGGTCCTTCTTGAACTCCGCGAGGAGGAAGTCGACGATCCTCTGGTCGATGTTGTCGCCGCCGAGGTGCGTGTCGCCGTTCGTGGAGCGGACCTCGACGACTCCCTCTCCCACCTCGAGGATCGAGATGTCGAACGTCCCGCCGCCGAAGTCGTACACGGCGATCGTCTCGTTCTTCTTCTTGTCGAGGCCGTACGCGAGCGCCGCCGCCGTCGGCTCGTTCACGAGCCGCTCGACCTTGAGGCCCGCGATCTGCCCCGCGTCCTTCGTCGCCTGCCGCTGTGCGTCGTTGAAGTAGGCGGGCACCGTGATGACGGCGCGGTCCACCTTCTCGCCGAGGTGCGCCTCCGCGGCCTCCTTCAGCTTCGTCAGGATCATGGCGGAGATCTCGGGGGGCGAGAGCTCCTTGCCCGCGACCTGCACGCGGGCGTCTCCGTTCGACGAGCGGAGCACCTTGTAGGGGACCATCTTCATCTCTTCGTTCACTTCGTCGTAGCGCCGCCCCATGAAGCGCTTGATCGAGTAGACGGTGTTCTCCGGATTCGTGACGGACTGCCTCTTGGCGACCTGCCCGACGAGCCTCTCGCCCGATTTCGTGAACGCGACGACGGACGGGGTGACCCGGCCGCCCTCCGAGTTCGGGATGACCTCGGGGCTCCCGCCTTCCAGGACGGCCACGCAGCTATTCGTGGTCCCCAGGTCGATTCCGATGATCTTGCTCATTCCAACCTCCCGTTGATCGGCGGCGCGCAATCGCTGCACGCGACAGCCGTCACAAGGGGGTAATCTAAAACCTTAGCGCTCCCTTGTCAAGTCTGGAACACTGTAAATCTTCATCGTCAGAAGCATGGCAGCGTATATTATTCCCACGCAAGGAGTTCAGCGGCGAGCAGAGCGAGTCCGCTGCAACGACGGGTCGCGCTTACTGGATGACGATGATCTCCCGCCCCGTCTTCGACCTCACCGATTTCGCCGGATTGGGCGCGCCGACGCGCAAGTTGTTCGAGAAGAGGAGGTCGATGTCGGTCTTCCCCTCGGGGTCGAACCCGACCATGTAGTACTTCTCGGACTGCAGGATGTAGCGGTAACGGCGCCCGGTCGGGTCGAGGAGGTCGGAGGGAGCGAGGAGGTTCGCGTCCACCAGGACGTCCATGCTCTCCGGGAACTTGCCGGACGTCAGGTAATACGTGTCGACGGCCTCCGTCAGCCTCCGGAGCCTCAGGAGCGAGACCGACTTCTGGAACTGCTCGACGAACGTGCTCCGTTTGAGAGGGAGCGGAAGGAAGTTGACGGGGTTCTGCTGCTCCCGCGAGACGCCGAACGCGAAGAGGACGACGAGCACGATTCCGAGCGCCACCGGCTTCAGGTGCCCGAGGAGCTCGGCGCCGATCGGGATCTCCACCGGGGCCCGCGCGTGGCGCTCCTCGCGCGCTCCCGACTTCGACTGCGCGATGAGGCCACGACTCACGAGCCCGTAGACGGCCTTGCAGCCGTCGAACTCCGACAGGAACGTCTGGTCGATGATCTCGGCGACCGTGCGGTGGCCGTCGACGAGGCTGTAGACGGACCACTCCTCCTGGCTCACCTGGATCGGCCCCGCCTTCTTCTCCTTGACGCGGCGCTCGAGCGTCCGATCGCCGGTCTCCTCGACGTCCTCCTCGACGGCGGGCACGACGGGCTGAGCGACCGGCACCTTCTGGAAGACGAGCTGCGTGGAGGGCACGACCTTCTCGACGATTGGCCACTCGTCGATCATCCGGGCGCCTTCCATCAGAAGGCTCTCGACCATGATCGGCGTGACGAAGTCGTGGTCGTAGTCGATGCGGTCCTGCTGGTCGAAGACGTAGTCGCCGTCCGTCCAGCGGAAGAGCGCGTAGACGATCTTCCGGATCTGGATCTCGAGCCCCTCGCGCAGGTCGTCCGCCGAGCACGCGCCGCTCTTCAGCAGGATGTAGCCGAGGCGCTGCAGCGTCTGGCTCTGCACCTCGAGCGCCTTGCCGAGCTCCTCGGGTTTCAGCCGGCCCGTCTTCACGAGCACGGTGCCGAGGCGCGTGTCCATCCGTTTCGCCGACGACTCCGCCGAGCAGAGGCGTCCCTCCGTGAAGCCGAGAGTCACCGTGTCCTGCGGGCTCTTCAGCGTCAGCAGCCCCGTCTTGCTCTGCAAGGCGATGAGCTGGAGGATGTCCGCCAGGGAGAAGTCGCGGAGCGTTCCCTCGAGCGCCATTACGACAGCTTCCGGGCCGAGATCTGGCCATAGAGCCAAGCCGCGGTCGCGACGACGAGCCACGGCAGCGACCAGACGACGGCCGGCGTGACGAACGGGCGCGGCACCACCCCGAAGGCCTCGCGGCCGAACGCGGCGAGAAGCCCGAGGAAGAAGAGCGAGAGCGAGAGAACCGCGGTTCCGATGCGGGAATCGAGGAACGCGATCGTGCCGGGGAAGACCACGTTCCCGAGGAAGCGGGCGCGATCGGCGAAGCGTCTCCGGCGCTTCACCTCCTCGAGCTTCTGCAGCTTCGTCTCGATCGCCACGCCGTCCTTCTTCAGATAGACGTGGACGCACTGCGAGCAGAGGAGGTTGCTCTCGCCGACCGGCTTG